>Ga0207711_10003804_pt1 | contig 12976 bp, 12 predicted proteins | sample KBSS34metaG_FD_184401 | JGI IMG/M metagenome (GOLD analysis project Ga0207711, IMG submission 184401) | Switchgrass rhizosphere microbial communities from Kellogg Biological Station, Michigan, USA - KBS S3-4 metaG (SPAdes) (version 2) | ecosystem: Host-associated > Plants > Roots > Rhizosphere...
CAGCGACGCATCCTCATCGGCCAGCTTCCCACGTCCCTTCCGGACGGGCGGATCCCGCGGACCTTCGCGTTCAGCGCGGACAGCTCCCGGCTGTACATCTCCACCGGACCCGCCGGAGAATCCACTGCCCGGGCACCGGTCGAGGTACTGCGCCTAGCCGACATGGGCTGGGATCCTCCGCTTCCCCTGGGCACGGACCAGGGTGCCTCCCTCGCGGTCGCCGCCCGCCCGCCGACCCTGGTCGCCGCCGACCGGACCGGCGTCCAGATCCTTGATCTACAGACGGGACGCATCACCGCGGCGGCGAGCCTGCCAAGTGTCGACCAGCGGTGGGCCGCCGTGTCGGCCGACGCGGGCGTGATCCTGATCGGCGACAGTACGGGCACGGTGGACCGGTTCGACCGTCAGCTCCACGACGAGCTCGCCCTTACCCGCCATCAACATGCCCTGCGCGATCTTGCCCTGACGTCCGACGGCCAGGTCGCGATCTCCGCTGCCGAGGATCTGGGGGTGACGCTGAGCCGACCCCGCGTAGACCGCCGCGGCGAGATCCTCCCGACGTACCCGGGTGATTCTGCCAACGGCTCGCCCGCGCCCAATGCGCAGCGCAACGCGCTGGCTCTGGTGGCGAAACCGGCCAGCGCGCTGGTCGCGGTCGGTCTGGGGGACCGAACCGATCTTGTCGACCTGAAGACGTCCCGGGTCGTGGCGAGTCTGCCGACGGGCCCGGCCCTCGAGGCCGGTCTGGCCTTCAGCCCGGACGGGACGACCCTGGCCGTCATGACGGTCACTGCCTTCCCCGACGACTCGAGGCGACTCACGCTCTGGGACGTCCGATCCCACCGCGAGAAACTAAACACGCCGCTGGGCCGCGGACCAAGCGTGATGGACGGTAGCCAGCACGTCGCCTTCACCCCGGACGGACAGTCGCTGCTGGCCGTCCAGCGGGACGCCACGGTGCTCCTGTCCGCCGGCACGGGACGTGTCTCGGCGAGGCTGGCCGGCACCGGCGGAATGTTCACGACGTTCGTGACGTCTTCGGACCGGCGCACGCTGGTACAGGCAATCGACCAGACCCACGTGCGGGTGCTGGCCTGGACCGGCAGCACCTACCGCCGGCTCAGGGACATCTCGGTCGCCGGCCTGATCCGCGACCTCGCGCTGAACGCCGACGGCACGGCCGTGGCCATCGCCGACTTCGACGGTCAGCTGTTTGTCGCGGACACCACTACCGGGCAGCAGCGGACGCTGCCCGGTCAGGCAAACACCTGGGCGTCGGTGCAGTTCACTCCGGACGGCCGGCTACTGCGGCACGACAACACCGACGGCCGGCTCGAGGCCTTCGACGTTCCCCCCGCCGCGCTGATCGGATCCTGGACGTACAAGGCGCAGCCCGCGGGGACGGAGAACTTCAGCGACAGCCTCGCGCACGACGTCACCACGGACGGTCGCCTCGTCGTCGGCCGGCTTGACAACACCGTGGCAGCCTGGAACGTCAGCCTTCCGGCCTGGATCAGCCAGCTGTGCGGCCTCGCCGGCGGCGATCTGACCAGCGAGCAGGCGCGGCGCTACCTGGGTGATCCGAAGACGATCGGCACCGGCCGCCCGAGTCCGTGCCGACCATCCGCACACTGAGTGGGGTGGCCGTCCGGCGAGGGGCCCTGACCGAGGCATACAAACGCAACCGGGCCTACACGCGTGGCAAGGCACTCAGACGGGCACCGCGACATTCAGGCTTTCCTGGGCGGCCGCGACGGAAAGGCGTTTGTCATAGCTGATGAAGACGAGCGACGGCGCGTCGAGCCGGAGGGCCGTCGCGAGATGAAGAGCGTCCAGCGACCGCAGCAAGGGATCCGTCAGGGCCGCGGCTGACACGAGGATCGGCTCCTCGACGGGCACAAGCGCGACGCGAGCCAGGACGTCGGGAACCCGGGGAAGCGGCGGTATCACTGCGGCGCAGCGCGCGCGTCACTTCCAGTGTGGCGAGCGCAGATGACACCGAGACGTCCGGCCGGGCGGCAAGCCAGGATCGCAGCGCGTGTGTCTCCGGTTCTGGATGAATCAGCTTCACCAACGCGCTGGAATCCAGATAGATCACGCAGACTCCTCGCGCAGTTCCGCGACGACGTCCGTGGAATCCTGCCCGTCCCAGCCGCCGGTGGAAACCGGTTCGGGGAGATCAGCCAGGCCCGTCGTAGGCACGGTGACGCGCCCCTCGGCAACGAGTTGATCCAGATAGTCACTGCCAGTCTGGGTCAGTTCCGGCACCAGCCTCGCCCACGGCCGCCCATTGCGAGTGATAATGATCGACTCTCCCGCGTGGGCACGGTCGACCCAGCTACCCACGGCATGACTGAGATCCCGCATACTGACGGTAGTCATGCCTCAAGTCTAACGGTTGTTAGACATCCGATCACGGCGATGTCCCACGGCCTCCCACGAGGCCGGGCGCTGGTTGGCTACGGCATCAGGCTCGCAGCCACCGTGCCCCGTGACACCTCGCCGCGAGCAGCACCCGTGTTGGGTGAGCCGCTGTCTGCCTCGCGCCCGGGACCGGGGAAAGGAGGCGGGCATGCCGACACCATGCCTGCCGGGTCCGACGGGTCTGGTTCGGGCGGCGGTGCCCTCGCCCGGTCACCGCTGTCGGCGGGTGGGCATCATCTCCCCGCCGTGTCGACATGGGACCTGGCCAGGGGCGGGTGAACGTGTCGCACGGCGTGGGTCATCCGGTCGACGAGGAGCGCCTCCCCGTCGACCATCGACGGCGCGAGGTGGCTGTTGATCTCGAGTGACACTAGGCCATGCAAGGTGCCGAACAGGCCCAACAGGCGGTGCTGGTCGTCGGTGGGCAGCGTGGCGAACTCCACCAGCCGGTCGCCGCATCCCTCCACCTCCCCGACCGCCAGCAGGAACGGCCGATAGACCGCCTGTTCGGCGGTCACGGTGGGTCCGTCCGGCGGTGCCGCGTATCCGGGCAGCTGGTCGGTCCAGATCAGGTTGAACTGCCGGGGGTTGGCGACGGCCCAGGCCCGGTAGGCCCGGACGCAGGCAAGGAGCCGATCGTCGGGCTCGGCGCCCGCGCTGTCGTCGAACGCCCGGTGAACAGCGTCGGCGAGACTCTGGAAGCTCTCCATGATCAGCGCGGTGAACAGGTCGTCGAGGCTACCGAAGTAGGTATAGAGCGAGGCCGGGTTCATGCCGACCTCACGGGCGACGCCCCGCCACGACACGTTGACTGGACCGCCTTCGTCGAGCTGACGGCGGGCAACGGCGATGATCTCCGCGATGAGTTCCCGACGCTGCCGGTCACGTCGGGACTCCGGGGAGGTGCGCACGCCACTGATCCTAGCCGAACAACCTTGATCTTTCGGACGACATTGACGCACCAAACAGTGTTCGGCTATATTTTCTCCATACAGTGTTCGAACTTCGAATGTTGATTGGAGATGGTGGAGAGGTGCACCTCCTCGACGCCCCCGTCGTCCTCGGCGCGGGCCCCGTCGGCCGGTCGGTCGCGGCCGCGCTCGTGGCCCGCGGGATCCGTCCGCGCGTCGTCACCAGATCGGGCACCACGATCGACGGGGCCCAGCCCTGCCAGGCCGACGTGGCCGACTCCGATGGCGCCCGCGCCGCGGTCAGCCGCGCCACCGTGGTCTTCCAATGTGCCCAACCGGCCTACCACCGGTGGGGGAAGGACTTCCCGGACATCCAGCGATCCGTCGTCCATGCCTGCGAGGCGAGTGGCGCGGTACTCGTGGCGATCGAGAACCTCTACGGGTACGGGCCGGTGTCCGTGCCCATGACCGAGGACCTCCCGATGATGCCGACCACCCGGAAGGGCGCGGTGCGCGCCGCCATGTGGACCGACCTGCTAGACGCTCACCGGTCCGGCCGGGTCCGCGTCGCGGCGGTTCGGGCCAGCGACTTCTTCGGCACCGGGGTGCGCGACTCGGCGTTCGGCGAACGGTTCTTCGCCCCGCTCGTCTCCGGTGGGAAAGCCCAGCTCCTTGGCTCACCGCAGGCGCGGCACGCGATCACCTATGTGCCCGACCTCGCCGAGGCGGCGGTACGCGTGGCTGAGGATCCCTCAGCCTGGGGGCGAGCATGGCATGCGCCGACCGCTCCGGCGATCACTCAGCTCGCCCTCGTCGAGGCCGCCGCGCGCGCCGCCGGCGTGGCGCCCGCATTCGTCGCGGTGAAGCCGTGGCAGTTGCGCCTCGTCGGTGCCGTCAACCCCGGCGCCCGGGAGACGGTGGAAATGCTCTACGAGTTCGACCGCGACTTCGTCGTGGACTCGTCGGCCTTCGAGACCCACTTCGGCCAGCGGCCGACGCCGCTGGACCGCGCGCTCGCCGAGACGGTCGCGTGGTATCAGCGGGCGGAGGCCTGACACCGGACAGAACGGCGCGTCAACGGCCACCGCTATGGCATCAGGCTGGCGGCGGTGGTGGCGCCGAGCTCCCAGCAGGCCTCGCGTGCCTCGGCGTCCACCGCGCCGACGATCGACAGTGGCTCACGCAGGCGCTTCCACTTCAGGCCGGTCGTGATGGCCTCGACGCCGCGGATCGCGCCGCAGGTAGGGCGCCGGTCGTGTCGCTGCCGCCGTGGACGTACAACGCATACGGCCGGCCGACGGTCGCCTCAAGCACGGGATAGTAGATCTGGTCGCAGAAGTATCCGAAACTTGGGTACCTCCAGTTACTACATAGCGTGCCCATGAGGTTGGCCGCCAAGCGGCGAGGTCCGCCCACCTGTCGGCACTTGACCCGCTGACGGTCTGACCAGCGCCTGGGTCCAGGCAGGCGCCCTGCAGCCGACGTCGGCGCCTACGCCCGTGGAGCTTGCGCCGACCGCCTTCGACCAGCATCCGGTCAGAACCTGGACGTCCTGGCACCAACGGACGGTCCTTACCGCGCTCGCCCACGCCTTCTTGGTGCCGCTGTCAGTCGGCCATCAGTGACGCGGCGGCCGTGGCGCCGAACGTTCAGCATGCCTCGCGGGCGGCGTCGTCGCTGACGATCGACAGCGCCTCGCGCAGGCGTTTCCATTTCAGGCCGGTGGCGATGGTCTCGACACCGCAGACCGCGCCGGTGGTGTAAACGGTATCGTAGAAATGCGCCGAACCCTGGTCACGAGCAAGCCGCTCTCAGCGCAATTCTGGCCAGATCCAAATCGGGGTGCCCGCCGGTCGTCGGTGATACGACCGGCCGGGTTGCCAGCCGGCCTGGGAAGGTGCGCCAGATCAAAACGGAGGTACGGACGGACGGCTGGTCGAATCACCCTGCCGCCACCAGCTGTTCGTAGCAATCGCCCGGCGCCTCGACAATCCTTCCCCGGTGGGTGATCTCCGCCGTCTCTCCGGCGCGAACCAGCGCGAGGACGCGGACACCGCCAGGCGCGGACACCGCCGGGCCTACCTGTGCGCGACGAGCGGGCCGGTTCGCCGGCCATGCCTACATCACTTTTAGTAGTTTCGTTGCTACCCTCGGGCAGCATAGTGGTCGAACTGTTCGACCATGCGGTAGACCTCCCCGAAGGAGACTCATGCTCACGACTCGCCTCCCCGCAGGCCATCGACAAAACCCGGGCCAGATCCAGCTGGCCCGGGCATTCTCCGTCGTCGGTGCGACGACCGTCCTGATCGGGGTGATCGGGATGATCGGAGCCGCGACCGCCAGCGCGGCCACCCCGACAATCTCACTCGGCTCGGCCGCCAGCTACGCGGTTCTCGCCGGGACGACGATCACCAACACCGGTACCACCACGGTGGACGGCGATCTCGGCCTGAGCCCAGGCACCGCCGTCACCGGATTCCCGCCCGGGCAGGTGACCGGGGCCACCCACAAGGCCGACAATGTCGCGCTGCAGGCCAAAAACGACCTCGGTACCGCCTTCGACGCCGCCTCCGCGATCCCGACCACCGCCACCATTCCGGTGGAACTCGGCGGAACCACTGAAACTCCCGGCGTGTACGACTCCCCCGCGGGCACGTTCGGGATCACCGGAACGCTGACCCTGGACGCTCAGGGCGACCCGAACGCCGTCTTCATCTTCAAGGCGGCCTCCACCCTCATCACAGCGTCCGCAAGCAACGTGAAGCTGGTCAACGGCGCGCAGGCATCCAACGTCTACTGGATCGTCGGTAGCTCCGCTACCCTCGGCACCTACTCCATTCTCAGCGGCAACATCCTGGCCCTCACCTCCATCACCGTCACCACCGGCGTGGCGGTGGACGGCAGGACCCTAGCCCGCAACGGCGCGGTCACACTTGACACCGACACGATCAACCGCCCGGTCGGCGTTCAAGGACCCGTCAGCACCACCACCAGCCTGACGTCCTCACCGGACCCAGCACCGACGGGGCAGCCCGTCACTTTCACCGCCACCGTGTCAGCGGGCACTGGCACGACCGTCCCCACCGGCCTAGTCGCATTCACCGACGGATTCGCGCTCATCAACGTAGTTCCCCTTGACAATACCGGCCACGCGGCGTTCACCACCTCCTCCCTTACCGCCGGCCTCCACCAGGTCAAGGCCATCTACATCGGCACCACCGGATTCACCGCAAGCGTCTCACCTGTCACCTACGAACTCGTGGGCTACTAAACCCCGCGCCGTCCGCTCCGGCGAAATACCGACGCGGGCGGCGACATACGCTTTAAGAAGGCATTTGAGCATTCCTGGCGGCGAAGCCGCCACCTGGTCGGATGAGAATCTCGTGGGGCTGCGGTGACCTGTTGGTCGCGTGCCGCAGCACGGCTGGGATGATGGTGGGGCGTTGCCCGGTCGACGTCGGCTCTCTCTGGTGCGGACGAGCCCGTGTTTGAGTATGGCGGCGGAGGCCTGGGGCACTTGTTCCTGCTGCCGTGAGCGCGTTCCTCAGTTTCCGTGTTCAGGCTTCCCCGGGCAACGCGCCCTGAAGGGTGTTTGCTGGTCGGGAAGGGAGGCGGAGGTGGAAGTAGTGTTCCCGCGCTGCGCGGGACTCGACGTTCATCGAGACACGGTGGCCGCGGCGGTGCGGGTCCAGTCCTCGAAAGGACCTGCGAAAGTCGAGGTCCGAACGTTCACCACGACCGGTGGTTCGCTGGGGCCCCTCGCGGACTGGCTGGCTGAGAACAAGGTCACGATCGTGGGAATGGAATCGACAGGGGTTGATTGGAAGCCGGTTTTCCACATGTTGGAGGACCGGTTCGAGTGCTGGCTTCTCAACGCAGCCCATGTGCGTAACGTACCGGGCCGGAAAACGGATGTGGCGGACGCCGTGTGGCTTGCGGATCTCGTCGCGCACGGTTTGGTCCGGGCGTCGTTCGTCCCCCCGAAGCCGTTCCGGGACCTGCGGGACCTCACCCGGGCGCGGCGTACGGTCGTGGAGGAGAAGACCCGCGAGGTCCAGCGGCTGGAGAAGCTGATGCAGGACGCCGGGGTGAAACTCACCAGCGTTGCGTCGCAGCTGCTGGGAGTCTCGGGCCGGGCGATCCTGGAGAAGATGATCGCCGGGGAACGGAACCCCGAGTATCGCGCCGAGCTGGGTCGCGGCCGGCTGCGGGGGAAGATCCCGGCGCTGACCGAGGCGTTGGCCGGGACGTTCCGCTCGGGTCATCACGGTTTCCTCGCAGCCCAGCTGCTGGCACGGATCGATCTGTGTGACGAGCAGATCGCCGAGCTCGACCAGCGGATCGAGGTGATGATCGCCCCTTTTGTGGAGACAGTGGACCGGGTGACGACGATTCCGGGGGTGGGTAGGGTCACCGCGATCGTGCTGCTCGCCGAGGTCGGGATCGACATGTCCCGGTTCCCGACCGCCGGGCAGCTGGCGTCCTGGGCGGGGATCTGCCCGGGGAACCACACCTCGGGCGGGAAACGGCTGTCTGGCCGTACCCGCCACGGGAACAAGTGGTTACGCACCTCGTTGACCGAGGCGGCGTGGGCCGCGGCCCGGAGTAAGAACACCTACCTGATCGACGCCGCCAAGCATCTGGTAGAGATTCACTCCATCCGGCACCGAAGAGACGTCTACCACCTGTGAGAACCAGATCATTTCTCCGTACGCTGGCGAGTCGCCGAATAACTTTGAGGCAGTGACGCGCGAATCGGACCGAAGGACATTGCGATCACGAGACCGAGCGCATCGACTACGGCATCAAACTCGCGGCGGTGGTGGCGCCCAGCTCCCAGCAGACTGCGCGGTCTTTAGCGTCCGGCGTGCCGATCACCGTCACCGGCTCCTGCAATCGCTTCCAACGCAGGCCGGTCGCGATCGTCTCGACGCCGCGGATTGCGCCGGTTGTGTCGGAGTTGCCGTGAACGTAGAGGGCGTACGGCCGGCCGATGATCGCCTCCAGCACCGGGTAGTAGATCTGGTCGCAGAAGTATGGTCAACAAGGATGCATGACCCGTCAGTGGCGCGGTCGGTTCCGGGCGTGTATCAGGCGGTGCCGTAAGGGTCGCGGAGGGGCTGGGCGGCGAGGGCGGCGCGGACGGAGCGTTCGGCTTGGGCGGCGGGGCCTGCGGCGAGGTAGCGCTGGGTGCGGCCGTGGCCGACCTCCTCGATCAGGCTGGCGGCCTTGAGTCCCTGCAGGTCGCGGATCGCCTGGTCGCGGGTCAGGCCCTCGTCGCGCATGTACGTGGCGCGACGCACCCCCTCCGGCCGGGTCGCCGCGTACAGGGCGGCGATGGTGCGCTCGCCGAGCCCGGCTGCCGCGGCCTGGTCAGCCAATGCCTGCCAGACTTCGGCCGCGATGTCGAGGCGGCGCTGGACCAGCTGGGCCTGCAGGTGGTGGGCACGCAGGCAGAAGCGCAGCCAGCCGTGCGCGTCGCGTTCTGGCTGGAAGCTTCCACCCTGGGCCTCGCCCAGCGCGGCGTAGTACATGGCGGTGTTGTGGGGGGACGATCCGAGCCACTCCTCGATGCTGGAGAACTCCGGCGCGAGGATGAGATGCCGGGCGAGCACCAGGGTGTGCAGGCAGCGAGCCATCCGTCCGTTCCCGTCACGCCAGGGATGGATGCTGACAAGGTTCAGATGTGCCATGGCGGCCCGGACAACGACGGGGGCATCCAGGTCACCGCCCTGGAGCCAGCCGCACAACTCGTCCATGAGCTCGGGCACGCGCTCGGCGTCCGGACCGGTGTAGACCGGTGGATTGTCGGGCGCACCGGACACCCAGATCGGCCCAAGCCGGTACCGGCCCGGTGACCGGTCGAGATCCCCGCGAAGCATCATGAAGTGCAGTGCTGACAGCAGCATCGGGTGAAATGCGAAGACCTCGAATCGGGCGGCCTGCAGCACATAGGTCAACGCGTCCGCATAACCGGTGACCGCGGCACGGGTCTGCGCGTCGTGTGCCGTCGGCATCTCCTCGCCGGCCGCTACCGCCTCAGCGTCTGCCACGTCGACCGTGTAACCCTCGATCGTGTTCGACCCCCGGATCGCGCCCGCGATCAGACTGCGCCGCAGCTGCCCCAGCCACCGGCGCGGTTCGGCGACCTGGTGGCGCAGCTCTCCACGGAATTGGTCGAGTTCGGTCAGCACCCGCTCGTCGGCCGTGTCGACCTCCGGCACTCGAAACAGCATGCGACAATGCTACGCGCCTCGTCGCATCGACGCAGGGCCGGAGTCGGACAGTCGATGCTAGACACGGGCCTCGCGGCCACGGTCACACCCAGCTCCCAACAAGGCCTCCCGATCTTTCGCGTCCGGCGTGCCGATCACCGTCACGGCTCGCGCAGGCGCCCCCACATCCGACCCGTGGCGATCGTCTCCACACACGCCGGCCTAGAAGCGCCGCGTCGCCGCGCCGGGGGCGTGTGGCTACGCGCTGGCGTCGGATGATCGTGTGTCACGGGTGCTCGGTGCCGGCCAGCGATTCGGGAAGCTGGCCCAGCGCGGCAGCGATGCCTAGGACGTTCTGGTACTCGCGGAGGTGGACGATCCGCCCGTCGCGGACCTGCAGTACGAGGATGAACGACGCCGACGCCTGACGGTTGGTGGTGGTCACCGTGCCCGCCAGGTCGTACTCCGCGATGATCACTTCGGGATCCGCCGTGTCGTGGATGACCACGTTGCGGAAGCCGTCGAAGCGGACCGGGAGAGACGCCTGGCCCGCCGTGAAGGAACGGAAGGCCTCCCGTCCCTCGAAACGCCTCGGCATGCCCGGCCGCGCGAACGGAAGCTCGATGACGACGTCCTCGGCGTACAGATCCTCCGCGAGCTCGGGAGCGTTCCCCAGCAACACCGCCTGGAAGCGGGCATACGCGTCACGCGGAGCACGATTGATATTGACAGACAGTGACATGATTCCGTTCCCCTCAAGCCGATGCACCCGACGACGGGTTCGCGCCTCCGGGACTAACATGAGTCGCCACTCAGACTATGATGAGTAGCGACTCATGTTGTCAACGACGAGAAGGGAGCCTCCCTCATGGCTCAACGACCGCCGCCACCGAGCGGTCGGGACGCCCCGCCAGCCAGCCAGGGTCTACGTGCGGACGCACGGCGAAACCGAGCACGCATCCTCGAGGCGGCCGAGGCCGTCTTCGCCGAAGGAGGCGTGTCGGCGTCGACGGAGGAGGTCGCCCGGCGGGCCGGCGTCGCGATCGGCACCGTGTTCCGGCACTTCCCGACCAAGGAAGCCCTGCTACAAGCACTCGTCGGCGACCTGGTGCGGAAGCTGGAAGGCGAGATCACGACTCTCGTCACCGATGGCGACCCCACCACCGGGCTGTTCACCTTCTTCACCAGCATGGTCGAGCAGGCCGCAGCCAAAAAAACCGTCGTCGACCTGCTGGCCGCCTCCGGGATCGACCTACCGGTGGCCAAGCCCATACACGCACTCCAGGAACCGATCGAAGCGCTCCTCATCCGCGCTCAACAGGCCGGCGCCGTACGCGACGACGTGCGCATCCCCGAAGTACTCGCCCTGCTCACGGCCGTCTGCCAGGCGGCCCTCCGCACAGGCTGGGACGACGACCTACGGACCCGGACCCTCACCGTCATCTTCAACGGGCTGCGCCCCACCCAAGACCCCTGACCCCGGCCGCGGCCTCCTGTCTTCCGCTTCACCCACACGCGGGCGCTCCGGTAAGGCACACCTGCCCAGCGCCCCAGCGATTACCTTCTGTGCGTGCGCGAGCACGATATTTCGCGCCAAGTTTTGGTCGCAGAACTTGCAGAAAGTCGCGTGCTTCGCGCGGTCACGCCGCGTGGAGCACCGGCTGGCGCGCCGCGTCGCGGCGAACATTCACGGACGCGTGAGGGACCTCGATGACCGACTCGCGACGTGCCAGGGTCGGGCCTCGCGGTGCGCCTGCCGGTCAGCAGAGGAGCTGGTCGAGGCTGTCCACGGTCAGGACGCGGGCGGTCCAGACCCGGAGCTGGTCGGCGGAACCGTTCCGCACGGTCGTGAGCACCGCCTCGGGAACCGGGCCGAACTTGAGCGTGGCCGCGGAGGTCGCGATTGGCGCTCCCGAGGGACTTCCCTTCCAAGGCGTCCTACGGGTCGCGTTTCCACGTCCGGGCGTCGTCCCCTGCACCTGGCTCTTTCCGGTGACGAGAGAGGACCTGGTCGAACGGGTCAGCACCCTGCCGGCGGCGAAGCTCGCCGAAATCGAGAACCTTGTCCGCCTCGGTGGCCCGGCGTAGGCAGGCCACGGCTCTCGGCAACGCTCGTCACCCTCGAAGGTGTGGAACAGTCCGCAGTCCCGTCAGCCGCCAGGTGGAGCGACGTCCGCGACGGTCTGATCGCCGACGCCGGCGGCACGGAGGCGCTGGCCGAGGCCCGGCGGCGCAACCAGGCCTACTTCGCGGGCGGTGACGTCAACGGAGCCGACTACCGTGACCGGCTCGCGCAGGCGCTTTCCATCTCAGCCCGGTCGCGATCGACTCCACTGCCCGGACCGCGCCCGTCGTGTCGTTGTTCCCACGAACGTAGAGGGCGTACGGGCGACCAACCGTCGCTTCCAAGATCCGATAGTAGACACAGTCGCAGAAATGTGCCGAACCCTGGTCACGGGAGTGTCACTTTCGGTGACGATCCGAGGAGTCGGTGCGCACGGCCGCCACGCAGCCCGCCTACAACATCAGGCTCGCGGCGGTAGCGGCCCCCAGTTCCCAGCAGGCATCGCGGTCCTTCGCGTTCGGCGCGCCGATCACGGTCAGAGGCTCACGCAGGCGCTTCCACTTCAGGCCGGTGGCGATCGTCTCTACGCTCCGGACCGCACCCGTGGTGTCGGAGCCGCCGTGGACGTACAGGGCGTACGGCCTACCGATGGTTGCTTCCAAGCAAGGATAATAGGCTTGATCAAAAAAGTGCTTCAAAGCCCCTGACATGTAGCCGATGTTGGCAGGTGTCCCGAGCAGGTAGCCGTCGGCGGCAAGCACATCAACCGCGGCAGCCGCCAAAGCCGGGCGTACCACGACTTCCACACCCTCGATCTCCTCGTCCCTGGCGCCGGAGAGCACCGCCTCCAGCATCGCCTGCATGGACGGCGACGGGGTATGGTGAACGATCAACAGCGTCGGCATCGACGCCATGTTATTGGCCCGACCATCCATCGCACCGTCCTCACAACGCCGGACCGGCGCTGGCCGGTTGCTGGCCTCGGATCAGCGACGCGGAAGGTGTCGGCGGATCTCCTCGTGGAGCCGGGCCTCGAGGGCGGTGGCATCGTCGAGATCCTCGACGGGCAGACGGACGACGTGTATCCCGCAGCGCCTCCACTGGAGATCACGGTTTCGGTCGTCGGCGAAGCGCCGCTGGGCGCGATGGTGAGGTCCGTCGACCTCGATCACGAAGGCCTGCCCGCGTCCCATGACGAGCATGTCCGGGCTCCAAGTGTGGCCTGCCCGGAGCCGGACACCAGGCAGTGGCGCGATGGCGATCGTCTCGTCTTCGGGAAACCGGGCCTGGATCCGCTTGAGCGTCTGGTATAGCCGCAGTTCGCCCTCGTTGTCGAAGGCAAGGCTGTCCTCAGCCCGGTG
>Ga0207711_10003814_pt1 | contig 12965 bp, 12 predicted proteins | sample KBSS34metaG_FD_184401 | JGI IMG/M metagenome (GOLD analysis project Ga0207711, IMG submission 184401) | Switchgrass rhizosphere microbial communities from Kellogg Biological Station, Michigan, USA - KBS S3-4 metaG (SPAdes) (version 2) | ecosystem: Host-associated > Plants > Roots > Rhizosphere...
ACGAAGTCGTCACGGCGCAGCCGGACGAAGAATGGGAAACGCTCGGCGTGAACAGCAAGCAGCAACTGGCTGAACTCGAGCGGATCCATCAAGGGAATGTGGCCGACGCGCTGCTGGTGGGCGGCGTGACGCTGGCCGACCCGGCGCGCATCGACGTGCGCGGCACGCTGACTTGCGGGCGCGACGTGTCGATCGACGTGAACTGCGTGTTCGAAGGCGACGTTACGCTGGCCGACAACGTGACCATCGGTCCAAACTGTGTGATCCGCAACGCAAAGATCGGCGCCGGTACACGCGTTGATGCCTACACGCATATCGAAGGCGCCGAAGTCGGCGCCAACGCAGTACTCGGCCCGTACGCACGCTTGCGCCCGGGCGCGACGCTGAACGACGAAGTGCACATCGGCAATTTTGTCGAAGTGAAGAATGCGGTGATCGGGCGCGGCTCGAAGGCGAACCACCTGAGCTATGTTGGCGATTCCGACGTTGGCGCGCGGGTGAACATCGGCGCGGGCACGATCACGTGCAATTATGATGGTGCGAACAAGTCCCGCACGATCATCGAAGACGACGTGTTTGTCGGGTCCGATACACAGCTGGTGGCGCCGGTGCGAGTTGGGCGGGGGGCGACGATCGCGGCCGGCACGACGGTGTGGAAGGATGTCGAAGAAGGTCTATGGTGCTGAACGACAAGACACAGACGGGCAAACGCGGTTACGTGCGCCCGACCAAAAAGAAAAGCTGACGGGAAACGTGCGCGTGGGCAAGGCGATTCACGCGCGTTTCGGAACCCAACTCTGCAAAGGAACAACTAGCTATGTGCGGCATTGTCGGCGCGGTTGCGCAACGAAACATCGTTTCGGTATTGATTGAAGGACTGCGGCGCCTCGAGTACCGCGGCTACGACTCGTGCGGCGTGGCCGTGCTGGCGGGCGGCGAGCCGAAGCGGGCGCGCAGCGTGGCGCGGGTGGCGGATCTCGACGACCAGGTGCGCGACACGAAGCTGGAAGGCGTGACGGGGATTGCGCATACGCGGTGGGCGACGCACGGCGCACCGGTGACGAACAACGCGCACCCGATCTTCTCGCGCGATGCGCTGGCGATCGTGCACAACGGGATCATCGAGAACTACGAGCAGCTGCGCGAGATGCTGCGCGGCAAGGGCTACGAGTTCGTGTCGCAGACCGACACCGAGGTGATTGCGCATCTGGTGCATAGCCTGTATCGCGGCGACCTGTTCGCAGCGGTGCGCGAGACGGTGGGGCAACTGCATGGCGCGTATGCGATTGCGGTGCTGCATAAGGATCAGCCGAATACGGTGGTGGGCGCGCGTCAGGGTTCGCCGCTGGTGGTGGGGGTGGGCGAAGGCGAGAACTTCCTGGCATCGGATGCGCTGGCGCTGGCGGGCAGCACGGATCGTTTTATCTTCCTCGAAGAAGGCGACGTGTGCGAACTGACGCTCGACGGCGTGCGTATTGTGGATCGCGAAGGACTGCCGGCGCAGCGCGAAGCGCGGCAGGTGGCGGCGTATGGCGGCGCGGTTGAGCTTGGGCCGTATCGCCACTTCATGCAGAAGGAAATCTTTGAACAGCCGCGCGCGATTAGCGACACGATTCCGAATGCGGATGCGTTTGATGGTTCGCTGTTTGGGGAAGGGGCGGCTAAGGCGTTTGGTGAAATCGATAGCCTGCTGATTCTGGCTTGTGGGACGAGCTATTACTCAGGGGTGACGGCGAAGTATTGGCTGGAGTCGGTGGCGAAGATTCCGACGCAGGTGGAGATTGCTAGCGAGTATCGGTATCGGGATTCGGTGCCGAACGCTAAGGCGCTGGTGGTGGTGATTTCGCAGTCGGGGGAGACGGCGGATACGTTGGCGGCTTTGAAGCATGCGCAATCGCTTGGGCATAAGCATACGTTGTCGATTTGCAATGTGGGCAGTAGTGCGATGGTGCGGCAGACTGAATACTCGTTCTTGACGCATGCTGGGCGGGAGATTGGGGTTGCTTCTACTAAAGCCTTTACGACGCAGCTGGTGGCGTTGTTTGTGCTGGCGGTGACGCTTGGGAAAATGCGCGGGCATGTTAGTGATGCGCAAGAGACTGATTACATCAAGCAGTTGCGGCATTTGCCTGCGGCGCTGAATAGTGTGCTGGCGTTGGAGCCGCAGATTATTGCCTGGTCGGAAGAGTTCTCGCGGAAGGAAAATGCGCTGTTCCTGGGGCGTGGGTTGCATTATCCGATTGCGCTTGAAGGGGCGTTGAAGCTTAAGGAAATTTCTTATATCCACGCTGAGGCTTATCCGGCTGGGGAGCTTAAGCATGGGCCGCTGGCGTTGGTGACTGAGGCGATGCCGGTGGTTACGGTTGCGCCGAATGATGCGCTGCTGGAAAAGCTTAAGTCGAATATTCAGGAAGTGCGGGCGCGGGGTGGTCAGCTTTATGTGTTTGCGGATGCGGATACGCGGATCGTTAATGACGAAGGGCTGCATGTGATTCGGATGCCGGAACACTATGGTCTGCTGTCGCCTATTCTTCACGTTGTGCCGTTGCAGATGTTGGCTTATCACACGGCTTGTGCGCGTGGGACCGACGTGGATAAGCCGCGGAATTTGGCGAAGTCGGTGACGGTGGAGTAAAGCGAAGGGCCGTTGATAGAAGGTGACCCAGCTTCAAAGTACGACATTGCTTTCCCGAGATGACCTGAGCGTAGGGGAGACACCCTATGCTCGGGTCATCATGGTCTCGATAAATCGCACGTAGATTCGCGCAGGACCAAGCGGCCGACCAACCGGTTCGTTCATTGTGTTTAGGAGGTTGATTCACCATGTCGAACCCATTGCGCGCGCTCGTGTTCGCCTCCTACACAGCCGCAGCGTTCGCGGCTCCCGTCGCATATGGTGCTGGACTGGCGGGTACGTACGAAATCTGTCGTACGTCGGCGGAAGAGCAGGCTTGGGATGCCGAGAAGCGTGACCTGCGAATCCGCTTCACCGAACAGGACGGCAAATACGCGGTTGCATTCCGCATCAAGGCGAACGGCGCCTGGAAACCCGATACCGACGGCCCTTACGAGGCAGCGCCACCGTCGCGGTTCCGCGAGCTTTCCGGCGCGCCCTACCTGTCGCCGGAGTCGGGTGCCGTGCCCGACGGGGTGCGTCCGTCGAAGGACGTACCGCTCGAGACCTTGGTCGTACCGGCCACCGCCGTCTTCATGCTGATGGCCCCAGACTGGTTCCGCCGCAACCGCGAGACCAACGTGCCCTACGACACTAACGTAATTGGGGTGTTCGTGCCGAAGGAAGGGCGCGACGCGCGCCGGGTCCTGCTGTGCCGCGTCTGACGTATTGTATTTCGGGGCGTGCAGATCGCCTTCACGGGTTTCCGCCATGGCACGCCCGTTCATCTGTATCTGCGGTAGGGATGGCCCAGTGGCGCCACCCATTTTCCAATCGATGGGCGCAGCTTAGTCAACCAACTGTGAGCGCAGGCGAGGCTTGGGAGCGGCCTCTTTGGCGTGAAGCGAAGAACAGTTGTGGGTTGCGCGTTGCCGATCACAGGCTTGCGTTGAGGCGCGTACGCATTTTGCATCGGGCCAAGATCGGACGGTCACAGTCGTCGTGGCGCGGACGGGCGGGCGTCGGCTCAGTCTCGTAACCGGTCGTACAATCGCAAACTATGACCCCGCTCATCTGCCATAGCGGTCGCCAATCTGGCGATGCCCAGCATCTGCTTTTGACTTCGCCGCCATTCGCAAACAGTCGCTGGCGAAAGTCGATCCCCTCAGCGGTGAGCCCTTAAGGCCGTGAGGCCGAGCGAAAGCAAGGCTACGTGTCTGAACTCCCGCAAAAAGACAAAGTGTCTAATTGCCCTGCACAGGGTGTCAGCGCGACGCGATTTTGACGCTTCGACTTTGATTCTGTCTATTTTCCGTGCGCTCTGCGGTGGGCCTCATTTGGGCTTTAGGACCCGTGAGTGACGCGCGGGGCGCGCTTTCTTCTTTCTTCCATCCTGATCCGCGCCTCGAACATGCGCAAGTCATTGAAAGATATTGCCGAACGACTAAAAAATGTGAAGAATACAATTGCTTGCGCAATTCTCGTTCCTAACCCTCGGTGCAGACGCTTCGCATCTTGAATAGATGTGAGCGCTCGGGCTTCGCGACATGAGAACACGGCATGGCCTTCGACCTTCGAAATGCAATCAATGCCATTTCCGATGTAGTTCAAAATCGGCCACCACCATTGCGCGAGTTCGACCAGATCTACATGAAGGTCGCCGACATGGTTATCCAAGCCGAGTATGTCGCCCGGGTATTCGATGGTAAGGACGTGGTTTTTGTCGGCGATGGTGATGGAATTGCACTGTCGGCCGCGCACTTGAAAGCGCAGGGTGTCGTCGAATATGGTCCCAAGTCGATTACTCTTCTCGACTTTGATGAGCGCATCGTTCACTCAGTGGAGCGGTTCGGCGAAAAACTTCGCCCCGTCGTTCAAATTTCGGCGCATCTATATAACGTCGCTGATCCGCTCCCGCTCGTACACTTTGGTGCCTACGACGGATTTCATATCAATCCTCCCTGGGGAGCGAGCAATGGCGGCGAGAGTGTCACCGCGTTTTTCGAACGAGGAAGCCAAGCGACGAAGGAGAAGAGCCTCGGGATCGTAGTCATCGCGGATGACCCAGATCTCGCGTGGACACAGGACGTCTTGCGAGACACGCAGGCTCGCGGGCTTGAATTGGGTTATGTCGTTGCTGAGATGCAGCCGCAGTTGCATCTTTACCACCTCGACGACAACCCGGATCTGCGTTCTTGCTCTTGCCTCTTTCGTCGGGTCGACCCAAAGTGCATGGAGCCGTCTTCGGTCGCATTGCCGTCTACCCGTCTCAAAAACTTCTACGGCCGGGAGTCGCCGCTGCGCGTCAAATACGTCCGCCAGCACGGCACATTGAATACTGGCCGCGAGTCAGACAGGCTCTATTCGTTGGAACCTCTGGAGATCGTCCATGGATGACGCCAAAAAGCGCGCCGGACTCATTTTTATGAAGGTGGGTCTGCACGCTCAAGAGAGCATCGAGGACATTATTGCTCGCAAACAAAGGGAATACGATCAAGCCGGGTCAATTTTTTGGGGCTACGGTGGTAGTACGTGTCACCCGCTGACGATGGTGCAACCTTTCGCAAAGCAAGTCGAAGAGAAAGGCGAAGAGGTGTTGATCATTATGCAGAAGATGAACTCGAAGCACGCAGCGCCGCCTGAAGTCGCGCGGGAATACTCCGATGACGGCGTGAACTGGCAACCGGTTCCTCGCGGCATCGAAGTCCGTGGTTCGCGCTTCGCGCTCGTGCTCGACGAACTGCGCCTCGAAGAATTCGAGGTCGATCTTGGCGAGTTGACTGTCGGCGTAGGTCCCAGCAGAGGGCGCCGGGCGGATCGCTACCTCATCAATCAGGCAGACAAAGGGTGCTTCTTGTTCGCAGAACGAGAAGTTCCAATAGCTCCGGAGGAACGGGTCATTAAGAGCGTGAGCCTCGTCGCCAAGGTCAAGTCGCCTTTTGCGGTGTTCGTCCGAAACTAGCTCGGGGGAGGATGAAGCAAGTCTCCGACCGTGCCTTGGAGGTGTTTCACGTAGGAGTCGAGCGCTTCCTGAACTGACGCTATGGGAGCGGGATGCGACGTGCCAAATGCGATGGTGAGCGCTTTGTCGACTCCAGGTTGCCGTCGCACGCTTATTTGCGTACTCGCAAAATCAACTTCGATTAGAAACCGGAAAAACAACTCGAGCGAGAGGATCTTTCCACTTAGCCGAGTCTTCAGGTCCGCGAACTCGGTTGCTTCACCGAGGGCGGCAAGCGCACGCTTATCGCCTGTTATCACGATTGTTTCCTGACCCGACGCAGCCGCTGCAAATAGCCTGGCCTCGCCAGCATCAATGGATGGATGTCCGTTGAGCGCGTCAAATTCATCGGGACTACCGGCATCCTCTTCGATGGGCGGAATCGAACTTAAAAACGCTTCGAGCCGAACAGCGCAATCTTCGGTTTTGCAACGTTTCAGGCGATTCTTTGCTGGAAGTAGTGCGTATTTGGCAGTATGCAAGACACGAACGTCCTCGCGGGCGATTCCGAATGCCGCCAAGCCGGACTCAAGGAGGTCGTACTGTGCCAGCTTGAGAAGCGCATCGTTGTCGATTAGCACCGGCATGTGGGAACTCAGGCCTCGATAGTGCCGGTCGCGCGGCTCAAGAATTCACGAGTATCGTCTGAGAACGATTCATCGTTGAATTCTCGCCACATCGCTTCGTTGATTACCAGCGGCGCAGGCGGCCGGTCGCCTTGTAGCGTCGTGGCGGCACTCACGCCTACTTTCCAATCACCAGAATTGTGTGCGTAATTCAGCGCGATATGGCCCGGATCTACCCAGTTTTTTTTCCCGTAGTCGAAGGCGACGTTTGCGAGCGTGGCTCCGTTTACGCGGTCGTCTGAGAGTTTGTACGACGCGTCCGGGCGACCATTGAGTAGCTCCAGAGCGAACTCATCCGCGGCGCGCTCATCTGTGTCCCCGTCCGTCAAGGCGTACGAATCCGCTCCGAGCTGTTCATCGATGAGGATCTCATCGGGCTCCACGTGTCCCAGTGCAATGTGCCCAACCTCATGAGCAAGAACGAATAGCTGCCAAGCCCAAAGCGGGGACGCCTTCGAAAGGACGATAACTGGACGCTTGGCCGTCTGAATCACCATCCCGTCCATCTTGGGTGACGCGTCCCCGACGTCAGCGAGGTAGACAACCGGCACACCGTGTGCCCAACACATCATCAAAAGGTTTCGCAGCCCGAGCCAGTTTCCTGGAAATTCCTTTCGGGCGTGATCTCGCAATGATCCGGCAGTATCCGGAAAGGGCTTGAGGGGAACGCGATATTCTTCGGCGACGATCTCAGCCACTGCAACTGCAACGGACGTCGCGGCGGTCAGATTCTTTGAGCGATTCGGAATTGAGCGCTTGTACTTCGTATCGCGCCGTCGCAACGACTCAACATGCGGAGGCTGTGAAAACAAGGGACTTGCACGTAGTCCGAGACGCTTCGCGAGAATGGCGGCGATTTCGGATGTCGCTGCGTCGTCACGCAAAACGTCCGAAGTGACCCAGTCTGGAAGAAGCGAGCGCTGCAGGGTGCGCGAATAGCCCGCAGCTTCCAGCGATCCAAAAATCCGATCTAGGCGACCAGATACTGTCGTCATCTCACCCTCCACGCGGTTTATGCGTTCGCACGCGCAGCTCTTTCAATCCCTTCAGCACTTGTAGCAAGGCCTCTCCGTGGGCATCTGATCCGTCCCAAGCATCGATGACTGCACGTTTCAACAAGTCATTGTATCCGTCCACGGCAACTGTTCGCTTCGGTATCGCCAGCCCATAGAAAATGCATAGCTTATTGAATGACTCGCTTCGCCTTGCCCTGGCGGACGCACGCGTTCGCATTCGAGATACCGTAGGCTGGCTGACTTCAGCCAAGCGGGCAATCTCGCTGGAACTACGGGCATCTGCTTGCAGTGCAGAGAGAAGCCTCTGCGTAGCATCTGTAATTTTCTCGCTCGACATGCCATTCATTATAACTATACATTAGCGTTAATGAATGGCTGCGGTATAATGGCGACATCTTGGGGATTCACATGGCAATTACGCAACTTCCAGCCGCCTTTTGCTGGTCAAAAATGGGCACGGAGTCTGGGGAAGACCTTTCTTCCATCATCCGGCGCAAGGAGTGGGAACGACAGTTAGGTGACGGCATCTTCCTCTGGGGGATAGGTCAATCGCTCGGCGCAAACGCTGCGCTCGCATCACCCACCGGCGATCCCCTTGCCGTTGTCTTCTCCCCGATGCCAAGCAAGCCAAAATCAATCGACTTGACGCCTGACGAAGTCGTGCTCTGGGACTCGTGGGTCGACGCGCACGGCCAGGTGTTGCCGCTACCAAGCCATTCGTTTGTGACTAGCAGAGCACACCTCCCTTCCGGGCGTCGCAAGGAAAGCCACTACGCCCTCGTGTGTTCATCTGGCTCAGCATTGACCGAGTCCGTACCCCTACGCGTGTCGCCTTCGACGTTAAAAAACTTTGGAACGGGAAGAGCCTTGGGCTCCTCTCAGGTTACTGCCGTAGTCGCACACGACAACCAAAATTTGGACGAGTCCTCGGGCTACGCGGTGAGCTTCGTTGCTCAGTTGCAAGCGCCGTTTTTTGTTCGACTCGCGCATCCAATCGTGCTCGGTACGAGGGACATTGCGAAAGCCTCGGACATCGGACGCAGCGGCTCCGTGAGAGACTGGGAGAGCTTTGTAACTCGTCTTCGCCATAGTGTGAAGAAGCGCGCGGCACCGGTTTCTTCGGAAGATATGTTTAAGCGGCCGACACCGTTCAAAGACACTTCGCCCGTACAAAAACTCTTGTTCGCCTGACGCGAACCGACCTTCATCGCTGGGGTATGAATGGGACATGTAATCTATTTGACCGGTGCACCTGCAACGGGCAAGTCGTCGCTTTGCGAAGTCATAAAGCGCAATCACCCTGACCTCCTGGTTTTGTCGTACAGCACCCTTCTGCGCGAACATCTCCATCGACGCGATACTACGACCTATTCGACGAGCGCCTTGCGCGAGCAGTCAAGCGCGATCATCACGCGCGACGACGTCGCCGCCGTGGACAAAACGTTGATCGGACTCGTCGAGGCAGAGCGAACTCGCCGAGATGTCATCATCGACAGTCACCCCGTAACGAAGGAATCGTTCGGTTTTCGAGTGACTCCATTCACCGCCGAGCAAATCGTTGCTTTGAGGCCCAACGCCATCGTCTGCCTCTATGCGTCTCCGGACATCTTAAGGATGCGCATCGTCAGAAATGCCGATGGTCGGCCCTTGCCGACAGACTTCGAGCTCGCGATGCACGTTCAAACACAGGTATCTGTCGCCACGCAGTATTCGGTATTGACCGGAGCCTCTTGCTATCTCGTTGACAGCGCCGAGGGGATCCCCGCGCTAGTTGAACGAGTGACCCCCATCTTCAAATTCGGTTCGGCTCCCGCTCCCCAATCCGCAAGCGTGTAGAAACCGGTCACTTGATCTAACCGAAGAATCACTCCGTTTGTTAGGAAAAACTCTCGCATAGCTCCGCTATGAAATGCCGCTCCGCTCCCCTCCCCATAAGGGCGAGCCGGTCGCTGAGTTTTAAAAAGACGACCTATAGTACCGACGATCGGATGCTGTGTAAACATACAGTATTCGATCGTCGCGCAGATTCGACAGCCACAACTGACTCTTTTCACCCGCCCGGCTTATCGAGGCGCCGCCAAATTCAAGTCGCGGAACGCCCCCTGTATGGCCCCCGCCGCATATGTCGAGCTGCCCGCCATGGGTCGCGAGCCGCCGATCGCAGGCTCGCGAGGCCGAAGCCGCGTATGCAACATGCATGAGTCGGCACCCCGGCCAAATGATGACGGTCGCTGAGTAACGCAGTGAGACATTCGAGCGTCGTTAGAACTCCGGAAGTGGCCATTCAATCAAGCATGGAGTCAATTGCAGTTGATCGGCTTTAGCGCACCGTTTAATATCATTCGGCCCCTATACATCTCGGGATGCTCGCTAGCTTGGACCAAATATCTTAATGAAACGTGCAAACAGCAAGCGAGATGACTTCTCTCGACCCGTGATAAGGGCGTTGGCCGCGCGCGCTGGCTGGCGATGCAGTTTCGAAGGATGTACGAAGCTCACCATCGGTCCCAGCGAAGAGGGGCCTGACAAAATAACCAATATCGGTCTTGCCGCCCACATTTGCGCTGCCTCGCCGAACTTTCGTCGATACGATCCAAATACGAGCCCCGAGCAACGATCAGACATCTCGAATGGGATATGGCTTTGTTCGGACCACGCGACGCTAATTGATCGAGACGAAGTAACGTACACTGAGGCGGCGCTTCGCAACATGAAGCTTCTGCATGAGGCGAACTGCGCTCGAGCAGTGCGCCTTGGTTCGAGTGCTGCACCTGTTACAAGTCTTGTTGCGCTTGGGCCAGCCGTTATCGTCACTGCGACTATTGCTGGGATTGAATCCGACGCGTGGACTTTCAGGCTGAGCCACTTCCTTGCTGGCGATCCACACGAGATCGCCACCTTCATAGGAGGTTTTTCGAGTGCGCAGCCTTATGACAAGTATGTGTTGTGCAACGAACTGGGGGATGGTCGCGTCGTAGCGCAAGCCCCTAGCCTAATAAAGGACGCTGACGGATACCTACTGTGCTGCCCTGTAGCACCGATTTCTCCTCGTATCGATGTCAGAAAAATTGGTAGCGGCTTTGCAACGAGCGAAGAAAAAAACGACCTCTTCCTCGATGCCAAGGGCAGCATCGCGCGCGTGTCAGGTCTCGACTATTTTCCTCAGCGCGTTCAAGAAGTGCTATCAATGCAGCGAGGAGAATCGCCTTTCCATCCCATATTCGGCATGCGTTTCTTTGAGTACTTCCACGGTTACTCCGGCTCACCTTGGCTCGACCTTCTTTTTCAGCTGGATATTATTCGACAAGCCTCCATCCCTTACGACGATACTAGGATGGGACGACACTACACTCCGTTGCAGTGCGTTACGCGTGTTAGCAATGTCGAAGTATTATCGGACAAGCCTATAGCAAACAGACTCCCGGTTCGACTAAGACTCGACGTCAATGGACTGGGCACTTGGGAGCGAGAAATCCGAGTCTACATGCCGACTGGCGAGCAGATGGTCGAAATCGCGAATCGATTTCGCTTTCTGTCCGATCAGCGCTGATGCGCTCATAATCTCCTGAGCATCGGCGCAAATTGCTGTCGCTGCGTTCCTTGGTGCTGCGGTGCCGTGGCGAATCACGCGGTTCGCCACTGACCAGGTGATCAACACAACGAGCGAGACCGAGCGTCTCGTAACACGGGCTAAGAGCCGTCAGGCTGGAATCCAGCCTGGACGTCGAACTCCCTCTATCAAGTAATCCCTGACGCGATGAGCGCACCACACGATCGTACCAACTCCGACGTAACGTCCAAAGAGTGGAGCGCATTGGCCACAGATGCCATATTGGTGCTGGAGGCTATCGGCGGCCACTGCCTTGGGCTACCAGCCGGTACAAGCGTTTGGTCGGCACAGGGCGTGGCGGCACGGGTCGTGTTGCGTGCGAACGAGCTTCTTGGGGCGACTCTCAATCTGATCAACATCAGCACTCCGCGGGCAGCCCGTACGCTCGCCCGTGGACTTCTCGAATGCGCATTCGCGGCTGGCGCCCTAACGACTGCCCCGGATACGTTTGTCCAGATGCTAAAGGACGATTCGAACAAGAGCAGGCGGAACCAAGGCAAATTCATTCTGGATCGCAATCTGGGCAACGCGAGCCTGAACCGCTTGAAATTGACGCGCGCGATTGACGCAATGGACAAGAAGCTCGAACTAATCAGCCCCAAACGCGTAGCCGAACTTGGCGCTTTCACCAACCTGTACCTTCAGTATCAACGGGTGTCGGACGATTCCGCCCATCTCACCGCCCGCTCTCTGGAGCACTACGTTTCGCGCACTAGCGAGGGATGGTTGAGCACGATCGGTGAGTCAAACATCGCCGACGACGTGGCAACCCTGCAACTCGCTCTCCAAAGTGCATTACTAACCGGTGCTGCCGTCAGCGAGGTTCTTGGACTTTCGAACGAACGTCAAAACGCGATGGCACTGCTGCTCCGAATGGCCGACTTTGCCGACGTCAAGATGATCTGACTGGATCGAGTCGAACCGATAATTAGCTGTGAGTTCGCAATGCTCTTGAAGCCCTACCCTAGAACGAGAAATGTAGTCGACCTCCTGCCGGCGATCGCCCCTATCTTCAGAGTTGACGAAGAAAAGGGCACTGTCGAGCTAATTGGCACCGGGTTTTGGGTGACGAACGCTGGCCACTTGGTTACCGCCTGGCACGTCGTTGACGAAAACTTAGGGCGTGACGGCATTGACCGTGGTCCGATCTTCGCTGTCCAGACGTTGAGTAATCGAAGCATCGTGGTGCGGAATTTTCGAGAATCGGACCGGCATCCAAAGTTTGACCTTGCGCTGACTGAGACCGTAGTTGCACCGCCTGCGGTCGACGTCCCTACAGTGCCAATAGCGATGTCGCTGGACGAACTTCGGGTCGACGAACACGTTTTTAGCTTTGCCGTGATCTCGGACGACCAGGAGATTGCGGACGAGAAAGTCGCAGGCCACACCGCATACGTATTCGCTGGGAACTCTCCAACGAACAGCATTCACCAATGACAGTGCGCTTCGCAATCCGCTTAAGTTTCGGCCGGGTGGCGGAGATTTTCGAGGAGATGCGGGACCGGGTAATGCTGCCGTTTCCCTGCATCCAGACAGACGTTCCAATCTATGGTGGAAACAGTGGCGGCCCCCTTTTCGACACCCGCGGCCGAATCTGCGCAGTCCATTGCACAAGCTTTGGGGGGAATGATGTTGCATTTCACGTTCCGATACAGGGCGTGCTGCATCTGCGGATGTGCACGCAATCGATCGGTATCGAGGACAGCACCAGAAAATACCGTTCTGTCCTTGAGCTAGCTGTCGACAATAAAGTACAATTTGCCCCACCGATGCTAGACGCAGACAGGCTCATACGCTCTCTTAGCCGGTGGATATGGTATGCGGCGAGGTGCCTAGTCTGTGGAGAACGCCCCTCCGTCAACGTACATTTCGCCACCCGACGGGAGCCTTGAAACCCGAGTGAAACCGAAGGCTAGGACATACTGATATTTTCCGGAACGGGCGCTGCAACGACTGCAATGCACTTCAGAGCGGACACTGCACTCGCGTGTACGCGAGTGTCTGGAACGGGTCGAGCCTGTGTGAAAACGCCTTGATCGCCTAAACTGAATTAACGCATTGAGGCCGGGTGACTCATGAAGCGATTTGTTGAAGGCGA
>Ga0207711_10003819_pt1 | contig 12957 bp, 14 predicted proteins | sample KBSS34metaG_FD_184401 | JGI IMG/M metagenome (GOLD analysis project Ga0207711, IMG submission 184401) | Switchgrass rhizosphere microbial communities from Kellogg Biological Station, Michigan, USA - KBS S3-4 metaG (SPAdes) (version 2) | ecosystem: Host-associated > Plants > Roots > Rhizosphere...
CAGCGCCTCGATCTTGGTTTCGTCGAACCGGCCGCGGGCGAGGACCATGCCCGCGCCCTTCGCGGTCGCGACATCGGGGCTCATGCAGGCGACGATCGTGTCGATGTCGGTCTCGAGGTTGATGCCGGTCTGGTCCTGGAGTTCCTGCTGGCCGTTTTCCTGAATCGGGATTGCGCGGCGCATCTTCTGCCGCAGCTCCGAGGTCATGATTTCGTGAACGTTGGCGAACGCGATGACCGATGCGTTCCGTGGGACGAATCCGAGGTCAGCCGGGCCGCCTCGACTGGCGAACGCTCCGGCGGGAAACCCGACGTAATACGCGACGAGCCCGGTGCCGAAGCCGACGCCCAGCACCAGAAGCGAAACCACCACGAAATAACGGGTCTTTGTCGTCATAGGACGTCCTCAAAGTCTTATACGGACTGAGGTTAATTATTGTTCAAGGATATATTCACGTTGCTCGACCGCCCGCCCCGCCAGCCAGAGGGCCACCGCGACGATACTGCCCAGCGCCACCAGGCTGACGGTTACCGACGGCACTTCGTGGAATATCTGCAAAAGCACGCTGACGGCCGAATCCTGGGGCATTTCATGCGTGACCAGCGCCTGCAAATAGTATGCAACGCTTAGCCGCTTGAGGTACCCCGGAAACAGCAGAACTGCCGGTTCCCACCCGAACGCAAAGACGAGCCCGACGACCAGCGGCCGCTTGAGGCGGGTGCCGACCAGGGCGAATACCGCGCCGTAGGCGGCCAGACCGACCACCAGCATCCCGAGATCGGCCGCCAGCGACGGGAACGCCGCGCCAATGCTGCCGCCGCCGGTCGGGACGATGAGAAAGAACACCAGCATCACCGAGGGCAGCACCAGCAGCACGGTGCAGGCGAGATACGCGAAGTACTTGCCGAGCAGCACCGCGCGGCGCGGAACCGGCCGCGTGAACAGATACGTGATGGTCTTGTCCTCCACCTCGTCGGCGATGAGCGCCGTCCCGTAGAACACACCGAGCACCGGCACGATGAAGCGGATGAACAGCAGCCAGATCATCATGCCGAAGATCGCCGAACCGCCGACCGCTGCGCCGTTCACCCTGAATCCCGACGTGTGCAGCGAATCGACGATGCGGAGGATGACGGCGAGGACCACCGGCCCGCCCAGCAGCAGGCCGAGAAAGACGGAGCGCCTCGACCACAGCATCTGGCCGAGCGACAGATCGAAGATCCGCATGGCGGACGCCAGCACGGATGGAGCGCGGGGTGCGACGTGCGGGGTGCGGGGTGCGGCGTCGCTCATGACTTCACCAGATACTGAAACACGGCCTGCAGGTTGTCGTCGGGCGACGTGACTTCGTGAATCGCGCCGTGCGTACCCGAGGCCGCCAGATCGGTGAGCCGCGCGTAGAACGCATCCGGCCGGCCGGTCTGCACCACCACCGCGCCCTCCTCGAACTTCAGGCTCAGCACATCGTCGTGGCCGAGAAACTCGCGCGCGAGGGCGCGCGTCTGGTCGGCCTTGATGTGAACGGTGTGCGGATGCTCGTCGATGAGGTCTCGAATCTGGTGAACGTTCCCCTCGGCGAGGATCCGTCCCTGGTTGATCAGGAGGATGTTGGCCGTCATCGACTCGATCTCGTGCAGGATGTGGCTCGAGACGATGACGCTCTTGCCGGCGCGTCCCCACTCCTTGATCATGCGGATCGCCTTACGCCGCGCGATCGGATCCATACCCGACAGCGGTTCGTCCAGGATGAGCAGCTCCGGATCGTGCGCGAGCGCCTGCGCCATCTTGATCCGCTGGCGCATGCCCTTGCTGTAGGCGCCGATCTTCTTGTCCGCCGCGTCGCTGAGCTCGACGTTTTCGATCGCTCGCACCGCCATCGCCGCGGCCTCGGTCTCGGTGACACCGTTCAGACGCACCAGCGCCGTCACCCATTCACGGCCGGTCATCCGATCGTAGAAGGCGTCCTGCTCGGGACAAAAGCCGATGCGATTGTAAAGACCGGGGTTCTGCCAGATCGGCTCGCCGAGAACGGTGATACGGCCTTGGCTCGGCTTGAGCTGACCGGTGATCAGCTTCATGAACGTCGACTTCCCCGCGCCGTTCGGCCCGAGGAGTCCGGTGATGCCGGGTGGAACCGTCACCGAGACGTCGTTCAGGCCGATGACCTGTCCGTACCACTTGGAGAGGTGATCGGCGACGACCAGTCCCGCCATCAGGCGACCACCTCGACGCCGCGGACGCGGCGCTCGAGAATCACACCCGAGAGCGCAATGAGCAGGACGATCATCAGCAGCGCGACCGGCCACGGCGTGTCGTAGCGCTGCGGCTGCCGGAAGATCATGTCGCCGATCTGCGACAGGTTGGTCGAGAACGACAGCCACGAGAACGAAGTGCTCCGCGTCACTGCGTAGAGGACGCCGTACACCGCCTGGGTGAAAAAGATGACCGCCGCATACAGAATCGCGACGTAGCGGCTGCTCTTCGACAACGAGGAAAGCGCGAGCATCGTGGACGAGGCGACGATGACCTCGAGAAACGCGAACAGCGTGATCGCCGGGAAGAGGAACACGTTGGCGCGGAAGAACGTGAAATTGCCGGCGAACGCAATCTGCACGATGAGCAGGACGATGGCCGGCAGCCAGGTCACGAGCGCCAGAAACGTGATCAGGATCGCGAGCTTGCCGAACACGTACTCGGCGCGGGTCAGCGGCTTCGACAGGTAGATCTGCAGCGCGTTGGCGCGGCGGTCGTTGGCAATCAGGCCGGCGCCGACGTAGACCGTCACGAAGAAGACGAACGTCCGCTGCTGCTCGAGGAACTGCCGGAAGGTGTCGGCTGACGGTGTCAGCATCGACGCCTGCGGGATGTTGGTCAGGTTGGCGGCGGCGTAGAACTGCACGGCGCGGACGAAGAACGGAAACCAGGAGACCAGCAGCAGGCCGAGAAACGCTTTCTTCGACACCATCGTGCGAATGCCCGCGCGCGCGATCACGATCCACCCGGTCCCGGTCCGGGCCTTGTTGCCGCCGTAGCGCCGATAGCCTTGATCGTGGATAGGCACAGGCTATTCTTCACCAACCGCATGCGCGAAGACGTCTTCGAGCGTCGGCACGCTCGGGCGCAGATGGCGCACCTGCACGTGCGCAGCGGCGGCGAGGGCGAACAGCCGCTGTGCGCCTCCTTCACCCGGTACAAACACGCGCATCACGTCCTCGTCGGTCTGCTTGCATTCCAGTCCGTCGCCACGCAACTGCTCGACGAACAGATCGAGGTCGTCGGCCATCTTCACGCGCAGCTCGTAGACCCGGCCGCGGGGCTGCTTGAGCGCGTCGATCGGGCCGGAGGCGGCGATCGCGCCCTTGTCCATGACGACAACGTGATCGCAGGTGTATTCGACGTCGGGCAACAGGTGCGAGCAGAGGATCAGGTTGACCCCTTTGTTGTGGGCGAGGTCGCGCACGAGCTCGAGCATCTCGTCGCGGCCTTTCGGGTCCATGCCGTTGGTCGGTTCGTCGAGAAACAGGAGATCGGGATCGTGGACCAGCGCCTGCGCGAGCTTGATGCGCTGTTTCATGCCGGTGGAATAGGTCTCGACGTTGCGGTAGCGGGCTTCGCCGAGACCGACGTAGAACAGCACCTCGTGCGCGCGCTGCATGGCGTCGACGCGCGGAAGTCCGGCGAGCTCGCCGCAGTAGGCGACGAAGGAGACGGCGTTCATGCCGGGAATGTGCGAATCGCTCTCCGGCATGTAGCCGACGCGGGCACGAATCTCGAGCGGCGCTTCCGCGACGTCGAGACCGAGCACGCGCATGCGGCCGGCCTCGGGCACGAGGAACCCGAGCAGCGACTTCAGCATCGTGCTCTTGCCGGCGCCGTTGGGCCCCAGCAGTCCGACCGCGCCCGCGGCGAACGACGAGGTCACGTCGCGCAGCGCGCGGTTCTTGCCGTACGTGACGGTCACGCCTTCCAGCGTCACGACCGGATCGCCCTCAGCCATTCAGTTTGATATACGCACGCGCTTCGCCCGATGTTCGACGGACGATCATAGCGTGCCCCGGAGCCCGAGTTCGTCGGCCTTCTCGCGCATGAACGTGATGGTGTTGGCGATGTGCGCTTCCAGCGTGAGCCCGAGCGACGCCGCGCCCTCGTGCAGATCCTCGCGCTTGACGCCGCGGCAGAACGCCTTGTCTTTCATGCGCTTGATCACCGACTTCGCTTCCAGATCGAGGATGCTCTTGCTCGGGCGGACCAGCGCCGCGCCGGTGATGAACCCCGCGAGCTCATCGCAGGCAAACAGCGTCTTCTCGAGGCGGCTGTCGCGCGTGACGCCGGTGATCTCCATCGCGTGTGACAGGATCGCCCGGATCATCCACTCCGGGTAACCTTTCTCGCGCAGGATCTCGGCGCCCTTGTTCGGATGATCGCCGAGCGTGGGCCAGCGCTCGTAGTCGAAGTCGTGGAGGAGCGCCGTGATGCCCCACGCCTCCTGGTCCTCGCCGAACATCCGGGCATAGCCGCGCACGGCGGCTTCGACGCCCAGCGCGTGCTTCCGCAGGCTCTCGCTTTTGGTGTACTCGGTCAGCAGCGCCCAGGCGTCGTCTCGATTCATGGTAAGTTCCAGCATCTTAATGCAGGAGCAAGGGATGACCAACGGTCGGCAGTCGGCAGTCGGCAGTCCTCAGTCGGGCGCGACGGGGCTGGACACGGAATTTCACCGCGGCCTCGGCCTCTACGACTCGACCATGGTCGTCGTCGGGTCGATGATCGGCTCGGGCATCTTCATCGTCTCGGCCGACATGGCGCGCAACATCGGCAGCCCCGGCTGGCTGCTCGGCGCCTGGCTGCTGACGGGAATCCTGACGGTCGTCGGCGCGCTCTCGTACGGCGAACTCGCCGCGATGATGCCGCGTGCCGGCGGGCAGTACGTCTACCTGCGCGAAGCATTCTCGCCGTTGTGGGGATTCCTCTACGGCTGGACGCTGTTTCTCGTCATTCAGACCGGCACCATCGCCGCGGTGTCCGTCGGCTTCGCGCGGTACTTCGGCGCGCTCGTGCCGTGGATCGCGGACGAGCACTACCTGATTCCGCCGATCCACGTGTCGGCCGGCTATGCGCTGTCGCTGTCGACGACGCAGCTGGTCGGCAGCATCATGATTGCGCTGCTGACGTGGACCAACACGCGCGGACTCCAGTACGGCAAGATCATCCAGAACGTCTTCACCACGGCGAAGACCGGTGCGCTGCTCGGCCTGATCCTGGTCGGCCTTCTGCTCGGCTGGAACCACACCGCCGTCGCCGACAACTTCGGCAACCTGTGGTCGGCGCGCGGCACCGTCGACATCGTGCCGGGGCTGTCGGCCGTCAGCGCCTTCGGTCTGTTCGTCGCGATCTGCGTGTCGCAGACCGGCTCGCTGTTCTCCGCCGACGCGTGGAACAACATCACCTTCACGGCCGGCGAAGTGAAGGACCCGCGGCGCAACATCCCGCTGTCTCTGGCCTTCGGAACTTTCATCGTCATCGGCCTGTACATGCTGGCCAACGTCGCCTACCTGGTGACGCTGCCGTTCGACCAGATTCAACACGCGGCGGGCGATCGTGTCGCAACCGCGACGCTGAACGTGATCTTTCCCGGGCTCGGCGTGACGATCATGGCGATCGGCATCATGGTCTCGACGTTCGGCTGCACCAACGGCCTGATCCTCGCCGGCGCGCGCGCCTACTACGCGATGGCCCGCGATCGGCTGTTCTTTCGCTCCGCCGGCGAACTGAACGCGGCCAAGGTCCCGGCCTGGGCGCTCGTGCTCCAGGGCGTCTGGGCGATCTTCCTCGTGCTGCCGCGCACCTACGACCCTGCGACGCAGACCTACGGCAACCTCTACAACAACCTCCTCGACTACGTGATCTCGGCCGCGCTGATCTTCTACATCTTGACGATCGCCGGCATCTTCCGGCTGCGCCAGACGCGTCCGGACGCCGACCGTCCGTACCGCGCGTTCGGCTACCCGGTGATCCCGGCGCTCTATATCCTCGGCGCCGCGGCGATCCTGCTGGTGCTGTTCGTCTATCGCCCGGCGACGACGTGGCCGGGACTCGTCATCGTGCTACTCGGCGTGCCGGTGTACTTCGCTTGGAAGCCCAAAAGCTAGACGATCAGATGGAACCGCGGAGACCGCAAAGCTCGCAGAGCAAGAATATCTTCTCAGCGGTCTCGGCGGTCTCCGCGGTTTCTTCTGACCGTGTCACCGCCGCTGGCGGGCGTGGACCTGGACGCCTTTGCGCGAGACGCTGACGTCGATGGTATGAAGATCGCGCTTTGACGCGGCGGGCCAATAGTTGATCAGGTAATAGTGTCCGGCCTCACGCCAGATCGCCTCGCCCGCGGGCGCGAAGTTGTTCTCGTGCGCGAAGACGCGCCCGCCGGTCAGCTGCACGAGACCGTTGCTCGTGACGCTGGACCCGCCGTGCGAACCCGTGGGATCGACGACGTATAAGCTGACGTTGGCGTGCGCCGCGGCACCCAGCGCGGTGGTCCACGCCTCCCACATGACCTTCGGCGCGCTGGCGGCCGGTTCGGTCACGTCGCAAACCGACGGCAGGCCAAGGCAGAGAATCACTTTGCGCTTGTGATCGATGGCGTCGAGCTGGCGCGAGATCTTCGTGATGGCCTTGAGGACCGTTTCAGGCGTGTCCCGGCGTGAGAACGGCACCGCGCCGCCGCGATAGCCGCCGATCCGATCACGCGCCGTCATGAGATCGCCGAACGCCTCGTCCGAGCGGCTCGACAGCCGCACGACCGACAGCTCGTCGCCCTGCGCGAAGGGCGCGAGGACGACCGGCGCGATCTGCTGCATCGGCGACGTGCCGTCGACCGCGACGCCGATGTCGTCCATCAGCAGCACGAGGATCCGCGCGTCGCCCGATCGTGTCGAGCCGAGCGCGGTCACTTTCGCGAACGCCTGGAGCTCGACCTTGCGTCCGTCCTCCTTGATCGTGATTTCGTCCTGATTCAAGTCGGTGACCGGCAGACCGTTGCGATCGAGCGCGACGAGGTCCAGCTCGACGAGATCGACACTGGGCGGCGAGGGTTGAGGACGCCGCGCGGCGAGGTCCGCGGTAAGCAGCGCAGCGAAGGCGACGGCCGTGAACGTTCTCATGCGGCAGCCTTTCGAATGACCGCGATTGCGGTCGGAGTGACTCCGTGCCGTTCGAGATCCGCAACCGCCACCCACCGGACGTCGGCGGCATCGGTCCCGCGCAAGGCCGCGGTCGACGTTCCGCCGCGGACGCGGCAAGCATAGTCGATGATGATGTAGTGGTACTCAGCCCGCCCGTCGGCATCGCGCCGAATGCTGTCGAGCACTTCGACGACCGGACCCACGACGATGTCGAGGGAGGTCTCCTCGCGCACCTCGCGCGTGAGCGCGGCTTCCAGCGTCTCGCTCAGCTCGACGACGCCGCCCGGCAGGCTCCACTCGCCCTTGAGCGGTTCCTGCCCTCGTTTCACGAGCAGTACGCGATCGCCGTCGAGGATGACGGCGCCGACGGCGACGATCGGCCGGTCGGGATATTTCCTCAAATCCCCATGACTTTCACTATCACTCGTTTCTTCCGCCGGCCGTCGAACTCCGCATAGAAGATCTGCTCCCAGGGCCCGAGATCGAGCTTCCCGGCCGTGATCGGCACGACGACCTGGTGCCCCATGATGGTCCGCTTCAGATGCGCGTCGGCGTTGTCCTCGCCGGTCCGGTGATGCTGATAGTCGAGTCCTGACGGCGCGAGCTTTTCGAGCCACACCTGAAAATCGTCGATCAGACCCTCTTCCCAATCGTTCACGTACACGCCGGAGGTAATGTGCATCGCCGACACGAGGACGGTGCCGTCCGCAACACCGCTCGCTTTCACGATCGCTGCGACTTCGTCGGTGACGCGGATGAACTCCTGCCGCTTTTTCGTGTTGAACCAGAGGTAGTCGGTATGGACGATCATCCCGCGGGATTGTAGCGCCTCACGCGAGCGTCAGTGCGGCATCCGCATTCAGGTCCAGCGAGGCGGTGTGCCCGGCGCGGAACCGCCGCAATCCCGCCGCCGCGATCATGGCGGCATTGTCGGTCGAGAGGGCGAGGCTCGGCAGAAACGTGGGGATCTCGCGGCGACGGCCGCGCTCCTGCAGCTCGGCTCGCAGCCGGCTGTTCGCCGAGACACCGCCGGCGACGCCGACGCTCTTCGCGCCGTGGCGGCGCGCGGCCTCGAACAGCCGCTCGATCAGCACCGTGACGACGACGCGCTGGAAGCTCGCTGCGATGTCGGCTCTTTCAGTGTCGGTCAGAGCGCCTGCCGCGCCGGAGCCCTCCGGCGAAGGCGGGTGCGCGCGGACATGCCGGAGGACGGCGGTCTTCAGTCCGGAAAAACTGAAATCGAGGTCGCCTTTCAGCTCGGGTGCATTCCGATCGGCGTGGGTCAGGCGGGTTGTCGGCAACGCCACGGCGCGGTCGTTGCCGATCGCCGCCAGGCGATCGAGCACCGGCCCTCCCGGATAGCCAAGCCCGAGCAGTTTCGCCACCTTATCGTACGCTTCGCCGGCCGCATCGTCGCGCGTGCGGCTCAACAGCTGATACGAGCCAGGCTGCTCGACAAGATACAGACTGGTGTGTCCGCCCGAGACGACCAGCACAATCGACGGAAGCGGCAGCTCACCGTTCTGCAGCACGAGCGATTCGATGTGGCCCGCGAGATGGTGGACGGCGACCAGCGGCAGGCCTGCCGCCGCAGCGGCCGCCTTCGCGAACGACACGCCAACGAGCAGCGAGCCGACCAGTCCCGGCCCCTGTGTAACCGCGACGGCGCCGAGATCGGTCCAGGTGGATTCGGCGTCGACGAGAGCACGATCGACGACGCCGCAGATATCGCGGAGATGCTGGCGCGACGCCAGCTCCGGCACGACGCCGCCCCACTCGCGATGAATCGCGACCTGCGACGCCACCACGTTTGAGCGGATCGCCCACGGCTTTGCCTGATCGCCGGTCTCTTCGATGACGGCCGCCGAGGTTTCGTCGCAGGAGGTTTCGATGCCGAGAATTCTCATTGGACACGTCTGGGCGGAGCTTGCCCGCCCGGGCCGACCAGGGTCGGCCCCTACGACCGGACGAGCGCCTCTGTCTCGAACGCGCTCTTCAGGGACTCCGTATAGGGCGCCCTGAATATTCCCTTCTCCGTGATGATGCCGGCGATAAACCGGTGCGGCGTCACATCGAACGCCGGATTCCAGATCTTCGCGTCCTTCGGCGCCACCTGCGTCGCGCCGACGTGCGTCACTTCGCGCGCATTGCGCTCTTCGATCGGGATGTGCGCGCCGTCGGGCGTGCGCAGATCGATCGTCGACAACGGCGCGGCGACGTAGAACGGGACGTTGTGTTCGCGCGCCAGGACGGCGACGCCGTAGGTGCCAATCTTGTTCGCGGTGTCGCCGTTGGCGGCGATGCGATCGGCGCCGACGACGACGAAGTTGACTTTGCCCTGGCCCATCAACGCCGCGCTCATGTTGTCGGTGATGATGGTGGTGTCGATGCCGTCGCGCATCAGTTCCCAGGCGGTGAGCCGCGCCCCCTGCATGAACGGCCGGGTCTCGTCGGCGAACACCGCCACCTGCTTGCCACTCTCGACCGCGCCGCGGATGACGCCGAGCGCCGTGCCGTAGCCGGCCGTGGCGAGCGCGCCCGCGTTGCAGTGGGTGAGGATCCGCGCATCCGCCGGCACCACGCCGGCGCCGAACGCACCCAGCGCGCGGCAGTTCGCGACGTCCTCGTCGTGGATCTGCTGCGCCTCCCGATCGAGCGCGTCTTTCAGCTGATCGACCGACTGCCCCGACTGCACGGCCGCACCCAGACGGCGCTTCATCCGCTCGATGGCCCAGAACAGGTTGACCGCGGTCGGCCGGGTCGCGGCCATCAGGTCGCAGGTCTTCTGAAATTCCGCGGTGAACTTCTGCGTGCCGGTTGCCGTGCTGCGGCGCATGCCGATCGCGATGCCCCACGCCGCGGCGACGCCAATCGCCGGCGCGCCGCGGATCACCATCGTTTTGATCGCGCGCGCGACTTCAGCCGCCGTCTTGCAGCGAACGTAGACTTCCTGGGCCGGAAGCTTGCGCTGGTCGATCATCACGACCACGTCGCCATCTCGCTCTATCGTGGGGAGCATTTGGCGATTGTACCGGGTTCGGGGTTCAGGGTTCCAAGTTCAGGGTTCGTTCGTGGTTCGGGGTTCGGGGTTCGGGGTTCGATGAACGCTGAAGCCTATCCCGCCCGCCGGCGCTGGTCACTACAGCAACCGAGCGTCAAAGGGCAGAGGCAACAATGTCTCGAGGCGGTAGCGTCCTTTTTCCTCGGTCAGGTTCGCCAGCAGGATCTCGAGGTTGCCGCCGAACTCCCAGAGAATCTGCCGGCACGCGCCACATGGCGGCGTCGGCGCCTCGGTGTCGGCGACGATGGCGATGCGAGTGAAGGCGCGGTGTCCTTCCGACAGCGCCTTGAACATCGCAACGCGCTCGGCGCAAATCGTCAGGCCGTAGGTCGCGTTCTCGACGTTGCAGCCGGTGAACACGGTGCCGTCGGCGCTCTCGAGCGCCGCGCCGACTTTGAAATGCGAGAATGCCGCGGCGGCGTTCTCGCGCGCGCGGCGCGCCGCCGCGATCAGATCGATCGCATCCCCGATGCCGCCGCGAGCGACGCGTCCCTCAGAGCTGCCCAATGATCCCCTCCAGCAGCGCAATGAACTGGCCCCGGACTCGCGCTGCCGTCGCCATCACCTCGGCGTGATCCAGCGGCTGCGGCAGCACACCGGCCGCCATGTTCGTGATGCACGAGACACCCAGCACGTCGATCTTCATCTGCCGGGCGACGATGGCTTCGGGCACGGTGGACATGCCGACCGCGTCCGCGCCGATCGTTCGCAGATACCGGATCTCAGCCGGCGTTTCGTAGCTGGGTCCCATCAAGGCGGCATATACGCCGTGCGGCAGCGACAGGCCGATGGCCGCACCGGCGCGATCGGCAATGCCGCGCAGCCGCGACGAATAGACCTCGCTCATATCGGGAAACCGGACGCCGAATCGATCGTCGTTGTCGCCGACCAGCGGATTGTGCCCGGTCAGGTTGATGTGGTCGTCGATCACCATCAGCGCGCCCTGCGCGAAGCTGGTATTCACGCCGCCGGCGGCGTTGGTGAGGATCAGCGTCTTCACGCCCAGCAGGCCCAGCACGCGGACGGCAAAGGTGACCCGGCTGGCGGGATGCCCTTCGTACAGATGGCAGCGGCCGGCGAGCGCCGCGATCGTCGTGCCGCGCGCCTTGCCGACCACGAGCGTGCCGGCATGGCCGATGACGCGCGACGCCGGCCAGTGCGGCAGCTCCGTGTACGGCAGCGTCACCGCTTCGCCGAGCGAGTGCGCGAAGTCCCCAAGCCCCGAGCCGAGGACAATCGCGATCTCCGGCACCACCGGCACGCGCGCGCGAATGGCGTCGGCCGCCTCGGCCACTTGATCGTAATAGCTCACGACCAACACCTTGGAACGCGAACCCCGCAAAGCCCGCTAAGGATTCCTGTGCTCAAAGTAAGAATCCAGCAATTGTGGCGGTCATGAAGTTCGCCAGCGTGCCGGCGAACATCGCGCGCAGGCCGAGGCGCGCCAGATCGTGGCGCCGGTTCGGCGCCAGCGCGCCGATGCCGCCGATCTGGATCCCGATCGAGCTGAAGTTGGCGAACCCGCACAGCGCGAACGTCGCAATCGTGAACGATTTGGGATCGAGCATCGCCTTCATCGGTCCGAGCTGCGAGTAGGCGACGAACTCGTTGAGGACCATGCGCGTGCCGAGCAGGTTGCCGATGACCGGCGCGTCCTTCCAGGGGACGCCCATGCTCCAGGCAACCGGCGCGAACACCCAGCCGAAGATCTGCTGCATGCTCAGGTGCGCAAAGCCGAGGATGTAGTTGGCGAGCGCGACGAGCGCGAGGAATGAGATCAGCATCGCGCCGACGTTCAGCGCGAGGTGCAGGCCTTCGCCGGTGCCACGCCCTGCCGCGTCGATGACGTTGACGTCGGTCTGCTCGATCTCGAGCTTGACCGATCCCATCGTCTTGGGCACTTCGGTCTCCGGGACGAGCATCTTGGCCATCATGATCGTGCCCGGCGCCGTCATGATGACCGCCGTCAGCAGATGCTTGGCCTCGATACCGAACAGGATGTAGGCCGCCATAATCCCGCCCGAGATGTGCGCCATGCCGGAGGTCATGACCGTCATCAGCTCCGACTGCGTCATCTCCGGCAGATACGGCCGGATCGTCAGCGGGGCTTCAGTCTGCCCCATGAAGATGCTGGCGGCGACGTTCAGCGATTCAGCGCCGCTGCACTTCATCACGCGATGCATCACGATCGCCATCAGCCGCACGACGAACTGCATGACGCCGTAGTAATAAAGGATCGCAAAGAGCGCGGCGATGAAGATGATCGTCGGCAGCACCTGGAACGCGAAGATGACCGCGTAGTTGCTGCCCTCGGGGCCGAGCGCGCCGGTCATCGCCCGTCCCCAGACGCTGCTGTTGCCGAGCGGGCCGAACACGAACGCCGCACCGACTCCCGCGAAGCCCAGCAGCTTGTTGATGCCGGCGCCCAGCGTCTCGAACACGCGCTGGCCCACAGTCGTCTTCAGGACAATCAGCGCAAAGATGATCTGCAGGCTGAGGCCCCAGGCCACCGTCGTCCAGTTGATCGCGCGCCGGTTGTTCGAGAACGCCACGGCGATGGCGAGGATCACGATCGCTCCGAACAGCGGCTGCAGGATGCCGATCATCAGCGGACCTCTCCGACGATCAGGCGGCCCGGCGCGGGCGGCTCGTCGCCAATCGTGATCGCCTGGCTCGTCAGGCGGATCGCGGCTTCCAGCCGGCCCCGATCGCGGTAGTGCA
>Ga0207711_10003821_pt1 | contig 12953 bp, 8 predicted proteins | sample KBSS34metaG_FD_184401 | JGI IMG/M metagenome (GOLD analysis project Ga0207711, IMG submission 184401) | Switchgrass rhizosphere microbial communities from Kellogg Biological Station, Michigan, USA - KBS S3-4 metaG (SPAdes) (version 2) | ecosystem: Host-associated > Plants > Roots > Rhizosphere >...
AGTGGACCGAGTGCGTGCCCAGTCCATAGTAGAAGGTGCGGGACTTGTGGCCGCCAATGATCTTTCGCGTGTAGTTATCGACGATCCCCATTTTGGTTATGTCTCACTTTCCAATTATCCGCCCATCGGCAAAGCCACCTGTGCGCCCGATGGTGAGCCGTTGCCCGTTATTGGGATCAATACGCTGGTGGGGACGATTAGACAAGATACGATTCTTGCCTCAGAGCTCAATAGTCCAACGATGGCTCAACTTGCCGACAACGATAAGAACAAAATGGAGCTCACCGTAAAGGAGCTGAACCAGACGGTGAAAGCCCTGCTGGCCGGCAAAAGCGAATCAAAATGGACCGACATTCAAGGCAACAAGGTGCAGCCGCTTGCAGATGTTAGCGAATTTTTGCAGAGTAATTTGCCGGCCAATATTAAACTCGAATCGGTCAAACTCACAAGCGGCTGGCTGACAAATGGCGGCGACACCACAGTAGCCCTGCCCCAACCACTGCAACTGGCGCAAGTAAAAAAAGCGGGCAGCAGAGCGGGAAAATATCAAGCTTTTACCGACATACCGGCTGTCGGACGCCACTTTACTTTTGCCGGTGTGGGACCTTCATCCTCTCTGGTCAGCGCCGCAAATTTCCACGAAGCCGATGGCCAACACATTTGCTCGATCGTCAAAGTAGAATGTACTTTTGCCCTGCAAAATCTCTGTCAACCGCTTTCAGCCTTAGGCCTAAATGTAGGCTCCAAGCTGACCACAGTCGCTTGCTGCCAGCCGTACTCCATGTCAGACGTGGGACCGTCCGGAGCAATGACTTTGAGATTTTCCCAGGGTCCGGTGGCAGGCTTGCAAACATGGCGCGACTTTCTCGCCGGCGGCTTCCATGATCATCAAGTCACCACATACGATGCTGTGGGCGGAGACTATCCGCTCGATCAAGAAGCGCACATGATAAGCAACAAGCAAGAATTACCGGCCACAACTTCCCAGCAATTTGCCGAGCACCTCTATTACTGGCTACGCAACGGGCATACAAAGCCTCACTTGGACGCAGTGTTAGCAATGATGAACGATCCATTTCGCAGCGGACCGGCGCAGATTTACGCCTATGAATTTGCCGCCGACGGCACGATATCGCGCCGTATAATCAGCCGCGATCCCTTCCCTATTGGAGTCACATCCGAGGCTCAGGCGCAAACCGTAGTGGACACTTCCATACAGGGAGGCATAACGCCAATAATTATTTTCCGCGACGACGTCAAAAATCTCGGCACCGTCAGTGGTGGCCAGCACGCGGGTCAGCCACTGGCCGGATATCCGCTCAATTGGTGCGAACTACCGGAGTATGGTGGCGACGAGCACGCCGCCGCCAAACTAAACAAAGGACATCTGGGCACCAAGCTGACCCTGGTCGATCCAAGCGGCCAGGCCCTGCCGGAAGATGCCATAAACGATCCCAACTTCAGCCTTTTTCAAAACTTCGACGGCAAGACCTTGTTTCATCAGCCGCGCCGCAGCTTCTACAGCGGCGGTCTGGCCCTGGACATAGAGATAGGCGGCACAGATGCACCGGCACCGATGATTGCCGAGGCTCCGCCTCAGCCGCAGACTGTCACGGCATCACCTGGCGCCGGACCAAACCAAACGCCCGCGGGTGAACCAGTTACGACCCCGCCGCCAACGGCAACGGCTTCGCCCCGACCCTTGCCGCCCATACTCGATATTCCTTCCAAAAGAGCAATTTTCGCCAATCGCAAAATCTGAGCGCTATAATAGGCAGCGGCTTAGGTAATTCGAGTTGACCAGAACCGGACTAAAACTCTTTTTTGCTGGCGCTCTGTGTCTGGCTTCTGCTGCGGCCGACGCGGCCGGTCCAGCCGATAAGAGCAAGACCAACGCGAAAGCGACCTCGGTCAAAGTCTGGCTGCTCAAGCAACAAGGCATTTTTGTCGGTCAGTATGATGTGTATGTCTCGGATCAAGGACTGCGCGCTGTGGGCGTGCGCTCGCACACTGTCATTGTCTCGCGGCCGCCCGCATGGGACGTTGTGGCCTTCAACACCAACGCAAAAACAATGTGGAGCGGCAAACTCAACGAATTTCGACCAACCCAGGGCACTCAGAGACTGCTTATCTCTGTCGGCGGTTCGCCAAATTTGACGGCAATTACCTTCCCCAGGTCGGCAAACGGCACACTGTCCGGTGTTAAGACCACCAGATTTTTTACCGACTCCGCCTGGACCACGGCACAAACGGCACTGTACCGGAAGACGCTCATAAGCAAAATCTACCCCAAGACAGCCAACTACGTCACCACCGGTGAAGTAACAAATTGCCGGCAGCCTATCAGTCTGCTGGAGCGTCTCTACAGCACGCCGGTGCAGCATTTAATCCCATTGGAATACACCTACGTACAATTCAACGGCAACAATAAAATCATTTTGACCACGGCTTCGGCCAAGCCCAGTGACGCTCCGCGAGACTGGCTGACCGTGCCCCCGGGTTTGCGCCGGGTGGCAAGCATGGAGGAAGTGAGCATGGACAGCACCTCCCAGGAAGGCATGAACCAGATGCTCGACAACATTCGCCCCTGATCGGGACGCGCCACGCCCCAAAGCCCCGCCAGCCGGTCCCTATGTGCCCCAGGTGTGAGATCGGGCGTATCTGGGTATATACAGGCTGTAGCGAGGCTAGAGGTTCGGATTATGGCCGATGACAGCAAAGACGTCTGCCGGGTGGAAGGTGTAATAGCCGGTGCCGCCAAGGGTCAGGATGTCGTCAACAAATTCAACCAGGATTGCAGTCCGGCTGAGCGCAGTGCCTTTTTCAACAACCTTCAGTCGCAGGGCACTTCCACCGACAATTCGCGCATGGGTACACACGCTGCTTCCATGCTTGGCGGCTTCAAGATTGAATACGACTCGGTCAAACGCACCCTCGACGATGTGCATCGCCCGGGCGCGCCCAATGTCACTCCGGCGGACGCTCACGTGGCCGGTAAAGCAGGTCCTAAAGCCGGTCACGATGGCGCTAGAAAGCCCGAAGCCAAGCCTCAGGCGGCCGAAGTCGATCATGGACGTCGCGGCATAGACGACTGGTATACAAAAGCTTCGCGCCAAAATCTCAGCCCAGATGAAAAAACATTGGCCGGCAAAGTAGAAAAGGCCCTCCTCAACGGCGACAGTGTATCCGCCAGCTTAAACGACCTCGGTCGCGACGCCAAAGTTAGAGTTATGGCTGAAGTCAAAGGGCACCTGGCCGAGCAGGCCGGTACCAAGGTAGTGGTATCGGAAGGTGATGGAGCCGACGGCGGCCGCAGTATCCTGATGGAAACAAAGGGCGGCCAGAAAATACTGATTGATGAAAGCAAAATGGGCATCCCCCGTGATATCAATGTCAACACGGGATCGATGTTGAGCAAATTGACAGGCGCCCGCGACGTTTACGATGCACCCGGCGAAGTTAAGGCCTCCGCGTCCAGCTCCAGCGGTTTCAACCTGAGAGACGCTCTACTGGGTAAGGAAAACCTCACGGACGGCAACGGACCGCTGGCAAGAATGCTGCGCCAGGAGCCGGTTAGCGATGCGGAAATGGCCGAGATGAAGCGCAAGGGTCTTGTCTTTGACGCCAAAGACCGAAGCCAATAACGCTTTAGCTCTCTGCAATTCACGGAATTAGAAGCAGCAAAAACGCGGAATTGTTTGTCGGTAGAACACAGACATTAGCTTAAGCGCACTGTCACAGGCTCAGACACTGACAAGTAATTCCGCCAGTCACAGATTAAGGCTATCAAAAGAATCTCTCCTTCCGAGGGACTCAAAGCCCCACTTGCGCCTGAAGTTCAATTCGCTACCGAGTAAAAATCGGGCTAACAATAATATTAGGATCACGAAATTCTATTCCCCGACTAACATCAATTACGGCTTGCTGCAAAATCTCGTCCGGCGATGTTAGTAGTATCCATCCAAGACTGGGACAGCCAGTAACCGAAACGAAGCAGTTACTGAATGATTTCTGTTCATCAATGCACAATAGAAACTTCTTGTTGAAATTTCCGTTCCCGAGACGACCACAGAGACCGATGTTCTCAATTAAATTTGAATACCTGTTGTCTCTCGGCGAACAATCAACGATATAAAGATCCGGGTTTCCTCCCCGAGTGAACGGCTGACTTTCAACATATTTAGAAAGCCGGTGGAGGATGTCATCATCGAAAGGACCAATTAGCATGGCTTCCGGACGCGATTTTGTTTCCCAAAAGTCAACGGCGACGGGCTTCATAGAATTCTCTCTAGCAACCGCACATTTCCATAATACAGAAGAAAAAGAGGGCGCTCCACAAGAGACCGCCCTCTAGAATGAAGATTCAGGCTATTTGTAACTTGCGGAACTAAATGTCGCAAAAAACGCGACAAATAATTCCGCCAGTTACAACCTCTCAGTAGAATTCTTTTTCTGGCTTTCTCTCGCACCGAGTAGTCCGATACCAGTGGTTGCGGCTACGACAATGACCGCCCCAACTGCTTGCCAGGCAGTCAGGACTTCGCCGTGCATGCACCAGGCCAACGGTATGCCATAGACGACTTCCAGGGAAAGGAAGCAAGCAATGATCCAGGGTTTGACGGTTTTAAAGGCGAAGTAATATAGATTGATGCCCACGACCGAGAACAAACAAGAGTAAGCAAAAATCAGAATCAGGGCCGATTGCGACAAAGCAAAGACCTGCTGCCTATTGACGATCAAGGCAACAAGAAGAACAGTGATACCGCCAATGGTATTGGCCACAATGTTGACATTGGTGGGTGCAACTTTGGCTACTACGGCTTCTGTCGGAATATACGAATAGGAAAAGAAAATCAAGGAGACAACGATCAATAGATCTCCCCAATTTAGCTTGCCCGAAAAACCGCCGACATCATCCACCGGCAGGACCACCAGCACAGAACCTATCACCAGTGCCAGAAGCAGGGAGAGCTTACCCGAGGTAGCTCGCTCCTTCTTAAAATAGACACTCCAGGCAAAAACAAAGAGAGCCTCCAGGCGCAAAAGCAAGATCGACTTGACCGCACTTGTTAGCGTAAATCCAATTACAAGCATAGCGCTGCCGATTAACGATCTGGTGATCAGCACTTTCAAAAATGGACCGCGCACTTCGTTAAATAACTTATCCAGCTCAAGGTCCGAGCCCCGGATTTTTTGCCACAGCACTAAAATCGGCACCGACATCAGGGCACTATATGCGGTGATGAGCAGGGGTGGCGCAAGCTGACCGGCGTGCTTAACCACCATTACACCAAGAGCGATAAAAAATGGCGCTACGACTGCTGCGACAAGGCCCTTATGGATCATCTATTTGGTCAAAGGCAAGTTGACTATGGGTGGTTCGGCCGGCACGTCGGAACGAAACGGAGACGCAGGGAAACCGGCACCATTACAAAGATTGTTGATCGGGTCTCCTTGCCAGGCGTAGCGCACAGCCACAGGCTGCGCCACCAAGGGGCTGAAGACAACCACAGTATTGCCGTTGATGGCAGCCTGGGCGGTGACAAATTTTTTGTCTTCGCCGCAGATGGTAAACCCCTGTGGTTTGCCGCCGTCACGCGTCTTTAAGCCGCGATCGGTAAATTTGAAATTGCAGGTGGCCTTGTTGCCCCTGACCGTCATGCCGCTAAACAACGGCCCGGCAAAGGACACCTTTTTGCCGTAAACACGAGCCAGAGCAATGCGCTCCAGGCGCTTGCCCACGTCCTGTTTATTTTTAGGATGGATATCTTTGTCCTCACCGATATCCACAGCCACTGCCATACCTGTATTTGGTACAGAGAGTGAGAGCATTTGCGCTTCGCGTAATTCGGCCCAAGGGCTTCGCTCGTTGGGCTCCTCTTTTTTATCGTAATTAGCCAATTGAACAAATAGAAAGGGCAGGTTCGGTAATTGAAATTGCTTACGCCAGTCGTGAATCAAAGCCGGTAAAAGGCGTCTATAAGCCATTGTCTCATCGGCACCCTGCGCATTTGACTCTCCCTGATACCAGAGCACACCGCCTATGGTGGCAGGCAAAAGGCCTGAGATCATGCCGTTAAACAAAACACTGGGAGCGCTGGGAAATTCTGCTTCTCGGCCGGTAGATTCATGCAGATGGGCCAGTTGCTCGGGGGCCATGATCCAGTAGCGCTTTTGTGTCACCGGATCGGCCTGCAAACCGCTCAAACTGGTCCAGGCCTGAGCCGGCGTGCCGCCCCAGGCAGATTCAATTAATCCGACCGGGGTTTTCAAATCCTTCTGCAAATCGCGCCCGAAAAAATAAGCGACGGCGCTAAAGGGCGCAGCCGTCTGGGCGTTGCAAATGCACCAGGCTCCCTCGACATCGGCATTGGGGCTACTTGCTACTTTGCGTTTGACATTGAAGAGTCTTATTTGTTCATGGTCGGCCGCAGCCAGCTCGCTTTCGTGATCACGAGCCTGCGCCAGAGGCCACTCCATATTTGACTGACCGGAACAGAGCCAGACTTGACCGACAAGCACATCTCGCAGTGTGATTGTATTCTTGCCGACAACAACCATGTCAAAGCGCTCACCGCTTTTTAGCCCCGGCAAAAATGTTTGCCAATGGCCGTCCTTGTCAGCCACCGCAGCCGCTTTACGCCCGCCATAGTGCACAGTCACGGCCTCTCCCGGAGCGGCACTGCCAAAAAATTTACACTCGGGCGAGGCCTGGAGCACCATATAATCGCCTTCTATGGAAGGCAATTTCACGTCCGCCATCGCCGGTTGAACCGCCCAGGCAAGCAGCGCCGCTAGAGAGGCGCCGACAGCGCCGCGTACAGAAACAAATCTCATTCCAGTTGCAGTTCTAGTTTTCATAGGCGCCATTTTATCAGGCCCCCTGATAATGCTGAAATCTGTCGATTGAGCGATAATTCTTCAAGCATGCTGCGGCGCATCCGGCCAAGCCGCCGCTTGGCATCGACGGCGGGAACCAGTGACGGAGTGAGTAGTGATTTTGGCGCTCGAAAGATCGGGCTGCAAATATGCAGCGGCAGTTTTGTCCTTAGTGATGACCACGGCTTTGACCGCATGTAGCGGCTCAACAGCTGGCCCGGGCGCCGACAAAATTCACGGCCAGGAAGTGCACGACTTGCTGAAGACTGGAGAAAATGCCTTTCGCCAGGGCGATGTCAAACTAGCGCATCAATGCTTCAGAGAAGCACTGAAAGCGGCCGAACAAACTGACCGCTACTCGCGCAATGTGGCGCTGGCCCTCAACGATCTGGCACTGACTACCAGTATCGAAAGAGATAAAACAGTGGACGGTAAAAAGAACCTTTCCCAGGCAATTGCCTATCAGGTACGAGCCCTGGAGCTGGAGGAGCGCATCTCCGGCGCCGAAAGTCTGGACGTGGCATTTGACTTAAACAATCTGGGAGTTTGGTACGGCAACAACTCTCAGTGGCAAGAAGGAGCCGAAGCGCTGGAACGCGCCGCCAAGATTCGCGAGAAAAAACTCGGTGCCAAGCACGCGCTACTGGCAGTCACCCTGGGCAATCTGGCAGAAAATTACAGCCACCAAAAACGCGAAGACGAGGCCATTGCCCTCTATACTCGTATAGCCAAAATCTACGAAGAAAGCGGCAGTCCGACTGAAGCGGCCCGGGCCTTTGACAGGGCAGCCAGTATCTATCAAGATCAGGGCAAAACCGACGCCGCGATCTCGGTGCTTAAACAAGTGCTGACGCTGCGCGAAAAAGTCTTTGGCAAGGACAATATCCTGGTGGCCGAAACACTGAACAACATCGCCGTCTGCGATCTGACGACCGGCAGAAGCAACGAGGCCGAACCGCTCTTTGCCAGGGCCTACAAAATTGTAAAAACGCAAAAAGATGTGGAGATAATCGAATCAGTCAAGACAGGTTATCTCAAATGTCTTCAGAAACTAGGTAAGCGCGCCGAAGCCGAAAAGCTACAACGTGACAAATAGGGGGCACAATCGCCCCCTCGGCTCTTGCTATAATTAGGCCCTATATAAAGACCCTCTTTATAATAAATCTCTTGCTACAGGCACTCTAAAAAATCGAGCCCCAAATTGCTGAAAAAAACCTGTGCTCTGGCTGCGTTATCCATCAGTTTGGTCGGTATAGCCGCGGTGGGCCTGATCAAGACCGACGCCAAGGCTGCGACGGTCAGCGCCTCCGACAATATTTTAGATTGTATGCAAACGGAGTTGAACCGCGCTTTCAGCCACCTGAAGCAAGAAAAGGGGGCGCCGCTTTACTATCTTGCCTACCGCCTTTACGAAGGTAACTGGCAATCGGTAGCCGCCCGTTCGGGAGCGTCCACAGGCATTTACGCAGCCCGCCCCTGGCGCATGCTTTCGGTGGATTTGCGCCTCGGCAGTCCGCAATTTGACAACACCCATTTCCTGCGCAGCCACAATTCGGCACCGCCTCATATCTACGAAAGCAGTGCCGACAGCGACACAATTTTGCCTGTGCACGGTGCCGGGGCCGCACTGAGACAGACTCTATGGCTCTCCACCGACGACGCATTTAAGAAAGCCCAGGCCCGCCTGGCTGAACTCAAGGCCAGCAATGAAGTACTGGCGGCGGAGGAAGACCTGGCCGGTGATTTTTCACTGCAACCAAAACATCTCTTTGAAGAACCGCCAAAAACTGAGGCCTTCGACTCCACTCTCTGGATGGAGCGCGTCAAGCGCCTCTCCCGGCTATTTCTCAATCATGCCAAAATCAAAGAATCATCGGTGGAATGTTCCGCCGATCCTGAGATGCGCTATATAGTCACAAGTGAAGGCACACGCTTGGCCGAGCGCCACAACACATACAGATTTTTGTGCGAAGCCTCAACTGTGGCCGATGACGGCTTGAGTTTGCGCCTCAGTGATTCGGTCGAAAGCAAAGACCCTAACAACCTACCGGACGAGAAAGTGTTAAGTGGCATGGTCAACCGCCTGGCGACCAATCTAGACAAATTACGACAGGCACCACTGGCAGAACCATATAGCGGTCCGGCGATTTTGTCCGGGCGAGCGGCTGCGGTGTTTTTTCATGAGACCTTTGGCCACAGAATAGAAGGTCAAAGACAGAAAAAGGAAGACGAAGGCAAAACATTTGCCAAGAAAATCGGCACCCGCATTATGCCTCAATTTATAACTGTGATGGACGATCCTACCCGCACTCATTCATATGGGGTAGAGCTGAACGGCAGCTATAAATATGATGACGAAGGCGTGCAGGCCAAACCCGTCACCCTCGTCAAAAACGGCGTTCTCACAGGCTTCTTACTCAGTCGCGCACCGGTACAAGGGTTCAAAAACTCCAATGGTCACGGCCGATCTTCTCCCGGTTGGAATCCGGCTGCCCGTCAGGGCAACCTCATGATTACAGTCGATGCAAAAAAACAGGTGCCCTTTGCTACGCTGCGCAATATGCTCATTGCCGAGGCTAAGAAACAGCACAAATCCTACGGTTTGCTCTTTGACGAAATCGCCGGCGGTACCACCTGGACCTCCGCCGAAACGAATCAGTCCTACTCCATCTATCCGCTGAAGGTCTATCGTATCTTTGTCGACGGCCGCCCCGACGAACTGATTCGCGGCGTCGATATCGTCGGCACGCCTCTAGCATCGCTAGAGCGCATCATCGGCGCGGGCAACGACTACGCAGTCTTCAAAGGTGTGTGTGACGCTGAATCCGGCTCGGTGCCGGTATCGGCGTCTGCTCCCAGCCTGCTGATTCAGTCCATAGAAGTTAAGCGGCGCGCCAAGTCCTTTCAAAAATTCCCCATTCTTTCCGATCCCACCGCAACTGAAAAAGGGGCCGGCAAATGAAACTGTCTCTGTCTCTTTCTTATTCTCTGGCTCTGGCTCTTACACTCTCGCTATCTCAAACAACGAGCTTAGCGGCCAATTCAGCAGCAGCCGATCCAGCAAAAAATAATGGCGAAGATGTAATTTTCAAGGCCCTGGGCGACGAGATGGAGCGCTCACTGCACTCATTGCAATTGGGACAACATAAGGCCCCTTACTACGTGCGCTACACAGTGTACGAAGGAGACGAGCTGGCCATGAGCTCTTCTCTGGGAGCGCCCGCCAATATCGAACGTTACCGTGCCCGCTACCTCGATCCGGAGCTGCGCGTCGGCGGCTACGATCTGGACAATACAAACTTTTTACCCACCGACAATAAGCATTCCGACTGCGTCGAGTATGTCACCACCGATGATGACTATCCGGCGCTGAGACGCGCGGCCTGGCTCAAAAGCGACGAAGCCTATAAGAGCGCAATTGAAGATCTGGAATCAAAAATTGCCTATCTCAAAGGTCATCCCGTTCGCGGTCGTCTGCCCGATTTTGTCAAAGCCCAACCGGTTATCGCCATAGCCGATACGGCCAGGCTCAAAGTAGATGAAAAAAAATGGGTCGACACTGTCCAGCGCCTATCGGCCATATTTAAAGACTACGAGAAGCTGCAGCGCACCTGTGTTGTTTTCAAATGCCGCCAGGTCAATCGCTGGCTGATTAACAGCGAAGGCACAAAAATACGCGACACCTACTCAAAGTATTTGCTCCATATGATGGTTACGGCCCAGGCCGAAGACGGTATGAGCTTGAGCGATTGGGAGGTTGTGGCATCACCGGATGAAGGCGACATGCCCTCCTACGATAAGCTGGCGGCAATCGCAAAAAATATGGCCGAGCGCATGACCAAACTTTGCACCACCCCTAAAGGCGAGGACTATTGCGGTCCGGTTATGTTTGAAGGACAGGCGGCGGGCGAATTTTTGTACACTCTGCTCGGTCCCAATATTTCAATGGCCGAAGACATGATTGGTCAAAACAGCGATCAAAACTATTTCGAACACTGGCGCAATCCTCTCAAAGACACACTCAATAGGCGCATCTTGCCAAAATACGTGGACCTCGTCGACGATCCCGGCCTGAAAGAATTCAACGGTGTCAAACTTTTAGGTGCCTATAATTATGACGATGACGGCGTACCAGCTCAGGCGGTCAAAATTGCCGAAAACGGCATGCTCAAAGCTTTTTGCCAGGGCCGTGTACCGACCAAGCACAGCGCCGTAAGCAATGGTCACAATTTCCGCGGTCGCAGCGCCCCCAGTATCTTGCATCTGGTTGCAAAACAAAGCAATAGCCCGGCGGCGATGAAGCAAAAGCTCATGGAGCTGGGTAAAGACGCCGGTCTCAAATATGTTTTGATCGTGCGCAAATTGAACGACAATTATCAGCTCAATGAAAATCCGCAGATTAACAGTCCCCGATCCCTCGAGCGCAGGGACAATCCCAGCTATACCCGTAAACCCGGCATGCCGTCACTGACATACAAAGTAAACGTTGATGACGGCAGCGAAGAATTATTGCGTGGTCTGGAATTCAAGGACGTTTCACTGCGCGCTTTCCGCGATATTCAAGCAGTCGGCGACGATGCCGCACCGCAATTTTTACAGCCCTGGGGCGAAGCGCTCAAACACGTTGTCAGCCCTTCGTACATAGTAGGTGAGCTGGAATTGACTACCCAGAACGCCGAGCACGCAACGCCTCCGGAGCTGCCCAGTCCGCTGGCCTCGGGCAAGTGATTTACCGAGCAAATAACAATGACGACGGTCCGGCTGGTCCATAATATGACTTTAGCCTAGTATGGTTTTAGTCTAGTATAATTTTAGTCTGACGACATAGGGGTGTCGCCAAGCGGTAAGGCACCTGGTTCTGATCCAGGCATTCCGAGGTTCGAATCCTTGCACCCCTGTTATTTTTCTATTGGAGCTTCTATGAAAAGAAGGACATTTCTTAAGAGTGCCCTGGCCGTCGCGCTATTGGGAGAATGCAGCAATATGACCCAACAACAGGCACTGGGCGAGACGGCCTCTCTGGGCCCCATGCTGGACGAATGGACCGGCGCCCACGGCGGCACGCCCAAGCTCGATCAGATTAAAATCGGCGATTTCAAAGCGGCGCTCAGTAAAGGCATGGATCTCAAGCGCGCCGATATCAAGGCCATCTGCGATCAGAGCGCCAAACCCACCTTTGAAAACACCATTCTTGTATTTGAAGACGCCGGCAGGCCACTGAGTCGCACCAGCCGCATTTTCGACATTTACACATCGACCATGAACGACAAGCCGATGCAGGCCATAGAAACTGAAATGAAGCCGATCATGGCTAAATTTGACGATGAAATAATTCAAAACGATCCGCTCTTTCAACGCATAAAAACCGTTTACGAAAACCGTGAAAAGTCCGGACTGAATCCGGTGCAGCAGCGCCTGGTGGAAGTTTATTACAGACAATTTTCAAGACAGGGCGCCGGGCTTGATGCCACGAAAAAGGCTCGTCTACGCGAAATCAACGAAAAGTTGGCCACACTCTTTACAAATTTCCGTCACAATCAACTAGCCGACGAAGAAAACTACACTCTTGTGCTGGAAAACGAAGGCGACCTCGACGGTCTGTCGGAGAGCCTGAGAGCCGAGTATCTGGCTCAGGGTGAAGCCAAAGGCAAGAAAGGCAAATGGGTTGTGGCCAATACGCGTTCTTCCATGGAACCGTTTTTGACCTTTTCCAACAAACGCGATTTGCGTGAAAAAGGCTGGCGCATGTGGACTCGTCGCGGTGACAACAATGACAGCCACGACAACAAATCAACCATCGGCGAAATATTGAAACTGCGCGCCGAGCGCGCGCAAATTCTAGGTTTCCCCACACACGCCCACTGGATACTTGCAGATAACATGGCCAAGACACCGGACGCGGCCATGGCGCTGATGCTGCGCGTATGGAAGGCATCCACTGCTAGAGTGCATCAAGAAGTGGCCGACATGCAGGCAATAGCCGATGCCGAAGCGACTAAGAACGGCAGCGCTAAGATCGTTATTGAACCCTGGGACTATCGTCACTACGCTGAAAAAGTGCGCAAGGACAAATA
>Ga0207711_10003826_pt1 | contig 12946 bp, 14 predicted proteins | sample KBSS34metaG_FD_184401 | JGI IMG/M metagenome (GOLD analysis project Ga0207711, IMG submission 184401) | Switchgrass rhizosphere microbial communities from Kellogg Biological Station, Michigan, USA - KBS S3-4 metaG (SPAdes) (version 2) | ecosystem: Host-associated > Plants > Roots > Rhizosphere...
CCCGTGGATGAGCGAGATGATCGACCTCAAGAAGGAGCGCAATTTTTTCGAGACCCGCGTCATCGACTACCAGACCGGTGGTGCGCTGACGTGGGAGTAGTCGCCGGAGCGAGCTGTTGCTCCGGCAAGTGAGAGATCAAGATTCGCAGGTTCACAGAGCAGCGACCACGAGCGCTGCCAGCCTGCACCCAGATTCACCGTACCGGGGCGCCCCTCCTGGGCAGCCCATGGGCGGTGGATAGCCACTGGCCGACGACGCGTCGAAAGCCGGTGGTTCCTTTGCAACTTGATCAAGGAGAAACGTGATGGCAACTGCGAAAAAGGCCGCTAAGAAATCATCGGCCAAGAAGTCAACCGCGAAGAAGTCGACGGCGCGCAAGTCCAGCGCCAAGAAGTCGACCGCCAAGAAGTCGACGGCGAAGAAGTCGAGCGCCAAGAAGACCGGCGCCAAGAAGTCCGCCAAGAAGTCGGCCAAGAAGTCCGCGAAGAAGTCCGCGAAGAAGTCCGCCAAGAAGTCGGCCAAGAAATCGGCCAAGAAGTCTGGCGCGAAGAAGTCTGCGAAGAAGTCTGCCAAGAAGTCCGGCGGTGCCAAGAAGGCCGCCAAGAAGTCTTCCGGCAAGAAGGCGGCCAAGAAAGCGCCTGCCAAGAAGGCTGCCAAGAAGTCGGCGCCGGCCAAGAAGGCCGCGCCTGCTCCGATGGCGGCCTCCTCGCCGGCGATGCCGGCGAAGACTTCGCTCAGTCCGCAAGCGGCTTGGCCGTTTCCGACTGGCAGCAAGCCCTGATCGACGCTTGTCGTCGATCATCAGCCCGGCCCCGGCCGGGCTTTTTTATTAGTCCGGAAGGATCTGGGTGTCGGCGAAGCCGTGCGCCGCGACGAGCGGCAGCATTACGGCTCCCTGCGAGGACACTTCGGCCGCCCGCTCGCTGGCCTGGATCGCCTCTTCGGCCTGGACGGCGCGGCGCCGCGCGGCCTGATTCTCGGCAGCGACCTGCTGGTGCGACTCGATCTCGGCCTTGAGCAGGCCGATCTGCTGGCGCGCCTGCGCGGTCTGCTGCTGCGAGAAGAGTCGCCCCTTCTCGCTCTTCTGGAGCCGGCTCGCGGCGGCCAGGAGCTTCCTGCCGAACCACCACCGACACACCGCCCACGTCGCCACCGACGCGACCAGCAGTGCGACAGGTATCGCCACGACGAGCACGCCGACCTGACGGATGTCCATGAGATGCGACTTCGGTTCGACCGCGCCAAACTTGAGCTGTCGTCCGCTCACCCTGCGGCAAACGTGCGATCCAGCACATGATTCTGGCCGCCGCGGCAGGCGATCTTGAGAGCGCCGAGCCGGTTGCCGAGGCGGGCACAGTCGGCGAGCGACCAGCCGCGTTCGAGCCCGAACAGCATCGCCGCGCGGAACGCATCGCCGCAGCCGGTCGGATCGACGATCTCGGTCGCGGCGACTCCCGGAATCGACGACTTCTCGCCCTGCTGCCAGATCTCGCAGCCCTGCGCGCCGAGCGTGACGACGATGCCGCGCAGGTGCGAGCGCGACAGCGCCTCGATCGACCGGCCGGTGCGCTCGGCGAGCATCTGCGCTTCGTAGTCGTTGACGGCGACCCAGCTGGCGCGGTCCACGAACGCGCGCAGCTCCTCGCCATCGAACATCGGCAGCCCCTGGCCGGGATCGAAGATGAACGGAACGCCAGCGTCGGCGAGCTGGCGGGCGTGGTCGAGCATGGCGGTGCGGCCGTCGGGGGCGACGATCGCGATCCGGAGGTCGGAGCGCGCCGGCACCGGCGTTTTGTGCGCCCACTGCATCGCGCCGGGATGGAACGCCGTGATCTGGTTGTTGTCGAGGTCGGTGATGATGAAGGCCTGCGCGGTGTAGGCCTCGGCGACGCTCAGAACGTGATCGGTCGTCGTTCCCCACGAGCGGAGCCGCGCGAGGTAATCGCTGCCGTCGGCGCCGACCGCGGCGACGACCACCGGCTCGCCGCCGAGCGCGGCGAGGTTGTAGGCGATGTTGCCGGCGCAGCCGCCGAACTCGCGCCGCAGCGTCGGCACGAGGAACGACACGTTGAGAACGTGCAGCTGGTTGGGCAGGATCTGATCGGCGAAGCGGCCGCCGAAATTGGCGATGCTGTCGAAGGCGAGGGATCCACAGACGAGGGCGGGCATGCGTTCTCCGGTGAAGTGGCGGCGCGCCACGCAAAGCGTTTCAGGGATAGAAGATTTCGACGTTGTAGCCGACGACCGACGGCGTTCCGGCGCTGAGCAGCACCTGCAGAGCGGTCTCGGCATGTGGCGCGATGACGTCGGCGGCGCCGAGGTCGCGCGGCGCGAGCGCGCGGCGCGCGACCAGGCGGCCGTTGGCATCGGTGAGCGTCAGGTCGATCGACGGCAGCGCCAGCGTCAGCGGGCTGCGGCTCTTCAGCGTGAGCGACAGGACGTACGAGTCCCGCGCCGCGGCCTGGGTCAGCCCGGAGCTCTCGAGAATGATGTCCTCGAGCCGCCGTGGCGCCTCGATCCGGCACTGCGCGACGCGGCACCAGGAGGCGAGCGCCGGCCGCAGCGCCGGCCACTGCGCGGCGACGCTGTCTCGATAGTGATTCGCCGCCTGGGCGACGAGCGCGAGCGTGGCGACGGCGCAGGCCAGGCCGAGGACGACGCGCATCGACGTGCTCTGCCAGCGCGCGCGACGATCGGCGTGGCGAATGAACTCGGGTCGATCCGTGCCTTCCAGCATCCGGGTGTCGTTCTCGATCGCCAGGGTGGCGAGCTCGGTGTCGGGGACCGAGGTGTTCTCGGGGTCGAGGTCGGAGTCGAAGCGCGCGTCCGAGAACTCGACGCGGTCGCGTCGGCCGAGCTGGCCCGCGGGCTTGGGTGCGCTTTCGGTGCGCTTGCGCGGCCCGAACAGATGGGCGTCGATCGGGTCGGCGAGCAGCTCGCCGAGATCGGCGGTCGAATCGCCGTCGTTGTTGTTGTCGTTGTCGTTGTCCTCGACGGGGCGGGCGATGCCAAGGTCTTCGTCGATCTCGTCGGCAGGAGGCCGCGTCGCGCGCTTGACCGCCGCTGCCGCGCTGCTTGCGACCTGCGCCGCGTCGGGGCCGGCTCCGCGGGGTTCGCTCGCCTGAACCGGCTCTTCCCAGCCGGGCGGCGCGTCGCGGCCGAGATCGAAGAGTCCCTCGAGCGCGCTGAACACCGCGTTGCAGCGGCCGCATCGCACCCAGCCTTCGGAGACCTTGAGCTGATCCTGGACGACTCGAAACGCAGTCCCGCAAGAGGTGCAGCGCGTCGCCAGACTCATCGCCAAATCATGCCATGCGAACGCCGGGCGGACGGCTGCCGACGAGCAGGATCCAGCCCTCGTCCTGGTCGGCGACGTCGAGATCGAGCCACGGCGAATAGGCCGCGCGGAGCGCGTCGGCCTGGCGCGCGAGAACGCCGGCGAGGACGAGCTGGCCGCCGTCGTCGAGCAGCCCCGACAGCAGCGGCGCGAGCAGCTTGAGCGGCGCGGCGAGGATGTTGGCGACGACGAGCTGGTACGGACCCGCTGCGGCCTCCGGCGTCGCCGCCGCCATCTCGACACGGTTGGCAAGCGCGTTCGCGCGCGTCGCCTCGATCGCTGCCGGGTCGATGTCGACGGCGTCGACGTGGGACGCGCCGAACTTGCGCGCGGCGATCGCGAGGACGCCCGAGCCGCAGCCGTAGTCGAGGGCACGCGGCCAGACGCCGACCTCGTCGTCGCTGCCGTTCGCCGCGATCCAGCGCAGGCACATCCGCGTCGTCGGATGCGTCCCGGTGCCGAAGGCGCGGCCGGGATCGAGCCGGATCACCTGGCGCGCATCGGCAGGAATGTCGGCCCAGGTGGGGACGATCCAGAACCCGGGCGTGATCCGGCACGGGCCGAACTGCGCCTGCGTGACGCGGACCCAGTCCTGCTCGCCGACTTCTTCGATCGACTCGATCCGCAACGTCGCGGAGACGCTCGCGGCAGCGAGCCCGGCGGCTGCCGACGTCGCCGCGGACTCGTCGGCGAAGAGGGCGCTGACGCGCGCATGCCGCCACGCCGAATCGCCGCCAAGCCCCGGCTCGTCGAACACCGGCTGCTCGTCGGCGGTGCCGGCGTCGGCGTCCTCGATCGATGCCGAGAGCGCATCGAGGTCGTCGCAGAGAAGGTCGCAGACCGCGTCGACGTCCGACGCCGGAACGAGGATCGTCAGGTTGTGCATTGCGCGCCGCGCCCTAGGGCCTGTTAACGCTATGCGAGGGCTCGCGCAGGTGCACCGCCGGCGGCCGGCGGCGCACCTGCCCGCAGGGTGATCTCTGCAAGAAGGCGCCCGCCGCGTTGCAAATGCTCGCCGTAGCTGCGGCTACGGCTACGCTTTGCGCCTTGCGGGCGCCTTCTTGCAGAGTCACGCGAGCCCTCGCATAGCGTTAACAGGCCCTAGCGCTTGTGCTGATCGAGCCAGCCTTCCAGGTAGTGGATGCTCGTTCCGCCCTCGATGAACTTGGCATCGACCATCAGCTCGCGGTGCAGCGGGATGTTGGTCTGGATGCCCTCGACGACGGTCTCCGAGAGCGCCGTCCGCATCCGCGCCAGCGCCTGGTCGCGGGTGTCGCCGTGGACGATGATCTTGCCGATCATCGAGTCGTAGTTGGGCGGGACGACGTAGTTGGTGTAGGCATGCGAGTCGACCCGCACGCCCGGGCCGCCGGGCGGATGCCACATCGTCACGCGTCCCGGCGACGGCGTGAACTTGAACGGATCCTCGGCGTTGATCCGGCATTCGATCGCATGGCCGCGGCAGGCGACCTGGCGCTGCGCGAACGGCAGCTTCTCGCCCGCCGCGATCCTGATCTGCATCTGCACGATGTCGATCCCGGTCACCCACTCGGTGACCGGATGCTCGACCTGGACCCGGGTGTTCATCTCGATGAAGAAGAATTCGCCGTTCTCGTACAGGAACTCGAACGTGCCGGCGCCGCGGTAGCCGATCTTCTTGCACGCGGCGACGCAGCGCTCGCCGATCCGCTCGATCACGCGGCGCGCGATCCCGGGCGCGGGCGCCTCCTCGATGATCTTCTGGTGGCGCCGCTGCATCGAGCAGTCGCGCTCGCCGAGCCAGACCGCGTTCTTGTGAGTGTCGGCGAGGATCTGGATCTCGATGTGGCGCGGGTTCTGGAGGAACTTCTCCATGTACACGGCCGGGTTGCCGAACGCCGCGCCGGCTTCGGCGCGCGTCATCTGGACCGCCGACACCAGCGCCGCCTCGGTGTGGACGACGCGCATGCCGCGCCCGCCGCCGCCACCCGCCGCCTTGATGATGACCGGGTAGCCGATCGCCCGCGCCGCCCTGATCGACTCCTTCGGATCGTCGGGCAGCGCACCTTCGGAGCCCGGGACGCACGGCACGCCCGACTTGATCATCGCCTGCTTGGCCGACACCTTGTCGCCCATGATCCGGATCGCCTCGGGCGTCGGCCCGATGAAGGTGAAGCCGCTGCGCTCGACGCGCTCGGCGAAGTCGGCGTTCTCGGCGAGGAAGCCGTAGCCAGGATGGATCGCCTCGGCGTCAGTGACCTCGGCGGTGGCGATGATCGCCGGCATGTTGAGGTAGCTCTGCGCCGAGGGTGCCGGCCCGATGCAGACCGCTTCGTCGGCGAGCTTCACATACTTGGCGTCGCGGTCGGCTTCGGAGTAAACGACCACCGACTTGACGCCCATCTCGCGGCACGCGCGCTGGATCCGCAGGGCGATCTCGCCCCGGTTGGCGATCAGGATCTTCTTGAACATCGTCACGTGCCGCGTCGGAGGCGGCGCGGCACCGCTGCCGCCGCGGGTGCGAGCCTCATTCGATGACGAAGAGCGGCTGGCCGAACTCCACCGCCTGGCCGTTCTCGCACAGGATCTCGCGGATCGTCCCGGCGGCGTCGGCTTCGATCTCGTTCATGATCTTCATCGCCTCGATGATGCAGATCGGATCGCCGATCTTGACGACGCTGCCGACCTGGACGAAGGCCTCGGAGCCCGGGCTCGCCGAGCGATAGAACGTCCCGACCATCGGCGACTTGACGACGTTGCCCGTCGGCTCGGGCTCCGGCTCGGGCACGGCGCGCTCGGCTGGGGCGCCAATCGTGAGCGCCGCAGAAGGAGGTGGCGCGAAATGAGCGGCGGTCGCGGCTGGGGCCGCCGCCGCCGTCTTGACGATCCGCACCTTGCCGTCGGCCTCGGCGATCTCGAGCTCAGAGATGTTCGATTCCGAGACCAGGTCGATCAATGTTTTCAGTTTGCGAAGGTCCATCGGCAATCCGGAGTAGCGCGCCGCGAGCCGGTGAGCCCGCCGCGAAAGCTGCAGATTCTAGGATGCTGACGCGCCTTTGCCGCCTTTTGGCGGCAGATCGCGGGTATGTCGCTAGCGGATCGATTTCATCCAGCCGGCCAGTAGGTCGCGGCTGACGGCGCCGAGATGACGCTTGACGGCGGCCCCCGAGGAGTCGAATACGGCCGTGAAAGGCAGCCCGCCGCCGAGGTTTCCGAGCTGGCGCGACAGGTCGAGACCGATGCCGCCGGCGATGGCGACCGGCAGGCGAAGCGCCCGCTCGGCGACGAACCGGCGCACCGGGTCGGCCTGGTCGACGGCCAGCGCCAGGACTCGCCAGCCGGCGCCGCCCTGCTCCTTCGCGAAGCGGTCGAGGAGCGGCATCTCGACGACGCACGGCCCGCACCAGGTCGCCCAGAAGTTGAGCAGGAGCGGCCGGCCGCGCCAGCCGGCGAGCGCGATCGCGCCGGCATCGAGTCCGTCGAAGGTGAGCGACCAGATGTCGACCGGCGCGACCGGGCCATCGTCATCGTCGTCGACGCGAGCTCGCCGCAGCGCGGTGCCGGCGCCGATGGCGACGGCGGCGAGCGCGGCGGCGACGAAGACGACGTTGCGCCGGTTCATTCGTCGCCGGCTTCGCGCTTGCGCAGAGCCGCGAGGTCGCCGCGGTCGCTTCGCCCGCGCGCGTCGCGATGGAGCGCGCCGCGCAGGTCGTCGTAATCGCGAACGGTGAGCGCGACGTGGACCCCGCCGGCGATCGTCGTGCTCGGCACGTGCAGGTTGAGGACGTCGAGGACGCGCCCGCGCGGCCCGTCGACGCTGCTGACGTCGTAGTCGACCCGCATGTCGATCAGCGCGATCTCGGCGGACTTCGAATCGTCGCAGTAGAGGTCGATGAAGATGCTGTTCAGCCGCGTCGCCGTGCCGCGCCAGACGGCGCCGGTGAGGTGCGGCCGGAACGCGGCGAGCCTTTCCATCCAGGATGCGGCGATGCGGCGCAGCTCGGCGAGCTCGGCCGGCTGGCTGACGGCATGGAAGAGATCGAGGTGGGCGCGGACCTCGTCCTCGATCTCGTCGTTGCCGGGAAGCTCGCCGTTGCGCGAGTTGACGCCGAGGTCGCGGGCGGCGCGCCGCTTGGCCGGGCCGTACTCCATGCCTTCCTCGACGATGAGCCGTGCCGCTGCCACGGCGATCGCGGCGCTGTGGGTGCTGGCCATCGCGGCATTCTAGGCAGCGGCATGGCTAGGGAACGTCGACGTGAGCCATCCTCGCCGCAATCGTCGCCGCGCGGCCGACGACGTACGCCGAGCCTGGGCGCTTCTCGAAGCGCTTCGGCGCCGGCAGCATGACCGCCAGCTGCGCCGCCTGCGTCGCGGCGAGAGCGCTGGCGCCGATGCCGAAGTAGCGCCGCGCCGCCGCCTCGGCGCCGAACACGCCCTCGCCCCACTCGACGTCGTTCAAATAGATCTCGAGGATGCGGCGCTTGCCGAGGATCGCCTCGAGCGCATACGAGACGACGAGCTCCTGTCCCTTGCGCAGGAAATTGCGCTCGCCGCTCAGGAACAGGTTCTTGGCGAGCTGCTGCGTGATCGTCGAGCCGCCGACGACCTTGGCCGCGGGCGGCGGCCGGTTCGTCGCGGCCGCCTTTGCGCCGGGCCGGGCGTCCCGCCGTTGCACCCGCTCGGCCGCTTGTGCGGCGACCGCGTCGGCGCGCTCGTTCTTGTCCCAGGCCTTCTCGAGCGCGTCCCACTCGACGCCGCTGTGCTCGGTGAAGCCGCTGTCCTCGGCGGCGATCACGGCGCGCTTCAGGCTCGTCGAGATCGCCGGATAGTCGATCCACTGCTGGTGCCAGGCATGGTCGCGCGGCTCGAGCGCGAGCCGCCATGCTTCCGAGCGCTGGAACGTCGTCGACTGCGGGTCGACGACCGCCATCAGGGCGATCCGCGCGACGAAGTACAGCTGCAGCGCGACCACGCAGACGAGGACGAGCGCGGCGAAGCGGCGCAGCGAGAGCGCACGCGGCGAGGTCACGGCGAGGCGAGGCGTGATCGCAGCGCGCGCAGCACGGGCCCGGTGTCGGGAGCGACGCCGCGCCAGAACGCGAACGCCTCCGCGGCCTGCTCGACGAGCATGCCGAGGCCGTCGCGACCGAGCGCGCCGTGCGCATCGGCCCAGGCGACGAAGCCGGCCGCGGCGGGGCCGTACATCATGTCGAGGGCGAGGGCGCCCGGCCGCAGCACGCCGGCCGCGACCGGCACCGCCGCGCCGCTGACGCTCGTCGCGCTGCCATTGACGACGACGTCGAAGCCGGTGCCGCAGGAATCGAGTGACGCGGCGGCGAGCCGCGCGGTCGTCGTCGTTATGAGCGCCGGATCCGACCGATGACGCTCGACGAGGGCGACGGCGCGATCGACGCTCCGGTTGGCGACGACGATCTCGCTCGCGCCGCTCGCGACGAGCGGGCCGAGCGCCCCCGCTGCGCCGCCGCCGGCGCCGATCAGCAGGACGCGCGCACCGCGCAGCGCGACGCCGGCATTGCGCTCGATGTCGCGAACCAGGCCGGCGCCGTCGGTGTTGTCGCCCACCCACCCTTCGGCGTCGAAGCGGATCGTGTTGCACGCGCCGGCGAGGCGTGCCCGCGCGGTCGTTCGCGCGACCAGACCGAAGGCCTCGAACTTGAACGGCATCGTCACGTTGCAGCCGCTCGCGCCGCCGGCGACGAAATCGCGCAGCGCCGGCGCGAACCCGTCGAGCGGGCAGAGCACGCGCTCGTACGCGACCGGCTCGCCGGTCTGCGCGGCGAACGCGGCGTGGATGAACGGCGACTGGCTGTGCGCGACCGGGTTGCCGACGACGGCATAGCGGCTCGCGGTCACGCTCATCACCCCGCTTCTCATCAGCGGCCGCTCAGCGTCGCCTCGAGGCCGTCCTCACGCGTGAAGCGGAAGCGCGAGGGAATCGCCAACTGGTCGGCCTGCTTCCTCATCGCCGGCGTGAAGCGGCCGTACGGGCCGGCGGCGTGGACGATCGCGACGGCGCGGCGGTCGAGCGTCCGGTTGCCCGAGCCGCGAACGATCTCGGTGTCGAGGACGCGGCCCTCCGCGTCGACGGTGATGATGATCGTCAGCTCGCCGTAGAGCTTCTTGCCCGCGTTCTCGGGGAAATTGCGCGTGCCGCGGTCCTCGATCTTCCGGCGCAGCGCGTCGTAATAGATCGCGTACACGGCCTCGCGCGTCGCCGGGCTGATGTAGCGCTTCTTCGGCCGCGCGTTCTCCTCGTTGATCCGCTTTTCGATCTCGGCGAGCATCTCGACTAGCTGGCGGCGCCGCTCTTCCTGCTCGCGTTCGTCGGGCGTCCCCTGCTCGCGCAGCGGATCGGTCGGCGGCAGGAGGGCGAGCTCGCGCCGCAGCTGCGTCAGCAGCTGCTGCTGGTTCTGCTGCATCTGCTCGATCTGCTTCCGCGCTTCCTCGTACGAGTCGCCGAGCTCGGTGAGCGCCGACGGTGGCAGCGGCGACGTCGCCCGGCCGGTCGCCGCGTCGCCGCCGCCGGCGAGGCTCGCCTGCGCGATCGCCTGCGCGTTCTCGGGCGCCTCGCCCGAGCGCGAGTTGACGAGGATCACCTCGAGCGGCGAGTCCTCGAACATCCGGTTGAAGCCCTCGGGATCGACGAAGCGGACGCCGAGCAGCGCGCCGTGGAAGGCGATCGAGACGCCGACCGCGAGCTGCAGCGTCGAGATCCGGGTCGGCAGCGCGAGTCTCACGCAGGCGCGGCGGCGACCGGGTCGCTCTCGACCGCAGGCTCGGCGGCGACGTCGATCGCGAGCGCGAGCGGACCGGCGCTGTCGGCGTCGTCGTCGTCGCCGGCGGCGGTGCCGTCGGCGCTGTCGGTGCCTGCACGCGCCGGCTCGGCGCCGAGGCGCGCGATCACCGAAGCCGCGACGTCGAGCGTCAGCAGATCGACGCCGCCGACTCGAACGCGGACCGCGCTGCCGCGGCCGAGCTGCTCGGCGCCGACGGCGCGAAAGACGAGCGGCAACGTGTCGGCGCGGACCAGGCCGTCCTTCAGCACCGTCGCGTCGAGCTCGTCGACGCTGTTCTGCATCAGCCAGCGCAGCGACCAGTAGCGCTCGATCTGCGACTGGAACGCGTTGTAGGCGGCGTACGACGCGTCGAAGTCGGCGATCGCGGCGAGCAGCTGCACGTCCTTCGGCTTGAACGGCGCGACCAGCCCGGCGCTGCGGCCGTGGCGGGCGCAGGCGACGATCTGCCACTGATTGACGAGGTCGACGTAGCGGCGCAGCGGCGACGTCGCCCACGCGTACTGCGCGACGCCGATCCCGGCATGCGGGCCCGGCTGCGTGCTCATCCGCACCTTCACGCCCGGCGCGAGGCTCGCCTGGCTGCGGTAGATGCCGGGAACGCCGCACGCGGCGAGCCAGCCGCCCCAGGTGCTGTTGGCGAGGATCATCGCCTCGGCGACGATCAAGTCGAGCGGCGAGCCGCGCTTGCGCGGAACGATCTCGACGCGCTCGTCGCCGGCGATCGCGCGGCCCTCCGCCACGTCGAGCTTGAAGCTGTAGTCGGGCCGGTTGAAGTTCTCGGGCTTGCCGCGAACCTTCTCGCGCCCGGCCTTGAGGTGTCGCGCCAGCCCGTGCAGGAAGGTCAGCTCGGCGGCGAACGGCAGCGACGCGGGCAGGCCGGCGGCGAGCGCGGCGTCGTCAATCTGCGCCTCGAGGACGTCGTGGCGCAGGTTGGCGGCGATCCTGATCCGCTCGAGGCGCGTCTCGCTCGCCAGCGTCGCCAGCGTCGTCTCGTCGATCGTCACGTAGAGCGAGACGACGGCGGCGTCGCGGCCTTCGGCGAGCGTGAACGCGTCGACGACGGCCGCCGGCAGCATCGTCAGCTTGTGGCCCGGGATGTAGACGGTCGAGAGGCGGTCGCGGGCGATCTGGGCGACCGGCGCGGCCGGGTCGAACGCCAGCGCCGGCGCGGCGATGTGGATGCCGACGACGACGCGGCCGCTGCCGAGCCCCTGGACCGAGAGCGCGTCGTCGATCTCGGTCGTCGCCGAGTCGTCGATCGAGAAGGCGACGGCCGGCGCGAGCGCGAGCGTCTCGCGAATCTCCGGCACGGCGGTCTCGGCGAAGCCGACACCTCTCGGGAACTCTTCGAACAGGAACCGGCGCCAGTGGAATTCGTACGGCGAGTCGATCGCGTGCGCCGCCTTGAGCAGATCGAGCGGCGCTGTGCCCGAGCGTCGCGACGCCTCGACGACCGCCTTGTATTCGGGCGCGTTCTTGTCGGGCTTGAAGAGGATCCGGTAGAGCTGCTCGCGAATCGGCGCCGGGCACGCGCCGGCGACGAGCTCGGCGGCCCAGGCGTCGACCTGCAGCGCGACCAGGCGCTTCCTCTCGATGCCGAGCAAGGCCGCCTTGACGATCTCTTCGGGCGCCTTGCGGAAGCGCCCCTTGCCGATGCGGCGAAAGTAGTGCGGCGCCGAGAACAGCCGCAGCAGCGCGGCCGCTTCCTGCGTCACGTCGGCCTTGGCGCCGAAGTAGTCGCGCGCCAGCTCGGCGAACGCGAACTCGCCTTCCGGTGCGAATTCCCAGGCGAGGTCGAGGTCGATCTCGCGCGCGATCGTCTCGGCCGCGGCGAGCAGCGCCTCGGGCTCGGGCGCGGCGAAGCGGAGCAGCACGTGGGCCGCCTTGACCTTGCTGCGCTTGCCAGAGCCGAGCTCGATCTGCAGCGAGGCGTCGGTCTCGCTCATCACCCGGCCGGCGTGGAACTTGCCGCCGTCTTCGAAGAGGGCATTCATGGGGCGCCGATTGTCGCCTGAGGACCCGTCTCCGGCGCCTGCCCCGGGCCCTCGCGGATGCGCAATTTCAGTAGGTTCTGCCGCTCTTGTAGCGCCCCGACGTTCGCGGCGCGAGGGTTACGCTCCGCGCGATCGCGGCGAAGCTGCCGGCGGCGTGGGCGTGGCAGATCGCCAGGCCGAGCGCGTCGGCGGCATCGGGCCCCGGCACGCCGGGCAGCGCGAGCAGGCGCATCACCATTTGTTGCACCTGTTCCTTGTTGGCCTGGCCGTGGCCGACGATGGCTCGCTTCATCTGCAGCGCCGTGTACTCGGCGACCGTGAGCTCGTGCGAGACGAGGGCCGAGAGCGCGGCGCCGCGCGCCTGGCCGAGCAAGAGCGTCGCCTGCGGATTGACGTTGACGAAAACGATCTCGACCGAGGCGCACGTCGGCGCGTAGCGCGCGGCGATCTCGCGCACGCCGTCGAAGATCACCTTGAGGCGGCCGGGCAGGTCGCTCAGGGCGACTGCGGCGGTGCGGATCGTTCCGCTCGCGACGTAGCGCAGGCGTCCGGCGTCGCATTCGACGACGCCGAAGCCGGTGGTTCGAAGGCCGGGGTCGATCCCGAGAACGCGCATTCCGCCATTGGAACCGAACGCCGGGCCGATCGACGCGTCCGCGCCGCGTCAGATCCCGAAATACCAGCGCACCGAGTGGAAGAAGACCGGCGCGGCGAAGCAGAGCGGCGCGACGCGATCGAGCAGGCCGACGGCGCCGGTCACCGACGAGCCGCCGCGGAAGTTGCGAACGCCGGCGTCGCGCTTGAGCGCCATCATCAC
>Ga0207711_10003828_pt1 | contig 12942 bp, 7 predicted proteins | sample KBSS34metaG_FD_184401 | JGI IMG/M metagenome (GOLD analysis project Ga0207711, IMG submission 184401) | Switchgrass rhizosphere microbial communities from Kellogg Biological Station, Michigan, USA - KBS S3-4 metaG (SPAdes) (version 2) | ecosystem: Host-associated > Plants > Roots > Rhizosphere >...
GCCGCCGCCTCGTCATTTGTCCGAAGCGTTCCACTCTGCGTCATTCGGTGTCCATTTCTGACCTACCCGATCAAGGTAGATCGATCCTGGTCCACCTCCGACTTACACAGTCGTCATGACACGCCCCCGCTCGGTGACTCCACCCAGACCGGTGCCGACGCTGACCCGCCCCTCTGCGGAAGGACCAGGTCGGTGCCCATGCTGGCAGAACACTGCGATGCCGTCGTCGGTATCGACACGCACCGCGACACCCACCAGGTCGAACTCGCCCTCCCGACCGGCTCGCCGGTCGCCACCTGCACCATCAGCAACGACAGCGACGGCTTCGCTCGCCTGCTGGCCTGGATCTCCGAACATGCCCCCGGATCGCGCGTTGTCGTCTCCGTCGAAGGAACCCGTAGCTACGGCGTCGGCCTGACCCGCGCGCTGTCCGCCGCCGGTCTGCGCGTCGTGGAATGCGAGCAGCCCCGGCGCGCGGCCCGACGCGGCAAAGGAAAGTCAGATCCCCTCGACGCCCACCTCGCTGTCCTGTCCGCGCTGCGACTCGACGCCGAGAAGCTGGCTGTCCCGCGCGCCGACGGCGACCGTGAGGCCCTGCGCATCCTGCTCGGTGCCCGTCACGACCTCACGGTCGCCACCACCGCGCAGACCAACCGGCTGCGTGCCCTGCTGCTCGGTGGAGACGACACCGACCGCGACCTCGCCCGCAGCGCAATGACCATCGCAGTCCTCGACCGCCTTGCTCGACGTCGAGGAACCCGTGAGATCAGCCGTGAGCACACCGTTCGCCAGGCAGAAATCGTCCGCCTCGCGGTCGCGCTACGCACGAACAGCCAGGCGCTCAAAGCCAATGCGGCCCAGCTGACGGCGATCGTGAACGACCTCGCCCCCGGCCTGACCGAACGCCGTGGCCTGGGACCCGTCACCGCCGCCCAAGCCATCGTGAGCTTCTCCCACCCCGGCCGGTGCCGCAACGACGCCGCGTTCGCCGCCCTCGCCGGCACCAGCCCCCTGCAGGCCAGCAGCGGACGCACCGTCCGACACCGACTCAACCGCGGCGGCGACCGCACGCTCAACAGCGCGATCCACACCATCGCGGTCGTCCGCATGCGTTGCTGCCCCACCACCAGGGCCTATGTCGCCCGCCGCACCGCTGAAGGCAAGACCAGCCGGGAGATCCGCCGCTGCCTGAAGCGCTACATCGCCCGCGAGCTCTACCGCGCTCTCACCGCCGCGCCACGACTCGCCACGACCACTTGACAGATATAGAAGCGTCAGAAGGTTGGGGGTTCGAGTCCCTCCGAGCGCACCATATGTACTCTGACCTGCACGTTCACAATTTCACAAGGGCCACGGCCTTCTGATGCCGCTATCAGATAGTTCGCTCGCCAGACATGATCGACATTTCTGGCACCTCTCCTCGGCGCACGACACGGCACGCATCGGCATCGTCCGGCATCGGTAACCATTTTTGATCTTCGTACGCTTCACGTGTGCGCGAGGTGTGCGCGAGCGCCCCGGGAGAAGGCCTCAGTCCTCCTCTTCGGTCATCAGCTCTCGAGAGCGAGCCTGGTCGATGCAGGCCGGAGCCCCGCAGCCGCTGACTCACGGCACCGCGGACCGAGGCCAATACGACGTGAGCCTGGTCCCTTGGGAGGAATGCTTGAGACCTGTGGATGAGCTGGGAGGGCGTACCTTCCCGGTGATCGAGGTGAGGTCTCAAGCAGGCCGACGTTGGCGCGTCGGTCGGGAAGGTACGACCCGTGCTCACGGTAGTCGAAGGCGGTAGTCCGGAGGAGAACGGGGACAGTGGTCCGGCTGGGTCGCCGTCACTGATCGATGAGATCGTCCGCGAGGGTGCCCGGCGGATGCTGGCCGCGGCGTTGGAGGCGGAGGTGGACACCTACCTGGCCGAACTCGCCGGAGAGCGGGACGAGCGCGGCCGGCGGCTGGTCGTGCGGAATGGCCACGCGAAGCCGAGGACGGTGATGACGTCGGCGGGGGCGGTCGAGGTGACCGCGCCGCGGGCCAACGACAGGCGCGTTGACCCGGTCACCGGAAAGCGGCAACGGTCTTCTTCCGCGATTTTGCCGCCGTGGTGCCGGAAGTCGCCGAAGATCGCCGAGGTGTTGCCGTTGCTGTATCTGCACGGCCTGTCCGGCGGGGACTTCGTCCCGGCGCTGGAGCAGTTCCTCGGCTCATCGGCGGGTCTGTCAGCGGCCACGGTCACCCGGCTGGCCACCACCTGGCAGGCCGACTACCGTGCCTTCGCCGGTCGGGACCTGTCCGGTGTGGATTACGTCTACCTGTGGGCCGACGGGATCCACGTCAACGTCCGCCTGGACGAGGACAAGCTGTGCCTGCTCGTGCTGGTCGGCGTGCGTGCCGACGGCCGCAAGGAGCTCGTCGCGATCGTCGACGGGTACCGGGAGTCGACCGGGTCGTGGGCGGACCTGCTGCGCGACTGCGCTCGCCGCGGCATGCTCGCCCCGGAGCTGGCTATCGGCGACAGGGCGCTGGGGTTCTGGGGCGCGCTGCGCGAGGTCTTTCCCGAGACCAAGGAGCAGCGCTGCTGGTTCCACAAGACCGGAAACGTGCTGTCGGCGTTGCCGAAGTCCGCCCATCCCGGGGCGAAGAAGGCGCTGGCGGAGATCTACAACGCCGAGGACAAGACCCACGCCGAACGGGCCGCGAAGGCGTTCGCCGCCGCGTACGGGGCGAAGTTCCCGAAGGCCGTCGCGAAGATCGTCGATGATTTCGACGTGCTGTCGGCGTTCTACGACTACCCGGCCGAGCACTGGATCCACCTGCGCACCACGAACCCGATCGAGTCGACGTTCGCCACCGTCCGCCACCGGACCAAGGTCACCAAGGGGCCGGGCTCTCGGGCCGCCGGGCTGGCCATGGCCTACAAGCTCATCGAGTCCGCCCAGACCCGCTGGCGTGCGGTCAACGCCCCGCATCTCGTCGCGCTCGTCCGCGCCGGCGCCGTGTTCGTCAACGGCCAGCTCGTGGAGCGACCCATGGAACGGGCCGCATGACCCAGGTCGGGCTACGGCTGGCGACGCCCGCTGACAGCGAGTTCTGCTTCGCGCTGCACGGCGCCGCGATGGGCTGCTACGTCGAGCAGATCTGGGGGTGGGACGACGCCATCCAACGCGCCCACCACGAGCGGACCTTCGACCCGGCGCAGACCCAGATCATCACGGTGGACGGCCGCGACGCCGGTTCGCTCAGCATCGAGCGCCGGCCGGCCGAGACCTACCTGGGCCGGATCGAGATCCACCCCGCCCACCAGGGGCAGGGCATCGGCAGCCGACTCATCCAGAACCTCCTCGACGACGCCGCCCGCCGCGGCCACCCCGTCACCCTCGACGTCCTGGCCATCAACCAGCGCGCGCACGCCCTCTACCAGCGACTCGGCTTCCACGACGTCACCCGGCACGGCGAGAACAACACCAAGATTAGAATGAGCACCGAACGACCCCGCGAAGATCAGACATAATTGGCAAATCTACAGGTCTTGACAATTTCTCGTCCCTTGGAATAGATCTTGGCTAGAAGGCGTGCCTGGACTCACTGTCCGGCAGTCCGGCGTCGCCTTCGATCTTGGTGTGTGTCGGGGCCTGGACGCTGACGTCGGCGGTTCGCGACGGCGCTCACCTCGGATCTTTGAACCCGCACGCTGACGTTCGACGTAACGATGATCCGCCGATTTTAAAAGGAGGCGGCCGGAGCGCGACATGTCGATCTGCCCGGTGCTGCGCGCCTGCTCCCGATCCGATGGTGATAGCGAGCCAGTAACAACCATCAATAATCCTGCTGCCGTCAATGAGCAGGCTGTTGGTCGTTCGACTCGGTGGCGGTGTTCGGATCGACCTCAAGGTGCGACCGTAGAGTTCGGAGCGTGTCGCGCAGCGGACCGGGAAAGTCCGACTCGGGCGCCTCAAAGAGGGAACGTAGCTGCGCATTGTAAAGAATCTCGGCGGTTTCGGGAGACAGGCGTCGAAGTAGCGCGACCGCGTCAGTGGTGACGAACAGGGTGATGGGATGAAGGGGTCCATAATAATGCCGCGCGGTCTCGGTGACGTCGCACGCCATCAAGACACCGGTCTCAGGCGAGCCAATACGCGCGTGAGCGAAGGCTAGCGTCAGGTTGATGTGCATGGTCATGCGGTCCACCGGCCCGAGATGTTCGCGGCAACGATCAAGGATATTCCGGACTGCCAGAAAATGGTGCTGCGGTTCAACCTGTGCCGCGATGTCGGAGGACCGACGCCAGGCCTGTTCGAGGGCCTCGCGTTCGGTAGCCGTGTGAGGTACGGACAGCGGCGATCTCTCGGCGTCCGATAGTGGCGCCGTGGGCACCTGAAAGTACGCGTTCGCATCGCCGCCACTGCTAAATAGGCCGGCATCGTGCCGGATGTCGTGGAGCCTCTGGAAAAAGTCGTCGCCTGGGTCGGCGCCTCGGGTTAGCCAGCCGGACAGATATTCTCGATAGGACTGGAAACGTTGGTCCAGGAGGCGGTGCCTGGGATCGTGCGGCCGATCCTCGTCCTCGTTCTCGATGAAAGCTATCAGTGTTTCCGCCGCTCGCCTAAGCTCCCGGCGGTAGAGTGGAATGGAGTCCATGAAGAGTGCGGCGGAGCGCTCTGGGAGTTTCGGTACAACGTGTATAAAAACTGAACACAGTGCGACGCGGGCCAGCATTACCCCGTAGTCAAAGTAGCGTCGGCCTTCCGGTGGCAGGACGCGACGGGCTGCAGGCAGTGCCTTGTCGAGGCCGTCGCCTACCGCGGCTCGGGTGGCGTGCCACTCGGCGTCCTGGATGGCGGTGTAGAAGTCATCTCGGCGGGTGACTCCGTCGATTGCGGCATCAACAAACTCGGTGATTTCCTCTGGGCAATCAAGGGCCTGGAGGGTATCCGTTATCCACCTGCCCAGCGTGGCGATCCGTTCTACAAACGTTGGCGGTTCTCCACGAATGATGAATATGTTCAATTCAACGTAGTGGCAGTAGAGTTCTTCCAGGTCATGCCCGAGCCACAGTGCCCATGGCTTTCGGGGGATCGCATCGGGCGCCTCGGGGACGAAGTTGCGGCCGAGACCGGCGTTCATGCGACGCCGAACAATTGGAAGGCCGCCCACTCATATGGGTGGGCGGTAGTCTCGTTCGCCGCGATCGCGCGCTGAGCCCGCCGCATCGCGATCCCAGGTGATCCCGAGTCGGCCAACGCGTCATAGAAATGCGCCATGAGGGCTGCGGTCGACTGGTCGCCTACGGCCCACAGCGGGGCGATCACGCATCTGGCGCCGCTCGCCAGGAAGGCGCCCGGCATTCCAACGTACTCGTCGCCGTAAAGGACCGTACCAGTCCCCGCGAAGCAGGCTGCGAGCACGACCAGCCGGGCGTTGACTCGTTGTCGGCTGATGACGTTGTACCAGAGGGGTAGTGGCAAATCGCGGTCGCCTGCGACGTGCAACGCCGAGAAGTCCGGGTAGTCGGGGAAGAAGAAGCCGTGGCAGGCGATGTGCGCGATATCGGCATCGGCGAGGTTCGCCACGGCGGCGTGGTAACCAATCGCACTACCGGTGCGGGTGAATGTGTCAGTGAACGATCTGGCGGCGTGCGCGATCTCGTCGCGGGCGCCCGTGAGGCTGCCGTCGGGGTCGCCGATCCCGACGAAACGTTCAATGCGACGTGCCAAGCGCCCGTCGGCGAGCAGCCTGCCGAGGATGCTGAGGCTTGGTACGTATGAGACGGCGCGGTCCGCCACCCGGGAAGGATCCTCCAGCGCGTGGGAGGGAATCGTCCAGAGTGCGTCGCAAGGCACCAGAAACAGCCGTCCGTGGCCGCTTGCATGCGCATGCACTGGTTCGACGACTATCTCGGATAGTCGGTCGACCAGTCCCTGCCGCTGCTCGAGGGAGGACCCGGGGTCCGCGAGGTGGCCGCGCAGCTGAGGCGCGATCGCACGGATGGCGGCGAGGTCGACCCGTCCGATCTGGCGGCACTCCGCGGCGGTCAGCAGGAAGACCGACCCCGTTCGGCTGTATACGATAACGTCGTCGCCCTCGTCCAGCAGCGCCTGCACCTGGCGGCTACGCAGTGGCGGAAACGTGACGGTCGGACCGTCGGTGGCGGCCAGTATCTCCTGTTCACGGATGCGCTCCTCTCGGCGGGCCTCCTTGAAACCGAGCACGAGCTGCCGGCGGTTGTGCCCGGTTGGATTGGTGAGGTAACGGCCCAAAAGGGATCGATGGTGAAGTGGCGCCCCGTGGTCTGGCCATTTTTCCCAGAAAGTCTGCATTCCGATCTGGGACAGTAGGGATCGGCTCGATGCGAGCTCGTTTAGATCAACGGCCCTCTCGGCCGTCTGTCGTTCCTCCGCGTTCAGGGCAGCACCGAGATATGCCAGCCGGTAGGTAGACGAGATCTCCCGCTGTAGCACCTGAGACCGCGTGTACAGTCGGATATTTTCAAGATCCCGGACCACCTGTGCGATCCGGTCCGCTGCCTGCTCGTCGTACGCAGCGCCATGTATCCGTAACGTGGCGATCGCGACGGCGAACAGATCCGATTCTATATCTCCAATCTCAAGGTCTCGTTGTTCGAACGCTGCGATCTTGTTCTCACACATCGTGCGGTAGTGCGCAGCCCCGTCGCCCAGTAGGTGCGACCAGTCGCGGCACCATCGCAGCTTCGTGACACACTCTTCATGACTGTCTGCGGTCATTCCGTCGGAGTACGAGCGCCACCATTGTGCGCTATCCGGGTTGACTTCGGCGAGCCGTCGTAGGGCACGGTCGAGCCTGGGTCGGTCGTGGAGATCGGTGAGGACCGCGATCAGGGCGACCAGCGCGGAGCGGATACCGTCCGGATGCTCGGCGCGCCGGAATGCGTGCTCTGCACTTCTCGCATGCTCCCGCATGCGGTCTCGGACACCGGGTTCGAGCCAGGATGTTCGCATCTCCAATTGGTAGAGATACATCTGCGCCCATGCCTCAGTCGTCGGATCGTCATTCTGCCTGGCTAGCCGAATCGCCTCGGTGAGGTCCGCCCTCGCCGGCTCCAAATCGCCACGGTCGTGCTCGCCACGGGCGCGGTTTAGAAGCTCGGTAGCGGTCAGTACGCGGTCTGCGTCGAGCCTGGCTCTAACGAGGTCCGGCGAATTCTGATCAGGCGGCAACAGCGGAAAAGAGTCGATGTCGGCCTCGGCGTTCCGGACCATTTGAATAAGTTTGAGGTTCGCCTCGAAGAATTTTACTGCCCGCGGATTGCCAAAAGGCCTGGATCGCGCGGCATCGGCAGCGCGATCCAAGAGCCATTCTGCTTCGGCGCCGAGTACCTCGGGCTGTTCCGCAGCCATCCTGAACTTCGCGCGTGGACTCCGCTCCGTGACCAACTTGGTGACGGCGTGGGCAACCGCCATATCCGCAGCTGGACGGTCACCAACGCGTGTCCGCCAGGCACTCTTGAGGATCTCGGTCAAGACGTGGATGAGTGGTGTGAAATCTTGAATCGGGTCGCCTGTCTCATCGCTAGACACGCTGGTCCCTTCTGCTGCCAATCTCGGTCGTCTCGGGTGCGCGGTCTGGCTCCGGCGGGCCGGTCTGGTTGTCGAACGGCGCTTGAGATGGTTAGCGTTCAGGCACGGATGCGGAGTTCCAGTGAAGCGGTTGTCCAGGTGGTCGATTCGGATGCCGGTGGGACGAGGTTCCGCCGGGCCGGGAGGGTTCCCATCGTCAGCGACGCGAACAGTCGTTCCAGCGCGGTCATAGGGCTGCCCGCCATCGTCCTGCTGGCTGGTCGACCGGCCAGTCCGATGCTCGGGAGCTCCAGCCACCGAAAGCTGGTCGGCCCGATCGTGGCGACTGCCATCAGGACATCCACATATTCGGCCTGGGTGCCTCCCGCCGTACAATCGGCGCCGTCGGGCAATTGAGCTCGTAGAGGGAACAACCAGTCTTCGCCCGGGTCGAGCGGCATCCAGTCGGAGTCCGATGGCGGCGGAAGGACCTGGGAGATACCCCAATCCGGCTGCAGGTCCAGGATGGCCACGTTCAGTGCCGTCGGCGCGGTGTTGCGTACTTGAATGAAGACCCACTCGCCTGCCTTGAGCCAGGGGTTCGGTCCGCGGTCATCCAGGGAAACCGTGCTTGGCTTCGTGCCTGGGATGTAGTCGAGTTGCCGGCCGACGACGGCCAGTTTGACGGTTCCAGCCAGCGGCGATGACAGATCCCGGTTTTCCAGATCCCTCACCGCGTGAAAGCGGCTGAGATGAACAAGTCGCGCTGTGGTCCGGCGCGCCAGCGCGAGGCCAGGTGGAGCTGGGTTGAGGTCGGCCGACGCGGCCTTTGACGCCTGATCGGCCGGTACGTTCGGCAGTGGCATGCCAGCTGCATCGGCGATCTGTACGCCCCCGTCTTGATCGACGATGACCATGAGATCGGGCGGAGCTCCGGCCGCTGCGAGGCCAATGAATCCGTGCGCGTCCGACGCGATCTGGTCTTCGATAGCGGCGGCCACAGCCTCGGGGTTGCCGCCGACGCTCGGATCGGCAGTATCAGCCGGCCCGCTCGTAGAATTGGACAAATCATCGCTGGTTCGATCGCGACCGCTCGTCTCGGCGACAACCGCGACGGTACGGCGAAAACGAGCAGTGCCGAGGTCCAGCAGGACAGCCAACATGCCAGGCTGAAGGTGCACGTCACTGCGCTTACTGAGCACCCGCGCCGTCGCCTTAGTGGCCTCAGCATGGGTCACTTCGACCTCCGCGACGAGCGTGCGGTGGCCAAACTCTGCCGCCGCGCCCGCCGAATTTCCGGAGGAGTCGACTACTGCGCGGCTGGCGTAGATAGCGAACCTCGCCGGCGCTTCGATACTCTGTGCGGTACCGGTCGCTAGCCGAACTTCCGACGGTGTGGCGTCGAGAACGACGACGCCAACCTGTCGCTCGACCAAATTTCCTGCGAACAGGGCGCGGTCTGCCTCGCCCAACAGCATCGGTGTCTGCTGGGGAAAACGACCGTGGATTCGTCCAAGAATACTGTCGTACACGGTTCGGTACGTGAGCTGGCCAGGTTGGGCGGCAAGCGTCCGTAGGAGCCAGTAGCTGAGGGCGCCGCGAGTGGCGACCCCGTCGAAGGGGAACTCGTAGGCATTCTCGTGTGGCCGACACGCGGCGAGCAAGACGTATCCGTTCGAGTCCGGCAGCCATCCAACGACCGGGGTGACGGCGCGTGAACCGCCGGCGGCAAGCCAGTCGGCGACAAGCTGTTCGGCTGAACCCACTAGGCTCGGTTCCGGCCGTAGCGTCCGGTCCACCTCCGAGATCCCGCGAGGCCGGGCGAACGCCGGGCCACGTGTCGCCCCGCCTGAGTGACAGCAGTCGAGCACGACCGTCACGAACACTCCGCGGCGGACCAGGCGATTGAGCAGGGCGGCCAGCTCAATATCCCGAAGGTGTTGGCTGTCAGGCTGTGCGATGTCGCAGGGCACCAGTGTCTCGTCCAAACCGTGCGGGCCTTTCAGCTCGGGGAAGGCGGTTGGAACACGACCCCCGTGCCCTGAGTAATGCAGGTAGACCTGATCCCCCGGCGCGACTCGGTCGGCGAGGCCGGCCAGAGCGGCCACGACGGCTGCATGGGTGGGGGCGAGTCCGGAGCCGGGCGGGTTTAGAAGGTCAGGGTTGGGTGCAAGCAGTGTCGTGATGTGCCCTTGAGGGACACCCAGCTCTTCCCGTAGAAAAGCGTGGACAGCTTGAATGTCGGCCACACAGCCTCGCAGGTTGCCGTAAGGACCCGAAATATCGTTCGAATTCGGCCTATAGTGGTCGATCCCGATGAGTAGTGCGTGCAGAGATCCAAACCTGGCCGTCCAGGCGCCCGTCATGACATCTAATTTTATACGTCACGTGGGACGCACCGGTGCGGTGGTCAGTTCTTGCCGGTCGCTCGACGCCGCTCCGGCAGATGCCCGCGGGCCGTCCCACTGGTCGACAGAACATATCCGCCCGACCAGCTGACGCAGTAGTCCTGGACGAGGACGGTCCTCCACTCCCACCAGCCGCCGCGCTGCCACGTTGCTGTAGAGGACGAGGACGGCGGCGCCCAGCGCGGTCGGTCCACCGGCTCCGAGAGTATGGACGGCGCTATGTGCGCGAAGGGCGGCCATGTGACGGTCAGCGTGAGGCCAGGAGCCAGGAGCGTGAGCTGCACGGCGATCGGTATCGCCAGGCGGCGACGCCGGTACCGCCGGGCAGCCCGCACGACCCGTGCATCGACGCGCTACTCGTCCCGCACACGTCCCTCCTGCTCTACCCGTGTGCACGGCGGCTGCTCGGCGCGACCCGAACGCCGGCTGCGTCGCCGTTCGATGATGAACGACGGCGCGTCGGCGCGCGCGGAGAGGGATGGCCACCCCGTATGGGGATGACAGACGGCGCGCCTCCCGCGGCACCGGCTCGCTGCGGGAGCGGTCACCGGGCGTTTGGGAGATCCGGATCGTGGTGGGTTTCGACCCGGTCCGGGGCCGTAGCGTGCAACGCTCCTTCACCGTCCGTGGCGACCGGGAGCATGCTGAGGCGCGGCGGCGGGAGTTGGTCGCCGACGTCGGGATCATCCGGGTGGACGTCACGGCCCTCGGCGGGCGCATGACCGTTGGCGAGCTGCTCGAGCGTTTCCTCGCTGGGTCGCTCGCCTGGCAGCCGGCGACGTTGGCCTCACACCGCCACGTCGTGGGGACGCTGTTGGCCGACCGGCTTGCGCAGCGACGGCTGGCCGCGCTGAGCCCTGGATATCTGCGGGCGACGATCCGGCGTTGGCAGCAGGAACGCCTGTCGGTGCCGACGGTGTCCGGTCGCTGGCTGGTCCTGCGCTCGGCGGTGTCCTGGGCCGTCGACGAGGAGTTCCTGCCCACCAATCCACTCGCCGGGATGCGCGGCCCACCGCGTCCGACGCCGCGCCGCCGTGGCGGAGACCAACGAACACGTCGACGATATCCGCGTGACTTCCGTCGCAGGTCGCAGGTGCAGAGATCCCTGCGCTTGGACAACCGCATGCGGGACCTATCGCACAGTCGCATTGGTGATCGCGCGTATCGCGTCCGGGCTCACGTTGGCGACAGCCGGGAGCGGCAGACGGGCCCAGTCACCGACGCTGAGAGCTGTGCCGAGAAGACGTGCGGCTGACGTCCGGTCGCCGGCTTCGGCGACGGCAGCGGCCACGTTCGCGAGTGCCTGGGCCCGATGGTCCGGGCTGGTGACGGCTCGGGCGACCTCCTCAGCGCGGGCGTGCTTGCCGGCTTGGGCGAGGGCAACGGCCACGTTCGCGAGCACCTGGGCTTGGTATTCCAGTTCAGTGATGCGGTGAGCCAGCCGCTCGGCGTCAGTGGCGATCTGCTCGGCGCGGGCAAAGTCACCAAGCCAGGCGAAAGCCCTGGCCAAGCCCGCCAGCACCCAGCCTCGGTAGTTGGGGTCTGTGAGGCTAGTGGCCAGGTACTCAGCCTCGGCGGCGGCCTGCTCAGCTCTCGTTCTTTCACCAGCCTGGGCGAGAGCGCCGGCCAGCCCGGTCAGCACCCACGCCTGATCGTTACGGTCCGTAAGGTCGCGGGCCAGTTGCTCGGCGTCAGCGACGATACGCTCGGCGCGGTCGTGCTCGCCGGCCCCGCCGAGGGCGCTGGCTAGATCCACCAACGCTCGGACCTGGTAGTACGGGTGGGCGATGGCTCGGGCGATCTGCTCGGCGCGGTCGTGCTCACCGAGGTCGCGTCCACGGGAGTGGTGTACGGAGAGTGACTCCGCGTGATCCTGGTTGTAGGTTATGCGGTGAGAGCGTCGGTGGTCACGCTGATCTCGGGTGTGTCGGCGGGGTTTTCGGTGGAGTCGGTTTTGGCGAGGATTTCGAGGCCGAAGTAGCGGTGCATCTCGATCCATTCGTCGTGCTGTTCGGCGAGGACGGCGCCGACGAGGCGGATGATGGCGTCGCGGTTCGGGAAGATTCCGACGACGTCGGTGCGGCGGCGGATCTCTTTGTTGAGCCTTTCCTGGGGGTTCGAGGACCAGATCTGTCGCCAGATCTCGCGGGGGTAGGCGGTGAATGCGAGCAGGTCGGCTTTCGCTTCTTCGAGGTGGGTGGCGGCGCGGGGTAGTTTTTCGGTGAGGCCGTCGACGACGCGGTCGAACTGGGCGTTGACCTCGGTCGTGTCTGCCTGGTCGAAGATTGTTCGTACGAGGGTGGCGACCCAGGGCTGTGAGCTTTTGGGTGTGAACGTGAGCAGGTCGCGTAGGTAGTGGGTGCGACACCGCTGCCAGGACGCGCCGGGCAGGGTCGCGCCGATCGCGGCGACCAGGCCGGCGTGGGCGTCGGAGGTGACCAGGCGCACGCCGGTCAGCCCGCGGGCGACCAGGCCGCGGAAGAACGCCAGCCAGCCGGCGCCGTCCTCGCTGGAGACGACGTCGAGGCCGAGGATCTCGCGGTGGCCGTCGCCGTTGACACCGACCGCGAGCAGGCAGTGCACGTTGATCACCCGGCCGTCCTCGCGGACCTTCATCGTCAACGCGTCGGCCTGCACGAACCGGTACGGCCCGGCGTCCAACGGCCGCGAGCGGAACGCCTCGACCTGGCCGTCGAGATGCCGAGCGAGCTCGGACACCTGCGACTTGGAAATATTGGCCACGCCGAGCTGTTCGACGAGCTTGTCGACCCGGCGCGTCGAAACCCCCAGCAGATAGGACGTCGCGACGACCGAGATCAACGCCTGCTCGGTGCGCCGGCGCCGGGTCAGCAACCAGTCCGGGAAATACGACCCCTGCCGCAACCGGGGAATCGCCAGCTCGATCGTCCCCGCTCGGGTATCCCACTGCCGATCCCGGTAACCGTTCCGACGATTAGCACGTTCCGGAGATACCTCGCCATATTCCGCATTACAGATCTCATCGA
>Ga0207711_10003835_pt1 | contig 12929 bp, 11 predicted proteins | sample KBSS34metaG_FD_184401 | JGI IMG/M metagenome (GOLD analysis project Ga0207711, IMG submission 184401) | Switchgrass rhizosphere microbial communities from Kellogg Biological Station, Michigan, USA - KBS S3-4 metaG (SPAdes) (version 2) | ecosystem: Host-associated > Plants > Roots > Rhizosphere...
CTTCGCGCGCAATCAGCCGTTCACACTGGAAGATCTTCCGATCATCGAAAAAAAGATGCGCGAGATCGTCGCGCGCGACAAACCTTTCACGAAGGAAGTCTGGACGCGCGAGCACGCGAAGAAAATTTTCCGCGACATGGGCGAAGCCTTTAAGGTCGAATTGATCGACGCCATCCCCGCCGATCAGCAAATCAAGATCTACAAGCAAGGCGACTGGTTCGATCTCTGCCGCGGCCCGCACATGACCTCGGTCGGCAAGGTGGGGAATGCTTTCAAGCTTATGAAAGTGGCCGGCGCCTATTGGCGCGGTGATTCCAGAAATCCGATGCTCACCCGCATCTACGGAACGGCGTTCGCCAAGCAGGAAGAACTCGACGCATACCTTAAGCAACTCGAGGAAGCCGAGAAACGCGACCATCGCCGCGTCGGGCGCGAGATGGATCTGTTTCACTTCCAGGAAGAAGCGCCTGGTTCAGTCTTTTGGCACGCAAAAGGGTGGACGCTGTTTCAGGCTCTCGAGAATTACATTCGTCGCGTGCAAACCGCAGCCGGTTACGTCGAGGTCAACTCACCGCAGCTGATGGACAAGACGCTGTGGGAGACGACGGGGCACATCCCGACCTATTCGGACATGATCTTCCTGACGCAGAAGCGCGAGGAAGATGAACGCGTCTATGCCGTCAAGCCGATGAACTGCCCCGGCCACGTGCAGATTTTCAAAAACGGTCTGCGCAGCTATCGCGAGCTTCCGGTCAAGATCGCCGAGTTCGGCAAAGTGCACCGCTTCGAGCCGTCGGGTGCGCTGCACGGGCTCATGCGCGTTCGCGCCTTTACCCAAGACGATGCGCACGTCTTCATCAGCGAAAGCCAGATCGCTGAAGAAGCGCTCAAAATGAATGACCTAATCCTTTCAATCTATGAGGATTTCGGGTTCTCGGATGTGCGGATCAAATTTTCCGACCGGCCGGAAAAGCGCATCGGCGATGACTCGGTGTGGGACAAGGCCGAAGCGGCCCTCATGGCGGCCCTAAAAGCCTCGGGCCGCCCGTGGACTCTGAACAAAGGTGAAGGCGCTTTCTACGGACCGAAGCTCGAATATGTCTTGCGCGACGCGATCGGCCGGGACTGGCAATGCGGCACGGTCCAGGTCGATCTCAACCTGCCCGGCCGACTCGGCGCGTTCTACATCGACGAACATTCGAACAAAGTGACGCCCGTGATGCTCCACCGCGCCATGTTCGGCTCGCTGGAGCGCTTCACCGGCATTCTCATCGAACACTACGCCGGTCATCTGCCGCTCTGGCTGTCGCCGGTACAGGCAGTGGTCGCAACCATAACGTCCGATGCAGATCAGTTCGCCCACGAAGCAATCGAGGCCGCGCGACAGCTCGGCCTGCGCACGGAAGGCGACCTGCGCAACGAGAAAATCAACTACAAAGTGCGCGAGCACTCGCTCGCCAAGGTCCCTGTCTTGCTGGTGGTCGGTAAAAAGGAAGCGGCCGAGCGCACCGTCTCGATCCGCCGCCTGGGCAAGGAAGGCCAGCAGGTCATGCCTCTCGAGGCGGCACTTAAAGCGTTGAGTGAAGAAGCTGTGCCGCCCGACATGCGCCGGGCGAAGACGCTGTAAGACCTATTTCTGCGTCTTGATATAGGCCGCAAGGTCAGCCGCCTCGGTGCGCGACAAGCTCATGTTGGGCATTACCGGATGTGGTGCCAGCAGAAAATACGCAAGCTTTGCCTCCTCAAAATCGGGCTTGCTTGCGATCGCCGAAAACGGAGGCGCCTGCGTATTGCCGCGCTGTTGGTCCTCAGCGACCACGTGACAGGCAGCACACCAGCGCTTTGCCAAGGTCTCGCCCTGGCGCGCATCGGCCGCCGACGCGATTTGCGGTGCATTTCCAAGAAAGATCACGCCCAGCAACGCAATAAGGGTGCGAACCATAACCTACCCCTCTTACCGTCGGATGATCGTACACGGTGGCCTGGGTGTTGTCCGCCCCGTTAGGGCAGCGCTCAGACCCCGCCCGCCATGCGCACCAAAGGCGGCGATTCAATTTCGTCCGCGGTGGGCTCAAGCATGCGCAGGAAGCGCCCGGCCCAATGGCCGAGATCGTTTCGCACCAGCACCTTGAAGTTAGCCGCGTGCCGCTGGCGCCTCTCCTCCAGCGGCATGGACAGCGCGCGGTTGATGGCGTTGCCGACGCCTTCCGGATCATACGGATTGACCAGGAGTGCGGCCGCGCACTCGTGCGCGGCTCCGGCAAAGCGCGACAGGATCAGGACGCCCGGGTCGTCCGCGTTCTGGGCCGCGACAAATTCCTTAGCGACGAGATTCATGCCGTCACGCAAAGGCGTGACCAGCCCGGCGCGCGCCGCGCGATAAAGCCCGGCAAGCGCGGTGCGGCTGTGTGCCTTGTTGATGTAGCGCACCGGCGTCCATGACGCCTCGCCATAGGCGCCGTTGATGCGCCCGACCGCCTCACCCACTTCGCGTCCCATGTCGGCATATTCCGGAATGCCGGTTCGGCTGCGCGGCGTGATTTGCAGGTAAGTGACCTTGCCGCGCCAGTCGGGGAAATTGGCGAGGAAGCGCTCGAACGCGCTCATGCGTTCGGGAATGCCCTTGCTGTAATCGAGCCGGTCGACGCCGATAATCATGGCGCGGCCCGACAGGCTGTCCAGCACCTCACGCACGAAGTGAGTTGAGACCGCGCGGCGCGCGAGGCGTGCGAAAGCTTCCGTCTCGACGCCTACCGGGAACGTGCCAATGCGAACGACACGGTTGCCGAAATGAAAGCTGTTGCCGGTCGCCCATGGCAGACCGCACTCGTTGGCGATGTAACGGGAGAAATTCGCCGCATCGACTTCGGTCTGGAAGCCGACCAGATCGTAGTGGCAAAGGGCCGGGATGAGTTGATCGTGGTTTGGCAGAGCCGTGATGATCTCCGGCGGCGGGAACGGAATGTGGATGAAAAAACCGATCCTGTTGTGATGCCCGCGATCGCGCAACGCCTTGGCGAGCGGCATCAGATGATAGTCGTGGACCCAGATCACGTCGTCGGGACGGAGCAATTTCTCAAGATGGCCGGCGAAATACTGGTTGACGCGAACGTAACCGCCGAGATCGCGGCGCGTGAATTCGGCGAGATCGAGCCGATAATGCAAAATCGGCCACAGCACACGGTTCGCAAAGCCGTTGTAGAATTCCTGATAGTCGTCCTTGGCGAGATCAACGGTCGCGTAAGTGATGTTATCTTGCGTAACGATTTTCACCGATTGCGGCATATCCTCCGCGACGCGGCCGCTCCAGCCGAACCACAGCCCGCCGTGACGCTTGAGCGCGGGGCGAATTGCGACTTCAAGTCCGCCCGGCCTTGCGCCACGGTCGGGAATGCCGACCCTGTTTGACACTACGACGAGCCGCGCCAATACCGGTCTCCCCAGCTTCGCGACAGCTTGATTGCCGTCAAAGTCAGTCCTGACATCGAATAGGTCTGCGGAAAATTCCCCCACAATTTCCCAGTCACAGGATGCACGTCCTCCGACAGGAGGCCGTAGCGATTCCGTATTCGAAGCGCGTCGACAAACATGTCGCGAGCCTCATCCTGCCGTCCGATTTCCCACAATGCATCCACCAGCCAGAAGCGGCAAATCAAAAAGGCCGATTCCGGCCTGCCGAAATCGTCGGCAGCGACATACCTCATAACGTTGTAACCACGGCGAAGTTCATGCCCGATCGCCTCAACGGTAGACACAAACCTGGGATCATCGGGCGCCACCAGGCCGAGTTCGGCCAGCAAAAGCGCGCTGGCATCGAGATCATCACTGTCAAAAGCGCCTGAAAATGCCTTGCGCTTCGGATTCCATGCGCGTTTGAGCACCTGTTCGCCGATACGATCGGCAATGGCGCCCCAATAGGCAGCGCGTTCGGGCAGATTGAGATGATTGGCAATGGCGTGGAGCCGCTGACACCCGGCCCAGCACATCGCTGCCGAATGTGTGTGCACGCGCTGGCGGCCGCGATATTCCCAAATGCCGGAGTCCGGCTCGAGCGCGAACTTGGCCGCCTGCTCCCCGAGCGGCTCGATGGTATGGAAGAGAGCCGCATCGCCCGGGCGTGGCAGCCGGCGATCGAAGAACATCGGCGTCGCGGCCATGATGATGCTGCCGTAGACATCGTGCTGGTTCTGATTGACCGCGGCATTGCCGATCCGTACCGGTCCGTCGCCGCCATAACCGGCAAGCGCGGGAGCCGTCCGCTCCTCGAGCGTGTCGGTGTGCACGACGCCATAGAGCGGCCGCACCTGTCCGTCACGACCCGCGGCAACACTCAGGATGTAGAAGATAAAATCCTCCATCGTGCGTGTCGCACCGATACGGTTGAGCGCTCGCACGACGAAAAATGCATCGCGCATCCAGCAAAATCGATAGTCCCAATTGCGTCCCGAGCCCGGCCCTTCCGGAATTGACGTGGTGAGCGCCGCCACGATCCCACCCGTCTCCTCGTAGTTGCACAGTTTTAGCGTGATGGCGGCGCGGATGATCTCGTCCTGCCAGTCGATCGAAAAGGCGAGCCGTCTCACCCATTCCAGCCAGTAGTCACGTGTGCGATCGCAAAAATCGCGACAGGTGCTCTCGAGCGATCCCTCGAACGGCTCATCTGTGCCGAACACCATGTGCACCGGCCGCGTCAAAACGAACGACGCCTCGTTCTCGACGTAGGAGAGCGGCGCGTCCGTGGTGAGCCGAACCGGTACCTCGTCGCGCCAGTAGCGAATGTGATTGCTCCCGGAAGATCGCGACGCGACCGGTTCGCCATAGCGATGCGTCGTGCGAAAGCGGATGGTGATCCGCGGCATACCGGCGATCGGCTCGATGATGCGGATGAGTTGCGGCGGACGGAAAGTCCGGCCGTAGATCTGGAAACGCGGTGCGAAGTCGGTGACGCGGACAGCGCCACCATTACGGTCGATCAGCTCGGTAACAACGGTCGCGGTATTGCGGACATAGTCCGAGCGCGTCTCGGCCTGGCCTTCAAGAACGATATCGGTGAATCCCTTCTCTTCACTGCCAGAGAGCAATCGGCAGAACACGGGATCTCCGTCATAGCGTGGCAGACACCACCACGTGATGCGCGCCGACGGATCGAGCAGCGCCGCTGTGCGGCCATTGCCGATGACCGCAAGATCGAGTCCGTAATCTGTCATGCCGCGGTCTGTCCATTGGAAGCGAGCGTGTTTAGCGCATCACGCACGTGGGCCGGACTTCTGAATATTCCCGTCAGTCCCGGGAAGTGACGGTTGACGCTGAAGCCTTTGCCCCCGATCGCCGGCAAAACCCTGAAGACCGATTCGTCGGTAACGTCGTCGCCGATGAAGACCGGCATTCGACCGCTGAACGGCGCATGCGCCATCAGCTTGCGGATGCTTTCACCTTTGTTGACCCCGGGCCGCAAGACCTCGAGCATCGCCTTGCCCGACAACAACTCGGTCGATTCATCTGGAAATGCCGCGCGGCAGGCCATGACGTGGCGGCTGAGGCGCTCCTCCTCTTTGGGCGCGCCGCGGTAGTGCAACACGAGCGAGTATTTTTTGTCCTCGACGAGCACGCCCGGACTCAAGACCGCCGGATCAGCAAGACGTTTGCGCAGATCTTCAGGCAGCGGCTTTGCCCAATAAAATACCTTGTTGTCGTCGAGGCGCATTTCAGCGCCATGACCGCCGACCGCCGGCAAACGCAACGGCGAAAACATGCGGTCAAGATCGGCAATCGGTCGGCCGCTGACGAGCGCGACAGCTCCCCCGGTCAGATCGAACAGCCGTTTGAGCGATTGAAGCAGTGCGTCCGAGACATGCACTTCCGTCGGCGACGGACCGATATCGATGATCGTGCCATCCACGTCGAGCAAAAGCGCAATGGTTTTCAAATCAAGCTTGGCAAAAACATCCATAACGGGGTCGTTGGCAATAGGCGGCACTACTATAATCCGTACGGTGCGAGAAGGTTCGGCAGAACGGCCGTGTTAGCGCGCCAGCACCTCGACGTCGCCGTCGACGCCGGTAACGACCTTGAATTCGCGCTCGTAGACCTTGCCTTCATTGCGGGCAATGGCGCGATATTCGCCCTCGGCGAGAATCACGCGCGGAAAGGCACCAATCGATTCCTTGATGACGTCACCACCCGGCGTCAGCACCGACCAAGCCGTGTTGGCGAGCGCCTCGCCGCCTTTGTCGCCGACCAGCTTGAGCGTGATCGCCGCAGCACGGTGGGTCACCGTGATGTCGGTGAGCTTGCCGGGCTGCACGCGAATATCGGAACGCACGACGGAGTTGGCATCGCCATAATTCGACACGATGTAGTAAGTGCCCTCCGGCACCACGACGACGTCGCTGGTCGTGACATGCTCGGCAATCGGACGGCGGTCGCCGGCTTCGAACTGGCTGCCTTTGTAGACGTCGAACGAGATCTGGCTGCCAGGAATGCGCACATCGCCGACCTTGCCTTCGATGCGCAATCCACCGGCCGGCAGTTCGAAATCTTCGTGCACTGTGGCCCCGCGCAGATCGACAGGCTTGACGGCGGTGGCAAGTCCGAATCCGACATGCACGATGTAGGTGCCGGCGGGAAGAACAAGTGTCGGTGTCGGAGATTTGTCCTCCTTCACCAGCTTGAAATTTCCATTCGTGTCGGCTTTGGCGCCGTAGACGCGCCAGGTCAGGCCGCCGCCGATCGGCACGGCATCCTTGCCGAAGCGCGCACTGAGCGCGAGCGCGACTTGCCCCGCCGGCACGACCGGAATTGATGCGGTGGTGTTGGGGATACTCGGCGCCGGCTGGCTCTGCGCGGGCGGCGTTGCGGGAATCGAAAGATTGCTCGGTCCAAAAATATCGCTGCGCGTCGCCGGGACCGGCGAGATCAGGCCGGTCGATGGCGTCGCCGAAAACAGCGAATTTTGCGCCAAAGCTGCCTGCGGTGCGATCACAAACGCCGCAACCACAAAGGCCGGCCATAGCCGGCCGCACGAGGCGGCGGTTGCGGGTGCCCTGGTCATGACGCGGATGTTTTCGGCCGAAATCGAGGCGATTTCAAGCCAAGACGGCTAGCCAGTTTGTGGCCTGATTAACGCTGTGGTAGCGCAACCGGTCCCGTTTTCAGAGGTTGCCGATGCCCGATGCCCTAGAACTCCTCAAGACCCGCCGCTCGGTTAAGCCGATTGAACTGGCGGGGCCCGGCCCGAGCGCATCCGAAATCGAGACGCTCCTGAGAATCGCCTCACGCGTGCCTGACCACGGCAAGCTTGCGCCCTGGCGATTCATCCTGTTCGAAGGCGATGCCCGGGCCGCCGCCGGCGAAGCGATCGCCTCTGTATTTCGCGCCGATCGTCCGGATGCGACCCCCGACCAGATCAATTTCGAGCGCAACCGGCTTGCGCGTGCACCACTGGTCATTGCGGTGGTGAGCCGCGCCGGTCCGCATGTGAAGATCCCCGAATGGGAGCAGGAGCTTTCCGCGGGCGCCTCGGCAATGAGCCTGGTATTTGCCGCACACGCCATGGGCTATGCCGCGAGTTGGATCACCGAGTGGTATGCCTATGATCGCCGCGTACTCGATGCCCTTGGCCTTTCGTCGAATGAACGGGTCGCCGGCTTTGTGCACATCGGTCGCCCGGCAAAGCCCCCTGAAGACCGCGAACGACCAAATCTGAACGCCATCGTGACGCGATTTGGACGGTAGGGAACAAACCGTCGGCGTGACATTTAACCTTTATGTAAGGCCGCGGGCGCACGCTCCCCTGTCACGTTTCGGTCACAAGACTCCGCCAGCACTCTGGCCGTGTCGGTCTGACGCGCTCGTGCGAAGGACCTTTCCTGGACAGGGCGCGGACAAGGAGATGACGTTTGGTATTCGAGGGACTATTCGCGCGAGCGCGTAATGGCGACCGTGCGGCGGAAGCTACCCCGCAACCGCAGCCGACTATGACCCGTCCGACCATCGGTCTCGCGCTGGGCGGCGGTGCCGCGCGCGGATTCGCCCATATCGGTGTCATGCGTAAATTGCTCGAGCACGGCATCGTGCCTGACGTCATCGTCGGCACATCGATCGGTGCAGTGGTCGGCGGTTGTTACGCCGCCAAGGAAATGGACAATCTTGAGACCTGGGCGCGCACCCTCACCGTTCGCGGCGTGCTCGGTTATCTCGACATCAGCCTCGCCGGATCTGGACTGATCGGCGGCGGGCATCTCGCCACCAGACTTGAAACAGGACTCAAGGACACGCGCATCGACGATTTGCCGACCCGCTTTGCCGCGATCGCCACCGAATTTAATACCGGTCATGAAATCTGGCTGACGCGCGGACGGCTCAGCGAAGCACTTCGAGCCTCCTACGCGCTGCCGGGAATTTTTCCGCCCGTTTTGATCGGAGGGCGCTGGCTGGTGGACGGCGCTCTCGTCAATCCGGTGCCGGTATCGGCTGCCCGCGCTCTCGGCGCGCGGCTGGTGATCGCGGTCAATCTCAACGCCGATCTGTTCGGCCGCGGCACAATCATCGCCAGCCACGGCTCTGACGAGTCAGATGTTCCGACCGTGCCAGCCAAAACGAACGGCGGCTTGCGTGGAATGTTCAAGGGCGATCGGACTCTGCGCCGGCAATTCATGGGACGACGCGGACGCCCGGGACTGCCGACCGTCATGGTCGAGGCCTTTAACGTCATGCAGGACCGCATCACCCGCGCGCGGTTGGCAGGCGATCCGCCAGATGTGCTGATCAGCCCGCGCCTTGGCAGCGTCGGCTGGTTTGAATTCCACCGTGCCAACGAGGCGATCCAGATCGGCATGGATGCCGCCGAAAAATCGATCGATGCGGTCAACGAGGCTGTGACCGCACTCTCGCAGCCCGGCAATGGCGCAATCTAGATCCGACGCTCACGCTGTGCGGATGTAGTCGCGCATCGCCTCCGATTCGCTCTCGATCTCTTCGACACGCTGCTTGACCACGTCGCCAATCGAGACGAGACCCACCAGCTGACCATCTGCGACGACCGGCAGGTGACGGAATTTCCCTGCCGTCATGCGCTCCATGATGCTGGCGCACGAGTCGTCCTCGCCGCACGTCGCGACCTCTCGCGTCATCACCTGACCAACCGGCAAGGTCAAAGCATCCGCGCCGTGGTCCGACAGCGCACGCACGATATCGCGCTCGGACAAAATGCCGGCCAGGCGCCCGCCTGGACCGCGGATCAAGATGGCACCGATGCGGTGCGTGGAGAGAGATTTAGCCGCGGCCGCCAGATTGGCCGTCGGTTCGATAGTAACAATGTCGCCGCCCAAGTTACGTTTCTTGGCGGCCAGAATCGACTTGACGTTCATGGCAGCCTCCCTAGAGCGCATGACTATTTTTAAGTCGCTCATGCGCGCAAACACACACCCCCGTCCACGCGCCGAGCATGGCCGGGCATGGTCAACGATCCCGCCGCGAGACCAGTTCCGTCAAGACGAAATTGTGTGAAGCAGACCCGCGTACCTCAGTGGGTTTGCGGCGTTGCAGCAGCGTCGTCGCTCTGCGGAAGATCCGGTTTGGGATCGAACCAGGAAAAAAGAAACAATCCTGCGAGGAACCCGCCGATATGGGCCTGCCAGGCAACCGATTGACTGCTGCCGGTTATCGGCAGCGACCCCACCCCGAACAGGATATTGATGCCGAACCAGACCGCGACAAAAAGCACCACGCGCGCGTCCGACAACACGTTGCGCAGCGGAATAGCCGGGACCCGGTATGCGCTGTCGTCGGCCCGTCCGAGCATTGTCAGGGGCCCGCCACGCTGAAACGAAAAGCGCATCGCCGCGGCCATCGTGCCGGAGATGGCGGCCGAGGCCCCGATCATTGGAAATTGCTCGCCGGCGTGGGTCGCCAGATGCAGCGCTGCGCCGGCCGCCGCCGTCACCGCGAAGAAAGCCAGAAAGCGGACCGTGCCGAAACGGCGCGCAACCGCGCTGCCGAAGGGCAAGAGCCAGATCGAGTTGACGAGAAGATGCGTCCAGTCCGCGTGAATGAAAGCGTAGGTGACGAAAGACCACACGTCCGCACCGCCGCCAGGCAGCGCATCACCGAGCATGACCGAGCTGTCGTAACGCACGGGAATGAACGCGAACGTCAGCAGAAATTCGACGTCCTGCTGCTCGCTGAGCAGATAAATGCGCACGACGTGAATGAGTACCAGCACCGCCAGCACGCCAATGATCACGGGTGGGATGTTGAAGATAGGTTCGCGCTTCACGGGAGGATCCGATGGGACAGCCCGGAGTTACGCAGCTTCGCGCTTAAGCCGCAAGACAGGCCGGTGAAAAAGAAAAGGGAGGGCTTTCGCCCTCCCTTGAGCCGCGTTGCGGGGGTTCTGCCACCCTTGGCGGGCTGGTCACATCCCATCGCCTCCCCGAGGCTCTCAATAAAAACCGGTGCGCCAAGATTTGCACCGGCTCAGTCACATGGATGAGCAAACCCTAACGAGGCGGGCACACCCTGCCAACTCGTCTCTGGTCTTAACACTAATTGCGGTTCCCCCCGCCCCCGGACACGGACAGGCATAAACCCTGCACCACACATGGTGCCACGCCGAAAAAGGCGATGCGCCTGTCCCGTCGGGGGACAAACGCGACATCACCGGGACGTAGCGGACAGGTTTAGGGGAATAATGAAGCATCACTCGACGCAGGCGCTGTTCAACTATTGGACGAGAAAACGCGGCAGGCGCCGCGCGCCCGTCCGTTCCGATATTGACCCTGCGGATATTCGCCGCATCCTCGCCGATACTTTCATCCTAACGGCCGACTTCGTTAACGAGATCAGGGTGCGTCTCGCCGGCACCCGCGTCTGCGCGCTGTTCGCCCGCGAGATCAAAGGCGAAACCTTCGACGATCTTTGGAGCGAGGCGAGCCGTGAACAAGTGCACGATCTTGTCACCGCCGTCGTCGACGAAAATGCCGGTTTCGTTGCAGGCGTTCTTGGCCGCACCGAGCAGGGCGCCGAAATCGAGCTGGAGCTCCTTCTGTTGCCCCTCGCCTTCGATGGCCGAACGCGCGTTCGCGCTATTGGCGCGCTGGCTCCCGCGGCGACCCCGGTTTGGCTTGGCATCAGGCCGCTGACGGCGCTCGATTTGGGCACCTTTCGACATCTCGGAATTGCCAGCGATGCACATCTCGGGTCGGTCCGTGCGGAGCCTCGCCTGCGGCACGGCTTTCGCGTCTACAGCGGAGGCCTCGCATCACCCACCGGTCGGCCCAGCGGCTAACTCATCATTAACGATAGGCTAATAGGCTTGGTGATCGCGGAAACCACTTCCGATCCCGAAAACTATGGCGCTGCCACTAACCAAACCGGTGATCCTGCCTCTGGCCGAGGAACGCCGGCGGCATCAGCGCGTGAAGGTAAACCTTCTTGGGCGCTATATGCTGGCCGATCGGCGTGAGTTTCCCTGCCAGGTCGTGGATATGTCGCCCGGCGGCATGGCGCTGATCGCCCCCATCGCCGGACAACCGGGTGAGCGGGTGATTGCCTATGTCGATCATCTGGGCCGGCTTGAGGGAAAGGTCGCGCGCGTCCTGGAAAACGGATTTGCGATGACCATCGGGGCGACGCTGCGCAAGCGGGACAAGCTCGCGGCGCAGCTGACCTGGCTGGCCAACCGGCAAATCCTTAACCTGCCGGAAGATCGCCGCCACGACCGTTTCACCCCGCGCAATGCCATGGCCCGGTTGGTCCTGCCAAATGGCACCAATGTCGCCTGCCGTGTGATCGACCTATCGCAGTCGGGCTCGGCGATCGGAATCTCGCCGGATCTGCGGCCTCCGGTTGGCGTCGTTGTAACGGTTGGGAAAACGCAGGGCCGCGTCGTGCGCCACATCGAAGATGGCTTCGCCATCGAATTCATGCGCCTGCAGCACCCCGATTTCGTCGAAGACAACGTCACCGGCGAATAACGTCACTGCTCCGTAAATTCTGACCTCGCATTTTCTCCCAATAAATCAGCAGGCGGGCGGCCATTTCGTGGCTTGTTCGGCCTGTACTGGCGGGCCGCAAACTGTAAACGGCCGCGCGGAATCCCGCGTGCAGCTGTATGTTTTTACCTGCGAGCCGTTAAAGGTACAATTTGAACTAATTTGCACTGTCTAAGTTTTTAGCCAAATTTGAATTCAGTTTTACTAGTATTCGTCTCTAGTTTTACCTTAGTTATACTAAAATTGACTTCCCTGATTTAGCGCCAATACAAGCGCTTTGTGGGAAATGTGGCCCCGACACGACGGGAAGGGGCCGCAATGGCCAAGCGTTACACACAGGCACTTCGGGTCGCCAGCGTGCTGGTGTTCGCCAGTGTTGCCACTTTGGCCGCATCCACGGCCGTGGCCGCCGGCGAATACACCGCCTCGCTCGCCCCATTCGCGCCTGAAAGCCCGGTCTACGCGACGGTCGGAGAGCCCACGCGCGCGCCGATCGGCTGGGTCGAATTCTGCATCGAATATCGCGCCGAATGCGCGACCAGGCCATCCGAGCCACGCGACGTGGTCCTCACGCCCAAGGCGTGGACCGACATGCTCAAGGTCAATGCCTGGGTGAACGAGTCAATCAAGCCGATGACCGACCTCGAGCATTGGGGTGTGGTCGAGCGCTGGAATTATCCCGACGACGGATACGGTGACTGCGAGGACTACGTGCTGCTCAAGCGCCGCATGCTGATGCAGGCCGGCTGGCCGCGCGAAGCTCTGCTCATCACCGTCGTGCGCGACAAGAAGGGCGACGGTCACGCCGTGCTCACGGTGAAGACCGATCGCGGCGAATTCATTCTCGACAATCAGGAGCCTGAGGTCCTGCCGTGGACCAAGACCGGCTACCGCTTCGTAAAACGCCAATCGCAGTCCGATCCGAACATGTGGGTC
>Ga0207711_10003839_pt1 | contig 12926 bp, 11 predicted proteins | sample KBSS34metaG_FD_184401 | JGI IMG/M metagenome (GOLD analysis project Ga0207711, IMG submission 184401) | Switchgrass rhizosphere microbial communities from Kellogg Biological Station, Michigan, USA - KBS S3-4 metaG (SPAdes) (version 2) | ecosystem: Host-associated > Plants > Roots > Rhizosphere...
CCCGTTGGCGACGGATACGTCGAACCCGTTCACCGCCCGCGAAATACCGCAGCCTGACGAGAGTTTCGTCGTGATCCGCTTTGCGCGGCCAAAGGGCATCGATTTCCCCTATCTGCTGACGATGCTGCACGACTCGTTCATGTCGCGGCCGAACGTGATCGTGGTGCCGGGCGGCAAGATGGGGCTCGCAATGCAGCTGATCTTCACGCCGATGATCCTGCAACTGCGTGATCGCTGCGCGCGAGCCTGAGCAATGTGCGGATGTTTGACGCGGCTGGCGCTTCGCTCTCTCCTCGCGGGCGTCAGCCTTTTTTCTTCGTGCTGCCGGGCACGTGCCACGCGCTCAGGTCTTCGGCAGGCCGCTCGACTGCGCAGCCCCAGTCGAGCGGCGCGTCCTGGTCGAAACGCTTGCCGAGCTGCCAGGCGATCTCGGCGCGCGCCAGTTGCACACCCAGGTAGAACGCGTGTCCGCCATCCTGTTCGACCTTGAGTTGCGGGTAGAGCTCGAATGGATCGCCGCTGATTGCGTGCAGCTCGCGGTTGTATATGTGGATGCCGTCGTCCGATACCTGCACCCGATAGTTCGGGTCGCGTATGCCGGTGGAGATTTCAGCGATTTCGCGCGAGTTGTAGGGGAATGGTCGTTTCGCATGCAATGCGCAGAGGTCGGTCGAGATGCCTTTGGGCAGCATCTGTGCCTCGTTCGCGGCATGCATGATGCGGCGCGCGACATCCGCTTCGCGCACCGCGCGGCGCGCATGCAGACTTACCGACGTGGTCAGCACGGCGGCCACGTTCAGCTCCGCTGCCATGCCGAGCAGTAGCGCGTTGATGCCGGTGGTGTCGGCCTCGGTCAGCTCCGTGACGTTGCCGATGCCGAGCATCAGCGCAATCTGCGGGTAGCGTTCACGCAGCGCCACATAGCGCGCGACCGAAGCCGCAAAGCCGAACGGAATCGGATCGAGAATCGGATCGGCGAGAAATGGCTTGCCGCGCGCCAGCAGCGTGTCGATTGCCTGATGCAGCGACGCCATGTCGCGCGGTTCGCGTGCAACGAGGACTGGTGTGGCCGGCACTTCGTCCGCGATCCACAGCGTATCGGCGTTCAGGCTCATCAGATAATCGGCGCCTGCGCGGCCGCCGCGCAGCAGCTCGTCAGTCAACATCGAATCGACGCTGACGCGATAGCCCGCCTGTTTCAGCATGCGCACCGCGTCTTCCAGATGCGGAAAAGGCGTATCGGGCAGACAGCCGACGTCGATCACGTCGGCGCCCTGATCGACGTACTGTTTCGCGCGCTCGGCGATGCCGTTCAGATCGAGGCGCGGCGCGTCGACGATCTCCGCGAAGATCTGCGTTGTGTAGCGTGACAGGTCGATGTGGCGCGCCGCTTGTCCGAAGAATTGCGGCAGGTCTTTTACTTCTTCCGGGCCACGTTCCACCGGCACGCCGAAATGCGCGGATAGCGCATCGAGATCGCCGCGGCAGCGGCCGGGCACGATCATCCGTTGCGCGGCAAGCGGCAAGGTCACGCGCCGTTTGATCATCTCGGCGGTCATCAGTCCCGCGACCTGCAGGCCGATCTCACGCACTTCCCACGTAAACGATGCGTCGTTGATGCCTTCGAGCACCTGCACGAGGCTCTTTTCAGCGAGCCTGCCAGTCAGGAAGACGATGTGTTCCATGCGAGCCCGAGAGTGGAGAGCCGTACCTGCAGCGCGTCACGCAGCTCGTCGAGCGAACGCGCCACCGTCGTGTATTCGATCCGCGCAAGCCGTTCGACGTTTTCCAGCTCGATTGCGCGTGGGCGCACCTCGACCCAGTCGTGCGGACTGTGCGTAATCACGCTCGGCTCGGTATCGCATGCGAAAACGATGCCGGGAATGCATTGCTTGCCGGCTTGCGCGAACAGATTGGTGGGCAGCGTATCGGAGATGCCGAAGGCGCATTTCGCAACCGTATTGCTGGTAGCGGGCGCAATCACCACGGTGTGATAGAGGCCTTCGTACAGCATGCCGACCGGCACACCGCTCGCGCTGTTGTCGCGCAATACGCGGACGCGCTCGCGCAGCTTCGCAATCGGCCAGCCGTACAAGGGCAGCACTTCTTCGCCGGCCGCGGACAGAAACATATCGACACCCGGCAAGCGCAACGCAAGGTCGATCGACTCCTCGAGCATGTGGCCAGAGCCGGTCACGCACCACGCAAAGTGCGCGTCGGGGCGAAATTCGCCGGGGCGCCGCGCGGGTTCCGGTGCGCTCATGGGCTGCCCCGGCGAAACTTACGCATCGTTCAACGGCGGTGTGTTGTCGTGCGACAGACGGATATACAGTCTGTGCATCTTCCGGTACAAGGTGTTGCGACTGATGCCGAGTGTCTTCGCGACATTGCTGACGTTCCAGCGGTGTTCGTCGAGCATCGCCAGCACCGTTTCGCGTTCGCGGATCTGGATCGCGTTCAGGCTCGACATGTCGCAATCGTCGGGCAGCGCGAGCATGCCGTTCATCGCGGAGGGCGCATCGGTTGCGTGCGCAGCGACAGCAGCGGTGGCCGTATTGCCGTGGCTGCCGGTCTGCGTGATCTCAGGCGGCAGATGCATGCAGCGGATTTCGTCGCCGTCGCACAGCGCCACCGCCATTTGCAACACGTGCCGCAGCTGGCGAATGTTGCCGGGCCATGCATAGCTCAGCAGCGCCTGGCGCGCTTCGGCAGCGAGCACGGGCGGATCGTCGGATTCGCTGTCCAGCAGATGCTGGATCAATGCGCCGATGTCCGCGCGCTCGCGCAGCGCCGGCAAATTGATCTCGATGCCGCTTAGCCGGTAATACAGATCTTCGCGGAACATGCCACGCTGCACCAGTTCGAGCAGATTGCGGTGGCTCGCGCTGATCAGCTGGAAATCCACCTTCTGGGTGGTTTCGGTGCCGAGCGGGGTGACCTCGTGTTCTTCGAGCACGCGTAACAGGCGCGCTTGCAGCGTCATCGGCATGTCGCCGATTTCGTCGAGAAACAGCGTGCCGTTGTTCGCCTGCACGATCTTGCCGCGCCGGCCTTCGCGCTGTGCGCCGGTGAAGGCGCCGGCGCGATAGCCGAACAGCTCGCTCTCGATCAGGTTCTCCGGCAGCGACGCACAATTCACCGCGACAAAGCTGCCCGCGCTATTCGGGCTGATGCTGTGCAGCGCATTGGCGAACACTTCCTTGCCGGTGCCGGTCTGTCCGCGCAGGATGATCGGAATCTTGCGTTGAATGGCGCGCCCCGCCAGCTGGATCTGCGAGGCCATGCGCGGATCGCCGAATTCGAGCTGCGACAGTTTGTCGAGCCGGCCCGATGCGGGTGCCGCTGCGGATGCGCACGCGCGGTTGTCCTTGTTGCGCGCCGGCCGGGTGCGTGCCGCCGGTGCCGCGTCGGGCGCTGGCGTTGTGCCGGCGATGCCGCGCGTGGCGATCGACGGGGTGACCGTGCTGGCAAAGCTCGATACATCGCGCGGCGTCTGCGCCACCAGAAAGAAGCGGGTATTGGTATGCGCGCCATACACCGTCACGGGGTGGAACGAGCCGCGGATGCTGCGCGCAATCATGTCTTCGAGGCTTGCGTTAAAGGCTTCTTCGATGCGCTTGCCGCATAGCTGGTCAGGCGAGCGCAGATCGAGCTGGAATAGCGCACTGCGGCTCGCCGCAAGCACGGTGCCTTCGTCGTCCACCGCAAGCTTGCCGGCGTGCAGCGTGCCGACGAATTCCGGCCGGCTGTGAAAATGAATCATGTTCGCGCGCCGGTAGCGCGAGTCGATCAGGCGGTTCTCGATCATCTGCCGCGACATGCCGACCAGTACCAGCGAGTGCTGCTGCAAGAGCCGCGAGCGGCTCGTCACGTCGAGTACGCCGGCTACGGTGCCGCGATCGTCGAAGATCGGCGCTGCGGAGCAGGTGAGCGACGTATAGCGCGGATAAAAATGTTCGTGCTGATAGACCGCGAGGCATTCGCGTTCGGCGAGACAGGTACCCATGCCGTTCGTGCCGGCGGTGCGCTCGCTCCACACCGAGCCCACCCGCAAGCCGTCCGCCGCCACTGCTTCGCCAAATGGAACCGACGACACCTGATGCACGATCACGCCATCTGCGTCGGTCAGCACGACTGCGAGATCGGGGTCGGCCAACTGCTGATAGAGCGTGGTCATCTCGAGCTTCGAGCATGCGATCAGATCGCTGGCGGCTTCGCGACGCTCGGTGAGTTCATGCTGGGTCAGCACCGGCGGCATGATAAAGCGGCCCGGGTCGAGACCGAACTCGTTCAGGCAGCGTGTCCATGATTGCGCGACGGAATCGCTGGTCTGCCGCGTGGCCGACTGGTTATGGACAGTGTTCAGAACATCACGGACATGCGAATTGATGTCAGCGAGCGATGACATTTGGGGGCGTCTCCATTGCGTTCCGCTGCCCGCGCCTTGAAGCGGCGGACTGACGCATTTATGTATGTTCCTCTGTTCCCCTTCAGCGCTGCGCGCATCTGCGGCACGCATACGCGATGTAACGGCAAACCGTTGTAGGCACCTGCTACATAAGGTCCACCTTAAACACTCTACCTCCGTTAGCGTTCGCCATCAATAAGTAGTCGTATAAGGTTTTGCCATTGCGCGCGGTTTTTGCTTTGCATAAACGGTGTCTTCCATGGCTTTATGCAGTGCGCACAAAATTGCATGGGTGCGCACCGGATAACTCGCTACTCTTTAACCGCCTCAAATCAAGCCGAAGACCGGCAGCGGAGTTGACCTTATGGAGCGTTTCGATGCAATCCGCGCGATGCGGTCACCTATGGATGCACCCTACGCCGACCACGACGCGCAGTGGCTCGAAACGGACGACGGTCTGTCGTTTGCGTCCGCGCGCGTCGCGCTGGATATCGTCTATATCGAGGGTTTTACCGGAAACACCGTAATCGGCATCGACAAGGAAGAGCTGCATGCCGCGCAGCCGGTGCGGCTGGATCTGGCCGTTGGCGTGCCCTCACTGCGCGCGTGCCACACCGATTGCATCACCGATACGGTTAACTACGCGGCGGTGCGCACTGCGCTGCATAGCCTTCTCGCAACGCACAAAGTGCAACTGCTGGAGGCGCTCGCCGAGCAGATTGCGCAACTGATGATCGGCGAGTTCGGTGCGCACTGGGTGCGAGTGTCGTTGAGCAAGCCGGCTAAATTCGACGATGTCGCGGCGGTTGGCGTGCTGATCGAGCGCCGGCGCGATGCAGTGCGCAAGCGGTGGGGTGCATGGGGTTCGTTGGGAGCCGGGCTGATACCCGATTGAGGCCGATGGGCCGACGCGTTACGCGGCAAACGACCATAGCAACAACGACGCCGGGCATCTCGACATGCCCGGTGTTTTCCACTGTGCGTACCGCGCTGTGTGCCCGCAATACAACACAAACACTGCGCAAGCTTTGCTACTTGGCCGCCGACGTCGCCGGTTTGCCCATTCCGCACGCCTCATAAGCGCTTTGCTGCACTGCGCGGAATTTTTTGGTCTGCGCGCGCGCCTTGTCCATACGGAACTCGGCGCCGCCTTCGCCGCCCATCGTCGCGTACTTGGAGAACGTCGACTGCTCGACGTAATCGTCGTAGGGCAAGGCCGCGGCGATCTTGTCGATGGTGCACGAGCATTTGTAGACGTTGGCAAAATCGTGGCCGTTGTCGTCCATGCAGCCGAGCACATACTCGACGCGCCCTTCAGTCGGATAGTTATAGCCTTGCGCGGGCGCCACCTTGCCTGCCGCGGTATCCGACGGTCCCGCGGCCAGCGCGAACGCCGGCAACAGCACGGCACAGGCGACCGAGACGATCGCGAGCCGCGTGCGACAACGTGAAGTCATGCCGAACCCTTTTGTCGAAACATCTGCACTGTCGATGCGATGTGAGGCGACGCGTGTCGCCTCATGCTGTCGCCGCATCAAGCTGCATCTGCGCCAGCGTGCCGCGCACGGCGTCAAAGCCGGCGCGGCACATCGCCTGCACTACCTGTGTTGCGTTTGTTGCGATGTAACGCCTGAGCTCAGGCTAGTTCGGCGCGAACGGGTGCGCCGCCGAAGCCTTCTTCGAGACCACTTCCGCCGCGCTCGGCTCGCCCCTCACGGCGCGCTGCAGCGCCTCGCGCGTGGCCTTGTAGTTGTACTCCTGGATCTTTTTGTCGTCATCCGCCTGCCAGTGGATGAATACGCCGACGCAGACGAACAGGTCGTCGGCTTCGTCCTTCGGAATGGTGCCGTCTTCGACGCAGTCCGCCACCGCCAGCGCTACAGCGTGCTGTGCCGGGCCGAACATCTGCACGGCCTGCTTGGCGCCCTTGATGGTGACCTTGTTGAACATCACCGTGTTCGGTTTGGTCAGCAGGTTAGGGGCGACCACGGCGAGCAGAGACGTAAAGCCGTCCTTGTTGTTGGTCAGCGCGTTACAGAATGCAGTTTCTGCTGCGGAGCCTCGCGGTCCGATCAGCAGATCGATGTGGGCGACTTCGTTGCCATCGCCGACTAGCGATTCGCCTACCAGGACGCGGTTAATCTTGGCCATGCTGTTCTCCGATGAAGGTTGGATCCGTCGACGTAGGTGTGCTCGTGGCGCACGGCGCCTGGCCGCACGGCGAGCGCGTGAAATGCACCACCGTCAGGAGTAACAGGAAGCGTGCCAATCGGGCGCGGCACACGCTAGGCCGCGAAGCGCTGCGGTGCGAGACAGGCTGCGACAAACAGCGTGGCGACCGTCAGGTCGGCGCTGGTGCCCGGATTGACGCCATTCTTCTTTAATTCGGCATCCCATTCATCGAGCTGCAAGGACTGGGAAATGTGCGGCACGGTACGCCATTGCGCGTGTTGAAGACGTGCTTCATTCGTGACACTTTGCGCCACCGTCACGCCTTGCTTGCGCACAATGTGCGAGTCGGGCCAGCTCGACAGGAACGTCAGGAACACGTCGAGCGTGATGGCTTCGGGGGACGCGCGCGGCAGCGACGCAACCGCGGCGAGACCGGTCTCGAACACGTCGGCAAAGCCGTTTTCGTATTGACGCGCGATGCTGTCGCGCGCAGCGGCGAGCGCCATGGCCGCGCGCAGGTCGATAGTCGGTTGCGTGTGCACCGATTGTTCCGATGCGTTGCCAAGGCCGCCCGGGTTGGCCGCGCGGATCGCCAGATAGGCTGCGCATGCGTCGTCTACCGACAGACGCTGCAGGACCTGCTCAGTGGCGGCGCGCCAATACGCGGCGCCGTGCAGGCTGCCCGGTGTTTCCAGCGCGGCTGCCAGCGGCGCGACAAGCAGCACGATGCCGAGATTCGTGTTGCAGCCGGCGGCCTCCTGCGTGCGCATCACCGCGTCGAGGATGCGTGCGCCGACCGGCGTGCCATGCTGGAACAGCGCCGGCGCGGCGGCGCTGGCGCTGGCGATGAACTGGGCGGCTTCCATCCGGTGTCCGGCGCTATGCACGCTGACGTTGCCCGGTTTGGCGGTGGCCACGTCCAGCGTGCAGGCGCGCAAGAAGGCGTTACGGCCACGTGCCAGCGGATCGTCAGCGGCTTGCATGGAGCATGAGTGCCGGCAATAGCGGCGCTGCAGCATCGGTGGCGTGGGCCAGTTTGCGGTCGAGCAGATCGTCGACGAGGGCTGCGGCGATGTCGATCGACGTGACGGATTGCAATCCGCGCCATGCGGCCACGCCGTTTACTTCCAGCACGAGCGGCGCGGCATTTGGGTCGTGTTCATCGTGCGGGTCTATGCCGGTGGGAATCAGGTCGACGCCTGCATAGTCGAGCCCGAGCGCCGCCGTTGCGCGTATCGCAGTTTGCGCGAGCGCGTCATCGAGTTCGGCGGGCTCGCAGTGCGCGCCGCGCGCCACGTTGTGAATCCAGCCGCGCCCGCCGGTGCGCCGCATTGCAGCAACCGCGCGCCCGCCGACCACCAGCACGCGCCAGTCGAAGCCTGCACGTGCGGCTTGCCTGCTGCCGCTGCGTGTGCCGACAAAGCGCTGTAAATAGGCGACCTGCCCGAAGCTGCGCAACGGCGGCAACGGTGTCAGTGTGCCGTCACGTCGCGTGTTCGCGCCCAGCCGGCGCAGCCCCTTGCCTTGCGAGCCAAACAGCGGCTTCAGCACGAGTTGCCTGCCCGCTGCGCTCTCGCGCATCACCGCGCGCTGCGCAAAGGCCGCCGATTCGCTCGCCCACGTGGCCGGCGTCGGCACGCCGCTGCGATGCAGCAGAAAGCTCGTCATCGACTTGTCGACGCTGCGCTCGATCGCGCGTGCGTCGTTATAAACCGGCACACCGCATTCGCGCAGCGCGTGCAGTATCCCCAGCCGCAACGTGACCTGTTCGAAGGTGCCGCCCGCGATGCCGCGGACGAACACCGCATCGGGCAGCGTGTGGCCGAAGCCCGGCAGCGCCAGCCCATAGGGTTGCCACGTGGTATCGATGCGGCAGGTGGAGAGGTCGATGCAGCGCGCATCCACGCCGCGCGCGCGGAAGGCGTTTTTCAGGCGTCCGGTATGCCAGCCGGTTTCGTCGGTCATGATCGCGACGCGCAGGCCCGCGCCGAATGGCACTTCACTCATTGCGTATCCGCATTGGTGGTTGGGTTAACCGGCGCAGATGCAGTCGCAGCCGCGGACGTCGCCGTCGCCAGCGGATCCACCACCGCATCCCATTGCCGCCGCAGCAGCGCTCCATCGAGCCTGCCGCCGTAATGCGTCGCGCCGCTTTCGAGACTGCTGACCCACACTTCCGCGGGCGCGAACAGAGCTGGGTCGATCTGATAAAAATCGTGATTGAACGATGCGAACACATCCGCGAACGGCCGGCCGTAATCGCGCGAATTCCACGACGGCAGTTCGCTAGCGAGCCGTCGCGCGAGTGCATCTTGCGTAACGGTCAGATGCACGCGGCCGCCGTACAGGATCGCGTCGTTGGTGCGGCCCATCGCGGCGAGGCCGTCCGGCGCCGGCGGCGGTAGCGGCGCGATACCGCTGGCTTCGACAATCGCGTCGAGCGGCACACCGATCACATGCGTCTTGTGCAGTGCCACTTCGACCACGCGCGCCACCACCTGGGTCGTGCCCGCAAGCGAATGCGTGGGGGTGACGATGATCGTCAACGCATCGGCGGCGAGGCCGCAATCGTTCAGCACCTTGTCGATCACGGCTTGCGGCGGCAGTTGATGGACTTCCATCACCAGCACGCCGCGTGGATGGCGGTCGCGATAGTCGAGTTCGGCGAACAGCGGCTCCTTGCAGGCAAGTGCGCGGGCTGGCCCGGAGCCGAGCGAGAAAAACTTCTTGCCGTTGTTCTGTTCTTTGGTGGCCGACAGGCTCCAGCCTGCGTATTGGCTGCCGAGGCACGCAAGCACTGGCGTTGCGGTATGCACTTCGAGCAGCATGGGCCAGAGCGGCTCGCGTTCGAAACTGACGCGCTGCGCAACCTCGCCCAGACCACCCATGCAGATCCGCGCAATCAGTACACCGGCAGCGATGCTGCCTTGCGTCGTCACGCCAGCATCGATGATTTGCGTGCCTGCTGCGGTGCGGGAAACCGCGACACGCAAACGGTCGGCATCGTCGACCAGTTGTGCGACCAACGGTTCGGCCAGCGCGTTGACGCTTGCGGTGCCATAGGCGGATGCAACTGCAGATCCAGCTCGTTCAGATGATGAAGTCATCGTGGGACTCGCGGCAAGTGACGATCAGTTCGATAAGACGGGCCTGTTGCCGTTCCAGTTCGCCATGCAGTGCGGCGACGGCCGCGGCGCTGACCACGAGCGTGCAGACCGGCTCGCCGGCGGCAATGCGTACGCCCGGCAGCGGTACGTCGCGGTAGCACGATACCGCGAACAGCGCATCGCTCAGGCGTGGGGTAACCGTGAAGCTGGCCGGCGCGAAGGCGACACGCTGCGCCACATAACGCTCGACGCGCGGCTCACCCGGTGCCGGCAGACGCTCTTTCAGGCAGGCGTCGATATGCGCGGCGAGCAAACCGCGCGGCCAGTGGCGAGGCGCGGCAAGTTCGTAAAGCGCTGCGCTCGAAGACGGCCGCGCATTGATCTCGAGCACGCTGAAGGTATCGCCATCCAGCAGAAAATCGAGGCTGTTTACGCCGACCAGCCCGGTGCGCGCCACGATGGCCTGAATCGCCGCATCGATGCCCGTGGCAACCGGCGGCGGCAAATCGATCGGACCCAGCGAGCCGGCGTGGACGAACGGCAGCGCGCCGAGCGCAACCGTCAACTGCTCTGCAAAGCCAATGATGCGTGCTGCGCCGCGCGCCGCAATAAACAGCGCCGACATCGAACGCCCGGCGCCGATGCGCTGGAAATAATCCGGCGCCGCGCTCAGATCGATGGCCGGCCGGATATGAGTGCCTCCGCAACCATCGGCGCGCTTGCCGAGCCAGCCGTCAGGCAGTTCGGGCTGCATGTACGACACCTGCGGATGCGCGATGCCCAGTTCATCGAGCAAGGCAAAGAAGCGCTGCGGCGTGCGTACCGCAGCGGTTGCTTGCGCATCGTTGCCGATCAGCCTCGGCAGGCGCGGCCGGTCGTGCAGCAGCGCGGCGAATGGCTCGAGCCCGCTGCCCGCGATAAAGCCGAGCATATGCGGCAAGCGCGCGATGCGCGCAAGCGCCTCGAGCAACTTGTCGCGATCCACCGTCAATGGCGCGCCGCCAATATCGAGCCACAGCTTCGCGCGCTGTCGCGTGTCGCGGTCGCCGAACACGTCCAGCGCGGCGACGTTCAGGCCGCCGCGTACCGCCGATTCCGTGAAAAGCCGCGCAGACAATCCGGCGATCGCAACAAACGGCGCGCGTGCCGGTGCGACGCGCACGGGCGCGTGCATCGCATGGCAAGCGTGGGACCGGTCTGACATCGCGCGCGGTCAGTCGCGGCCGGCAACGATGGCGCGGGCTTCGTCGAATGCTTCGGCGAAACCCAGATACACCGGTTTGCCGCTCGTGCGCATGCGCAAAAACAGCCGGTGCTCGACCTGATACTTGACGTTGCCGATCGCCAGCGCGCCGATGCCCACTGCATCGGGCCGCGCTGCGCCGGCCAGCGGCTTGCCGTTATCCATCACGTTGACGCCCGCGATGCCTTCGGGTGGCACCGCGTTGACGTCGGCGGCTACCAGCAGTTGTCGCGCCTGCGCGAGATCGCCGCTAGCGACGATCTGCACGCCGGCCGCGGCGGTTGCCAGCACGACGTCGGCTTGCGCGAGCGCCGCATGCAGCGCGTCGGGTGTGGTGGTGCCGACACCGGTGGTGGCCGCGCTGAAGCGCTGGTTGACTTCATGGCTCACCTGCTGTGCGCGCGCTTCGTTCGAGTGGCTGGCCAGCACCACGTCCGCACCGAGCGAGGCCGCCAGCGCAGCAGAGATCCGGCCGACTGCGCCGGTGCCGCCCAGAATCAACACGCGTTTGCCGCCGAGCGTTTCGCTATGCTCGGTTTTCAGATGTCTTTCGACCAGCGCAACCAGCGCCGCGGAGGTCGTGTAGGCGCCGCTCGGATCGGCGAACACCGAGACCTCGAACGGCGGAACCATCGCCTGGCGCGCGAGATCGAGCATATCGGCGGCCAGCATCACGTCGCGGCCGCCGATAAAGATGCCGGTGCGCGACACGCCTTTCGGGCCGCGCGAGAAGATCGCGTCTTGCGTGAGTTGCACGACGCTGCTTGCGTCGACGTTGCAGTACGGCACGACGATCTGATAACCCGCATCGGCCGCCATGTTGACGTCGAACGGGCTCATCTGCGGCGTGGCCGTGAACATATGCAGGATGTATGGCCTTTCGGTAGCTTCGGACATGGCAGTGAAGGATAAAAAGACGTGGGCGGAAGGGTTCGAATGCGTGGCCAGGCTCGCTGCCGATGCGACGGGCTGTGACATGCCGCGGCGCAGCTTGTCACGCGTGCGGCGGACAGCAGGCGAAGGCGGTGCGCAGCGTCATCCGATATCGACGCCGCAACTGCGCGCGTGCTCGACGCTTTGCGCGGCGCCGCGATTGCGCGCGTTCGTAATGGCACAGGTGATGGCCGGCGCATCGCACGTGGCCGCGCGCGCATCGGCCAGCGCGCGCTCGGCCAGCTCGGCGCTGCGCACGATCGCAAAACAGGTGGGGCCCCACGAGGTCTGGCCGAGCGCGGCCTTCTGTCGTGATGCGATCGCCTGCATTGCGTGCGCGACGGCCGGGCTCGAATACACGCCGCCTTGCACAGGCGCGAAGTATTCGCCGATGGTCTGCTGCACTGCGCTGATGCCTTCGGCAAACGCGTCGAAATCATGCTCGACGAGGCCGGGCAACACGCGCATCAATACGAGGTGGCTCAGATGCGCCGCAAGCGCCTGCGGAAACGCGGGCAGTGCCGCAAGTCCGCGCCGCTCCTCATCGCCGTGCAGGCCTTCGCGCGACAGGTCGTCGACCAGCACGACGCGCCATGCATCGGGGAAAGGCTGGCGAAACAGCAGCGGTGGCATACCTGGGCCGCGGCCGCTCGAACCGCTTGCAGCGCCCGGGCCGCCGTCGACGATTAGCCCGCCATAGTCGAAGCCCAGCGCACCGATGCCCGAGCGCGCGCCGCGGCCTAAGAGCCGCGCGATCGCATCGGTACTGGCCGACACGCCGGCGAGCCGCGCATACGCGGTGCCGAGCGCCAATGCGAGCTGGGTACCGGAACCCAAACCGCAATGCGAACGCGGCGCCTGTTCCACTTCGATGGCGAGCGCCGGTCCGCCCCATGCGGCATGCAGTCGCTCCAGATACTGCTCGATGCGCATGCGCTGCGCGTCGGACTGGGCGCGCACCACCTGCATGTCGTCGGCGAGCCGCGCGCTAACGCGCGTTCCACGCCCGTCGATCACGAGGCCGATGCTGCCGAAGCAGCGTCCGAGCGAGCCGCTCGGATCG
>Ga0207711_10003840_pt1 | contig 12925 bp, 9 predicted proteins | sample KBSS34metaG_FD_184401 | JGI IMG/M metagenome (GOLD analysis project Ga0207711, IMG submission 184401) | Switchgrass rhizosphere microbial communities from Kellogg Biological Station, Michigan, USA - KBS S3-4 metaG (SPAdes) (version 2) | ecosystem: Host-associated > Plants > Roots > Rhizosphere >...
CGGGGTCCCTGATGTCCTGGGATGTGTCGACGCGCTTCGTCCAGTGGTCGACGCCCGGCCGGCGTATGCGTTATACGCTGGTCCCCGCCAACGAACGCATCGTCAAGTAGAGGACGCCTTCCGCCAAATCCCGAGCACTGACTTGCCGACCGAGTGGCCGAGAAGAGGGTCCAGCGCTTTTGAGCCGGTGACAAAGACACGGTCCCAGAGCTTGATCTGAGACGGCGTCGGCGATGCGCTCCGCAGCAGGAATCGATTGGCCGCGGACGCCAGAAGTCCAACCGAGTCGAGATAGATCAACTCCTGAACGCGAAGGCCGGGCGGCACGGCCGCGGCCAGCGAGTTCCTGGTGTATCGCCGGTAATGGCCGATGGCCGCGTCGAAGGCGGTGAACAGCCACTGGTGGGCCGGTGCGAGCACGACCAGCGTGCCCCCCGGCCGCAGGTGAGCGGCCGCTCGACGCAGCTCGGCACGGTCGTCCTCGATGTGTTCGAGGACATCGATGTACATGACCGAGTCGAAACGATCGTCGTCGCCGACGTCCTCGAGCGTTCCGACGACGATCGTGCAGCGGCCGGCGCCGCCGCGAAGCGAGTCGCGGAGGCGTTGCGCGAGGCGGGGGTCAGGTTCCAGGCAGGTCCACTGCCGCACGCGATCGCTGTTGCAGAGCAGCTCGGTATTGGATCCGATACCGGCGCCAACTTCCGCCACGTCGCCGCCGACGAAGCGGATGACGTGCGAGCGCCAGTACTGCTTCCAGTTGGTGGCGGCGGCGAATACGTCGAGCTCGTTGCCGAGGTACGCGGCCTGCGCGGTCATTCGGGTTTGATTTGCGTGACGTCGTCGATGAAGTACTGGTAGTCCCTGATGGGGATGAATGTCAGGGAAGCCCTGGCCGAGAGAATGATGAAGATCAGAAGAAACGACAGGCCCGCCACCTGGAACAGCAGCAGGAAGGCGATGCCGCCCGTGTAAGTCGCCCAGCCCGGGATGGCCAGATGGGCCTCGATGTGAGCCGTTTCGACTGAGACGACTCCGAAAATGGCAAGAACCAGCAGAGCGACCGTCGTCACGAGCAGGCGCACGCCGATGACATCGCCAAAGACGGAGAGCGCGCTGAGGCCGTGAACGACCAGCCCGACAAAGTCCATCGTCGGCGTGCCGGCGAGGCGGCGCCCCCGCTGCGTCGGCACGGAGTCGTGGGGGATCCGCGCCTTGAACACGGCGGCGGCGTAGTGATTCCAGAGCTCGGACACGCCGACGAGCATCGTCAGACATCGGAACGGAATGACGCTGAAGTTTCCGACGCGCACGCTGATGCCGGTCAATACGTAGTGGAGCAGCCGATACAGATGGTAGAGCACCCTGAACGGGAGGCTCTCGGAACGTTTCGTCCGCTCACCGAAAATGATCTTTGCGCCGGCTTCCTGGTGACATTTCTTCAGCAGTGCGGGCACCTCCGCCGGCCTGTCCTCTCCATCCCCGTCCATGAGGACGACGGCCTCGCAATGCCGTGCGACCTGCACGAACGTCAATCCAATGGCAATGGCTCTCTGGTGACCGAGGTTCCGTCGCAGATGCAGGACCTCGATCCGGCCGATCTGCCGGAGCGGCTGGTCCGGCAGCCGGCTTGGTCGCACCGTCGTGGAGCCATCGTCAATGATCAAGACGTCGGCAGCGATCTCGCTCTCGTGAAGTACGAGATCGAGATCCTTCAGGAGAAAGTTCAGCGATTCCCAGTCATTGAAGACCGGAATAGCGACAATCAGTTGCCCGGCCGAGCCCGCGCGGCTCAAAACCGCCGCCGCAGGCGGATCTCGTTGAGCCCGCCGCCGCCGCCGACGTAGGTCTCGATGCGCACCACCAGCCTCTCGACGGGGCCAGCCTGGTCCGGCAACGCCATCTGCGTCCAGTACGGGAAACGCCGCAGGTGCGTGCGCTGGTCCATGACGACGCCGCCGTTGCTGTAGGCCGTCACCCGAATGCCTTTCGACGCGCGGTCGCCTCGTCGCCCACCGCGCGTGTTGAGGATTTCGATCGCCGCGATTGCTTGCGGCGTTTCAAGATCCAGCGTGATTTCGCTGTTGCTCTCGCCGTCGCTCGGCCACCACGCGTCAGCGCAGGTTTCGAACACGACACCATCGACGACACGGCTCGCGGCGTAGGAAGCCGGACCGGAGGACCATTCGGAGGATGCATGGATGCGAGACGGCCTGACGAAACGCTGGTCGAGCGCTTTTGCCGTGGACGTGCGGGCAAAGACAGTCGGACACGACGCGTCAGGTGACCGGTGAGACAGCAACTGGTAGTGTTCTCCCACGAAACCCGCCAATTCCGGAAAACTCGTGATGCCGTCCTTTTCCGGGTCGCCGAAGCCGAAACTGCCAGGCGCCACGGCATCGATTATGTACTCGGGAGGATCGCTTTGGAGATCGCTCATCAGTCGATTGCGGAAATAACCGCGGAGCGGGGTGGGCCAGATCTGGTTGTAGGTGTGCATGTCGCGGGTGGCCGGCGTCCATCCTGACCACACATACCACTGCGGCATCCAGCCCCAGATCAACACTCGTCCGCGGTCGGCGTCCGGATCTGTAAACAATTGACCAGAACGGAATAAGGATTCCATGCCGACGATTTCCAGATCATACGACGTCGATCGCTCGCCGATGGCGAGGCCTAGAAGTAGGACGATCGAAATCCCGCCGATCACACTGTAGGCAGAAGAACCTGTCCAGTCACGTCTTGGTGACGGCGTGTCGAGTGACCACGCCAGGCCGGCGACCAGAGCCGCGGGCCAAAGAACGAGAGACGCATAGTGGGCGTACGGCCTGGCAGGCGCCATCACGGCCCAGAGGCTCGAACCAAGAACGGCCAGCACGGTGACCCATCGCACGGTCTGGGGACTCTTGAACAGTCTGGCGCGAGCCTCTCCGCCGCCCGCCACTTCCTTTACAGGTGCCACCAGGGCCAGAAAGGTGGTGACCGCCATCACTAGGACGTAGCCGCGAATCAAAGCTCCGCCGAGGATGACGCGCAGCGCGCGAGTGGAGGCCACGAACTTGTTCGACGCCGGTATTTCTCCCCAGCCTTTGCCGAGATAGTTCGTGGCGAACCCCACATAACTCGACCAGAAGTCAGGCAGTCCGCCCGCCGCGGCGAGTGGCGCCAGCAACACGAGCCCGGGCAGGCACGCGCTGAACAACAGCAGTGCACCGGTCCGATACGGGCGGCGCGCCTGCAACACCAACTGGCCGCAGAGAATCGCTGCCATGGCGACGGCGATGATGATCGCCTGGAGCTTCGCGAAGGGCACAAGGCCCAGACACAGGCCCGCCATGCAGATTTGCGCGGTCGTCAACGGGCGTTCGACGCCAAGGAGGATGATCCTCAGGGCGCACATCAGAAGGAATACCGGGACGACCTCGCTCGAGTAATGGAGGAAACCGCTCGCTTGAGTCCCTCCGAGGAACACCATCAGGTACGCCGCCACGCAGATGCGCACGGAACGTGGGGCAGGCGCCAGCGCAGAAAAGGTCAGCAGCCACGTGCCGCACAGGAGTGCGATGGTCGTGATCCGTGCGACCGCGAACCCGGTGTCTGCGCCGAACAGGAACGGCCACATCAGCGGGAAAATGTTGACGGGGCCGCTCGACGTCGTATCGACGGAGAGCCACGTCGTCATGTTGGCGTGATACTTCATCGCGCTGGCGAGCCACTGTGCTTCATCCGGGTCCAGCGGCACATTCACGAAGACGCCTGGCAGCCGGAGTGCGACGAATGCGGCCAGCGACAGCACCACGAACCATGACAACACGCGGTGGCGCGTGGCGTCCGCGCCGCGGGAAGACGCAAACGCCAGAACGATCGCGCAGCAGGAGTAGCCGATCAGCACGGGCAGGCGCAGCGCTGACAGCCAGGAGGCAAAATCGATCATGGCGTCAGCAGAAGCCGCGCGGGCATGCGGTACGATAGCACCATGCGGGAAGAGCTGCCCTGATGCTGCGTGGCCTCTGGCAGCGCGGAACACCGCTGGCCCGCCTGCTCATTCTGATCTTCGCCGCACAGGCCGCTCTCTTCGTGGCGGTGATCGTCGCCTCCTACCGCTGGGAATACGAACACGACACGCCGCTGCTGCAGTACGCCGGCTTTCTGATGTCAAAGTTCGGCATGGTTCCGTACCGGGATTTTTTCGAAACCAGCATGCCGGGCGTCTTCTTTTTTCATGCCGCGATCGTGCGGCTCTTCGGCACCGGCAACCTGGCGTTCATTCTGGTGACCCACGCCTTTCTCGCAATCCTTCTAGTCGTTTCGTGGTCGACGATGGCGAAGATAGACGCGCTCGCCGCGTCGGCATTCGTGATCTGGTTCGGCTTGTTTTATCTGGCGGGCGGTCCGTCGGTGATCCTGCAGCGGGATGGACTGGGCCTGCTGCCGATCATGTGTGCGTTCTGCCTCGAGGCCCGAAGGATCCCGCAGTCGCGGGCCCTGAGAGCGGTCCTCATCGGCGTCTTGTCAGGAATCGCCGCGCTCGTCAAGCCTCACCTGGCGATCGGCGGAGCCATCGTGCTCCTGGTCGACGTCTGTCTTGACGCCGGACCGGAGGAGTCGATTCTCTGGACCGTCGGCTCCGTGATGGTGTTGGCCGGCGTCGGGTTCGCGGTGCCCACGGGACTCACGGCGCTGTGGCTGTTCCGGAACGATGCCCTCGGCCCGTTCGTCGAGCTCGTCACGAAGTATCTGCCGCTGCACGTTCAGCAGGACACCGATCACGTGTTTCGTGTGCCATCCGAGCGATTCCGATATGTGCTCACTCGAGGTGTGCACCTTGCTGACAACTGGCCCTTCATCCCCTCGCTCGTCGTGGGCGTCGCGTTTGCGTTCAGCAGGTATTTCGAGGCGGAAAAACGTCGGCTGGCCATCGGCCTCGCGATCCTGACGCTGTACTACGCCGGCTACCCGATGCTGACGGGTCAATTCTGGGCCTATCACTTCATGCCGTTCTTTTTCTTCTTCCTGATGACGCTCAGCCTCCTCGTCGCGCCGATTCTCGAGGCGAGGTCCATATCAGGGACGACCGCAACGTATGTCGTGGCGTTGACCGTCGCTGTGCTGGGCACGCTCGGGAAGGATTTCCAGCATCCTGTCTTCGCCGCCAACAAGGCACAGAGCGGCATCGTCGGCCGCATGGAACCGGCGCTGGCGGCTGTGTGGACACCGGGCCAGACGATCCAGCCGATCGATTGGACCAACGGAACCATCCACGCGATGCTGCGTCTGGGCGCCCGGATCGGCACGCCCTTCTTCTACGACTACCATTTCCATCACAATGTCTCGAACCCGTTCATCCAGGAACTCCGGGCCCGCTACATCACGGCATTCACCGTCAATCGGCCCGACGTCGTGATCCGCGCTGCCCAGTATCCGCGGCCATCAGGGGTGGACACGGATCGCGCGTTCCCTGAACTGGACGCGATCCTGCAGTCGAACTACTGCGCCGTCACGCAGGATCCGGACTTCACTATCTACAAGCGGTGCCGCTGACGCCCGTCACTGGCTGCCGCACCGTTTTTGCACCCGCATGGTGACGGAGATCCTCGACAAGCGGTCTGGCCATATAGCGTCGGGGGACGATTCTCGAGAGCGTTCCGCATGATACTGTTCGCCCCGTGACGGCCTGCAGACCCGCATGACGACGGTGCGTTCGCGACAGCTGTGGAACAGCGTGACGATCCTGGCTGTCGTCCTCGCAACGGCGGCGATCGCCGCCACGTATCCTGTGCTCTCACAGAGCTACGACGAGCCACTGCATCTCGCCGGCGGCGTGGAATGGCTGCAATACGGCTCGTTGCGGTTGAACACCGAGAACCCGCCGCTGGCGCGGGTGGCGATCGCGCTCGGTCCGTTCCTCGCGGGCGGCCGCCTCCCCGACACCGCGGTGTGGGACCCTCGCGGACCGACTCCACCAGGGCCGATTCCGATGGGCAATCAGGTTCTGTACCGCGACGCTCACTACGTCAGAAATCTCACGCAGGCGCGGATCGGCGTTCTGCCTTCGTTCTGGCTGCTCGCCGCGGTCGTCTGGCTGTGGGCCGGCGGACGTCAGGATCCGCTGCGCGGCGCGATCGCCGTGATCGCCGCCGTCACCGTGCCGTCGGTGCTCGCGCATGCCGGCTTTGCGACGACGGACATGCCGTTCGTCGCGATGTTCACCGCCGCGTTGTACGGCCTTAGCCGCATGCTCGACGACTACCGGACGGGAACCGTCCTCGCGTTCGCCGGGTTGCTGGGCCTGTCCCTGCTGACGAAATTCTCGACGTTGATTTTCTTCGGGCCGGCGTGCGTCGGCCTCGGGATGGCGTATGTGTGGGAGCGCGGCGCGGCGACGTCGTTCAGGACGCTGTGTGCGATGCGATGGCGGGATCACGTTCGCCTCGGTGCGGCGCTGGTCACCGTCGTCGCCGTCATCGTGTGGGCCGGATACCGATTCTCGTTTGGGTCGATCGGCGACGTCTCGCCCCGGCTGGGATTCGGCGCGTCACTGGCGCGCGATGGCGTGCTGCCCTGGTGGGCGACGATTCGTGTGCCCGCGCCGGCGCTCTGGCACGGCATGCTGTCGCTGCGGCGCACCGTCGCCTTCGGACACCGCGCCTACCTGCTCGGCCACATTTCCCAGTTCGGATTCTGGGATTACTATCCGGTGACGCTCGCGATCAAAACGCCGATTCCGTTTCTCCTGCTGTGTCTCGTCGGCGTCGGCAACACCTTCCGCCTGGCGCGACGTCCCGGCACCTGGCCGTACTGTGGTGCGGCGCTGGCAGCGCTGTGTATCCTCGCCGCCGCTCTTGGCAGTACGTTGAATTACGGGAGCCGGCACGTGCTGGTCGTGTATCCGCTGCTCGCAGTCTCGGCGGCATGGGGCTGGCGTGAGCTTTGCCGCTCCAGCCGGAATACGGCGGCCGGCGCCGTGCTCGCCTGCGTGCTGGCAGCCCAGGGCGTGGTTGCCGTTCGTGCCTTCCCCGATTTTCTGTCGTACTTCAACGCCTTTGCCGGCCGCGATCCGGGACGGATCGTCGTCGAGACCGATCTCGATTGGGGTCAGGACCTGCTGCAGCTCAGGGAGTTCGTGCGCGCGCACGACGTGCAGCAGCTGCACCTCGCCTATTTCGGCACGGCCATGCCCTGCCGGCTTGGGCTCGGGGAATTGCTGCCGCTGGAGCCGAAGGTGCGAACGGCCGGCTGGATTGCGATCAGCGAAGTCTACGCTCGCGAGATCCTGACGATTGGGCTGCGGCGGCACCCGTGCGACGAACGCCCCGCGGGGTATCCGCCGGACGCGATCCGCGGTGGGTACTCATGGCTCGACAACTATCAGCCCGTCGCTCGCATCGGCCGATCGATTCGCGTCTACCACGTCGACGGTCAGTAAGTCAGCGATCCTACATAGACGATCGCGTTCGCTGCAGGTCTGCCTACAGCAGTTTCGACTTGTGTGGCGCAGGGCTTCAGCCCTGCGTTTTTCGCAGCCCTACACCAGAGAGCCCTAAAAGGGCTGCGCCACTGCAGTCATATCGAAACCGCTCAAAAAGGTGGACCCCACGTGCTCCACCGATCCGAAACGCGCTCTATCGCTTGTTGGCGGTTGATCCCGACGCGCGCTTCACGTCGTCGATCAGGAAGTCGGAGACCGCCGCTCCAATGATCCCGTTCATCAGCGCGGTTGGATGACATTGATCGAAGAGGATGTCCTCCGACGCGTGCGTTCTAAAAAGCGGGAGGAGATCGAGGTTGGGGAATCCGTGCTTTTGTGAAAGGGCCGCGAACGTCTTCTGGGGCGAGTCGTCCGCCGTGGTCGCCTGCACCTGAAACTTCACCGGGAATGTCAGCGTCGCCACTCGAAAGCCGTCGTGCCGCGCATGATTTTCGAGACGGGTCAATTGCTCGTCGATCGTGTGCCACGAGGCGTCGTCCCACGCCGCACCCCAATCGAAATCCGCGAGATGCGCGAGCTCCAGGAACGCGCGCTGATCGTGTTTCCAGTCGAGCCGATTCTGCGCCTCAATCCACGCAAACCTGGACCCACCCTGCTGTCGAATCCATCGCCACAGCACGAGCTTTTCGTAGAACTTGTCCGCGACCAGGCTGTGGCGCCGGATCCACCCGCGGCCTCCCACTTCTCCCGAGAACCCCCACGGCGGACGGCTGTCGTTCAGGTAGAACCCGAGGACGACGACATCGGGTTTCACTCGCAGGCCGGATTCCTCGAGGATGTCCATCTGCTCTTCCGAGCCGGTATCACCCTCGCCGCCGTTGATGACCTCGACGGGGTGACCGAGCGCGCGCGCGAGGTCCACTTCCGTGCGACGAACGTACGTATCCTCGTCGCGCAGGTAATCACCCCAGGTGATCGAGTCACCGAGCATCAGGATGCGTGGCACGCCGGGCGCCTTCTCGGGGGCGATTTCCTTCCCGCGGAAACCGAGCGAGTTGATTTCAATGGGGATGTCCACGCCGGCGAGCCGATGGTTCTTGACGATTACCTTTGCCCCTGGGATGAGCCGCTTGCCGCGAGGAGTGGTCCGTACGAGCAGTCCGGGATTCTGATCGATGATACCGAGACGCTGGATCAGGCTTTCTTTTTGGGAGACCACGTAGCTTTGGGTTCTGCGGAGATACAGCTCTCCACCGAGCACGAGGCCGAGCGAGACGAGCATGCACACCACGAGGGAAAAGAGGAGAGCGCGTCTGGCAGTCACGACGTCGCCATCATATTTCACGAGCCCTGGTGTTCATCACAGTCAACGACCTGATAGAGGCTGACCGTCCGGTGCATGAACCTGTCGTCCAGTCGATCGACTTCCTTCAGGCGTACGCATCCGCGAAGAACGATTCCGGTGGTGTCTCCGAGTGTGAAGACATGGGTGGCGCCAAGACGATGCAAGGCGCTGATGTCCATGTGCAGCGGCGAAGCCGCGCACGCGGGCGGGTAATAGCACGGCGGGGCGCCGCCTGACATCGTGCGTATCGCCTCCTCGAAGGTCACGACATGGTTGCGATGGCCTTCTCCGAACAATGCATAGTTCCAGGCGCGCGCGCCCGCATTCACCACCGTGGAGCCTGGAGGCAGCCGGTCAATCATGCGCGGATACCCGTACGCTTCGTGCCGGGTGGCGAAGTGCCGTAAGTACAACAGCTCCCGGCTGAATCCCACCGTCTGTTGCGACAGGATTACCAGCAGCGTGCTGCAGATTGAAATGGCCAGAACCGCCTGGAACACCTTGCGTGGCCGAGGGTCCAGCTGACCGGGGACCCATGCGACCAGCGGCACCAGGCAAACGAGCGCCCCCATGGCATACCGCGGCTGGCGCGGCCCCGCGGCCCACGTGAGCAGGAGCGCCGTGCCGCCACCGAGCAGGATCGCCAGCATCCGGCGTGCCCTGGTCGTGCTCTTCAGGATCCCAATCAGGCTGGCGAGACACGCGACCGGCACAGCGGCGGCGAAGAACGATCCCAGCCCGGTCTGTGAGCCGAAGTGATGTTCCGGTCCGGGTCCTTCCAGCCATGGATAGAGAAGCCACTCGCGCGGTGAGCGGACCCACCAGTACTCGGCGTCCGCATACATGGTCGGGGGTACGTCCGGCGGCTTTGCCCAGCCGAGGAGATCGAACACGGGCAGATGCCAGGGGTAAAAAGGATTGCCCAATTGCACGTAGTTGCGGACCAGCCAGAACCCGGCTGTGGCAAACGCACAGCCGAGGAACACCGTGACGGCCATGCCGCCTCTCCGCATTCGGTCCTTCACGCCATCTCGCGATGACATCACGCTCTCGACGACGATCATGGCGCAGAGGAGAACGATGGTGGCCACGTGAAACAACTTGAAGCCGAACGCGAGACCCGCGGACAGCCCCGAGAGCGCGCGGTACGTCACGCGCTCGTGACCGGGGGCAAGGGCAAAGTAAACGGCGATCGCGAGGAACGCGGCCCCGCCGATGTCGGCTTCGGCGACAGTCCCGCCGAAGTCGACGATCGGCATCGTCAGGAATCCGACGGCCGCGATCACGCTGAAGGTCTTGTCAGCTCCGGTGAGTCTGCCCAGCCCGTAGATCGCGATGCCCAGCGGGAGGAGGAATAACGTGTCGGCGGCCGAGACCAGCCGCTCCGGGATCGCGTTGAGGAGAAAGCCATAGTAAATGCTGGCGTTCGCCGCGATCGTCAGCGGAAAAGCCGGATCCCAGATTTTCAGCGACGACGCCTGGAAGATATGCAGCGCGATGGGCAGGTGATAACCGCGGGCTTCGTAGCCGACCGGAAACGCGCCGGTGAGCATGATCGCCACTCCTCCGAGCACCACGATCGTCGCCGTCAGGAGCACGAAGGCCAGGCGGCTGATGGGCGGTTCGAAGGCCGCCACCACGGGTCGCGCGCCGCTGACTGGCCGCGTCCCCGCACGACGCATCTGGACTGCAACGGCGGTCATCGCCAGAACGGCCACGATCGCGGCGGCCACAGGACTGACAAGGGGTCGCGCGGTGGCCAGTTCGAGGAAGCCGAGGACGTAGAAGCCGCCGAAGAATGCCGCGCCCAGCGTCGTCGTGAACGCCAGGAACGCCACTACCCAATTGCCTCGTTCCTGCGCGCTGAGCAGACGAGTGGATACGGCGCTCGCGAATGCGATGCACAGGATCAGATAGATAAATGAAGCCGCAGCGTTCACTTACCTCCCAGCAAGGACCTGAGCGTGCTCGCGAGAAAGCGCATGTGGTCTCTCATGTTGCCGCTCGCCATGAAATAGAACAGCAGCGAAATACAGCTCAAGCCGACGACGATGATTCCCAGCCAGCCGCCGAGGGAACGCGTGTCATCCGGCACGGTTGACGTTGGCGATGACGATGCCGGTGGCTTGCGCGCGACGATGACGCATCGAATGCCCCACGGGTAGCTGACGGCCGCGCCCACCGTGGTTTCGCCGCGCAACAACGTGCGAAGCAGGACGCTGTGTGACGTGGACCGAATCTGGCTCGCCACGATGCGGCTCTTCTCGTCGGCGGCGGAGCCGAGGAACCGCCGGTTTCGCCGCTTCACCCAGGCGAAGGCCGGATACATCCACGCGCCCAGGTGCGTGGCTTTCAGGATTTCAAATCCTGTTCGGGTCGCCAATTCTCGCAGCTGCGGCATCGTATATCGCCGGTGGTGCATCAGATGTTCGTCGTAGATGTCGAACAGGTGCGGGCCCGCGGGCACCTCGATGTGCGCGATGCCGCCCGGTTTCAGGCTCCGGAAGATCTCGCGCAACGCCGCTTCATGGTCGGCAATGTGCTCCAGGACGTTCAGGGCGATGACCGCGTCCACGCAGGCATTCGGCAGGGGACAGCGGCTCAGGTCGAATTGCAGGAGCGGCACGCCCGGCAATCGTCTGGCAAGGGCGAGCAGCGGCTGGCTCAAAAAGTCGGAGCCGATGAGGGCGAGCGGAGATCCCGTGCGTTGCAGTTCGTCCAGGACGAAGCCCGACGACGATCCGACATCGAGCACCACGGCGTCGGGCCGCGCAAATTGCTGGATGGACTGAACCGCGAGCGCACGCGACGCCTGATCGATTGGATGATTGGCGCCAGCCTCGGCTTCGTGCAAAGCCGTGAGCTCGGGACTCCAGTTGCTGTCCGCGCTGTCGTAGCACAGGACGCCTCGCCGGTCGTCGTCAGCGACGACGAATTCGCTGCCGTCCCATTGAGGCCGAGACGTTGATCCAGGAGGCGGCGGCCACGGAAATGCAGACAGCTGGCGCAGCATGACTCACGGAATCGAATCGATGTGCCTGCGCCTGCGCGCCTCCGTTGTCACTCGATCCAGGCCGTGGACGTCTTCCACGATGAACTTCGGCCGCTGCTTGACCTCGTCGTAAATCCTCGCAATGTACTCGCCCAGCACGCCCACGCTGATCAGTTGGACGCCGCCCATGAACAGGATCAGGATGACGATGGTTGGGTTGCCCAGAGGAAACGGCGTGCCGAGGATTTTCATGATCGCGTAGACGACGCCAATCACGAAGCTGATTCCCGCGATCAGGAAACCCATCGTCGAACTGAGCGACAGCAAGTACGTGGAAAAACAGATGACCCCGTTCAGACCGATTCGCAGGGAGCCCAACAACCGGTTGTAGTGACCGGTGCCCGCGAAGCGCTCGGGCCGATCGAACAGCACGGAGGTCTGGCGGAATCCGACGAGCGCAACGAGGCCGCGCAGGAACCCATGGTGCTCTTTCAGCCGAAGCACTTCGTCCACGACGCGGCGGCTCATGAGGCGGAAGTCGCCGGTATTGGCCGGGATGGGCACCTCGGCGATCCGGTTGATGAGCCGATAGCCGGTCCAGGAGACGACCCGTTTGACGATCGTCTCGCCGCGGCGGCTGCGACGCTGCGCGGACACGACGTCGAATCCTTCGCGCCACTTCTCCACGAGCTCGATCACCAGCTCAGGCGGATCCTGCAGGTCGACGTCCATGACGATGACCGCCGCGCCGGAGGAGTACTGCATCCCGGCCAGCGTCGCCATCGGTTGGCCGAAGCGGCGCGAGAACTTGATCAGTTTGATTCTGGGATCCGCCCTTCGCAGATCGAGGATCACGGCTTCGGTGCGATCCGGCGATGGATCCATGGCGAAGACGATCTCGTACCGCGTGGTGACGGTCTGCATGATGGACTGCATGCGCCGCACGAACTCCGGCACGTTCCGCTCTTCGCGGTACACGGGAACCACGATGGAGATCTCCACGTCGTCAGTGACCAGAGGCGTCATGCAGTGTGGGTCCGTTCCGTGACTATAGCGTGAACCCGGCCTGCTTGGCGTCCGTGTGGAACATCTTCACCGTATCGAGCGAGTATTCGCGCAGATCGTAACCGACGAGCGAGAGCTTCTTGAGAATGTCATG
>Ga0207711_10003843_pt1 | contig 12920 bp, 13 predicted proteins | sample KBSS34metaG_FD_184401 | JGI IMG/M metagenome (GOLD analysis project Ga0207711, IMG submission 184401) | Switchgrass rhizosphere microbial communities from Kellogg Biological Station, Michigan, USA - KBS S3-4 metaG (SPAdes) (version 2) | ecosystem: Host-associated > Plants > Roots > Rhizosphere...
GCCGGATGATGTCATCGGAAAGCTCGATGCGCGGCGTCAGGTTCGCCAAACAGTCGCGCAGTTTTTCGAGCGTGTTGCGCCGCATATAGGGGCACTCGCTGCAATTGCAGTTTTCGTTGGGGACGAAGTAGAAGCGCTTCTGCGGAGCCAGACGCTCCAGAGAATGCCGGACGCCGCTTTCGGTCATCACGATGTATTCTTCAGCCGGCGCTGATACACACCAGTCGATGATCGCGCTAGTGGACCCGACGAAATCCGCCATCGCTAGGACGTCCGCGGGGCACTCCGGATGCGCCGCGACCAGTGCGTTCGGATGCTCCGCCCGAGCAGTAGTGAGCCGGCGCGCTGGGAACGTCGCATGTACGATACACGCGCCCTGCCAGATGGTCATATTTTCGCGGCCGCTCTGCTGCTTTACGTAATTCCCGAGATTGATATCGGGCAGAAACAGTATCGGTTTCTCCGCCGGAATCGAGTTCACAATCCGCACTGCGTTGCGCGAGGTGCACAAGATATCGCTCTCCGCCTTCACTTCCACTGACGTATTGACGTAGCTGACGATCACGTGGTCGGGATGGCGCTGGCGGAACGCCCGCACCTGCTCGGCCGTGCAGCTATCCACCAGGCTGCAGCCGGCATCGAGGTCGGGCAGCACCACGGTCCGCGTGGGGTTCAGAACCTTGGCGGTTTCGGCCATGAAAACCACGCCGCAGAACGCAATTACGTCGCCTTCGAAGTCCCGCGCTCTGCGCGCCAGCTCCAGGCTGTCGCCGATCGAATCCGCCAGTTCCTGAATCTCGGATTCCTGATAGTGATGCGCCAGAATAATCGCACGGCGCTCCTTCTTCAGTTCGAGAATTTCGTCGACGATGGACTGGACGGCCGGCATACGGGGGAGACCTGATACTTCAAGTGTACCCCGGCCAGTATTGCTACTTAAAAAACGCTGCCATGGCCGCGTGTTCGGCCTTGAAATCCGCCAGCAGCGCGGCTATTTTCTCTTCCGGAATGCCCAAGGCTGCGATCGGTTCCGCGTCCTCGCTTACTTGCTTCGAAGCGATGATCGATTCGCCCGTCGAATTGACGTACCGATCCGCCGTGTTGAGGATGGCGCTGAGCGGTATGATTCCGCCCGGTTGAAACGCCGGTGGGTGGTGATGGTCGCGTACGGCGAGCTGCACTTCCTGCGGGAATTTCCACTTTTCCAGAGCTTCGGCCGACAGTTCGGCGTGGGTGAACCCCAGCAGTTCCAGCTCGCATTCCGTCCAGGATCGGCCGGACTGCTCCTGAAGTTTCATGATGCGACCGAATTCCTCCGGCAGGCCTAGAGCGATCAGCAAGCGGCCCAGGTCGTGCAACAATCCGCCGACGAATGCGCCCTCAGGATACTCAGCCCCTGGAATTCGCGAAGCGATCTGATCGCTGAGAATCGCGACTGCCGCCGAGTGCCGGTTGAAACGCACCATGGACCACGTGGGCGGGGTTTTCACCTGGGTCCACATGCGGGAGATCGACATCCCCAGCAGCGTATTGCGGACCTTGTCCATTCCCAGGAGCGCCAGCGCATGGCGCACCGATGTAATGGTCGCGCGTCGCGCATAGAGTGCCGAGTTCACCAGGTGGATGATATTTCCGGCCACCACGGTGTCTTTCTCGATCAACTCGCCGAGCTTGGAGAAGGAGACATCCTCGCCTGCCAGCGAGGCCAGCAATTTGTTCAGGATCGGCGAGAAAGGAGGCAGCTTACCCAACGCGCCCATCGCGCGCTGAGCCAACTTGGCATCGGGAGCTGATACAGCGGGAGCGGAAGTCGTTTCGACCATAGGAATCCTACCCCGCCTATCGGCCGAAATCGGTGAAGACTACAGATTCAAATATTTCTTTTACTTACAGCGGTCTGCCGGGGTCGGTTTCTCGCGATATTTGTCGTGGCAGTTGGCGCAGGCCGTGGTCATCACGTCAGCGGCATCCACAACCTTATCCTGATTCTTCGCTTGCGCTGCTTTATAGGCCGCCATCCCGGCGTCCCGAAGTCCCTGCACCAGCTTCGGCCAATCCGCGTTGGTAATAGGAACCGGCAGGCCGTTGGAGCACTTGCGTCCGGGAACCGTCAGAAGGTTGGCCGCTTCCACCAGCGCTAGAGAACTGTTCTCGACGGCTTCCCATTTCCCGTACGAACTCGCCAGGGGGTTGACCGCCATGGCCGGATCCTTAGCTTGCGGCACGTCGTTCGGATTGTCGCTTTGAGCGAAGAAAATGACGTTCGAGCTGGGGAACAAGATTCCCTTCATAAGCTGGGCGAGCGTCGCCGGATTCCGGCTGGCAGGGGCGGCTGGCGCCGACTTGGCTTTCGCTCTTGCGGGAGCCGGAGTTTGCGCCGCGGAGATTCCAACGAACGCAAGCATCATCAAAACCACTCCACGGATTCGCATGTTGATCCTCTTTCAACTCACTATACAAAAAAGAACAACCATTCCGATGATCGCCGCGATACTCAGCGCTGCGCTCAGCAAGAAGTACTGTGGCCGGAATTGCATCGTCAGTTGGTGCTGCCCAGCCGGAACCACGACGCCGCTCAGCGCGTAATCGACCGGCAATACGGAGGCTGGCATCCCATCCACGGCAGCGTGCCATCCGGGCGCGAATGGAACCGCGATGCGGATGAGCGTCTCGGCCGGTGCGGCATAGCGGATCTGATAAAAGTCCTCGCGATACCCCGTGACGATCACCTCTGCGGGCTGCTGCGTCACGGTTTTGCTCCAGCCTTCGACCACGGAACCTTGTACGGGATCCAGCGAAAGTAGTTCTGCGTACGCGCCCGGCGTTATTCGTGGCGGTACGGAAATACGCGGTAAGGCGGACGGGTTCACTTCCAGACGTCCCCGCGGGTCCACCAGGAAATTCGCGCTCAGTCCATGCAGCAACCGCGGATTCGACGAAATCGCGCGGGTATATTCGGCATAGCGATTCATTTCGAGCAGCCCAGCGCCCCAGCTCCCTTCGGTTCGGGTCACCAGAGATCCATCCAGGGGGCCAATTGCGATGCCCGCATTCGACATCCACAAGCGATAGAGCGGTTGCTGCTTGACCTCGCGGATACGATCTTCGAAGGCCTGCTGGCGCTTTCCATATAGTTCGTCGAAAGTGACAGACGATGCATACACCAGCGGGCTTTTGTACATGTTGAAATGCCACAAATCAGCCGCGATGATCACCATCAGGATGAACGGCAGGCGCTTCTGTCCCATCTTTTCCGCGGCCCAGGCCGCACCGGACCCGGCCGCCAGCGCGAAGCCCAGCGCCGGCACGAACCAAATCTCGATGGGTGCATGCGCGTCACGAAATCCCGGCAGCAGCTTGACCAGCCGGGCAAGACCCGCACTTGGGCCGAATGCGTACCACAGCCCCGGGCCGACGAGAGCCAGGATCGATCGCATCTGGAACTTCCGGATGAGTCCGGCGATCGCGAGCGGAAGCAGCAGCAATCCGCCGTACAGGTAGAACTGGCGAATCTCCTCGGGACCCCTATAGTCGCCGGAGATCAATCCAAAATAATCGGCGGACATGACGGCTGCGAGTGCAATCGGGCGCAACGACGCCGCTGGCGAAGTAACGGCGTGCGTGGCGTACTTGACGATCTCAAACCATGGCAGGAGCACTACCGCGCTCAGGCAGAATCCGATGACGGGCGTAGCGACGACTAGGGCGGCGGCACGCTTCCACGACTGAGCGATCAGAAAGCAGGCAAGTGCGAAGAAGCAATACAGCGCCGCATCGAAATTGCCGGCTAAGGTGATCAGCCCGGCCAAAGTACCCGTTAGCAGCCAGGATCGGCGCTCCAATAGCGACGCCCATAGCAGCCACGGCAGCAACGCCGCGGCTTCGAACATTCCCAGTTGCGAGCTGTGCGCGGCGAAGAAGCCACCCCAGGCGTAAAACATGGCCGCGATGGCGGCGGCCACCGGATCGCCGAAAAGCTTGCGGGCCAACAGGAACGCTCCCGCCAGCGCGAGGAAGGAATGCAGAGCCAGTTCCCAGAACAAAATGCGCGGAGTAATTCCGATCAGGTAAAACGGCCAATGCAGCGGGTACCATGCGCCGGTCTGCGGATCGGATAAAAACGGCATCCCCGAATATAGAAACGGAGTCCAGTACGGGAGCCGCCCGGCGTGTATGGAATCGGCAAAATATTTCTGCGCTGGATAGGTGACGTCGGTCAAATCCCAGTGGATAGTCACGTTCGGCTGAAACAGCGGGATCGACCAGAACAGCACGGTGACCAGGACCAGCGCGGGCCAAACAAATCGAGTGGATGGCATGATTTTTTGGACGAGCTCCGCGCGGTCTAATCCAGTTTCAGCAGCCGCCGCCGTAGAAGATCGAGCGCGGCTTGTGTCGCGAACCCGCGAATGCGCGGACGATCGCCGGGCATAGCGAACCGCAGCGCTTCCGATGGCCCGTCGGGACCCGCGAAGCCTACGAAGATCGTGCCCACCGGTGCGCCCGTGCTCGACTCCGGGCCTGCTTCGCCTGTGATTGAGATCGCAAACGTCGAGCCCGTCCGCGCTCGGACTCCTTCCGCCATCGCGCGCGCGACTTCTTTGCTGACCGACGTGTGCTGCGCGATCAGCGCGGGGTCTACGCCCAGCAGGTCCGTCTTCATCCGATCGGTGTAGGTCACGAATCCGCCTATGAAATAGTCCGAGCTTCCCGCGATGGAGGTAATGCGCTGCCCCACCATGCCTCCGGTGCAGCTTTCGGCGACGCTCACGGTCGCGCCGCGTTCGCGCAGTAGCGTGCCGACGATTGCTTCAAGCGGATCGCCATTGCGCGAAAATAAATGCCGCCCAAGCAGCTCTTCAATCGGATCCCCGACCTCAGCCAGCAACCGCTCGGCATCTTCCGCCGATCCGCAGCGGGCGCGCAGATGAATCTGGATGTCGCCCGGCGACGCCAGAATCGTCGTGGATGGATTGGTGTATTTCGTGTATACCGGCGCGATCAGAGCGTCCAGGTCAGACTCCGTAAACCCCGTGACGCGATAGAAGCGCGCGCGGATCACTTGATGCGGAAGAAGGTTTATCAACCTCGGAATGCATTCGTTGGCGAATAGCGGCTTTAGCTCACCAGGTGGGCCGGGAAGCATGATGACGACGCGGCCGTCGTTTGCGATCCACTGCCCCGGAGCCGTTCCGTTGATGTTCGGCAACACTTCCGCGCCCGCGACGACATAGGCCTGGCGTTTGTTGATCTCGGCCATCTTGCGCTGGCGACGCCGGAACCGTTCCTCGATGGCGTCGCAGATCTCCTGGCTGAAGACTAGGTCGCGATGCAGCGCGTCGGCCACGGCCTGACGCGTCACATCATCTTCCGTCGGGCCGAGGCCGCCGGTCAGGATCACAATGCTCGCATGGCTCAAAGCGGATTGCACGGCATCGGTCAGCAGCGCGCGATCGTCGCCGATGATCAACTTCCGGCGCACTTCGACGCCCAGCGAGTTCAGTTGATCGGTGATATACAGCGAATTCGTGTCGATGCGCTGCGAGGTCAGCATCTCCGACCCCACTGCGATGATCTCAGCGTCGGCCATTAAGACTTAGGGGACAGGCCAGCCTTCGATACGGGCGTCGACCTTGAACAGCGAATTATTGGTGGCCACGATCACCGATTTCGACGGCGAAAATGCCAGGCCCACAATCGCCGGGCCGGAGAGAAACAATTCGGCATTGCGCTCGGGAGAAATCCGCACCACTCCGCGACGCCCACCGAGGGATGCCGCCACGTACAAGTTTCCTTTCACGTCAAACGCCATACCCTGCGGACGCCCGAGCCCGCGATAGAACGTCTCCACGTGTCCGTCTTTGTCGATGCGATGGACCGCATCGAAACTCGAAGTGGTGGGACCGGTGACGTAGAGATATCCGTCGGGACCGAAGGCAAGATGATACGCGGCGATGGATGGTTCGAGCGTGGCGAACACGTAAATCTGGCGCTGCCGGCTGATCTTGAAAACCGTTCCGCTGCGGTCGCCGACAAAAAGGTTGTCTTCGCTGTCGAAAACGATTCCGGTAGCGACACCCATGCCCTCGACGTAGGTCGACGTGTTGCCTGACGGCGAAACCTGGTACACCATGCCGTCATGGCGGCTCGACACGTACAAAGCTCCCTCGGCATCGAGCGCGAGGCCGGTGGCGTTCATCATGTCGGTTACCAGCGGCTTGGGGGTGAGACTGGAATCGATCTTGTAAATCGACACCGCTGTTTTCTGGCCGGCCGATCCGCTGAAGGTGGTGTAGATGTTGCCCAGCTTGTCGACGGCTGGATTCGAGACGGGATGCATTCCCTCCGCGATCTGAATACCGATGTCGCAAGTCCAGGCTGTATCTTCGTCCTTGCCAAGCACCAGCTCGCCGCGCGAGACGCCTTCGGGAACGCGCACAATCACCAGCGAATCCGAGCCGATCACCACCGGCGCGGAAAGTTCGCCAAAGCGCGCCGTGGGCCGATCTGCACCAACCAGGCCTTTACCGCGGATGCGGAACTCGCCACCAGGGATGGCTGCAGGCGGGGAAACCTCTGAAATCTGCGGGCGGGATTCGGGATTCTTACGAAGGGCCATAAAGGAACAGCTAATAAAGATTGAACCATCCAGCGCAGTACAACACAAGTGCCGCGTAAATTCCGGCCATGGCATCGTCAAGCACAATGCCCGCACCGCCCGGGATTCGTTCGAGCTGCCGCACCGGCGGCGGCTTCCAGATGTCGAACAATCGAAACAGCGCAAAAGCCGCGATCCAGCTCTTCGCGTTGAGCGTGGAGGCTCCCGCGAGCGTGACCCATTGGCCGACGACCTCGTCGATGACGACGATCTGCGGATCTTTGCTGCCGGTGTCTTTCGCCATGCGTCCCGCTGCCCAAATCGCGGGTGCGATCAGCAGCACGCCGAACAATGCCAGGCAGGCTCCGGAAATACCCAGGTATGCGTGCAGCGCCCATGCAACGGCCAACGCGCCCAGCGATCCCGCGGTTCCAGGCCCTTTCGGAACGTATCCCACGTAAAAAAACGTGCCGACGAGGCGCGCCAGGGCGCTCATTCGGAGTCGTCTTCCTGTTCGGGAATTTCTTCCAGAGTCTGCGGATCTGCGGGAGTCGAGATCGTGTATTTCTCCGATGCCCAGTTGCCCAGATCGATGATCCGGCAGCGATCGCTGCAAAAGGGAATGAATTCGCCGTCAGACTGGACTGCTTTCCGGCAGATCGGACACCGCATAATCCTAGCTGATTGAGACCAACCCGGAACTGACAGACCGGCGGGCTGCAGGGTCCGCCATTAGTTCGCCGGTCAAATCGTAGTCGTGGGCCTTGGTGATGCGCATGCGGCGGAATTCGCCTGCGCGCAGCGGCGCCTCGCCCGGATCTGAAATGTAGCAGACGCCATCGATATCGGGAGCCTGAGTCGAAAGTCGCGCCTGCCAGACGAGCTCGGAATCGGCCGACGGACCTTCGATCAGAACGGCTTCCTCCCGACCGACTAGAAGCCGATTGCGGGAGCGGGAAATCTTGCGCTGAATCGCCATCAGCTTGCGCTTGCGATTCTGAATGGTGCGGCCATCCACTTTGGCATCCAGCGCGAAACTCTTGCTGGTGTCTTCGTCGGAATAGGAGAACGCGCCCATGCGGTCGAATTGTGCGGCCTCGACGAACTGGCACAATTCATTGAAATCCGCGTCGGTTTCGCCGGGGAAGCCGACAATCATGCTGGTACGAATCGCCACGGCGGGAATCGTTCGCCGGATCTTTTCGAGCAGCTTGAGGAAGATATCGCCGCTCGCCCCGCGCTTCATGCGCTTCAGCACCGGAGCGCTGGCATGCTGCAACGGCATATCGATGTATTTGACCAGCGCCGCATGCTCCGCGATGGTGTCGAGAAGTTTCTGCGTGACCTTGTTCGGATAACAGTACAGGAATCGAACCCACTTGGCATGTTCGGTCTCGATTTGCGCCAGCCGCGCGAGCAAAAGCGACAGACCGTCTTTCAGGCCCAGATCCTCGCCATAACAGGTGGTGTCCTGGCCGATCAGGTTGATCTCGCGAACACCTTGGCTAAACAGCCTGACGGCCTCGGAGATTACACTTTCGAAGCGCCGGCTGCGAAAGTTTCCGCGATACTGCGGGATCACGCAGAACGTGCAGGGATGATCGCAGCCCTCGGCGATCTTGATATAGGCGAAATGACGAGGCGTCGCCAGCACACGCGGCGTGGCGTCGTGATACAGGTACGGTTCGAAGGGATTCCGCTCGGCAGGCTCCACGCCCTCACAGAGGCTGGTGATCTGCTCGAGCTCGTTCGTGCCGATCACCGCGTCCACTTCGGGCATGTTCTTCTGGATATCGCCGCGATAGCGTTCGACCAGGCACCCTGCGACAATCAGCTTGCGCGCCCGGCCGGTTTTCTTGTACTCCGCCATCTCCAGGATGGTGTCCACCGATTCCTGCTTGGCGGGATCGATGAAGCTGCAAGTGTTGACCACGATCACATCGGCATCGGAAGGATGCGGCGTGAGCTCATGGCCCTGGGCGGTGAGCTGGCCCATCATCACCTCGGTATCAACCAGGTTTTTGGGACAGCCCAAGCTAACAAATCCAATTTTCATGTTCTAAACAACCGGGAAATCCTAAATGTGGCAGTGCGATTCGCCGCGCTTTTCCAGATATTGCTGATGATACTCTTCGGCGCGCCAGAACTCGCTCGCGGGGACGATCTGCGTCACAATCGGCCTGGGAAATTTCGCCTGGGCCGCCTCGCGCGATGCCCGAGCTTCCACTAACTGCTCCGGCGAATAGTAGAAAATGGCCGAGCGGTACTGTGCGCCCACATCGGGACCCTGCCGGTTGAGGGTCGTGGGGTTGTGATTGCTCCAGAAGACTTCGAGCAGGTCGTGATAGCTGATTACTTTCGGGTCGAAGGTAACCTCGACCACCTCGGCATGGCCAGTGCGATCGGTGCAAACGTCTTCGTACGTCGGATTCTTGGTGGTCCCGCCCATGTAGCCGACCTGGGTCGACTTCACTCCAGCCAGGCGGCGAAATGCAGCTTCTACGCCCCAAAAACAACCGGCGCCGAAACTGGCCTTGCTGAACTGCGTCTCCATACCTTGATTGTACCGCCCCTGCTTGTTGGAACGAGAAAAGAGCTTGCCGGAACCAGAAAAGACGGGTTAGGCTGGGTTTTGCCCAAGCTTCGTATTACGAATCAGACTCGCGGGCGGATTCTGGCCGACCGGGCCGATATCGCCGACACCAGCGCCACGCGGCGCACCGGCCTGCTGAAGCATAAGGGGCTGGCTCCGGGCGAGGGGCTGTGGATCGTCCCCTGCGAAGGCGTCCATACGTTCGCCATGAAGTTCACTATCGATGTCGTATTTCTGAATCGCAACCGCAAGATCCTGAAGATCCGGCCAAATATGGTGCGCAGGCGAATCGCCCTCAGCCTGATGGCGCATTCGGTCCTGGAGCTGCCGGCGGGGACGCTGGAGCAGACTGGGACCGAGCGCGGCGATCAACTTGAGCTGGAAAAATACGATTAGTAGCCTCAGGCTATCTTGGTCGCCGCGACGAATTGATGAAGTTGCTCCCTTGGTCTGGCGGCGGGGTGTTTGATGTGCGCTGGGCGTAGAATGACAGAACATGAAGTTCGCCCGTATTTTGGCTCTGGCAACGGCTGCCATTGCGGTCCTTCCCGCGCAGTGGATCAACTATCCGAATCCTGCCACGCCGCGAACTCCCGACGGTAAGCCAAACCTCGCGGGACCCGTTCCGCGTAAGGACGGCAAGCCCGACCTCTCCGGGATCTGGCGCATCGCGCGCCCACGAACCATCCCGCCCGCCGAGGGATCCTACGCGAGCTTGCAGTTCTGGATGGCTCCGGGCGAAACGATTTCGATGCAGCCCTGGGCCGAAGCCTTGTTCAAACAGCGCTACGCGAGTTTCGGCGCGGGCCGCCCGTCGGAGCGGTGCCTGCCGCACGGCATTCCCGATGCGATGATCGTAGGCAATTTCAAGATCGTGCAAGATCCGGGGCTTTTTCTGATTCTGTACGAGGAGTTCGCTCGGTTCCGCCAGATTTTCACGGACGGCCGCGATTACCCGGCGGACATGAGCCCTGCCTGGTTCGGCTACTCGATCGGGCATTGGGATAGAGACGATCTCGTCGTCGATTCCAAAGGCTTCAACGATCTAACGTGGCTCGACGATGCGGGGCATCCGCATAGCGAAGCTCTGCACACCATCGAACGCTTCCGCCGCCGCGACTTCGGGCACATGGCGGTTCAGTTGACCATCGACGATGCGAAGGCTTACGTCAAGCCCTGGACATTGACCATGCAGTTCCAGATCATGCCGGATACGGAGCTGATCGAAGACGTCTGCGAAAACGAAAAAGACGCACAGCACGCGGTCTTAAAATAAGCCGCACAGTACAATAGGGCTGATGAAACTCTGGGCGGCAAGTTTATTTTTGCTGGCGGGTCTGGCCATCGCCCAATCGTCGCAGCCTCTTCAAAACGCGCAAATCGCCATCGGCCGTAAAGACTACGCGACCGCTTTGCGGATCCTCCAGCCGCTGGCCCAACGCGGCGACCCGGCGGCCCAAACCATTCTGGGCAGCATGTACGCTTTCGGCTATGGAGTTTCGCGGAACTACACGGAGGCGGTGAACTGGTTTCGCAAAGCTGCCGAGCAGGGCCAGTCCGCGGCCCAAGGCAATCTTGGCCTGGCGTATTTGAACGGCCAGGGCGTGAAGCAAAACTATACGGAGGCGGCGAATTGGCTGCGCAAGGCTGCCGATCAGAACGATCCGCAAGCGCAGACCAATCTCGCATCCATGTACGCGCGAGGCGAGGGCGTTCAGAACGACCCGGCGCAGGCGGTGGCGTTGTATCGCAAGGCGGCCGACCAGGGGTTCGCCGCGGCGCAATACAGCGTGGGCATCGCTTACGCGAATGGCGTCGGCGTACCGAAGAATGATCCCGAATCCATTACCTGGTTCCGCAAGGCCGCCGATCAAGGGGTTCCGGAAGCGCAGGCCGCTCTGGGAATGGCGTACGCCATCGGCATGGGCATCGCGAAGAATCCGGCTGAGGCGGTCAAGTGGTCGAACAAAGCCGCGCAGGAGGGCATTCCGCAGGGTCAGGAAAGCCTTCGTGCGTTGGCCCAGGAAGGTTACGCACCCGCGCAAAACGCGCTGGGTATGACCTACGAAAAGGGGTGGGGCAGCCTCAAGATCGATGCCGAAGCGGTGAGCTGGTATCGTCGGGCCGCGGAACAGAAGCTTGCAGCGGCGCAGTTGAACTTAGGCCGGATGTACGCCGCCGGCAAGGGAACCCGGCAGAGCGACGTCGAGGCCTACAAATGGTTCGCGCTAGCCGCGGCGCAAGGCAATCTGGATGCGCGCAAGCAATTGGCCGAGGTCACCAAGCGGCTGACTGCGGAACAAATCGCGGAAGCCAAACAAGCAGCGCGTTAAGTTGCACGACAGCCTGATTTAAATTACTATGTAGTTTAAATGCCGGATGTCCAGACTCTCGGTGAATTCGAACAGATCGTTCTGCTGGCGATTTTGCGCCTGGGCGAAAACGCCTACGGAGTCACGATCCGCGAGGAGATTATCGCTCGTACCGAGCGCGAGCCCAGTCCCGGGGCTCTGTACGTTACTTTGGATCGCCTGGAGGAGAAGGGTCTGGTCCGATCCCAGTTCGGCGATCCGACTCCGCAGCGCGGCGGCCGAGCCAAGCGATTTTTCAGCGTCAGCGCGAAAGGCGTCGAAAGCGTCGCTCGCGCGCAACGCTCTTATCAACGGTTGATGAAGGGCCTGAAGCTTCCGGGGGTCGCACATGCGTAATGCCCAACTAGCAGAGTGGATTTTATCTTTGGTCACGAGCCCGGAGCGGGCGGCGGCGACGGTCGGCGATCTGATGGAAAATGCCTCCGAACTCGGCATGTTCTGGCTTGGGGTGTTGCGGACAGCGGGCTCATTGTTGTGGCGTGAATTCGCAGAAGATCCCGCGAACTTGATGGGTCTTGCGTTCCGTGGGTTCTTGCTGCAGTTTGCCCTTTTGTTGGCCTTTTTTGCGCTCTTTTTGATCCCTGTCGGACTCGCGGGTCTCATTGCCGGATTGTTTTGGAATCCTACCGCGAATGTATTTGACTTTTCGGTCTTTGCGACGGTCGGCCAGGTGCTGGGGATAGGCCTTACGCTCCTGGTTTCTTTTCAAGTTGGCCGTTGGATGGCCCGCCGTTCGCCGGGGCGGGAACTTGCCCCCGTCATCGCCTTCACGATTCTTGACTTCGCAATATCGAGCGCAGCTGGCATGATCTTTTTGAGGCAAGACACCCTTTCCCAATTTCTCCTTAGCTTGGTCCTAGGCTTCGTGTGGAGTGCCCTGTTCCAAATTCCCGCGTTTGCTGGGGCGGTGTGGGTTCGCACAAAGCAGACCCCACGCTGAAATATCTCCACAATTCTTCAAGCACTTGAACGCGCGCGACGAGCTCCTTGCCCCGAAACTGCCCGGAAAATGAAGCGTCATGAGTTTCTATCTGGCGGAGACGCCGACACTTGAAGCGGTTGCGAATGAAGATGAACGGGCGTTGGCGCAGGATCTGCAAGCCCGCGTGGCGGAGGCGGTTCAGCAAGCCGAATTGCAACCGCCGGTGTGCGAGGCGACGGGCGCCCAGCATCAGGCGGAGGATCGTCTGGAGCGTCTGCGGACCGCGGAGCGTTCGCTGAACCGGCACGCAAAGGAAGCGCGCGAGCGAGTCGCAGAGTTGTCCGAGAAGGCCCTGGAGAACCTGGTGGAGGCGGCGGCCTCGGGGAAGAAGCTGGAATTCAAGAAGCTGGACGAGGTCGCCGTGGGCGACGCGCA
>Ga0207711_10003847_pt1 | contig 12913 bp, 14 predicted proteins | sample KBSS34metaG_FD_184401 | JGI IMG/M metagenome (GOLD analysis project Ga0207711, IMG submission 184401) | Switchgrass rhizosphere microbial communities from Kellogg Biological Station, Michigan, USA - KBS S3-4 metaG (SPAdes) (version 2) | ecosystem: Host-associated > Plants > Roots > Rhizosphere...
AGAGCCCGTCCCAGGAGCGGACCTCACTCGTCGTGTCGTGAAGCGCTCGGAGCTGTACTGCATTCGCGCTACCGTCGAGCGGTGTAAGGGGATACACAAACAAGTAACGACCGGCGGGCTCAGAGACCAATAGCATGAACTCTTCGCCGTCGTCCTGCAAGACACGGCGGATCGTGGAGTTTCCGGGGACGTAGGTGAACGCGTCGAGATCTGCGCCACCGCTCACGTGGATATTCCAGTTCGCGCTCGTGCGAGTCTCATCGTCGTAGCTGAAGTACCCCGTGGCGATCGCTCCATCATTCGAACCCCACGTTTGTAAGAGTCCAGAACCGCGGCGCCGCCATGAGGTCGAGTGAGGCGGCTAGTGCTGTCATCGACAACCCAAAGCAAAGGTCTGTTGACAACCGACCGCCCTTCTTGTTTTCGACCATAGCAGGTCACCTGAGGATTATTTCCACGTGCAGCGATTATCGGAGATCGGGCACACCCGAATCGAGCACCTCGATCTCGGGGGCGAGCGCATCTCACCACAGCAACGACCCTGTAGCAACGGGACGCGCCCGGCGCGTCACGACTCGCCTCCCGCTATCACCGGCGCGAGCCGGTACCTCATGACTTAGGCTGCACGAGACTGCTTCCGTCTCAAGCGCGGGCGTAACCATGTCGATTCAATGCGCCTATACTCCACCGATTCACCTTCGACGGAGGACTACATGGGACTGCTCGATGGAATTCTCGGTAACTTGCTTGGCGGATCCAGTGGGTCGTTGGGCGGCGTGAGGATGGGAGCCCAAGGTGGGAACCCGCTCCTGCAGGTGGCGCTGCAGCTATTGCAGCAGAACGGCGGTCTCCAAGGCGTGCTCAGCAAGTTCCAGCAAGCGGGGTACGGTGATCAGGCGCAGTCGTGGGTTGGTACGGGGCAGAACCAGCCCATTGATCCCGGTGCGCTGTCGCAGATCTTCGGACAAGGGCAACTCGGTCAGATCGCGGCGCAACTCGGCATGTCCCGCGACGAAGCGGCGGGACAGCTCTCGCAAACACTCCCAAACGTCGTGGACCGCATGACACCCAACGGGGAGCTGCCGGCCGGTCACGACGATCTCGTGAACCAGGTGCTCGCGGCTCTGGAGCAACGGCAAGGTCGTTGACTGCTGGATGTCCGTTGCCGGGGATTACTGTTCGTGACACCGCGGTCGCGAATAACCGCTTGAGGGAGAATTCACCGGGATAACCCGGCCCGCGGGCGAGCTGCCGCATAGCGCTCGCACGCGCTTCGACATACACCTGCAGTGCTCCAGCTCACGGCGTTCCCTGTCCCAGCGCTTCTCTCGCGCTCCGCGGATCGCCGGAACGTTTCGGTCTGACTGCCCTCCAAAAATTCGCATTTGGATTGATGGGAGCAACGATGAGCAGCGTTGCGAGGGCGCATTGGGACATCGCCGCGATCATGGGCGGGTTGTACGGCGACGGCATCATCGGCCTCAAGGGCGCGTTCGATCGCGCGTGGGTGATGCAGATGCGCGAGGACATCGACACCCTCTTCGAAGAAGCGCGTCGCGTCCCGGGCGGCGCGTTGCCGCGCGGGCCGCAGCGGTACTACGTCGAGTTTCACCCCGAGCGCGTGCGCGGCTTCATCGACATGGCGACGCATCCATGGTTCGTCGCGGTATGCGAAGCAGTCCTCGGACCCGACTACCGGATCGTCGAGCTCGGCTTCGACATCCCGTTCCCGGGCGCAGCCGACCAGCCGTGGCACCGCGACTTTCCCTCGCCCGCAGCGACGCTGCGCGGCCGACGGCTCAACTCGCTGGCTTTCAATCTGACCGCCGTCGACACAGTGCACGAGATGGGGCCACTCGAGATCGCGCTCGGCACACAATGGGACGACCTCAGCTTGTATCCGAGGGGCATGTTTCCGCCACGTGAGCTGTGGCCGCGCTACGAGGAGCGCAAGGTCGAGCGAATTCCGAAGATGGGTGACATTTCGGCGCGTTCCGCCTTGACGATCCATCGCGGCACTGCCAATCGCTCGAGCGAAGCGCGACCCGTGCTTGTCATCGGCGTCGATGCCCCGGACGCGACGAATGCCAACCACCACGACCTGCAGATCACCCAGGCGTATGCGCAGGGGTTACCAGCCCGCGTGAAGGACCACTTGACGTTCCGCCTCGTGGACGAGCTGGAGCCGGTCGTCCAGCATCACGTGATCGAAGGCTTGCTGAAACCGGCGTATTAACCCCGCCCTGGACTGGCTGCTCCACGGAACTTGGAACGGGCTGGGCTGCTCCACGGAGCTGGCCTGTCGGCGCGATTCGTCGCGCCGTGCCCGCCGGTCCACTGCAAGGGACCGGCCGGGACGGCTTCGAGTTATACCTTGCCCTTGTTGGCGTTTTCGGCCGCCTGCTGCGCGTTTCCGACGCCTTTCTGAATCTTGCCTTCGACTTGCTTTGCGCCACCTTTGATTTGCTGCTCGGTATCTCCGGTCGCTTCACCGACCTTCCGTTGCACCTTGCCTGCAATGTCCTTCGCCGTGCCTTTGACCTGGTCTCGATTCATCACGAGCTCCTGAAGCGGACACGTCGTCCGCACTCGCATCAAAGCGCTTCCTCGATCGCTCTCTCAAGTCGCCCGCTGCTGAATCGCCTGTAGGTTGATACCCTACGTCCTTCGGGGGCCACTACGGCATGGTGATTCGCCGCCGATGCGGCGCTCGATCCCACGGAAGAGGATCTGATTAGCGGAGGTTGGCAATGGCAGGCAAGGGATATTGGGTGGTGCACGTCGACGTGACCGACCCGCAGGCATACAAAGCGTACGTCGCCGCGAACGCGAAAGCGTTCAAGAAGTACGGCGCTCGGTTCCTCGTACGCGGGGGACCCGGCGAGATGATGGAAGGCAAGTTGCGCGCGCGGACCGTCGTCATCGAGTTCAAGGACTACGCGACGGCACTCGCGTGCTACCGGTCTCCGGAATACGCGGAGGCGGTGGCGTTGCGGAAGGGTGCGTCAACCGGTGATCTGAAGGTGGTGGAAGGCTACGACGGGCCGCAGCCGTCCGACTCGTGAGCTCGGGCGCCCAGCCTCGCATGCAGCACGATTGGTGACCCACGCGCGGGTAACCATGACTTCGGGCGTGTAACGGCGAAATGGACACCGAACAGCGCCTTCGACAGGACGTTGCGGTCGCGAATCGCATCATCGAGCGAGTCGGGCTGTCGAATGCGTTCGGTCATGTCAGCGCCCGAATTCCGGGCACGGCCCGCTTCCTGTTGCCGATGCGCAGGTCACCCGGTTTCGCCGATCCGGACAGCCTCCTCGTACTCGATCTCGACGGCAACCTGGTGTCGAGCGCCGGTACACCGAACAGCGAGTTCTGGATCCACGCACGCGCCTATGCGGCTCGTCCCGAGCTCGGATGTGTCGTGCACGCTCATCCCCCAGCTTGCGTCGCTCTGACGCAAATCGGGCATCCTCACAGGATCGTGCATAACCAGGGTGGCGGGTTCGTCGACGGCATCGCCGAGTACGACGCCATCGGTCTGATTCGCACGCGCGAGCTCGGAAACAGTCTCGCCGAATGTCTTGGAGACAAATTCGCCGTCATGATGCGCGGTCACGGCATCGCGACGGCGGCGGGTGACGTGCGCACGGCGACCGTTGCGGCCTGCTTTCTCGAAGAGAGTGCCGCATTGCAGCTGCGAATGCTGAGTGCAGCAGGCGGAGATCCGAACCGCATTCGCGAGTACACGCGGGAAGAAGCAGAGCGGCTGCGTGACCAGTTGAGCTCACCGATCGTCGAGCGTGCGTGGGAATACTACGCAGCCGTAGCCGAGGCGCGTCCGATCGGCGGCTAAGTGAGATCCCGCCTCTCGTACGTTACCGGGATCGGCTCGACGAACAATCCTTACGACGCGCTCTTCCAGCATCACGGCGTCCGCAGTTACCTTGGCGTGACGCAGGAGCTGAGGAGACGACGCGATCAACGACGACGCGCACATCGACGGGCTCGCCGGACTGCATCGCGTCAATCCGCCTTGGCGCCCGTGCGCTCGACCAGTTCGGCGAAGCGCTTCGATTCGCCGACGATGAACGCCCCGAGCTGCGCTGGTGTCCCGGATGCCGCCTCGAATCCGAACGTCTTGAGATTCTCCTGCACGTCAGGTTCACCGAGCGCACGGTTGACATCCGCATTGATCTTGTCGATGACCGCTTGCGGCGTGCCGCGCGGCGCCATTACGGCGAGCCACGAATCGACGACCATGTCGGGGCCTCCTGCCTCCGCAAGCGTCGGCACGTCGGGCAGCGACGCCAGTCGATGCTTCGCGGCGACAGCAACGAGTTTCAGGCGACCGGACTTCACGAGCGGAAGTGCCGAGCCGAGCGTCGAGAACGCCCAGCCAACATCGCCGTTCGCAATGGCCACGTACATCTGCGATTGATCCTTATAGGGCACGTGAATCATCTTCGTGCCGGTCAGATACTCGAATTCGGCGCTGCCGAGATGAGACGGGCTTCCGACGTACGACGAACCGTAGGATACGGCTTCAGGCTTTGCTTTCGCAGCCGCGATCAGGGCCGGTACCGTCCGATAAGGCCCATCGGCGGCGGCAACAAGAAAGAACGGCGTTCGGTACAACAGTACGACTGGCGCGAAGTCCTTGTCGGCGTCGTAGGGCAACTGCTTGTAGAGCCACGGGTTGATGGCGACATGTGCGTTGCTTACGACCACCAGCTCGTGACCATCGGGCGGTGCCTTCCTGACGGCCTCCAGAGCGACGAACCCGCTTCCACCGGGTCGCGGCTCGACCACCACCGGCTGTGACCACGTCTTCGCCAGCTTGTCTGCGACCACCCGCGCAAATATTGCCGGCGCTGCGCCGGCCGAGTACGGCGCTTCGATCTTCACCGCATGATTCGGAAACGTCTGGCCCAGGGCGGGTGACACCGAGGCCAGCCACGCGATAGCCAAGAGGAAAACGCACGCCGCCCGATCCCGTTTCACTCCAACTCCTCCGTCCACGTTCGTGTCGTGATGCCTACCTCCTCCAGCACGTCGGCATCGGTTCGTCCCGATGACTTCAGCACGTGGAACGAATGATCCGCACCTTCCAGCCAGTGCATCTGCCACCGGTGCGATAGGCCGCTCACAACCTTGTCCATCAGATCGCGACGACAAAGCGGGTCGCGAGTTCCGTTGAAGCACAGGACAGGGGGCGCGATCCGCACGAGGTGCGCATCCCTCAGCTTTTCCGGCTTGCCGGCGGGATGCAATGGATAGGCGAACAGCAGCAGCCCGTCGCAGGCGAAGCCATCGGCGACGAGCATCGAAGCGGCACGCCCGCCCATCGAGCGGCCCCCCAGCAGCCAGGAGGACGCCTCGATTTCATTGCGCGCGCGGGACGCAACGGCCGCGATGGCGTCCATCAGCAATGGCATCGAATCGGGCCGTGCGCGTTTCTGCTCCCGGTACGGGAAGTTGAAGCGAACGACGTGCATGCCGCGCCGGCACAGCTCACCCGTGAGGTTCTGCATGCTGCGGTCGCGCATGTGACCGCCGGCGCCATGCGCCATGATGAGCGTGGGCGCTGCTCCGGCGGCGCCCGCGTCGAAAGTCGCGCTAATCGCCTCGCCCGCGACATCGATCGTAAAGCTTGTCGACGCCATCGACCCGAACTACTTCTTGCTCAGCTTGCGGTAAGCACTGAGATGGCGGATCGCCTCCTGTTTGAGGCCGGCAGCCTCGCATAGCAAGGCGAGATTGTAGTGTGCGTCGGGGAGATGGGGCGCTTCAACCAGCGCTGCCCGGTACATGTCCGCGGCTTCCTCCGGATGATGCATATCCTCGAGGACGACGGCGAGATTGAAGAGCAGCGTTGCATCGCGGCCGCATCGCGTCAAGCCGTCGCGATAAACCGCCTCCGCATCGCGAAGCGCGTTGCGTTCATGGAGGAGGCGACCGAGATTCGTGTACGCCGCCAGATGTCGAGGATCCGCTGCTATCGCCCGACGATAGAGCTCGCACGCGTCGGTCGGGCTCGCCTGCTCGAGCGCGAGAGCCTGCTCGAACGGTCCTTGGTCCGAGATGGCCGGCGCGGGGGGAACGTCGAGAAACGCAAGGCGGCCGCCCGGGGCTTCCACCTGGAAGCGAAGCACGTACTGGCCGTCATGCGTCTGCCATTGCGCGTCGCCTTCACGGACGACCACGGCGTCACCCACGGCTTCCACCCGAAGGCCGGAGAGCGGCACGCGACTGGGAATCTGCGCCCGCAGCCGACGAAGGGAACGCAAGATGCGCGTTGTCGACAGTTTCGCCTCAACCAGCGCCTGCGCAGCGCGCAGCACCACGAGATCCTGGAACGAAAAGCGGTATTCGCCGCGTTGCCCGCGCGACGGGGCAACGAACCCCGCATCGATCAATCCGCAAACGATGGAGCGCGGGAGTCCGAGCAGCTTGCCGACGTCGCGCAGTGAATAGCCTTCGGTCACGAATCCTTGGCTACAGCGTCATGCGCGCTTCACCTTGCGCCGCGGCGCCGGCTCTTCGGTTGCGTTCTTCGTTGTCTTGCGTGCTGCCGGCTTTGCTTCCGTTGTCGCTTCGCCGGTTTGCGTGGCGCCGGGTGCGCGCTTGGTGCTGGCCTTGGCAAGACTCGCCTTCAGTGCTTCCATCAAGTCGATCACTTCGCCCGTTGTCTCGGGCACGCTCGGCGACACCGCGATCTCCTGGCCTTCCACCTTTTTCTCTATGGCGCTTTCGATCCGCTTCTTCACCTCGTCCTCGTACTTCGCGGGATCGAAGGATTGCGACGAGATCTGGGAGATGAGCTGCTTCGCAAGCCCGAGCTCGGCATCGCGCACCGGGGCCTCGGGAATGTCGACGTCGCGAATCGTGCGCACCTCGGGCGCGTATAGCAGCTGTTGCATCACGAGGCCGCCTTCGACCGGTCGCAGCTGGACGATGTACTGCTTGCCGCGGGCGGCATAGCGACCGACGGCCGTCTGGCCCGTTTGACGCATGCTTTCGGCGAGAAGCGCGTAGGGCTTGGCGCCACCCTTGTCCGGGCCCAGGAAATAGGCCTTGTCGTAGTAGATCGGGTCGATGCTGTCCGCGGGCACGAACTCGTCGATCTCGACCGTCTGCGTGGCCTTCTCGCCGAGCGCGGTCAGTTCCTCCGGGGTGAAGGTGACATACTGGTCCTTCGAGAATTCATATCCCTTCACCATGTCCGCGCGCTCGACGACGACGTCTTCCTTGATGCAGACGTACTGCTGGCGCAACCGCGAGCCGCAGGCCTTGTGCAGCAGGTTGAACGAGACGCCCGCGGTCGGCTGCGTGGCGGCGTAGAGCTTGACGGGTATCGATACCATGCCGAACGATACGAGCAGCGAGGCGATCGAACGAGCAGCCATGAATCCTCCGGTCCTCCGGCGTCGGGGGACGGTTATCCTGACGCGAGGCGCACCCCAGGTCAATCGCTGCCGGCTCCTCCGCACGGGTGGCGAGCGCCGCATGGGTCAAATCAGACACATTCCGAAATCGGTTCTGCCGTCATCCAGGAAGTGCAAATGCCGTGCTCGTTGACGCGCTGATCATCGGCGGCGGCCCCGCCGGACTGGTCGCGGCCGTGTACCTCGTCCGCTTCCGAAGAGCCGTCGTCGTTGCCGACTCCGGCTTGGCCCGCGCGTCGCTGATCCCGCGCTCGCACAACTGTCCGGGATTTCCCGAGGGCATCAGCGGTGACGAGCTGATCACGCGGTTGCGCATGCAGGCCGAGCGTTACGGCGCCGCGCTGCGCCGCGCGCGCATCGGGACGATCGAGGAAGCCGACGGTGGCGCGTTCGTCACGTGGATCGATGAGGAGGAGGTGCACGCGCGCACCGTCATCATTGCGACGGGCGTGGTTGACTTGGAGCCCGTGCTGCCCGATCTTCCGAATGTCATCAGGCGCGGACTGGTTCGGCATTGCCCCATCTGCGACGGCTTCGAAGTGCAGGGGCAACGCGTGGCGGTGATCGGCGCGGGCGAGCAGGGCGTGCGCGAGGCGCGATTCATCCGTCACTTCACGGACGACGTGACGCTATTCACGCTTGCCGCTTCCGGACTCCGCGAGGAGGACCGCCTGCTGCTTCACGTTGTGGCATCGGCCTCGTGGAGATGCCCATTGACGAGGTCCACGTGGAGGGCAATGCGCTGGTCGGGATGCGCACGGCGAATGGTCGGACGCACCGGTTCCAGACGCTGTACTCGGCGCTCGGCGCAGTTGCGAACGACGAACTTCCTGTGCAGCTCGGCCTCGCGCGCGGCGCGTCCGGGCTGATCGTTGCCGATCGGCATCAGCGCACGTCGCGCCCGAACGTCTACGCGTGCGGCGACATCGTCGACAACTCGCTCAACCAGATCTCGGTTGCTGCGGGCCACGCTGCGACAGCGGCCACCGCCATCCATAACTCGTTGTGACCGCGGCGGGCCGGTCGCGCATGCGAGTGCAGCGATTCGGCCGCACAGTGGTCCGCGCGGCCGATCTGGTCGATGTCGCCCCCATCGCTCGCCGCGTGAGGGACCTCTGACGATGGTGCGCTGCGGAGGCCGCGTGCGCGGAACGGCCGGACGAGACCCGGCCGCACCATTCCGCGTTCACGGAGGCGTTAAGTGATGCCGGGTGCTTGCGAGGCTGCGCCTTCCGTCGTCCGTGCCCGCATCAGATGCAGCACCTGGCTGCCGATCGACCCCAGCCCGAACTTCGACAGCACCGTCTGCGGCCGCGGCTCGACGAGCACTTGAGCGCAATCGTGCTCCCTGGCGAATTCGACGATCGTCTCCGCCTGATGCCCGACGAGCACGTGATCCTCATGAGGAACATCGGCCTGATTCAGCAACCGAATGACGGGCTCCAGCACGCGCATGCCCGCTTCTCGATGGAAGTCCCGCAGATCCTTGCGATTGAAGAACTGCGCGACGTGCTGCGGCAATGGCCGCTGTACGTTGATCAGGTAGAGTTGAACCGGCTGCGCACGGTACAGCGCGACCGCCTGGCTCGCGGCCCATCCCGCGTCCGATGGGTCGCAAATGGGCACGACGACGGCGTTCATGGTTGGCTCCCACTCGACGAAAGCGCCGTAGGATTGGAGGTCGCTGGCGCCTCTCCCCGGTGAACCACCTCCGTTTCGGATTCCTTCTTGCGCGCAAGCATCTTGCCCGCGATGACCACGAATGCCGCCCCGATGATCGGCGCGATCTGGTCGAGGATGTGAACGTGCGTATCGATGTAGGTCTTGACCGCGGGATCGCCGACCGCCATGTCGCCCGCGACATAACCGAGGAGGCCCGCTCCGATCACGACGAACTGCGGGAAGCGCTCCATCAGCTTCACGAGCAGCGCGCTGCCAAAAAGGATCAGCGGCATCGTGATCAGCAGACCCACGAACAGCATGCCCAGATGGCCCTTCGCTGCGCCCGCCATGCCGAGCACGTTGTCGAGGCTCATCACGATGTCCGCGATGATGATCGTCCTGACAGCTTCCCAGAAGTTGCTGCTTTCCTTGACGTTCCCGTCTTCGTCCTCCGGCAGCAGCAGCTTGATGCCGATCCATAGCAGCAGCACGCTGCCGACGATCTGGATGTACGGCAACGTCATCAGCAGTGCGGCGCACGACGTGAGGAGCGTCATCAAGACGACGATGCCGCCTGTGCCGACGATGAACGCCTGCCTTTGCTGGCGAGCGGGCAGCGAACGGCACGCGAGCGCGATGACGAGCGCGTTGTCGCCGCTCAGCACGACGTTGATGACGGCGATCTTGAAGAGCGCGCTCCAGGTTTCGGGATCGGTGAGGGTCGCCAGCATGAGCACTCCGACATCGGGAAGGAGTGTTCACGCTACGTGCGCAGGATTACCCGCGCCTGTCGCCGCAATTACGCGCGACTGTCGTGCGCCTTACTGAAGGCTTTCGCGAACCTTACGTCAGGCTTACGGCGACGGCATCCAGGCGGAGGTTATGCATCCTGGCAGTGCCGACCTAGGGCGGGAACGTGACGGTGAACCGGTTGCCGAGACCATCGCCGTCCTCGGTCAGGAAGATCTCCGCGTCGTGCAATTCGGCAATGTCCTGCACGATCGCGAGGCCGAGACCGCTGCCATCGGAGTCGGTGCCGAGCAGCCGGTGAAACCGCTCGAAGACCCGTTGCCGCTCCTCGACCGGAATGACGGGCCCGTCGTCGCTGACGGAGAGGCGAGCCGAAGGCAGCGCCTCGACGCGTACCGTCACGCGTCCTCCGGGCTGGCTGTAGCGGATCGCGTTGTCGAGCAGATTGTTGATGAGTTCGGTAAGGCGAGCGGCATCGCCGCGGACCATGACGTGCTGTTCTCCGCCCTCGAACCCAAGGTCGATGTTCTTGCGGTAGGCCTCCGGTACCCAGTCCATCGTGACGTCGAAAGCGAGTCGCGACAGGTCGAGCGGCGCGAGCTCGATCTTCTTGACCGTGGCCGGCTCGTTCCGCGCAAGCGAGAGCAACTGTCCGACGAGTCGCGACATCCGCTCCACCCCCGTGTACAGATGCGCGATCGATTGCCGCGCCTGCGCCGGATCCTCCTCGCGCAGCGCCACCTCGACGTGCGCCTTCAGTCCCGCGACCGGCGTACGCAATTGATGCGCAGCATCGGCGATGAATCGGCTCTGGTAGCTCAGGATCGCATCGAGCCGCATCAGGAGATCGTTGATCGCACCGAGCACCGGCTGGACCTCGCCGGGGACATGCTCGACGGTCACCGGACTGAGGTCGAGATGCGACCGCGCCGCCACGGCCTGCTGCAGGTGACGCAGCGGCGCGAGCCCGCGCGCCACCCCGCCCCACAACACGCCGCCCGCGATGGCGATCAGCAGGAGCTGCGGCAGGATGACACCGATGAGGATCTCGTTCGCGAGGCGCTGCCGCTTGACGCGCGTTTCTGCAACCTGCACGACAACGGACGGGCTGTTGCCGTCGACACGCCGCAACTCGACGATGCGCATGCGCTCACCATGGAGTTCGCCGTCGTAGAAATCGTCGGTGTGCGAATTGCCTCGCGGGGTGAGCGCGGTATCTCCCGCGATCCACGTGCCGTCGGTACCGTGAACCGAGTAATGCACCGTGTCGTACTGGTCGAGGAGCAACGTGCGCTCGGCATCCTGTTCGAGGTCGAACATCGGGATCGTGCCCTGGGGCTTCACGTGCAACGTGAGCTCGCGCGCGATCTCCATCAGCTCGCGGTCGTAGACGCGGTCCGACAGCCGCTGCGCGATGAAATAGCTGCCGACGGCGTCGACGAGGAACAGCAGCACGAGCGGGATCAGCAACCAGCGCAGCAGCTTGCTGCGCAGCGTCGTGTTACGTCCGGTCATCGAACTTGTCGAGCAGGTAACCCATGCCGCGCACGGTTCGGATTTCGATGCCGAGCGGGTCGAGCTTGCGGCGGACGCGATGCACGTACACCTCGATCGCATTGCTCCCGACATCGTCGCCGAACCCGAACAGGTGGTCGATCATCTGCTCCTTGCTGACGACACGGCCCTGACGTGCGAGCAGCAGCTCGATGAGGGCAAGCTCGCGCGCGGACATCTCGATCGCCTGTTCGCCGTGAAAGAGGCGCCGGGCGGCAACGTCGAGCCGTAACTGGCCATGCGTCATCGTCGCGCCTGCGCCGTGCCCGCGGCGCAGCAGCGCGCGTACGCGTGCCTCGAACTCGGGCAGGTCGAAGGGCTTCGTCATGTAGTCGTCCGCGCCGAGGTCGAGCCCGGTGACGCGGTCTTCGACCGTGTCGCGCGCGGTCAGGATGAGGACCGGTGTCGCCGAACGCCTGTCCCGCAACCGCCGCAGCACGGACAGCCCGTCGATTCTCGGCAGCGCGAGGTCCAGCACGACGAGATCGAACGCGGTGCTCGCAAGTGCGTGATTCGCGGCTTCCCCGTCGGCCACGAGGTCGACGGCGTAAGCGGACTGCGTGAGCGCGCGCGTCAGCGCTGCGGCGAGGACCGAATCATCTTCAACGACGAGTATGCGCATGTCGTCCCGGATCAAGGGCGCCTGCCGCGCGGACCGCGACACGCGCGGCGAATCTTCGCATTTTCGGCGCCGCCCATGCCATGTGCCTGTCGGCTGTCGGCGAACGGCCGAACCTCTGATACATTGCGCCGCCATGCACGCCCCGATTCCCGAGCGCCAGCTGTCGATGCGCGACATGGAGGCGATCCTCCGGGTCACGCGGGGATTGGCCGCACCCTTCGATCTCGCAACGATGCTCGGTGAGGTGGTCGGCGCCGCGAAGCAGGTATTGACGGCGGAACGCGGCTCCGTCTGGCTCTACGACGCCGCCGCCAACGAGCTCGTGCTCGAGGTGGCAACGGGCATCAAGCCGGTCCGGGTGCCGTCCGGCAGCGGCCTCGTGGGCGCGAGCGCGCGCGAGCGCGCCATCATCAACGTACCCGATTGCTACGCGGATCCCCGGTTCGACCCGAGTGTCGACAGGGCAAGCGGCTATCGGACGCGCTGCATGCTGACGCTGCCGCTCGTCGATCATCGCGACGATCTGGTGGGCGTGATGCAGGTGCTGAACAAGCGCGACGGCGTCTTCGATGCATACGACGAGGTGCTCGCGACGGCGCTCGCCGCACAGTGCGCCGTGGCGTTGCAACGTGTGCGCATGACGAGCGCTTTGATCGAGGGCGAGAAGATGCGCAAGGCCCTCGAGATGGCGCGCGAGGTGCAGATGAGCACGCTGCCCTCCGCGATGCCGTCGATTCCGTCATACGACGTCGCGGCGTTGTTCGAGCCCGCCGAGTTGACGGGCGGAGACACGTACGATCTCGCCCGCCTGGAGGGTGAACGGCTGCTTGTCGTCCTCGGCGACGCCACCGGGCACGGCATCGCCCCCGCACTGTCGGTG
>Ga0207711_10003851_pt1 | contig 12910 bp, 7 predicted proteins | sample KBSS34metaG_FD_184401 | JGI IMG/M metagenome (GOLD analysis project Ga0207711, IMG submission 184401) | Switchgrass rhizosphere microbial communities from Kellogg Biological Station, Michigan, USA - KBS S3-4 metaG (SPAdes) (version 2) | ecosystem: Host-associated > Plants > Roots > Rhizosphere >...
GACTTGGGCAGGACGAACGATGCGGCGGTCGAGAGACCGCCCATCGACCCATACCAGAAGGCCCTCGGCCTGCTGGTGCGGCGTGAACATTCGCGGCGCGAGCTCCAGCACAAGTTGACCGATCGCGGAGCCGAGCCTGCGCAGTCCGAAGACGCGCTCGATCGGCTGGTTGAACTTGGCTTTCAGGACGACGACCGCTTTGCCCGCGCACTCGCGCGTACTCGGGCATCGGCCGGTTATGGCCCGCAGCGTATCCGCGCCGAACTCGGCACCCATGCATTGACCACCGAGCAGATCGCGGTCGCGCTGGATGCCTGCGAAACCGACTGGCCAGCCGCCGCGCGTGAACTGGTGTCGCGGCGCTATCCGGGTTCGAAACTCAGCGACCCCAAGCAGCGCCGCAAGGCGATCGAATTCCTGTTGCGCCGCGGTTTCGACCACGCGAGTGCATATGCGGCTGTGGGCGCGCGCGGGGCCTCATCCGACGACGATTCGACCGGGCAGGACTGAGCGCCAACGAGCTCCAGCGCTGACCGGTCCGGCGCGGCCTGCTACTCTTGCACCTGCGCCCTGGCGCCCGCTTGCGCGATCCCCGCTTCGTCCGCATGTCGTCCGATGCGGCTGCGCGTCGCCTTTCCCCCATGCCAACCGTCGAACCAACCATGACAACCAGCGCCACCATGTCCACCAGCGCTATCCGCAGCAGTTTCCTGGAATTTTTCCGGGCGAACGGCCACGAGGTCGTGCCGTCCAGTCCGCTGGTGCCGGGGAACGATCCGACCCTGTTGTTCACCAACGCGGGCATGGTGCAGTTCAAGGATGTTTTCCTTGGTGCCGAGAAACGCAGCTATCGCCGCGCCGCGTCGTCGCAACGTTGCGTGCGCGCCGGCGGCAAGCACAACGACCTCGACCAGGTCGGCTACACCGCACGTCACCACACCTTCTTCGAGATGCTCGGCAACTTCAGCTTCGGCGATTACTTCAAGAAGGAAGCGATCCACTTCGCCTGGGAATTGCTGACCAAGGTCTGGGGACTGCCGGCCGAGCGCCTGCTCGTGACCGTCTATCACACCGACGACGAGGCCTACGATCTGTGGCACACGCAGGTCGGCCTGCCGGCCGATCGCATCGTCCGCATCGGCGACAACAAGGGTGCGCAGTACGCGTCGGACAATTTCTGGCAGATGGCCGACACCGGCCCCTGCGGCCCGTGCACCGAGATTTTCTACGACCATGGCGCGCACATCCCGGGCGGTCCGCCAGGATCGCCCGATGAGGACGGAGACCGCTTCATCGAGATATGGAACCTCGTGTTCATGCAGTTCGACCGCAGTGCGGACGGCACTCTCAATCCATTGCCGGCGCCCTGCGTCGATACCGGCATGGGCCTGGAGCGCGTTGCAGCGGTGCTGCAGCACGTGCATTCGAACTACGAGATCGACCTGTTCCAGCACCTGATCAAGGCCGCTTCCGCGCTCACCCATACGTCCGATCTCGAGAACAAGTCGCTGCGCGTGATTGCCGACCATATCCGCGCGTGCAGCTTCCTGATCGTCGATGGCGTGTTGCCGTCGAACGAAGGCCGCGGATACGTGCTGCGCCGGATCATCCGTCGCGCGCTGCGGCATGGCTGGATGCTTGGCACGCGCGAGACCTTTTTCTGGAAGATGGCCGGCCCGCTGATCGAACAGATGGGCGAGGCCTATCCGGAACTAGCGCTCAAGCGCGGCATGGTCGAAGCGGCGCTGCGTGCGGAAGAGGAACGCTTCGCCGAAACGCTGGGTTCCGGCATGCGCGTTTTCGAGGACATCGTCGCGCGCCTCGATGTGGCGAAGACGTCGGGCACGATTCCCGGCGCCGATGCATTCCGTCTCTACGACACCTACGGATTCCCGGTCGATCTCACCGCCGACATCGCGCGCGAGCGCGGACTCACCGTCGACATGGCCGGCTTCGAAGTGGCGATGAACCGCCAGCGCGAACAGGCGCGCGCCGCGAGCAAGTTCGCGGGCGTGGGTGCGCTGCCGGCCGAGCTCGTCGCGAATCTTTCGCCCACGACCTTCCTCGGCTACGAGCGCCTTGCCGCGGACAACCTGCCGATCGTCGCGATCCTGCGCGAAGGCCGCACGGTCGAATCGCTGGGTGATGGCGAGGAAGGAACGCTGATCCTCGATCGCACGCCGTTCTACGCCGAGTCCGGCGGACAGGTCGGTGACCGCGGCGAACTGGTGTCGAGCGATGCTCACTTCGATGTCGTCGACACGATCAAGCTCGCGGGCACCTTCCATGGCCACGTCGGCAAGCTGTCCGGCGGCATGTTGCGCGTCGGCGATGCGATCAGTGCGAGCGTCGACGGCGTGCGCCGGCAGGCAATCGTGCTCAACCATTCCGCGACGCACCTGCTGCACGCAGCGCTGCGCAAGCTCCTCGGCGATCACGTGACCCAGAAGGGTTCGCTGGTCGCGCCCGATCGCTTGCGCTTCGACTTCTCGCATTTCCAGCCGGTGTCGCACGAGGATCTCGCGCAGATCGAGTGGATGGTAAACGCCGAGATCCGCCGCAATGTCGAAGCCGAGGTGCGCCAGATGGGCATGCAGGAGGCGCTCGATTTCGGCGCAATGGCGTTGTTCGGCGAGAAATACGGCGAGAACGTTCGCGTGTTGCGCATGGGCGATTTCTCGACCGAGCTTTGCGGCGGGACTCACGTGCACCGCACTGGCGACATCGGCGTGTTCAAGCTGCTCGGCGAGTCGGGTGTCGCGTCGGGCGTGCGCCGCATCGAAGCCGTGACCGGGCAGGGCGCGCTGGATCACATCGCCGATGAAGAAAAGCGGCTGTCGCATCTCGCGCGATTGCTTGGCGGTGGCGTGGGCGATGCCGAGGACAAGTTGCGCCAGTTGATCGATCGGCAGAAAAAGATCGAGCGCGAACTGGAACAGCTCAAGTCGAAGGCGAATGCAGGCGCCGCGAGCGACCTGGCCGCCTCCGCGCAGCAGGTTGGCTCCATCCGCCTGGTCTCAGCGCGACTTGAAAACATCGACGCCAAGGCACTCCGCGAAAGCGTGGACCAGCTCAAGCAGCAGCTTGGCGATGCGGTGATCGTGCTGGCTTCGGTTGCCGACGGTCGCGCGACGCTGATCGCGGGCGTGCACGGCAAGGCGCTCGAACGCGTCAAGGCTGGCGAACTGCTCGGGCACATCGCCGCTCAGATCGGAGGCAAGGGCGGTGGTCGCGCCGATCTCGCCCAGGGCGGCGGCACGGACGGTCCGGCGCTGGTCGCGGCGCTCGATGGCGTGCGCGGTTGGGTCGAAGAGCGCGTTGCGTAACCGTTCATCCACCATGACTTGCGTCGCATTGCGCCTTACCGACGTGGTGTTACCATCGGCCCAGTCGACCTGATTGCAACGGCAGGTGCCGCTCGCGGCTTTGTGGATTCAGGCGCGCAACCCCGGAAGGACGCCGTGGTAAGGAGAGGAAGATGTTGATCTTGACCCGTCGGGTGGGTGAGACCCTGATGATCGGCGATGCGGTGACAGTCACCGTGCTTGGCGTGAAAGGCAACCAGGTGCGCATCGGAATTACTGCGCCGAAGGATGTCGCCGTGCATCGCGAGGAAATTTTCCAGCGCATCCATCGCGACGATGCGGTTGGAGTCAGCGCGCGTCCTGGCGCTGGCAGCGACAGCGGCGATCTTTCTGGTTTACCCGGGAAGCCTTAGCCGGTATCCTTCGCGTCCGGTCTGCGGCGACATCATCGCTTGCAGGTCGCGCCCGCAGCCCTGAGGAACACTGGCTGCACTTTCGGCCTGCAATCGGTCCGATGGGCGTCCAAGCACGAAATTCGGAGAGATGCCCGAGAGGCCGAAGGGGCTCCCCTGCTAAGGGAGTATCGGGTCAAAAGCCTGATCGAGGGTTCGAATCCCTCTCTCTCCGCCACATATGCAAACGGCCCCGATCGGGGCCGTTTGCATATGTGGCGGAGAGAGAGGATTTGATTCGCCCCCTCCGGTTGACTCCGGCCATCCTGGCCTACGCCCTCCGGGCCATCGATCGCTTCGCGACCGATGTTCGCTTCGGCATCCTGCCTTCGCAGTGACTGATTTGCCGGGAGCAAATCAGGACAGCGAAACTGGCCCGCGCATAGCGCGGGTGAGGGTCATGGATGAGCCGAGCAATCCCTCTCACAAGCTTTCGGCTTTTCTGCCGTTCCCGCGATGGGCAGTGATGCGAGTCTGGCAACACCCAAACTTTAATTGACGCCACCCACCCCAATCAGCATAATTAGAAGTTCAGTGCGCCCGTAGCTCAGCTGGATAGAGTACCAGGCTACGAACTTGGTGGTCGGGAGTTCGAATCTCTCCGGGCGCGCCACATTGCAGGCAAAGGGTGCTTAGGCACCCTTTGTCGTCTGTGCCGCAGGTTTTCGGCGCAGGCACTCGCCAAACGATGCGCGATCATCGCGGGCGAAAGATCAGCGGGGTATAGCGCAGTCTGGTAGCGCGCCTGCTTTGGGAGCAGGATGTCGGGGGTTCGAATCCCTCTACCCCGACCAGTTCCAGCGCAGTCGCGGCGTTGCCGTTCGCGCGGCAGGATGCGTCGGTTGCGGGGTCGCCGGTATAGTTGGAACAGGCGCCCGTAGCTCAACGGATAGAGCACCGGCCTTCTAAGCCGGTGGTTACAGGTTCGATTCCTGTCGGGCGCGCCAGCCCCCACAGTCGAAAAGTTGCTCAATGGTGGATGTAGCTCAGTTGGTCGAATGCGCAGCGCTTGCGACAGTCCAGTGGACTGGCGCGCTGCGGATTCGGGGGAGGCAAGGATGCCGACCGGAGGGCGCTCCATGGACGGATACGAAGCGCAATGACAGTCAATGGTGGATGTAGCTCAGTTGGTTAGAGCATCGGATTGTGATTCCGAGGGTCGCGGGTTCAAATCCCGTCTTCCACCCCAGTTCCCGGATGCGGCATAATGTCGTGTCCGCTGCCGTAGCGGCAGGAAAGATGACGGGCCGTTAGCTCAGTTGGTAGAGCAGTTGACTCTTAATCAATAGGTCGTAGGTTCGAATCCTACACGGCCCACCAATCTTCCTGATCCTCTCGGCGGCCGCGCGGCAACGCGAAAGTGGCGAAACTGGTAGACGCGCTGGATTTAGGTTCCAGTGGGGCAACCCTTGAGAGTTCGAGTCTCTCCTTTCGCACCAACACGTGCCTGCGCGAAGCCCAATGCTGCGCTATTCGCACGCGCCCGTTCCAGGCGCGCAAACAGGAGTCGTCATGCAAGTGTCGGTTGAAAACGTCGGAAATCTCGAGCGCAAGCTCACGGTCAGCATGCCGCTGGACCGCCTGCAGTCGATCACCGGTTCGCGACTGAGCGAAATCGCCCGCACCGCGCGCATCAAGGGCTTCCGCCCGGGCAAGGTGCCGAAGAAGATCATCGAGCAGCGCTACGGCGCGCAGGTTCGCAACGAGGTGTTCGGCGACCTGGTCCGCGAGAGCTTCGATGAAGCCGTGCGCATGGAAAACCTGCGTCCTGCCGGCCAGCCGCAAATCGAGCCGACCGACGCCGACGAAGGCCAATTGGGCTACGTTGCGACCTTCGAAGTGGTGCCTGACTTCGGCACGATCGACGTGAGCGGATTGCAGATCGTCCGGCCGACCTCGACAGTGCAGGACTCCGATGTCGATCACATGATCGAGACCCTGCGCCTTCAGCGCCGTACCTGGAACCAGGTCGAGCGCGCGGCGCAGGCCGGCGACCTGGTGATGGTGGAAACCGTGACCCACGTCGATGGCGTGCGCAAGCCCGAGGAGGGCGTCGAGCGCGCAGCGACGGTACTCGGTTCGGGCATGCTCGACCGCGAGCTCGAGTTGCAGCTGGTGGGCAAGACAGCTGGTGAAGACATCGCGCTGGAGCTGAATTATCCGCCGGACTGGAGCGACGCCACGCTGGCCGGCAAGAACGCGAAAGTCGAGGCGCACGTCGTGCGTGTTTCCGAATCGCACCTGCCGGAACTCGAAGCGGACTTCATCCGCACGTTCGGTGTTCGCAGCGGCGATGTCGAGGAATTCCGCAAGGAAGTGCGCAGCAACCTCGAACGCGAACTCAAGGGGGCGCTGATGGCGCGGTTGCGCGCCGAAGTGCTGGACAAGCTCATCGCGCAGCATGCGCATGTCGAGCTGCCCGCTCGCCTGATCGAGAACGATGCGCGCGGACAGGCGCACCAGGCCGAACAGCAGGCCCTTGAAAGCGGGCAGGCCAATCCGCACATTCCGTTCGAGGGTTTCCTGCCGGCTTCGCGCATGCGCGTCGCGACCGCGCTGCTGGTGGGCGAGGTGGCGCGGCAGAACAACCTCAAGCTGGATCCGCAGCGCGTCAACGAGATGCTCACGCTGATCGCGTCGACCTACGAGGAACCCAAGCAAGTGCTCGAGTTGTACCGCAACGACCGGCGCCTGATGTCCGACCTGCAGTCGCGGGTCATGGAGGAACAGGTGATCGACTGGATTGCGACGCAGGCGCAGGCGACCGAGCATCACCTGGGCTTCGCTGATGCCATGCAGCAACGTCGGGCCTGATCGTCAGGTTCGATCCGAATACGAATCTGGAGCAACGCGTGGACCCGACCAAGAACCTCAACCTGGTGCCGATGGTGGTCGAACAGACCAGCCGCGGCGAGCGCGCGTACGACATCTATTCGCGGCTGCTGAAGGAACGCGTCATCTTCATGGTCGGTCCGATCGACGACTACGTCGCCAACGTGATCGTTGCGCAGATGCTGTTCCTCGAGGCCGACAACCCCGAAAAGGACATCAGCCTGTACATCAACTCGCCGGGCGGCATCGTCACGGCGGGCATGGCGATCTACGACACCATGCAGTTCATCAAGCCGGACATCAGCACGATCTGCGTCGGCCAGGCGGCCAGCATGGGTTCGCTGCTGCTCGCGGCCGGCACACACGGCAAGCGCTATGCGCTGCCGAATTCGCGGGTGATGATCCACCAGCCGCTGGGCGGCTTCCAGGGCCAGGCGACCGACATCGAGATCCACGCGCGCGAGATCCTGTCGCTGAAGGTCAAGCTCAACGAAATCCTGGCCAAGCACACCGGGCAGTCGGTCGAGACCATTGCGCGCGACACTGATCGCGACAATTTCAAGAGCGCCGAGGAATCCAAGGCCTACGGGATCATCGACCAGGTGATCGCGCGGCGCGCGGACGAGACGATCCAGGCGTCCTGATCCCAGCGATATTGAGACCGTCGTTACAAGTTCCCAAGCTACCCAAGCCCCCGCGCCGGACCCTGGCGCGGGCTATGCTATTCTGCCGATGAAACTCCGTTCCGGAGCGCGAGGCGCATGAGCGACGACCGTACCAGCCGATCCAGCGACAGCGGCAAGATCCTCTACTGTTCGTTCTGCGGAAAGAGCCAGCACGAAGTCCGCAAGCTGATCGCCGGCCCCAGCGTGTTCATCTGCGACGAATGCGTCGAGCTGTGCAACGACATCATCCGCGAAGAGCTTGAGGAAAAAGCCCAGGCATCGGGTAGCCACCTGCCGAAGCCGCGCGAGATCATGGACGTGCTCGACCAGTACGTGGTCGGCCAGCCGCGCGCCAAGAAGACGCTGTCGGTGGCGGTCTACAACCACTACAAGCGCATCGAGAGTCGCAGCAAGAACGACGACATCGAGCTGTCGAAATCGAACATCCTGCTGGTCGGCCCAACCGGTTCGGGCAAGACCCTGCTCGCCGAAACGCTCGCGCGCCTGCTCAACGTGCCATTCACGATCGCCGATGCGACGACGCTGACCGAAGCCGGTTACGTCGGTGAGGACGTCGAGAACATCATCCAGAAGCTGCTGCAGAAGTGCGACTACGATGTCGAGAAGGCGCAGACCGGCATCGTCTACATCGACGAGATCGACAAGATCTCGCGCAAGTCCGAGAACCCGTCGATCACCCGCGACGTGTCGGGCGAGGGCGTGCAGCAGGCGCTGCTCAAGCTCATCGAGGGCACCATCGCCAGCGTCCCGCCGCAGGGCGGCCGCAAGCATCCACAGCAGGAATTCCTGCAGGTCGACACCCGCAACATCCTGTTCATCTGCGGCGGCGCTTTCGCGGGACTGGAGAAGATCGTCCAGCAGCGCAGTACCGACGCGGGTGGCATCGGCTTCGGCGCGAAGGTGAAGAGCCAGTCGAAGAAAACAGAAATCGGGCGGTTGCTCGCCGACGTCGAGCCCGAGGACCTGATCAAGTTCGGCCTGATCCCGGAATTCGTCGGTCGCCTGCCGGTCGTCGCGACGCTCGAAGAGCTCGACGAAGCCGCGCTCGTGAAGATCCTGACCCAGCCCAAGAACGCGATCAGCAAGCAGTTCAAGAAGCTGTTCGACATGGAAGGCGTGGAGCTCGAACTGCGTCCGGAAGCCCTTGCCGCGGTCGCGCGCAAGGCGCTCAAGCGCAAGACCGGCGCGCGCGGCCTACGCACGATCCTCGAATCGGTGCTGCTCGACACGATGTACGAACTGCCGTCCCTCGAAAACGTCAGCAAGGTCGTGGTCGACGAGTCGGTGATCGAGCACCAGACCGAGCCGTACCTGATCTACAGCAACGCCGCCGAACCCAAGCGCGCAGCCTCGTCCGAATAACCGCCGCCGGGCCCCGCCCGGCCGTGCCGCGATAGCCGATCCTGCAGGTAAGTTGCTGTTTCCACAAGGGTCTGGAACCCACGCGCCGCACGCCCACGCGCGGCGCTTGCAAGCTCGCGCGGCCAGCCCCATAAACTCCGCAGGACGCTCCCCGCGTCGCAGGAGTCATCGATGGCAACCAGTCACCCGAACCACGTCGATCTGCCGGTGCTGCCGCTGCGCGACGTGGTGGTTTATCCGCACATGGTCATTCCACTGTTCGTCGGCCGCGACCGTTCGGTGCGCGCGCTCGAACAGGTCATGGAAGGCGACAAGCAGATCCTGCTGGTCGCGCAGAAGAGCGCCGACGTCGACGAGCCCGGCGCGAAGGACCTCTATGAATGGGGCACGCTCGCGCAGGTGCTGCAGCTGCTGAAACTGCCCGACGGCACCATCAAGGTGCTCGTCGAGGGCACCGCGCGCGTGCACCTGAAATCGTGCAGCGAACGCGACGGCGTGATGACGGCGATCGCGACCGTGATCGAATCCGAACAATCGAACGACCCGCGCGCGATCGAGGTCACCGCGCGTTCGTTGACGACGCAATTCGAGCAGTACCTGAAGACCAACCGCAAGTTGCCGCCGGAACTTCTGGCGACGATCAACGGCATCAGCGATCCGAGCCGCCTGGCCGACACCGTCGCGGCGCATATCGGCGTGCGCGTTCCCGAGAAGCAGAAGTTGCTGGAGACGCTCGACGTCGCGACGCGGCTGGAACTGCTGATCGGTTACGTCGATGGCGAAATCGACGTGCAGCAACTCGAGAAGCGCATCCGCGGCCGGGTGAAGTCGCAGATGGAGAAAAGCCAGCGCGAGTACTACCTCAACGAGCAGATGAAGGCGATCCAGAAGGAACTCGGCGAAGCCGACGACGCGCCGAACGAGCTCGACGAACTCGCGCGCAAGATCGCAGCCGCGGGCATGCCCAAGGCGGTCGAGGCCAAGGCGAAGGCCGAACTCAACAAGCTCCGCCAGATGTCGCCGATGTCGGCCGAATCCACCGTCGTGCGCAATTACCTCGACTGGATGGTCGGCGTGCCGTGGAAGAAGCGCACCAAGGTGCGCAAGGACCTCAAAGTCGCCCTCGATGTGCTCGACGCGGACCATTTCGGGCTCGAGAAGGTCAAGGAACGCATCCTTGAATATCTCGCTGTCCAGAGCCGCGTGAAGAACATGAAGGGCGCGATCCTGTGCCTGGTCGGGCCGCCCGGCGTGGGCAAGACCTCGCTCGGCCAGAGCGTCGCCAAGGCGACCAACCGCAAGTTCGTGCGCATGTCGCTCGGCGGCGTGAGGGACGAAGCGGAGATCCGCGGGCATCGCCGCACCTACATCGGATCGATGCCCGGCCGCATCCTGCAGAACCTCAGCAAGATCGGCACCCGCAATCCGCTGTTCGTGCTCGACGAGATCGACAAGATGTCGATGGACTTCCGCGGCGATCCATCGTCCGCGTTGCTCGAGGTGCTCGATCCGGAACAGAACCATTCGTTCAGCGACCACTACCTCGAAGTCGATTTCGACCTGTCCGAGGTGATGTGGATCGCGACCGCGAACTCGCTCAACATCCCGAGCCCGCTGCTCGACCGCATGGAAGTCATCCGCATCCCCGGCTACACCGAGGACGAGAAACTCAACATCGCGATGCGCTACCTGTTGCCGAAACAGGTCAAGGCGAACGGTTTGCGGGAGGGCGAGTTCAAGATCAGCGAAGGCGCGTTGCGCGACATCGTGCGCTATTACACGCGCGAATCGGGCGTGCGCAACCTCGAGCGCGAGATCTCCAAGATCTGCCGCAAGGTGATCAAGGAGATCGCTCTGGAGGGACCGAAGGCGCAGAAGAAGGGCGCGAAGAAAGTTGCCCCCAAGCAGGTCACCCCGAAGAACCTGGAGCATTTCCTCGGCGTCCGCCGTTTCGATTTCGGTCGCGCCGAAGAGCACAACGAAATCGGCCTGGTCACCGGGCTTGCGTGGACCGAAGTCGGTGGCGAACTGCTGCAGGTCGAGGCCACGCTGGTGCCGGGCAAGGGCCAGATGATCCTCACCGGCAAGCTCGGCGAAGTGATGCAGGAATCGGTGAAGGCCGCTCATTCGGTCGTGCGCGCGCGCGCCGAATCGCTGGGGCTGGACCCGGACTTCCACCAGAAACTCGATTTCCACCTGCACGTGCCCGAGGGAGCGACGCCGAAGGATGGCCCGAGCGCCGGCATCGCGATGGCGACCGCATTGGTGTCCGCGTTGTCGAAGGTGCCGGTGCGCGCGGACGTGGCGATGACCGGCGAGATCACGTTGCGCGGTCGCGTGTTGCCGATCGGCGGACTCAAGGAAAAATTGCTTGCCGCGTTGCGCGGAGGCATCCATACCGTGATCATCCCCGAAGAGAACCGCAAGGACCTCGCGGAGATTCCGCGCAACGTCACGCAAGGAATGCGGATTCTTCCGGTGCGCTGGATCGATGAAGTGCTTGACATCGCGTTGGAGCGGCCACTGGTGCCGCGCTCGGGCCCGTCGAGCTCGCCCGAATCGGGCGACGGGGAGTCGGGTTCGGCGAAATCCGATGCGTTGAGGACGCATTGAGTTTCAAGCACGCGCCCGCGAAGGTGTCAATCGGAAACTTTCCGAGTGTGCTGAAAACCGCACCATTCCTCGCTATGACGTGTTGCGCGCTCCAACTTGCACTGGTATAAATCGTTTCGACCGCAACGCGCCGCCAATGGGCGTGCGATGCGGCACAGGTCAATCGGACATGCAGGGGACGTCGGCATGTCTGGATTGGAATCATCGCGGGTCCTAATTGCCCAGGAGTTACTAAATGAACAAGGCTGATTTCATCGCAGCGGTTGCCGATTCCGCCGAGCTGTCCAAGGCCGATTCCGGCCGCGCCGTCGACGCGATGGTTGAGACGATCACCAAGGCACTCAAGAAAGGCGATACCGTGACCCTCGTGGGTTTCGGCACGTTTTCGATCCGCAAGCGCGCCGCTCGTACGGGCCGCAATCCGCGCACCGGCCAGACGATCAAGATCAAGGCTTCGAAGAATCCGGCGTTCAAGGCTGGCAAGGCCCTCAAGGATGCCGTAAACTGAGCACATGCGGTCCCCACCGCGAGAAGCCAGGTCGCAGGCTTGGCTTCTCAAAAACGCCTCAGGGTGCTTAGCTCAGCGGTAGAGCGTCGCTCTTACACGGCGAGGGTCGGGGGTTCGAAACCCTCAGCACCCACCATCGATTTCTTGTCGCGGTTCATCCGCAAGCCTGTACGGTCCCGTGAGGACTTCCAGGCAAGGCCAAAGTCCCTGGTTGCGTTGCGGGATAAAAGTTCAAATGCGGAGTGGTAGTTCAGTTGGTTAGAATGCTGGCCTGTCACGCCGGAGGTCGCGGGTTCGAGTCCCGTCCACTCCGCCACTACACCCGGGGCGCCGCAAGGCGCCCTTGCTTTTTGCTGCACAGGGCTGTGCGAATTTCGCGGGAGGCAGGATGCCGGGAGCGATTGATGTGCATGGATGCACAAATGTCGCGAGCGCATGGATGCGCGGGAGCGACCAAGACGTAGGCGCAAGACACCATTCTTGTCGCGCGACGCCGGTTGTTTCGACAGGATGCGCAGCGCGGTAACCTAATCCATTAGCCCGGTTTCCGGGAAACACATACGGGTTTACAACATGCTGCAGAAAATTCGCGAAGCGTCGTCCGGTTGGATTGCCGGCATGATCATTGGACCGATCATCGTCACGTTCGCCTTGTGGGGCATCCAGGGTTATTTTTCGGGCCGGACCGAAACCTACGCCGCGCGCATCACGCTGAAACCCGGATGGTTCGTCACCGAGTTCGGCGCCAGCTACAAGGACATCACGGTCGACGCGTTCCGCAGGCAGTTCGAGCGGGAGCGCCAGCAGCAACGCAAGCAGCTCGGCGCGCGCTTCGACCAGGCGACGTTCGACGCAATCGCGAACAAGCGCGAAGTACTCGATCACCTGGTCCAGCGCGAGCTGCTTGCCGCAGCGGCGACGCGCGATGGATTCGCCGTCTCGGGTCAGCAACTGCACGACAGGATCGCCGTGGAACCGGCATTCCAGGTCGATGGCAAGTTCGATCGCGACCGCTACAAGGAAATCCTCGCCGCCCAGAATCCGCCGAAGTCGCCGATCGAGTATGAGGCCGAGGTACGAGGCGATCTCCTCGTCGAGACATTGCCGGAAGAGGTTGCGGTTTCGGGAATCGCAGCCGCCAGCGACGCCGAC
>Ga0207711_10003853_pt1 | contig 12909 bp, 6 predicted proteins | sample KBSS34metaG_FD_184401 | JGI IMG/M metagenome (GOLD analysis project Ga0207711, IMG submission 184401) | Switchgrass rhizosphere microbial communities from Kellogg Biological Station, Michigan, USA - KBS S3-4 metaG (SPAdes) (version 2) | ecosystem: Host-associated > Plants > Roots > Rhizosphere >...
CCGGGCGGGCCGCCGGCGGCTTCACCGACAGCGCCAGGCCCGTGGGGAAGGCATGGCGACACTGCTCGAACTGTCGACCCGCGTGGAGGCGCAGGGCGCGGAGATCGCCCAGATCGCCGTCGAGTCCGCGCTGCTCGACCTCGGCCTTCCCACCGAGGAGGAGGACCGGCACACCAAGACCCACCGCGCCCTGGCCCGGCTGCTCGGCTCCTGAGCCGGCCTCCCGCACGGTCTCACGGGGCATTCCCGCATACCGGCATGGCCCCACCGGAGATCCCCCGGTGGGGCCATGCGTGAATGACGCGGCCGAGGCCACCGCGGGCGTCCCGAAAAGCTCCTGGACACCCGGATCCGGTCACTCGCCCGGGACGATTCCGACTACTCGTCCGAGACGATGAAGGTCCGGCCGACGGCGGCCGTGGTGTCGGTGTAGACACCCGTCTTCAGCGAGAACGACACGCTCACGTCGAGCACGTCGTCCTCCGCCGCCACCCAGCCACCCGGGAAGCTCACCCGAACCGCCTGGTTGAACTTTACCTTCGAGGCAGGCAGATCGGTCCGCGGAACGACGATCGACGGGTACACGGTGAGCTGGCTCTGGTTGCGAACCGTCACGGTCAGGCGGTAGTAGGAACCGCCGAACGAGAGGATCCCCTCCCCGACCTCGACCTCCGCGACGATGTCGAAAGCATCACCCGACTTGATCACGTCGAGGGTGTTGTCGGTTCCCGCGTTGACGGCGCGAACGTCCTTGACGGTGGCGTCCCAGGCTCCGGGCATGTTGATGACCCTTCCAGTCGGGCGTGTGTGTTCCTGTCACCCGAAAGTCTGCGGACGGGCCGTCCTCGGCGGCGTCGGGGAAATCCCTGAAACCCTCCCTCCGCCGCCGCGCGAATGCAACAGATGTGAGATCTGACAGTCACGGTTGCGCCATCCACCGGTATCCCCGAAAAGATGGCGGGAGCGAGAGCGACAGAATCAGTGACTGTCGGCGGTGGCGGCAGGAGCGGCAGGTCGCGGGCCGGCATCGCCGAACCAGACGGTGCGCCGGACATGGTCGACGTAGCTGACGATGATGTGCACGACCCGGCGGGAGACGTCGTCGGCGGTGTAGTCGGCGACGATGCGCGGCCGCCGGTCGCTCTCGGCCTCGCGCACCACCAGCTCGACGGCGTCGAGGATCCGGTCGGAGCGCAGCACACTGGAGACGAGCACCCCGCGGTCCATGCCCTCCGGCCGCTCGTGGGCGTCCCGGACAAGCACGGCGGGGAAACCGACGAGCGAGGCCTCCTCGGTGAGCGTCGCGCTGTCGGAGATCACGCACAGCGCGGCCCGCTGCAACGCGATGTAGTCGCAGAAGCCGAACGGCCGGCAGAAGCGCACCCGGCCGTCGATCAACGGTGCACGCCCGGAGCGGCGCAGCGCGCCGAGGCGTTCCCGGGTACGCGGGTGGGTGGACACGATCACCGGCAGCCGGTGGCGGACCGCGAGCCGGTTGAACGCCTCCAGCAGGGCGCCCAGCGCCTCCGGCCGGTCGACGTTCTCCTCCCGGTGCACGCTCGCGACCAGGTAGCGGCCAGCCTGCACGCCGAGGGTGCCCAGCACGGTCGAGGTGTCGATGAGCGGCCCGTAGTGGATCAGCACCTCGCGCATCGGCGAGCCGACGACGAAGATCCGATGGGCGGGCAGGCCCTCGGCGAGCAGGTGAGCCCGGGCGCGCTCGGTCAGCGCGAGGTGGACGTCGCTGAGCTGGTCGGCGACCCGGCGGTTGATCTCCTCGGGAACCCGCTGGTCGAAGCAGCGGTTGCCGGCCTCCAGATGGAAGACGGGGATCCGGCGGCGTTTGGCGGCGATCGCCGCGTAACAGGTGTTCGTGTCGCCGTAGAGGAGCAGCGCGTCGGGCGCCTCGGCGGCGAGGATCGGGTCCAGCCGGGAGATCAGCCGGCTGATCGTCTCGGCGGGGGTGGGGCCGGCCGCGTCCAGGGTGTGGTCGGGGCGGCGCACGCCGAGCTCGTCGAAGAAGACCTGGCCGAGCTCGTGGTCGAAGTTCTGGCCGGTGTGGACCAGGCGCAGGTCGACGGCCCGGTCGAGGGCGGCCAGCACCCGGGAGAGCTTGACCACCTCGGGACGGGTGCCCACCACCGCCAGCACTCGCAGCCGGCGCTCCCGCGGGCCGGGGGCCGAGGGCACGTCGAGGCTGGACCGCGCCACGCTCAGCGTCGACCGGCGCGGTCTGGGGCCGCTGGGCTGGGGTACCAGCGGGGTGACCCGCTCCCCCGGCGGTCCCGACGGCACCGTCGGCACCGAGGGCCCGCTCTGCTCCGGAGTTCCAGTTGCCATTCGGACTCTCCCTGGCACGCATGGATCGTCACCCGGCCACCGGCCGCCCCACCGCCGGGCTCAGACCCTGCCCGCCCGCGAGCGCCCTCCCCGGGACCGCCACCGCCAGGCTATCACTCTCTGTAGAGAATAGATAACTCTCAGCAACCAGTCCCGCAGTGGCTCAGCGGATCGACCCATTCCCTGCCGTTGTTCGCCCTTGACGGCCGGGGGGACGAAAGACAGAAAGCCGCCGCGCGCCGACCCGGCGAGGAGATCCGGGTCGGCGCGCGGCGGCGAGCCAGGCGAAGCGGAAGGTGATCTAGAGCAGCGAGCGCAGGACGTAGAGGAGGATGCCGCCGTGGCGGTAGTACTCCGCCTCCCCGGGCGTGTCGATCCGCACGACCGCCTCGAAGGTCTTCTCGCCGGCCCGCACGGTGATCGTCGGGGTCTTCTCGTCCACGTCCGCGAGGCCGGTGATGGTGAAGGTCTCCTCACCGGTCAGCCCCAGCGACTCGGCCGACTGGCCCTCGGGGAACTGCAGCGGCAGCACACCCATGCCGATCAGGTTCGACCGGTGGATCCGCTCGTAGGACTGGGCGATGACGGCCCGCACGCCCAGCAGCGACGTGCCCTTGGCCGCCCAGTCCCGCGAGGAGCCGGAGCCGTACTCCTTGCCGGCGAGCACGACGAGCGGCACGCCCTCGGCGGCGTACTTCTGCGCGGCGTCGTAGATCGCCAGCTGCTCGCCGTCCGGCAGGTGGCGGGTGACGCCACCCTCGACGCCGGGGACGAGCTTGTTGCGCAGGCGGATGTTCGCGAAGGTGCCGCGGATCATCACCTCGTGGTTGCCACGCCGGGACCCGTAGGAGTTGAAGTCGGTCGGCGCGACGCCGTGCTCGGTGAGGTAGCGGCCGGCGGGCGAGTCCTTCTTGATGTTGCCTGCCGGGGAGATGTGGTCGGTGGTGACCGAGTCGCCGAGGACGGCGAGCGCGCGGGCGTTGACGATGTCCGTGCGCGACTCGGGCTTGGCCGCCATCCCCTCGAAGTACGGAGGGTGCCGGACGTAGGTGGAGTCGTCCACCCAGCCGAAGGTCTGGGAGACCTCGCCGCCGTCGCCGATGGGCAGCGCCTGCCAGCGCTCGTCACCGGACAGGTCGGCATAGTCCGACTCGAACATGTCCGACTGGATCGCGTAGGCGACGACCGCCGCGACCTCGGACTCGCTCGGCCAGATGTCGCGCAGGTAGACCGGCTGGCCGTCCCTGCCGATGCCGAGGGAGTCGGTGTCGAGGTTGATGTCCATCGTGCCGGCCAGCGCGTAGGCGACGACCAGCGGCGGGGACGCCAGGTAGTTCATCTTGATGTCGGGGCTGATCCGGCCCTCGAAGTTCCGGTTGCCCGACAGCACGCTGACGACCGCGAGGTCGGCCTCGTTCACCGCCGCGCTGATCTCCTCCGGCAGCGGGCCGGAGTTGCCGATGCAGGTGGTGCAGCCGAAGCCGACCAGGTTGAAGCCGACCTTATCCAGGTACGGCACCAGCCCGGCGCGCTCGTAGTAGTCCATGACGACCTTGGACCCCGGGGCGAGCGTGGTCTTGACCCACGGCTTGCGGGCCAGGCCCTTCTCCACCGCGTTGCGGGCGAGCAGCGCCGCGCCGATCATCACGAACGGGTTGGACGTGTTGGTGCACGAGGTGATCGCGGCGATCGCGACGGCGCCGTGGTCCAGCTCCACCACGGTGCCGTCGGCGAGCGTCACCGGCGTCGGGTTGGACGGGCGGTCGGCCACGGGGCCGGCGACGGCGTTGACCGAGACCGGCGCGTCGGAGGGCTTGTCCGCGAAGGCCGCGGCCGGGTCGGAGGCGGGGAACGACTCCGCGTCGGCCTCGTCGGCGCCGCCGTTCGCCAGCGGCGTCACCGTGGCATAGGTGGGCAGCGCGGCGCGGAAGGCCTGCTTCGCGGTGGACAGCGGCACCCGGTCCTGCGGTCGCTTCGGGCCGGCGAGCGACGGCACGACCGTGGACAGGTCGAGCTCGAGCTTCGTGGTGTAGTCGGCCTCGCGGCTCGGCTCGAGCCAGAGCCCCTGCTCCTTGGCGTACGCCTCGACCAGCGCGATCTGCGCGGCGGGGCGGCCGGTGAGCCGCAGGTAGTTCAGGGTCTCGCCGTCGATCGGGAAGATGGCACAGGTGGAGCCGTACTCGGGGCTCATGTTGGCGATGGTGGCCCGGCTGGCCAGCGGCAGGTTGCCCACGCCCTCGCCGTAGAACTCGACGAACCGGCCGACGACGCCGTGCTTGCGCAGCATCTCGGTGATCACGAGCACCATGTCGGTGGCCGTGGTGCCGGTGGGCAGCTCGCCGGTCAGCTTGAAGCCGACGACGGTCGGGATGAGCATGCTGACCGGCTGGCCGAGCATGGCGGCCTCGGCCTCGATGCCGCCGACGCCCCAGCCGAGCACGCCCACACCGTTGATCATGGTGGTGTGGCTGTCCGTGCCGACGAGCGTGTCCGGGTAGGCCAGGGTGCCCTCGGGGGTGTCCTTTGTGAACACGACCCGGGCCAGGTATTCCAGATTGACCTGGTGGACGATGCCGGTGTTCGGCGGGACGACCGTGAAGTTGTCGAACGCCGCCTGCCCCCAGCGCAGGAACTGGTAACGCTCCCGGTTGCGGCCGAACTCCAGCGCAGCGTTCAGCTCGAAGGCGTCCTGGCGGCCGAAGTGGTCGGCGATGATCGAGTGGTCGATCACCAGCTCGGCGGGCGCCAGCGGATTGATCTTCGCCGGGTCACCGCCGAGCGCGGCCATCGCCTCGCGCATCGCGGCGAGGTCCACCACACACGGGACACCGGTGAAGTCCTGCATGATCACGCGGGCCGGCGTGAACTGGATCTCCTGGCTCGGCGCCGCCGCCGGGTCCCAGTTCGCCAGCGCCCGCACGTGGTCGGCGGTGATGTTGGCGCCGTCCTCGGTGCGCAGCAGGTTCTCCAGCAACACCTTCAGGCTGTAGGGGAGTCGATCGGCCCCGGGCACCGCGTCCAGCCGCCTGATCGTGTAGGTGCGGTCACCCACCACGAGCGATCCGGTACTGCCGAAGCTGTCCATCGTTCTCCTCCTCGTCACCCGCCGCCCGTCACCCGCGGACGACGGGGCTCGCCACCATGGCCGCGCCCCTGCGGCAACACCATGGCGACGCCACCGGCGGTGTACCCGTAGACGATGGCCACCCGCGGCGTCGGCCATCTCGGCCGGCTGTGTCCATCCTGGCATTTGCCGCGCACAGGCACCGCCACAGAGGGCCTGTGACACAGGCGACGCGGCCACCGAGCCCCTCGGTGGCCACCCTGGTACCGTTCATCCCGGTATGCGCACGGGCTGCCCGCCGAACAGTGCGGGCTTCCGGACAGCCTTTTCCCGTCCATGTATTTAGCAACGCTAACCATAGCACACGGGCGCATCGTCACGCCCCGCGTCGAGCTCCCCCGCGAACCGCTCGAGGAACACCTCCCGCTTGCGCCGGGGGCTCATCCCACCGGTACCCACCGAACGGGCGAGCATCCGTTCCTCCCAGGAGGCCACATCGGTCACGACCCGGGCCGGCGCCCCCGCGACCAGCGAACCGGGCGGCACGTCCCGCATCACCACGGCTCCCGCGGCGACCACGACGTCGGACCCGATCGTGACCCCCGGCATGATGATCGCGTTGATGCCGATGATGGTGTCAGAGCCGATCACGATCGGCGCGACCACGTCGATGTCCGGGTGGCGCCGGCGCATCCGGCTGGCGGCCCCGTCGTGGGTGACGAAGCGCACCCCGCCCGCGATGCCCACCCGGTCGCCCAGCCTGATCAGATACGGCTCGGTACCGAACGTGGCAGCGGTGATCTCGATGAGCCGGCAGTCCGCGCCGAGGCGCACGCCGATCCAGCGGGCGTACCGCACCGGGTCGGTACGCAGCAGGTAGGTGCGCCACGCCACCCGCGCCACCCGCCCGGCCACCGCGCCCACGCGTCCCGCCCCCGGCACGGCCGCCAGGCCATGGACCGCGGCCTGGATGGACGACCTCGCGAGCGTGACAGGCGGCGCCGCCGTCAGCCCCCGCGCCGAAGCCGCGCCCGGCGCCGGGGAAACACGTGGCGCCACGGAGGCGGGCGCCACGGCGGTGACGCCTCTCACGGCGCGCATGCTCCAGGCCACGGCCGCCCTCCGGCGGGGCCCGCCCGGGAAGGATGATCGCTCGCGCGCCGCGTCGTGCAGCGCGGCCACGACCTCGTGGCTGAGGGCCCGGCGGTCCAGCAGAGCCTCCGCACGGCGGCGGGCGGCCTCGCGGCGGCGGGCGGCCGCGGGCGTGCGCCGAGCGGCGGCGGCCTCGCGCAGCGCGGTGGCCATCGCGTCGGCGTCACCGAGCCCCACCAGCCAGCCGGTCTCCTCGTCGACCAGCTCCGGCAGCCCCCCGGCGGCCGTCGACACGCTCGGCACCCCGCAGGCAGACGCCTCACCACCCGCGCCGTAACTCTCCGACCAGGAGGACACCACGTTGATGTCGGTGGCGGCGTAGTAGGGCCGCACGTCGGTGACGCTGTCCACCCAGCGGACCTGGTCCGCCCCGGGCAGCGTCGCGGACCAGGTCCGCAGCCGCTCGCGGTAGTGCTCGCCGGCCTCGCCGTACCCCCCGCCGAGCAGGATCAGGGTGCCCTGACCACCCCGCTCGACGAACCGGGCCCAGGCGGTGAGCAGGACCTCATGCCCCTTCACGCCCTGGCCCGGACGGACCAGGCGCTTCGGTGGATAGAAGTACGCCACGCACACCGCGACGAACTCGTCCGCCGTGAGACCGAGCGCCGTGCGCGCCTCGTGCCGCGCGTCGTCGTCCACGGGTGTGAAGCGGTCGAGGTCGACGCCGTAGGACAGGGTGCGCAGCCGGTGCTCGGGCACTCCGAGCGCCGCGTACCGGCTCCCGATGTCACCGCTGGACGCGATCAGCAGGTGGTCGAGCCGGCACAGCACCCGCTCGGCACGCCGGATCAGCCCGTTGTCCAGGTAGAGCGGCCCGGCGACCATGTGCACACGGGTGATGGGCGTGCCGAGGGCGGCGAGGCGGGCGGCGAGCGCCGAGGCGTAGAGGTGGTAGTGGACGACATCCACGCCAAGCTCCCGCAGCATCGCCCGCAGCCGCAGTATCCCGGCGAGCTGGGCCACCGGTCCCGCCCCGCGGCACGGGGCGGGGCTCTCCAGCACCTCGACGCCCTGGGCGAGCAGCTCCCGCGCGACCCGGCTGTCGCGGTGGTGGGGCGCGGGCAGCAGCACGACGACCTGGTCGCCCGCCGCCCGCGCCGCGAGCACGTGCGGGATGATCCACAGCGGTCCGTCACCGGTCTTGACAAGTGTGGCGATCTTCATGCTGGTCGGTCCTCCCGCTGGGCGTGGCCGTCCCGGACGATCGACGGCCGGGGCGGGGGCCCGGGGCTGACGCGCCGCTGGTCTGGCGCGGCCGGGCCGACGGGGCGCCGCGCCGTCCACAGGCAGGCCCGCCCGGACAGCCACGCGGCGCCGGTCAGGTCGAGCCCCGCCTCCAGCGGCAGCAGCCGCCGGCGCGGCACCCGCGCGGTCAGGGCCCGCCCCGCGCCGGTGAACTCCCAGACGGTGGCCAGGGCGCCGTAGGGATGCGCCCGCACGTGGTCGAACCCCACGTCCCGCAGCACGGCACCGAGCCCGGTGGGGGTGAAGGCGTACTGGTAGAACTCCCCCGACCGGGCCCCGGACCCTACCCGGGAGGAGGTGCGGACCAGCGCCCGCAGCAGCGGGCTGAAGCACGGCGTGGACACCAGCGCCGTCCCGCCCGGCTTCAGCACCCGTAGCGTCTCGCGCAGCACCTCCTCGGGGCCGTCCTCGAAGTGCTCGCAGACACCCGGCGAGTAGACACCGTCGTAGCTGGCGTCGGGCACGTCGAGGCGGCGGACGTCGCCCTGGCGGACCTGGATCTCCGGTGCCGTGACGCGCAGCCGCTCGACCGTGCGCGGCGCCCAGTCCACCGCCTCCGCGGCGAACCCGCGGGCGGTCAGGGCCACGGTGAACTCCGCGGGCCCGCAGCCGGCCTCCAGGATCCGCCCGCCCGGCCGCAGGTGGCGGCGGACCACCCGGTGCAGGTGCGGCGGCAGGTGGCCGGTACGGGCCCGGCGGTAGTCCACGGGCCGCGACTCCCACAGGGCGTCCCAGTAGGCGGCGTCCGCGGCCTGCCGGTAGAACGCCAGCCGTCCGCCGCGGGGGCCGGGCTCGGCCACGAGGGTCGTGGGTCCGACGGTCATGGGGTCTCCTCTCTCACTGCGGTTCCCGCGGCGGGCACGGCCCGGGACGGGCTGCTGAGCGGCGCGGCGGGCAGGGCCTGGCCGCGCGTGCCACCACGGGTGTGGCGGCGCCCCACGCCGGCCCGCGGTCCGCGCGCACGGCTCGGTGGGCGAGCAGCGTCATGACCGCGTAGGCGAGCATGCTGCCCACCGCACCGCCCGTGGGCCCCAGCCACGGCACGAAGGCGGGATAGGCCGCGAGGGACACCAGCAGGCCGAGCAGTCCCACTCCCCCGGCCGCGGCGGTCCGGCCGACACCGGTCAGCACCCGGGACTCGACCAGGAACGGGGCCAGCAGCAGCTCCGCGACCAGCAGCAGCCGCATCGGCGTGACGGCCGTGGCGTATCCCGCCCCGAACAGGCTCCGCACCAGCCAGGGCGCCCCCAGGACGAGGACGGCGGCGGCGGCCACCAGGACGGCGAGGACTCCGCCGGTCACCCGCCGGAGCGTGGCCTGGGTCAGGCCGCCCCGCGCGGCCCGGTGGAACACGACCTGGCCGACGGAGGTGGGCACCAGACGCAGCGCCTCGCAGGACGCGGACGCGACCGAGTACACCGACGCCGCCGCGGCGCCGCCGAAGGCCGCGACGAGCAGGCGGTCGAAACGGAAGGCCACCGTGGCACCGAGGTTCAGGCCGAGGGCTGGCAGTCCCGTGCGGACCAGCAGCCGCCAGGCCTCGCGGTCGCGCCGCGGCCGTGTGCACAGCCCCGACCGGGCCAGCACCAGCACGCACACGACCGCCTGCGTGGCCCAGCAGGTCGTCAGGACGACGAGGATCTGGACCAGGGAGGGGTGGCGCGGGCCGACCAGGAGCAGGCCCAGCTGGGCCAGGGACGTACCGGCGCTCAGGGCGGCGGCCGACCCGACCGACCCGGTGGCGTTCAGCGCGTCCAGGAGCTGCGCGCCGAGCAGGTTCCCGCACGCGAGCAGCGCGACCGCGACAGCCAGCGCGCCGTCCGCCCGGGCTCCGCCGGTCAGGGCCAACAACGGCAGGCAGACCACGGTCACCAGCACGGCGGCGACCGGTGCGACGGCGAGAGACAGTCCGAGGTAGTCGCCGAGACCGACCCGCGGATCGGCCCGGCCGTGGAAGTGCCGGAAGGCGACGTTCGTTCCCAGCCCGCCGACGAGGGCCCCGAGCCCCGAGACGGTGAGGAGGACCACCAGGGCGCCCCGGCGGTCCACCGGCAGCATCCGGGCGGTCAGCACGGCCTGCCCAAGGCTCGCGACCGCGGCGAGGCCCAGCCATCCGGTGACCACCGCGCCGGTCGCGCCGATCCCCCGCTCCCGCGTACTGCCCAGTTGCCGGAACCCGTACCTTCCGGGGCGACCGCTCCTGGCCGCGGGCAGGCTCCCGGCGAGCGCCGACGGCCACGGCCTGCCGCCCGGGTTCGGCGCCATCCCCGGACTGCCCGGACTGCCCGGACTGCCCGGACTGCCCGGACTGCCCGGCCGCGGACCGATGTGGGTGAACCGCGGCGCGGGCATGACGGGCCGCGGGACAGCGTCGGCAGACCGCGTCGCGGGCACGGTGGACCGCAGGGCGGACTCGGCGCACCGCCGCGAGGCGCGCCGGGCCGTCAGCGTCTCCAGCAGCCTGATCAGCCCGAGCACCGCCAGCCCGAGCAGCACCTGGAACGGGACGGCGGCGAACGCGTTGCGGACCTCGACGACGAGCGGCACCAGCAGGACGACACAGGCCGTCTCGCTGCCCCGCCCACGACGTCCGTGGTCCATCCAGGCCAGCACGAGACCGGTCGCCATCAGGAACACCACGACACCCGAGGCGCCGAAGTCGTAGTAGGCCTCCGCGATCGGCGATCCGCCGATCGGCCCCTCCCGGTTCATCATCAGGACGTTGAACAGCCGTTCATCACTGAACTGGGACGGCTGAGGCCGCCCGAGCAGCCGGCCCTCCACGAGCCGGTCGAGCTGTCCGTACAGGGTGGAGCCCGGCGCCGGCCGTTCCCCGAGCTCGTCGCGCCACTCCAGCACCGCACCGATCGGCCGGATCGATGCCCCGAGTTCGGCGATGCCGTCGACCGGGCTGAAGGTGATGGCACTCAGCCGCGCCGCGGCGAGGCCGGACTCGCGGATCTCGCGCAGGCCGCCGATGAGGGCCAGCAGCGCCACCGCACCCACCAGCACGACCACGCCCCGCAGCAGCACCCGCCGGCGCGCCGCCACCGCCGCCGCCGAGACCGCCGGGAACAGGACCTCGCCCCGCAGCCCGAGCGGCAGCGCGACGACGGCGAGCAGAGCGAAGACCACCAGGGACCGGCGGCGCCAGCGACTCGGCCCGCCCACGGCGGCGAGCACCAGACCGAGCCCCATCCCGAACAGCACGTAGGGCACGAGCGGCGCGCGCAGCGCCGTCTGCCCGGCATCGGCGTACGAGCCGAACAGCAGGGACAGCCCGCCGGCGCCGAGCACGATCGCGACGAGCCCGGCCGCCGAGGCGGTGAGAACCACGAACCCGACGGGCGCCCGCAGGTCGGGCCGCACCACCGCACCCGGCTCCGGAGCTGGCGCCGGCACCGCCTCGGGGGCGCACACCGCCCGCCAGCAGGTCAGGGCGGCCACACCGACGGTCGCGCTGACCACCCCCAGCGTCGCCACCGCGAACAGCTCGCTCATCGGGTATACGGCCAGCCAGCGGAAGTCGTACTGGGCACGAAGGCGGTCGAACGAGGTGCCGGTGGCGAACATCGCCGCCACCCCGAAGTGGAACACCGAGAGCGTGATCAGGTACACCGACGAGCAGGCCCACACTCCGCGCGGCTGGGCCCGCACGCACAGCAGCACGCATCCGATCACCACGAGCACGCTCAGCCGGGCGGCGGCCGTCTCGGACAGCCCGGCGAACGAGGACGACCAGGCCGCCACCAGGAACAGCGCGACGCCGCAGCCGGCCAGGGCACACCACGCCGCCCGCCGCGACGGCGGACCGTCGGCCGTCACCGTCACCGTCACCGTCGCCGTCGCCGGATGTTCCAGCGTGAGCGCGGGCTCGGGCGGGTCCGGCGCACGGGCCGACGACCGCCGGCCCACCGGAGCTCCGGTGACGCGGGTCGGGGAGACCATCGGCTAGGACCACACCGCCGTGATGTCACGCTGCCAGCGGTCCATCGTGAACGGCGAGCGGCGTACCAGCCGCATGGCTTCGCGCCGTGCCTCGATGGTGGGTGGGACCGCGGTCAGCACGGCGGCGGTGTCCGCCCACACGGCGTCGGACGCGCTCAGGGGGAGCGTGGTCACCCCCGGCAGCAGGCGCGCGATCTCGCCGACCCCGGGCAGGTCGGACGACAGCACCGGGGTGCCCACCGCCAGCGCCTCGAGCACGACCGTCGGCAGGCCCTCATGCAACGAGGTGACGAGCAGCAGCGAGCAGCCGGCCAGCAGCCGGGGAATCTCCCGCACCTCACCGGTGAACTCGACGTGCGCGGCGACGCCGAGCCGCTCGGCGAGCACGGTGAGCTCCGCCGTCTCGGCCGGGTCCTGGCGGCCGACGACGCGCAGCCGGGCCTGCACCGACCGGGTCCGCAGCGCCGCGAGCACCTCGATGGCGCGGGCCCGGTTCTTCAGCGGGTCGGGGCGGGCGACGTGGGCCAGGGTGACGACGTCCGGGTCGTCCGCGGCGATCTCCTCGGCCCGGCGCCGCGCCGCGATGGCCACTCCGGACGGCTCCAGTTCGACGCCGTTGTAGATGACCCGGCAACGGCTGTCGAGCCGCCAGTTCTCCCGCCACAGCCCCCGCATCGCCGCCTCGCAGACGGCGATGATGTCGGTGGCGGACCAGTCGATCAGCGCCCGGGCCAGGGCGCGCTGCACCCGTCCGCGCAGGCTCGTGCCATGCCGATCCGCGCTGCTGACGAAGTAGGCTACCCGCCGCCGCACCCCGGCGAGGCGGGCCAGGGTCAGCACCACCCCGGAGAAGGTCGCGACGGCCGAGTGGACGACGTCGGGTCGCACCTCGCGCAGCAGCCGCGGGAAGCGCCAGGGGAACCGCCAGTCGACCCGGCAGTAGTACACCTCGCTGCCGAGGTCGCGGATCTCGCCGTCGAGGGAACCGGGCGCACCCGAGGTCACGGCGAACTCCAGGCGGAACTCTCGGGGGTCCAACCGGCGCAGCAGGTTCACGGCGCGGACCTCGACACCGGCCCGGTCCATCCGACCCAGCACCTCCAGCACCCGCACCGGTCGCCGTGGCGGCTTGTCACCCTCCGCCGCCCGTACCGGCTGGG
>Ga0207711_10003857_pt1 | contig 12904 bp, 10 predicted proteins | sample KBSS34metaG_FD_184401 | JGI IMG/M metagenome (GOLD analysis project Ga0207711, IMG submission 184401) | Switchgrass rhizosphere microbial communities from Kellogg Biological Station, Michigan, USA - KBS S3-4 metaG (SPAdes) (version 2) | ecosystem: Host-associated > Plants > Roots > Rhizosphere...
AGATCGGCGCGTGCGGCGTTGATCGCGGCCTGCACGTCGCGCGCCGCGCCGTCGACGTCGCGGCTCAGATCGAACTGCAGGGTGACGCGCGTCGATCCGACCCCGGATTGCGAGGTCATTTCCGTGACGCCGGCGATCGTACCCAGCCTTTTCTCAAGCGGAGACGCGACGCTGGAAGCCATAGTCGCGGGGCTCGCACCGGCCAGCGACGCCTGCACGTTGACGGTCGGATAGTCGACTTGCGGCAAGGGCGCGACGGGCAGCACGAAGAAGGCGGCGATGCCGGCCAGCGCGATGCCCACCGTCAGCAGCAAGGTGCCGATCGGCCGTCGGATGAAGGTTTCCGACAGGTTCATGGGTGCGACAGCGCGATCATGCCGGTTCCAGCGGCAACTGCGGCTGGCGCTCGCCGCCCTTCCTGCGCCAGCGATCGGAAAGCCGCTCGAAGGCGAGGAAGATTACCGGCGTGGTGAACAGGGTCAGCGCCTGACTCAGGATCAGACCGCCCGCGATCGCCAGACCCAGCGGCCGCCGCAGTTCCGATCCCATGCCCGTGCCGAAGATCAGGGGCAGCGCCGCGAACAGAGCCGCGAAGGTCGTCATCATGATCGGCCGGAAGCGCAGCATGGCGGCTTGCCGGATCGCGCTGTCGGCGTCCTTTCCCTCGGTGCGTTGGGCGTCGATCGCGAAGTCGATCATCATGATCGCATTCTTTTTGACGATGCCGATCAGCAGCACGATGCCGATGATCCCGATCACGCCCAGATCATTGCCCGTCAGCAACAGCGCCAGCAGCGCACCGACGCCGGCCGAGGGCAAAGTGGACAGGATGGTGATCGGATGGACGAAGCTTTCATAGAGCACGCCCAGCACGATATAGACGACCACCACCGCCGCCAGGATCAGCCAGAGTTCGTTGGCCAGCGACGCGCGAAACGCATCCGCCGCACCCAGGAAGTTTGTCGATATGCCCTCGGGCACGCCGATCCGCTGCTCCGCCGCGGTAATGGCATCGACGGCGGAGCCGAGCGACGTGCCGGGTGCGAGATCGAACCCGATCGTCGCGGCCGGGAATTGGGCCACACGCGACACCAGCAATGGCGCGTTGCCGGTCCGGATCGTCGCCACCGCACCCAGCGGGACGGCAGTGCCGCTGCTCGTCGGCACATACATGCTGTTGAGCGCCTCGGGCGAAGTAATCAGCCCCGGCTGGCTTTCCAGGATGACGCGATACTGGCTGGCCTGCGTGAAGATCGTCGAAATGATGCGCTGGCCGAACGCGTTGTAGAGCGCGCTGTCGATCGATGCGGTGCTGATGCCAAGCCGCGCGGCGGAATCGCGGTTAATCGAGACCATCACCGCCTGCCCCTGTTCAAGCACGTCGGAAGTAATGTGGCGGACCTTCTTCTCGTCGCGCAGCGCGGCGGCAATGCGGCTGGCCCACATGGAAATTTCGGCCTGATCGGCGCCCTGCAGCGAGAAACGATATTGGTTCGGCCCGCCCTCGGTATCGATCGTCAGATCCTGCACCGGCCGCACATAGAGGGTGACGCCGGCCGCATCCTGCGCGCGGTCCTGCAACCGCCTGATCAGCGCGGACTGGCTGCCGCGATCACCGCTATCCTTCAGGTTGATCAGCATCCGGCCCTGATTGAGCGACGGATTCTGGCCGTCGACGCCGATGTTGGAACTGAGGCTTTCGACATCGGGGTCATCGAGGATCGCGTCCGCGACGCTCGCTTGCAAGGCGCTCATCCGCTGGAAGGAAACATCCTGCCCACCGACGATCACCGCCTGCAATTGCCCGGTATCCTGTTCGGGAAAAAGGCCTTTGGGAATCAGCACGAACAGCAGGGCGGTCAGCGCCAGCGTGCCGAAGAAGACGAACATCGTCGCCCGCTGCCGCGCCAGCACCCATTCCAGCCAGATGCCATAGCGGCCGGCGAGCTTGTCGAACCAGGCGAGCGTGCGCTGCGCGAGTCTGGGCGTCTTGGTTTCGGCTTCCGATTTCAGCCAGCGTGCGGACAGCATCGGTACGAGCGTCAGCGCGACGACGGCGGAGATCATGATCGTCACCGCCAGCGTTATCGCGAATTCGCGGAAGAGGCGGCCGACGACGTCGCCCATGAACAGCAACGGGATTAGCACCGCGACGAGGCTGATCGTCAGCGACACGATCGTGAAGCCGATCTCCGCCGACCCTTTAAGCGCGGCGTTGAACGGGGTTTCGCCTTCTTCGATGTGGCGGGCGATATTTTCGATCACCACGATCGCGTCGTCGACGACGAAACCGGAAGCGATGGTGAGGGCCATCAGCGTCAGATTGTTGATGCTGAACCCCAGCATGTACATCGCCGCGAAACTGCCGACGAGCGACAGCGGCACCGCGACGCTGGCGACGATCGTCGCGCGCGGACTGCCCAGGAACAGGAAGATCGCCAGGGTAACCAGCAGGACCGCCAGCACCAGTTCGAACTCGACGTCCGACACCGACGTCCGGATGCCGGCGGTGCGATCGGTGAGCAGGGTGACGTGGACGTCGGCGGGTAGTTGCCGTTCGAGATCTGGCAGGGTGGCCTTCACCGCATCGACCGTGCCGATGACGTTGGCGCCGGGCTGGCGCTGAACATCGACGATGATCGCAGGCGTGCGGTTCATCCACGCACCGAGCCGCGTATTTTCGGAGGAATCGACGATTTGCGCGACATCGGACAGCCGCACCGGCGCGCCATTCTTATAGGCGATGATCAGGTCATGATATTCGGCGGCCGTCGAAAGCTGGTCATTGGCGTCGATCGTCCAGGTCCGGGTCGGCCCGTCGAAACTGCCTTTAGCGCCGTTGACGTTGGCGGCGGCGATGGCGGTCCGCAGGCTGTCCATCGACAGGCCACGCGTCGCCAGCGCCTGCACGTTCGCCTGAATGCGCACCGCGGGCCGTTGACCGCCCGACAGGCTGACGAGGCCCACGCCGGAAATCTGCGAAATCTTGCTGGCGATACGCTGGTCGACGAGATTCTGCACTTCGGCGAGCGACCGCGTCTTCGATGTGATGCCAAGGCTGATCACCGGCGCGTCGGCCGGATTGACCTTGGCGTAGACGGGCGGCGCGGGGAGGTCGGCGGGCAACAGGGTGCCGGCCGCATTGATCGCCGCCTGCACTTCCTGCTCGGCGACATCGAGCGTCAGGTTGAGCTTGAACTGCAGGGTCACCACCGACGCGCCCGCCGACGAGGTAGACGACATCCGGTTGAGCCCTGCCATCTGCCCGAACTGCCGTTCGAGCGGGCCGGTCACCGTCACCGCCATCACGTCCGGGCTCGCGCCCGGGTAGAGGGTGCGGACCTGGATCGTCGGATAGTCGACCTCGGGCAGGGCCGAGATTGGCAGGAAGCGGTAGGCGATCAACCCGGCCAGGAAGATCGCGATCATGAACAAGGTGGTTGCAACCGGCCGCATGATGAACGGCCGGGACGGATTGGTGGCGCCGTCGATCGACGCCTCAGCGGGCCCTTCGCTCACTGGCCGCCGCCGTCACCGCCGCCGGGTCTATGTTTTCTGCCGCCCTTGTGTCCGCCTTTGCCGCCGCCTGCGCCGCCGCCGCGCTTGTCGCCGGCCAAAGTGACGGATGATCCGTCATCGAGGCTGTCGGCCCCTTCGGTGATGACCGTTTGCCCGATCGCGACGCCGGACAGGATCGCGATCCTGGCGGTATCGCCAGGCCCGGTCTTCACGAGCTGCAGTTTCACCGTCCTGTCAGGCTGCAGCAGGAATACGAAATCACCCTGCGCGCCATGGCGGACCGCGCCGACCGGGACGGTCACCGCGTTGCGGACGGTATCGACCAGCAGGCTGACATTGACGAACTGGTTAGGGAAAAGCGCGCCACCGGCATTGCCGAACCGGGCCTTGGCTTTCACGGTGCCGCTGGTGGCGTCGATCTGATTGTCGAATGTCAGGAAGCGGCCCTGTGCCAGCACTGCCGTGCCATTCTGGTCACGGGCGACCACCGGCATCGGCCCCCCGCTTTGCAATTTCTGCTGGACGGACGGCAATTGGTTCTGCGGCACGGAGAAGCTGACGTCGATCGGATCGGTTTCGGTGATGACGACCAGACCGTTGGCGTCTCCCGGCGTCACATAATTGCCTATGTCGGCCTGCCGCAGGCCGACACGGCCCGATACGGGCGCGGTAATCGCGGTATAGGCCAGATTGAGTTTCGCGCTGCCGACCGCGGCTTTATCGGCCGCAACCGTGCCTTCCAGCTGCTTGGCGGTCGCCGCCTGCGTATCGACCTGCTGGCGTGCGATCGAATCCTGCGAAAGCAGGGTGCGATAGCGGTTGAGGTCGACTTTCGCGAGATTGAGCTGCGCCTGATCGCGCATCATGTTCGCCTGCGCCTGCGCCAGCGCGAGCCGATAGGGGCGGGGGTCGATCTCCGCCAGCAACTGCCCCTTGCGGACAATCTGGCCCTCGGTAAAATGGATACTGAACAACGTGCCCGCGAGTTGCGTGCGCACCGTCGCGGTGACGATCGGCTGGACCGTTCCGATCGCGGTCAGATTCACCGGCATGTCCGCCGGCACGGCCTTGGCGATACCGACCGTCGTTGCGGGCCGTCGCCCGGATCGGCCGGATTTCGACGCACCATGCGTGAAATACCAGGCCGCAAGGCCGATAAGCAGCAACACGGCCACGGCGATAAGGGCATTTCGCCGCGAGGGGCGAAGCAGGCCTTTGGATTCGGTCGTCAACGGCGCGCCCCTTGTCTTTTCGTGTCGTTTTTGGCTGGTTCGGATCGATAACGATACAGAGCCGGAATGTTTCCGGGATGCGCTTCCCGCGAATTAGGTTATTTCAGGCTGTCGCGAAGCACGGCTGTCTGCGCCGCGATATCGGCTTCGCCGAGTTCCCGGATCAGGCGCTGCGCGCGCATCAGATGATATCGTGCCGCAGCCCGGATCTTCAGCACCGGATCAGGTGTGATCCGTGCGGGCGAAGTTCGCAGGCCGCGCAGTCGAAGGGCAACTTTGCCCATATGGCTGATCCGCTTGAGCAGGGCTTCGCCGTCGCTGGTTGCCGGCCGGAAAACACGCTCGACGATGCCGGCCTTGCGGGACCAGAGATAGGATCGATAGCTGGACATCGCGAACTCCTTCGATATCTCCCGTTCGCCCGTCCTATAGCACCGAAAATGACATACGAATTTCAAAGGCGAAACAAAGCGGCGGAACTGGCCGCTTATGAGGCCGAGCGCATATTTTTGATGATCAGCGGCGCATTCGGATCCTCGTCGATTGCCGATATCGATGCGGCGATCGAGCTGAGGACCAGGCGGATGGGCGCGGCGATGCGTAGAGCTGGCGGGCCATCGCTTTGCCCGCCGAGCATCGAGGCCAGTTGATCAGGCGGCCGGCGCCGACAGCCGGTTTTCATCCGTATAGACATCGAACCGTGTCAGGATCGACGGGCCGAAGCTGTTCGTCAGCGCGGCATCGGTGGCGTCGCGGCCACGCGCCATCAGGATGCGACCCCGGCGCGGACGATTGTGCCGCGCATCGAACGTGTACCAGCGCCCATCGAGATAGGCTTCGAACCATGCCGAAAAATCCATCTGCCCGACGAGTTCCGGCAGGTCCATATCGCCCATATAGCCCGTGCAGTAGCGGGCCGGAATATTCATGCAGCGGCAGAGCGCGATCGCCAGATGAGCGTAATCACGACACACGCCGACCTGTTCTTGCCAGGCATCCCAGGCGGTCTTGGTTGGGCGGGCGGTCAGATAATCGAAGCGGATGTGGTGATGGACGTACGCCACGATCGCCTGGACCAGCTGCCAGCCCTGGCCGGCGCCACCGAATTGCGACCAGGCGAAGTCGACCAGCCGGTCGGTCTCGCAATAGCGGCTGCCGAGCAGATAGAGCAGAACCTCATCAGGCAGCTGGTCCAGCGGAACTTGTCGGGCATCGGGGACCACCAGATCCGGTTCGAAGCTGTCCTCGATCAGAAAGCCGCAGGAAATGGTGATGCCGCCGTCCGGAATGGTCAGCCGTGTGCAGATATTTCCGAAGCTGTCGATATAATCGTAGAGCGGCACGTCAGGCGTCGTGAAGATGCGCTGCGCGGATCGCAGATCCTTGTTGCGGGAAGCGTGCACGCTCAGGTTGGCGAGCATAGGGACGCGCTGCTGGGTTTCGAAACTGATGTCATAACCGGCACGGATCAGCATGAAGATGCCTTTTCTATCGACAGATTTTGGGAGGCGTCCGCTCTCATTTTTGGAGCCGGTCGGGAGCGTCGCCCATACGTAAACGGTTCGTGGAATATGGCAATGCGGGCCGTGTGGGCACCGATCCAGCTTGACCTTTTACCCTTAAAGGCCGATGGGGACCGGGTTGGCACTCTCGTTCCGGGATTGCCAATGGCAATCCGGCAGCGCTGGCTTCCGCTTGTGAGAGCGCCGCATCGTCGTCGCGCCCCAGCGACAGGATAGCCCCATGACATTTCGTCCCCTGCACGATCGCGTGCTCGTTCGCCGCATCGAAGCCGAGGCCAAGACCGCCGGCGGGATCATCATTCCCGACAGCGCCAAGGAAAAGCCACAGGAAGGCGAAGTCGTCTCCGCCGGCACCGGCATCCGCGCCGAAGACGGCACGATCACGCCGCTGGACGTCAAGGCCGGCGACAAGATCCTGTTCGGCAAATGGTCCGGCACCGAGATCAAGATCGACGGCGAAGAACTGATCATCATGAAGGAAAGCGATGTGCTCGGCATCGTCGGCTGAGCCTCTTCCCCTTTTATCGCCATCCCAGCGAAGGCTGGGATCTCTCCAGACTCTCCGCGAGCGAAGACATTGGATGGACGCCAGCCTTCGCTGGTGTGACGGCTCTCAGATTTCAGAAAGAACATCACCATGGCAGCTAAAGACGTCAAATTTTCGCGCGATGCGCGCGAAGCTATCACCCGCGGTGTCGATATCCTCGCCAACACCGTAAAGGTAACGCTGGGGCCAAAGGGCCGCAACGTCGTCCTCGACAAGGGCTATGGCGCGCCGCGCATCACCAAGGACGGCGTCACCGTCGCCAAGGAAATCGAACTCAAGGACAAGTTCGAGAATATGGGCGCGCAGATGCTGCGCGAGGTCGCTTCGAAGACGCATGGCCATGCCGGCGACGGCACCACGACGGCCACCGTCCTCGCCCAGGCGATCGTGCGTGAAGGCATGAAGTCGGTTTCCGCCGGCATGAACCCGATGGATCTGAAGCGCGGCATCGACCAGGCAGTCGGCATTGTCGTCGCCGATCTGAAGGCGCGGTCGAAGGCCGTTTCCAACAATGAGGAAATCGCCCAGGTCGGTATCGTTTCCGCCAATGGCGACGAAATCGTCGGCCGCAAGATCGCGGAAGCGATGGAGAAGGTCGGCAAGGAAGGCGTGATCACGATCGAAGAGGCCACCGGCCTCGAATTCGAGATCGACGTCGTCGAAGGCATGCAGTTCGATCGCGGCTATCTGTAGCCTTACTTCGTGACCAACCCCGAGAAGATGGCGGTCGAACTTCAGGATCCCTATATTCTGATCCACGAGAAGAAGCTGTCCAACCTGCAGGCGATCCTGCCGGTGCTGGAAGCCGTCGTTCAGACCGGCCGTCCTTTGCTGATCATCGCGGAAGACATTGAGGGCGAGGCTCTGGCCACGCTCGTCGTCAACAAGCTGCGTGGCGGTCTGAAGGTCGCGGCCGTCAAGGCGCCTGGCTTCGGCGATCGTCGCAAGGCGATGCTCGAAGACATCGCGATCCTGACCGCCGGTCAGACCGTGTCGGAAGATCTTGGGATCAAGCTCGAAAATGTCACGCTCGACATGCTCGGCACCGCCAAGCGCGTCACGATCGACAAGGACAACACGGTCATCGTCGATGGCGCCGGTTCGGCCGATGCGATCAAGGGCCGCGTCGAAGCGATCCGCCAGCAGATCGAGAACACCACCAGCGACTACGACAAGGAGAAGCTCCAGGAGCGCCTTGCCAAGCTCGCCGGGGGCGTCGCTATCCTGAAGGTCGGCGGTTCGTCCGAGCTCGAGGTCAAGGAGCGCAAGGATCGCGTCGATGACGCTCTCCATGCGACCCGCGCGGCTGTCGAAGAGGGCATCGTCCCCGGCGGCGGCACCGCTTTGCTTTATGCATCGCGCGCGCTCGACAATCTCAAGGGCGCCAATGACGACCAGACCCGCGGTATCGACATCATCCGTCGTGCCCTGCAGGCCCCGATCCGCCAGATCGCCGAAAATGCGGGCCATGACGGTGCGGTCGTCGCCGGCAAGCTGATCGACGGCAATGATCAGCATCTGGGCTTCAACGCGCAGACCGACGTTTACGAAAACCTCGTGCTCGCCGGCGTCATCGATCCGACCAAGGTGGTTCGCTCGGCGCTGCAGGATGCGGCTTCGGTTGCCGGCCTGCTGATCACCACCGAAGCCGGCATTGCCGACGCTTCGGACGATAGCGCGCCTGCGATGCCGTCGATGGGCGGCGGCTACTAAGCCGCAACCGTCGTACGACATTGCGACCCTTCGACTGCTTCGCAGCGGTCGAAGGGGTTGCAATGTCGTTCAGAGGAAGAACCGGAAACCGCAGCGAAGGACGGGAATGACAAACCTCGAAATGTATCGCGCCAATGCCGCGGCCCAGCGCGCCGCCGCCGAGCTGACCAACTTGCCGAACCGCCGTGCGATGCACGAACGATCGGCGGAAAGCTGGGAAGCGATGGCCGCCAATGCGGCCGACACGATCGAACGCGCGGGCGTCAACGAAGCCGCCAAGGCCCGCATCGCCGCCAGCAACTGAACAGACGGCGCCCTACCGGGCCCGCCGCACAATACCGGAGAACATCATGTCCAGAATACCCGTCAAGCCGTTCCTCATCGTCAAGGATGAGCAGGGCCAGTTCCGGCTGACGGTGCGCGTGACGCGCTATAATTCGCAGAATTATCCGCTCGTCACATCGACGTTGCAGGACGAAATCTTCAAGACCGCCACGGCGGCGCGCGCCTTTGCGCGGGAGTTTTTCGGCGCCGAGCCGGGCCAGTACGCGAGCAAATAAGCGCCGGTGGCGGTGACAGGAAGGCGTCAGACCGGGTCGGCGACCTTGGTCGGCGTCTTGTCGCGCGTGCCGCGGCAGCGATCGGAACAGTACAGCACGTTCGCCCAATCACGCGCCCACTTCTTGCGATACATGAAGGTGCGCCCACATAGAGCGCAGATTTTCGACGGCAGTGGCGCTGGCTTTTTCATACCCTGCCCTAGGCGCTATGACGAGCCGACGCCACGTGTGATCGCAAAGGCGTGAAATGACACAAGCTCCCTTTGACGGCGTTCGCTTCGGCAACCTCAGCGGTCGTGCCGCGCGCGGCGGCGCGGACATATTCAAATGGATGCGCACGCGCGAGCGCGGCGCCTGGCCCGCGACGGTCGCTGGGCTGAACAGCGGGCCGCCGCCGCAGCGCGTAACCGACGGATCGATCCGCGCGACGATCGTCGGTCATGCGACCGTGCTGGTGCAGATCGCCGGCCTCAATCTCATTACCGATCCGGTCTGGTCGAAGCGGATCGGGCCGACATCCTGGCTGGGGCCGGCACGACACCGGCCGCCGGCCTTTGCGTTCGATGCGTTGCCGCCGATCGACGCCGTCCTGCTCAGCCATAACCACTATGATCACCTCGACCGGCCGACGCTCAGGCGGCTCGCTGAACGCGATGATCCACTGATCCTCACCGGGCTGCGCGTCGGGCGGGCCGTCCCGTCCGCCAATGTCGTCGAGTGCGACTGGTGGCAGCGCGTCGCATTGCCCGGCGGAGTGCGCATCACCTATGTTCCGGCCGAACATTTTTCGGCGCGCGGGCCTTTCGATCGCAACAAGACGCTGTGGGGCGGTTTCGTCGTTGAAGCCGGCGAGCACCGCGTTTTCTTCGCGGGCGATACCGGAGCGGGGGAGCATTTCGCGACAATCGAGGCGCGCTTCGGACCTATGACGCTATCGCTGCTCCCGATCGGCGCCTATGCGCCGCGATGGTTTATGAAGCCGGTGCACATGAACCCGCGCGAGGCGGTCGAGGCGAGTCTCGCGCTCCGGTCCCGGCTGACGATCCCGATTCATTATGACACGTTTCGGCTCGCCGACGAGGCATTCGAGGCGCCGCTCGCGGAACTGCGGACCGCGCTGGATGCGGTCGCTCCCGGTACGCCGGGCAGCGACTTTCGCCTCCTGCTTGACGGCGCGCCACTGATTGTCGCTCCCGAGGCTGGACATTCTCGCCGCGATCATCCCTCCGGCGAAGGCTGATGCGGATGTGCGCGGGGAGGGCGTACTTAGGCCATGTGCGGACTTCGGCCGTCGTGCGGGCAGCGGCGATTCATGTGTCATCTGCCCGGAAAGATTCTAGAAGAAATCTTCCCATCATTTTGTCGCCATCGCGATAGCCGCTTCGCCGGAACGCAGGCCGTCGGCCTCTACCCGGATGGTCGCCACGCCAACGCCGCCGGTTGGTCGCACGATCGCCAGTGCGCGTCCATGCCAGCTTTTCGCAATTGGTTGCCGGAAGCTGGCTACGCCACGCGGATTGGCGTTGCCGAACGCCGCAAGCTCGATCCCGCCAGAAAGAACCGTACGCAGGACGCAAACCGCATCGGGCACCAGCCGTCCCTGATCATCGACGACCTCGATCGTGGCATAAGCCAGATCGTCGCGGTCGGCGTTGATCCTCGTCCGATCCATCTTGATCCGAAGCGCCTTCGGCGCGCCCGCCGTCACCAGGGCACGCTGGCCGATCTGCCTACCTTTGAGATAGGCCGTCACCACCAGACGACCGGGCGCATAGGGGACGGAGCATCGTGAGATGCGGCTGGTTGCGGGGGTAAGCGCCTTGTCGTCGAGGACGCGCCCGTTCAATTCGATCTTCACGCGATCGGCAACAGTGTAGATGTCGATATTCAGCACCTTGCCTTCCGCGCCGGGCCACGTCCAGCTCTGGAGCTGGTCCTCCCAGCCCCACAGAAACGGCGCTTCGCGACGTCCTTCCGGGATGGGACGTTGCACCGCGATCTCCAGGGGGCTGAGCCCCCAGACCACGTCCCGCGCCAGCGACTGCGGTCTCTGCTGCCCGATAAGATCGATATCGCCGCAGGCCGCGCCGAACCAGGGAAATTCATCGGAACTTGATGGGTCGCCGGCTAGCCCGGTACGGCCGATCGCGGCCTCGCCCAGATAGTCCATTGCCGTCCACACGAAATCGCCGATCAGGTAGGGGCTTTGTTCGGTCTGCCGCCAGACGCGGTCGACATCGCGCGGCCAGCTTTCGGTCCCCAGCATGATGCGATCGGGAAAGCGGACATGATCCTTTCCGTAAGCAAACAGCTTGTAGTTATAGCCGACGACGTCGAGATATTGGGTGGCCGCCTGATCGGGTCGGCCGTTCGCCGCCGTCACATCGGGACCGGCGCTGCCAGGGATCGCCACGGTAATCGGACGGGTTGGATCGAGCCGCCGCAATTCTTCGGCCAGCATTCGGGCCGTCGCCACCCCTTCCGCCTCACCGCGTTCGGGAATTTCGTTGCCAAAACTCCACATGATGACGCTGGGATGATTGGCGTCGCGCCGTACCATCGCGGTCAGATCCCGCTTCCACCAGCCGTCGAAATACAGCGCATAATCATCGGGATTTTTGGGCACGCGCCATTGATCGAAGGCTTCGCCCATGACGAGCATGCCCAGCCGGTCGCACGCATCGAGCAGAGCGGAAGACGGCGGATTGTGCGACATGCGCAAGGCGTTGAAGCCGCGCGCCTTTAGCAGTTCAACCTTGCGGACTTCTGCGCGCCCGATCGCGACGGCGCCAAGCAGTCCGTTATCGTGATGTATACACCCGCCCCGCAGCTTGTACGGCTTGCCATTGATCCGCAGGCCATTTGCGGCGTCGATTTCCACCCGTCGGATGCCAAGTGGCGCCGTCATCCGGTCGATAAGCTGACCGCCGGCGTGCAGTTCGCAGATGACCGTGTAAAGATCGGGTGACTCGGGTGACCACAGTCTCGGTCGGGCCAGTTGCAACGTTTCTTGTACAGCGCTGCCGGCCGCGCGGCGCGCTTCGCCGACGATCCGCCCGCCAGAGTCGACGATGCGGCTGGTCAGCACTGCGCCCGCGCTGGGGCCGGCAATTCGCGCGGCGATGGATATCGTGGCGCGCGTAGGGGATATGTCAGGCGTCGTCACCGTCAGTCCGCTGCGTTCAAAGTGCAGCGTGCGTACGATGTCCAGCCGGACGTGGCGGAAGATACCCGATCCGGAATACCATCGACTGTTGCGGCCAAGGTTGGCGACCCGGACCGCCAGCACATTATTCCCGGAAGGATCCAGGTGCGGCGTCAAGTCGAACGCGAAGGGTGTGTAGCCGTTGGGATGCTCACCCAACATCACGCCGTTGAGCCACAACTGCGCGTTCATATAGACGCCGTCGAACGCAATTTCGACCCGCGCGTCCTGCGCGAGCGCAGGAAGGTCGAAGTGCTTGCGATACCAGCCCACGCCACCCACGGTGAAGCCGGTCGGCCCGCCGCTGGCGCTTCGCGCAAAGCCGAGATTGTCGTTTAGGGTCGCGTCGAACGGACCGATGCGCCGGACGGACGGCCTTACTTTTTGCCACAAAGGCGCTGTGTCGGCCTCGCGGATCTGCCCATTCAGAGCCGGATCGTTATGGGGCAGATCCTCTATGCTCCAGTCATGCGGCAGATCGACCAGCCGCCAGCCGCGATCATCGAACCCGGAAACGCCATAGTCGCCATCGCCGCGACAGAAGGTCCAGTTTTCGTCGAAGGGCTGATCGCGCCCATCGGGCGACAGCGGCCCCGGCAACCTCG
>Ga0207711_10003861_pt1 | contig 12893 bp, 16 predicted proteins | sample KBSS34metaG_FD_184401 | JGI IMG/M metagenome (GOLD analysis project Ga0207711, IMG submission 184401) | Switchgrass rhizosphere microbial communities from Kellogg Biological Station, Michigan, USA - KBS S3-4 metaG (SPAdes) (version 2) | ecosystem: Host-associated > Plants > Roots > Rhizosphere...
TGTAGCCGGTCAGGCCACAGTCCAGATGGAAGACGCAACCCTAGCAGCGGCCGCCATTCTCCCTCTCCGTGCCCAGGCCATCATTACCCTCGAAGATGCGTGGGCGACGGCGATGGGCGGCGCTCCGTCCATCACAGGCGCTATTGCGGCCACCCTCGACGATCTGACCCTCATCGCGCCTGCCACGCTCGACCTGAAGGCCGCCGCCGCGATCCAACTGGATGACGCGGTCGTGACCGCCACGGTCAAGGTGGTCATCAACGCGCAGGCTACCATTACCCTCGAAGATGCGGAGCCCAGCCCGATCATGCTCACAGGCGATATCAGCGCGACGGCCGATCAGACGGTCGTCGTCCCCGCGACGGCGGACACCACACAGAGCGGCGCGGGCCTGCCCCTCGGCGCGCTGGCGTGGAAGGCGGATTTCGATCCGGCCGATCGATCGCCGCGAGCCTTCAACTTCACCCCGCTGCTCAATGGCGCCAAGGTCGCGGCAGTTCTGCGGATCACCATGTCGGCCGGCGGCGCTGCCGTTGGCCTGATGGTGGACGACGACACCGCCCGCCAGCCGATTATCGGGACCGATGGCCAGCGCGTGCAGCTGTGGTTCTTCGTGGATGAGGCCCTGCAGAATGACCCGACTTTTGCGGACGGCGGTGTGCAAGTCGGTATCTCGGTCAAAATCCAGACCGACGCCTCACCGCCTCAGGAATACGAGCGGACAGGCGTCCTTACCGTGAGGCAACTCTGATGGTTCCGATCGACAATGGCTATCGTGCCGCCCTCGACATCCCGAACGTCTTCACCGGAACGGCGGGCGTATCGGGGCGTCAGCTTGCCTTCATTCCGAACGGACGCGGCCGTCCGGAGCAGGCGCGTACCGGTAGGCTGGATGGCATGGCGGTGCGGCTCAGCATCATCCGGATCGGCAAGGGGCCGCTATATTCAGCCACCTATGAATATGTGGAGCCGACACAACCGTAATTCCGATTGATCGCGCCATTTACCGTGCGTGGCCATGACCAGTGCCCCGCCTCATCGCTATGTTTGAAAACCGCCTCGCCCCGCGCGTCTCGAAGCTCGAAGACCGCTTCACGGCGATCGACGGGCGCCTCGACAGCGTGGAGACGGCGGTCGGCGGCCTCGGCGGCAAGATCGACAAACTCGTCGGCGAACTGACCAACACCGATGGCCGAGCCGCTCAGCGCGCGCAGGCCGCCAAGACCGAGATGCGCGAGGAGACCGACCGCAAGGCCAAGGAGCGCTCCTCGATGATGCGCGATGGCCTCGCCTTGCTCGGTGGCGTCGGCCTCATCGTGACGGCACTGGTTGGACCCTATCGCGAGCGGCTGTCCTCCACGGCGCAGGGCCAGCAGGCGGACACCGTGGCGATTTCAGCCGTCCGCGAGGTGCTGGCGCAGCAGGGCGCTGCGATCGGTCACAACGATGCCGAGCTGGACGCCCAGCGCGACACGGACAAGCGCCATGAGGCCGAACTGCGCGAGCATGACCGCGACCTCGCCTATGAGCGGGGATTCCGGGACGCGCGGGCCGGAGCGCGTCGATGAGCATCGACAGCATGATCCAGGCGACAATCGCACATGAGGGTGGTTTCAGTGACGACGCCGCCGATCGCGGCGGCGCGACGATGTACGGCATCACCGAAGCTGTGGCGCGCGCCAACGGCTTCACCGGCGCCATGCGCGATCTGACGCGCGATCAGGCCGTGGCAATCTATCGAGGCCAGTATGCAATCAAGCCGGGCTTCGCAGCGGTGGAGGCGATCAGCCCGCCGGTGGGCGCCGAACTGTTCGACACTGGCGTGAACATGGGGCCGGCCGTTCCTGCGCTATGGTTCCAGCAAGTCCTCAACGCGCTCAACGGCGGCGGCTCGCTGTACGCCGATATCCCGGAGGATGGGGCCATCGGCCCGACGACGCTGGCGGCATTCCGCGCCTACCTCGCCAAGCGCGCGCCCGATGCCGAGGCCGTCATGCTCAAGGCGCTGAACGGGATGCAGGCCGCCCGCTACATCGATTTGGCCCTGTCGCGCGCCGCCAACGAGGCGTTCGTCTTCGGGTGGCTGAGAGCGAGGATAAGCTGATGGCATCGAAGCCGCCCATTATCGTCTCGGCGCCGCCTGACTTATTCCGCAGGTCGCCCCGGAACGTTGCCACCCTCGCCCTCCCAGGTGTCGATCTCGGGAGTGGTGCCCGTTCGCTTTTCCCTCAGCACGCGTCGTTCCTCGTCCGACTGCAAGGCATTGTGAGGGAATGTGCTGGCCGCAAGCAGAAGCCCATAGGCCTTGGCAAAGGCCTCGTGGGCTGCTCTCGCACTGGCCGATTTCGAATTCGCCGCACGATGCAGCGATTCCTGTTCTCGCTTGAGAATGTAATTGAGGTCCATGTCGCCGGACTCCCTGTAGAGCGGGAGCGCTTGTCTCTCAGCCGCGCAATGCTCGGAAATCGTGCGCGATGAGGCATCATACCACATCCTGGAGAAGTGGCAGCATGAAGCTTCCTCCCCCCGCGACCTTCGCCGAAGGTCAGCGTGCCGTCGCCCTATGGTCGATGTCTGCCGCCGGCATGTTCTACGGCGCCGGCACGGTCGGCATGATCGTGCTGCTCTGGAAGGGCGGCTGGTCCCCCGCCTCCGAGCACGATCGGCTGCTCTACTTGGCGCTGATCGGCCTCTCCTACGCGCTTGGCTCGATCGCGGTCACGCTGGCGCTCGCTGTCGGCGGACCAGTCGGCCGGTTCAAGCTGGGCGTGGATCGCAATGGCGCATCTGCCGAAGTGGCCGACGACGCCGCGGCGAAAGGTGAACCATGACCAGCCTCGTCGCCAAGCTCGCGATTCCTGCGCCGCTGCAAGCTGCATGGGCGGTCATCAAGCCGGCCGCGCCCTATGTGGCGGCCGGCCTCGCCCTCCTGCTCGGCTGGCATGCCGTCGCGGTGCATTACCGCGAGCAGGGCCGTGCCGAGAGCGCCGCGGTCATTGCCGGCGACCAGATCGCCATGCGACGCGGCATCGACAGCATCAACGCGCTGCGCGGCGCCCTGCGCGATCAGAACGCGGCGATCGACCGGCTGGCTGCTGAAGGCGATGCACGCGCCCGGCAGGCGGTGCAGGAGCGCGACGCGGCGCTCAGGGCCAACCGCATGCTCTCCGATCAAGCGCGGGCTCTGGCAGCCTCCGCAGCGCACCCCAGCGGCAAGCCATGCGCCATCTCGGACACACTCAAGAATGCGAAGGATCTGTGATGCGCCCGATGCTCCTCCTACTCATGCTCGCCGGCTGCTCTGGCGCGCCCCGCCCCTGCCCGCCGTCCGTGCAGGTTCAAACCGTTGAGAAGCCGGTGCCGGTAGCATGCCTGCACGCGAGCGATATCCAGCCCGAGCCTGGCCCGACGACGCTCTATCCGGAAGACGCTGCGCGCTCGGCTGACGCACTGGCGGCAACGGACAGCGCGCTTCGGGTCTGGGGCCGATCGCTGGTCGCGATGATGCAGCCCTGCATGAAATAGCCGCTGCGGCTCACCACAGCCACGCCCGAGCCCACTGAGCCCACGCCCGCAGGTTGGCGATCCAGAACGCCGCGAGCAGCGCCATGCTGCCCCAGACCCATGCCTGAAATACCGCCTCTCGTGTCCTGCTCACGCACCCTCCCCTCCGTTGACGAGAGCGCCGGGCTGAGGCCGGGGCGCCGGTTGCCTGCCGGGGCGGATGGTGGGCGCCGGCCTTTCCTCTCAGCCGCCGCCTGTCGCGACCAATGACCAATCCCGCGCGCGAACGCTTTCGTCTCGGCATGGCTATCAGTACAGCGATTATCGTTTCGACTATGGAATGATCCGGTTCGGAACTGATATGGACCAAATCGGTGCAACGACAACCTATCTGCATCTCGCGCGTTACGCGGAGATGGAAAAGCCCAGGCCGCCGGCCGAACTGACCGATCAGGAACTTCTCCGCGAGTGGGAGTGTATCGACTGCGAGACGGAAGACACGGCTCGCACAGATGCCCTCGCAGCCGAGTTGGAGCGACGGCAACTCGACTTCTGACGCTACTGGACGACGGCCACCGGCGCGGTCGAGCGGCTGAAGGGGCGTGTCCTCGGCTTGGCGGCATCCTACGGTTGCACGAAAACTGCGCTGGAAAGTGGGCGACGGTCGAAGGCTACTGGTCGTCCGATATTGGTGGTCAGCGGACCTTCCGCTTATTCGACCTCTTCCGTTCTGTCGCAGCGTCAGCAGGCGGCCAGAGCATCGCGACAAGCATGGCCGCCAGCACAACGCCTGAGCAGATCAGCAACGGCATGAAACTCCACTTGAGACCTGCGAAAGCAAGCAAGCCTGCCGAGAGGGACAGCGTTAGCGAAAGGCCATCTCGGTAAGTGGTTAGAAATGGGGACGCCCACACGGCCTTCAGCCAAATCGCCGGGGGCGTTACGATTGCGAGCCATTCCATCGTTGCAATCTGTCAGGGAATGGATCGTGCTGCAATGTCCCCAACGGGGCGTTAGCTGCCCACAATCTGATAGGTGACGCCGACACCCGAAACACGCTCCTCCTTCTTAAATAATCTCGATTTCGCGGCATATCGGATGAGCAGGTGTTCCGGCGAAAGCCACTTCATTTCTGCCCATGAGCCCTCCCAATCACCGATGCGAGCGGCACCGTGATTGTCGTCCGCAATGAAGACGTTGCCGCCCCCAGAGGGTCTGCCGTTGGCGTCTAATATCGAGATTTGTGTGGAGAAGCCCGTGGTTGCTCCGCAATCACGCTGGAACAACAGCGCGACATGGCTGCCATCAGGCGAAAGGCTACGTGAAGCCACGGTGTTCTGGCAGGCGTCCGAACACCCTGCGCACGTCATCAACGCGGTAAATAGCAGTGCGGCCTTCATTGGCGGCGATGGTAGCCTTGGCTTCCCGTTCGTCAACGGCCGGTTTCGGACTCGGCAAAACGAGCCGTGAACGTCGCAAAGTGGGGCGAATACGGTCATGTGGCGGCCATAACGACAGGCGCGTCGGCTAACTGGGATCTGGCACCCGTGCTTTAGCTGTCAGTCATTTATTCCACGGCCATGAGCTGCGACGGAAATGGTGCCGCGAGCTGTAGCGCCTCATCGAGATCAGCTCGGAGCCAGCGGTCATAGTCCTCGGGGTGAAGGATAACCGGACAGGCCTTCGGATGGATGCGGCCGACGATGTGTGCCGCCGGATCTCCGAGGCTTTCATATCCGCACGTCAGGAAGGAAAAGTATGCACCCCCTTCCTCGGCCGGCCGCCACACGCCCGCGAAGGCCGCGATCGGAGCGGCTGGCAAATTGAACCAGAACGGTCGCTTCTTGCCCGTCGCGGGATCGGGCGCGACCGACCATTCCTGAAACGACGTGAACGGGACAAGGCAACGGCGGGCCGGATTCGCCAACGCCGAGCGCCAAAACGAGCTGGCATAGTTGCGGACGTTCGTCACCGGCTTGCCCTGGAACGGGAAACCCCAGGTCATCACGTCCAGCTCGCGCCGCCCCTCAAACTCGCGGACGACGTAGCCCGGCTTGCCAGGCGCCGCGTAATCCTTCGCCACCACCTGCTGCCAGCGGTCGCCGGCAGTGAAATGGTCGATGAACTCCGCCTTGTTGGCCGACAGCCGATAGAGGTTGCAGATAGGCGCCTCCTTCGGCGCTATTCCTGCCCCAGCAGAATCGCATCGTCCAGCGTCGGCTCAGCCCATTGGGTGGGCTCGAAGTGGGCGAGCGGATAGATGCCGCCCTCGGTGAAGCGCGCCCACCCGCCGTTGTACCAGCATCCGAATACCCACTGGTAAGCCGAGCGCAGCACCACAGGCTCGGCCATCTCCATTGGGCCGCAATCCCGATTGTAGCTCGCGATCTGCTGCCAATCGAGGCGCCCTCTCGCCTCTTCCCACCAGTCGGCATGCAGCCGCATGTGCGCGAATTCGTCGATATGGGCCTTCAGCGGGCCGCTCATCGGGTTGTCGTTGCTATTCAGATCGAATTGCAGGCCCATGCTGGCCTCCTGTCATCGATAGCCGCGGATCAACCGCTTCCATTCGTACTCGGGCGGATAAGCAAATTGCGGCCCCTCTGGGGGCTGCGTCGAAATCTCGAAGCTGGGGCGGTAAGCGACATATCGGCTCCGCCAACACACATCGCAGTAGAAACGCCTGATTGCGGTTGGAAGCCCATCATCCCAGCCTCGCCGGTGAAACATCCACCAAAGCGTGACCGCCTCCAGCAACCGTGACCTCCCACAATGCGGACAGGTGAGCCGGATCGTCCGCTGGAAGATAGCGCAGTACGCAAGCGACCGGAGCGGGCGATCGAGGTGATCTCGGTCGGCGCTCCCAGACACATCAGATCAGCGCCAGCTGCTCTGCCGGATCGATGAGGATCGGCCGGGCGCGCTGGGCCGCATCGACGGCCTGCCGGTAGTGGAGGGTCTGTAGGCGCTCCGCCTCTTCGAAGGCGACCGGGGTCCACTCGTCACCCGGATAGCAGGCGTCATAGATCGCGCGCGCGGCGGCGCGCAGCCGCAAGTCATGGCGCAGATCCTGCGTCATGGGATGCTCCTATCGATGGTCGACTCGCCGCTCGATCGGCGATGGAGTGAGTGTAGAACGAAATAAGAACATTAGACAAGAGCCGTGTCCGAGTTATGTCCGGGCTACGTGCGTCATTTCACGTCATGTTCACGCGAACAAAACGAGGAAACGCTGGCAAAAACGGCGGAAATCCGGCCTTCCCCAGCCCTCCGAAGGCAGAGGCCACAGGTTCGAATCCTGTCGGGTGCGCCACAAATCAATGACTTAGCATATGCCCGTTTCGGACTCGTCAAATATTCACCAAATATCCGGTCTCGGATTTGGCCGGAAGCGGTTGGGCGTTTTTTGGCTCTAAGAGACCGTTTGAGAATGGCTTGAGGGGAAGCGACTGTCGTGATTCAAGCTTGGGATGCGGACCCGGGCGCGCCGTGACCGGATGGCTGATCTTGAGAAGCGTGCGAAACGTTACCCGAGCGATCTGACGGATGAGGAGTTGGCAATCGTGCGCCCGCTTCTGCCAGCAACAGCGCGGCGTGGGCGCAAACCCGAGACCGACCTGCGGGAGGTGTTGAACGCGCTACGCTATATGGCGCGGTCGGGCGGCGGCGGCGGATGCTCCCGAAGGACTTCCCGCCTTGGCAGACGGTGTATTGGTGGTTTCGCCGCTTCATGGCACCGGCTGCTGTTCCAAACCATCCATGACGTGGCGCTGATGCTCGACCGTGAGCATGAGGCGCGGGAGCAGAGCCGCACGGCGGCGGTCATGGACAGCCAATCGGTGAAGGCAACCACTGGCGGAAAAGCGCGGGTTCGGCGCAGCCAAGAAGATTGTTGGGCGCCAACGCCACATCGCAGTCGATACTGACAGCCGGCTGCCGATGGTGAACCTCACAGCTCCAGACATTTCCGACAGCGCCGGCGCCCAGAAGATCATATCCAGCATTCGCAAACGCTGGCCCTGGCTCAAGCACTCTTCGCTGACGGCGCCTATGATCGAACGCGCCTGATGGATGCCGCAGCCTAGCAGGATTTCATGCTCGAGATCGTGTGCAGGACCGATACGGAACCCGGCTTCAACGTGCTGCCCAGATGCTGGGTCGTCGAACCCACCTTCGGCTGGATGACCCGGTGGAGGCGCCTCGTTCGCGATTATGAGCAGCGTCTCGACGTCTCCAAAGCGATGATACACGTCGCTATGGCACACTCGCTCCTCCGCCGTATCGCTCAACCATGAAACATTTTCAAACGGGCTCTGAGTCTGACGCCAACTGTCCGAGAAGTCGGGATTATCTCAACAATATGCGCACGACCGATCGATAGGGCTCACTGCATCAGAGTACTCATGACAAGATCATCTGCTCCCATCACATGAAATTGCTGCAGAAGCTGTTGCTCATCCTGCGTGAGATGAGGATTCCACGTATCGAGAATGAGGACCACGCGTGGCTGATCGCTATCATTCCACGCCTCATGCTCGATGGTGTCGTCGAAGATCATCGCCTCACCCTCGGCCCAGGATCTCGTCTCGCCTCCAACTCGGAACCGGCATCCGGCGGGAACAATCAGCGGAAGATGCACGATGGCCCGCGTGTTGGAGACGCCGGTGTGTGGTGGGATATGCGCTTTGGGTGCGAGAACCGAGAAGAACACCGTCGGCATCCGCCCCGGCAACCTCGCCAGCGGCAAGGCATCCAGAACAGCCGCTGTTCGCGGGAACCGCCGACAGGCCTCGTCATCACGCTGACCATGGCGCCACAAATGAAGCGTGCTCCAATCCATGGAGCCGTCGAGAGACGTCCACACATTTGCCGGGGTACCGCGCGGCAGCGCGACATAGGGTTCGAAGCCCTCTCCCCCGCCACGAAGCACTGTGGTCAACTCATCGCGGATGACGTCCGTTGCGGACTCAAGCTGCCCGATCCAGGGAATCTGCTCCCGATCGAAAAACTCATCGGCGGGCAGAAAGGGCACATGAAGACCGCTGCACTGATTGAGGTAGATCGTGCGCTTGCCCAGCATGTGCGCAATCGCCGCCTCGATCCGGCGGCGGTCACCTGGAGCGATTTTCTGGCGTAACGGCTCCAGATGCTCGTCAATGCGGACTTCCAGTGCCGCGTTTTGCCGCGACAGGAAGCGGCGCGCATGATTAATCGCGGGACGCGCATCGGGTGGTATGTCCGCAAGGGAGTCGGCTAATGATAGCACGACGCTCCACGCCCGCCCTGCTTCCGCCAATTCTCCTGTGCGTTCGGCATTCTCAGCCAGGCGGACATGGATGAGCAGCGATCGGGGGTCGAGTTCCACCGCGCGCAGCAGGCTCTCCCGCTCCGCCCCAGCATCCCCAAGCGCGCGGGCGGCCACGGCATGGTTGAGCCATAGGACAGACGCCCCGGGTTCGGCCTCCGCAGCATTTCGGAACAACCCCATCGCTTCCGCCGGGCGTCCCTCTTCCATGGCCAGCATGCCCAATCCGTTCAATGCCACAGGCTGATCCGGCATCTGCACACGGACCTTTTCCCATGCTTCCTTGGCGGCAGCTTTCCGGCCAGCACGGACAGCCTCTTCGGCAGTGCCCAGCAGCTCAGTGATCTCCTGATCCATTCAGTGACTCCCCCAACTCGACTATGTTACGCGGCCCGCCCAAGGAGCATCGGATGACGGTCGAGACTGAAGTTGCGGACGATCCAGTCGCGGCGATCGCTTGCGATCCTCAATGGCTTGCTCATCGCTACGACCCTCATCACGACGCGGTACACTATATCGCCGTTAATAGGGCGGAGCGTCGTAAAGCAACTTTTTTGACAGACCAGTTCCTGCCAAAAGATCGGCCGCCATTGATATTGGAGCGAACAGCCGCCGTGAACGCGATGCGGTCGGCGCATGCTCCACTTCACTTCGTTTTCCATTCGGCATTTTGCTGTTCTACTTTGCTCGCCCGCGCTGTTGATAAGGAAAATTGGTCAACAAGCCTAAAGGAGCCGGTAATCCTGAATGACGTGGTAGGATGGCGGCGACGTGGCGCGACACCTGAACAGGTCCGCACTGTTCTCGATGACGCCCTTACACTACTGTGTAAGTCCTTTTTGACCGGAGAATCCGTAATCATTAAGCCATCCAATGTCGTAAACGGCCTTGCGATTGAGATGATGACCTTGATACCGACTTCCAAGGCTCTCCTCATATACGCTCCATTGAGCGAATTTCTGGCTTCCATAGCCAAGAAGCAACTGGATGGGCGGCTGTTCGCCCGTGATATCTTTCTCAACCTCCTCAAGGATGGATTGGTTCGCCTGGGTTTCAATCAGGATGAGCTTTTCCGCCAGACGGACCTTCAGATTGCCGCCATGGGTTGGCTCGCCCAGCTTGACCTGTTTCAAGCGATGAGTACGCGCTTCGGTCCGGATCGGGTGCGCACCCTCTCCAGCGACAAGCTGCTGACGGCGCCCGGCAAGACTGTCGCCGCCCTGGCGTCGCTTTTCGGCTTCGGCGGCACTCCCGACGCCATCGCCGCAGTCGCGCAGGGAGCCGATTTTACAACGCATTCCAAGGACGGAACGGATTTCAGTCCGGCCGCACGGGAAGCCGAATATGCGGAAGCCAGGCTGCACCACCATGACGAGATCGAGAAGGTGATCGCCTGGACACATGTCGTGGCTGGAAAGGCTTCCATTCCGCTCGATCCGGGCTCGCCGCTCATACCCTGACACAGTTTCCTGCGAAGGAGCCAGCGCCTTTCACCTTTGCCAGCCAAAAAGAAGGGATGGACCATCGCTGATCCATCCCTCGATTAATTTGGCAATCGATCGATTAGAACTTCACGTGGGCCGATATCATGAAACGACGCCCCAGCGGATCATAAGTCGACGGATAAGTATTGCCGCTGTTGAAGGTCGTGCTGCCGATGGTCCCGCCGACTATCGGCGGCTGCTTATCGGTCAGGTTATACACAGTCAAGGTCAGTTCAAGGTTATTAGAGACTTCCGTCCGAACCGAGAAGTCAAAATAGTTGAACGCCGGAATGCGGTTGAAGTTAAAGTTGCCGGGAATACCGACCTCAGCCGGAAGTTGCCCAACGAACGCCGCGCCGTTCACCGCAGCGTCAGCCGGCTCATAACGGAAGCCGCTGATATAGCGCCAGAAGAGCGAGAAATCGAACTTCTTCACGGTCAGCGTCGTCCGCTGGTTCCAGCTGAGCGACGGCTGCAGTGACGAGCAGTTCACAGAGTAGAAGCCCACGCACTCGCGGTCCACCCCGCCAGGGACGGCCTGGAATTTGCTGTGGTTCGTCCAGTTGCCGTCAAACGAGAGGCTCAGCTTACCGAACCCCAGATCCCGGCGGTAGTTCGCGCTCAGATCGATACCATCGGTCATCAGCGTACCGCTATTGGTGAGCTGGGCGAATAGGCCCGGCGTGGTCGACTGATCGCCATCCAGCTGACCGGTATTCGGATCGCGACGGATGACAGTGCAGGCCGGGTTGGTCACGCTGGCGGCGGTGAGGTTGTTGAAGCAGGCACCGATCAGGTCAGCAGGCGTGGGCTGCGTGATCGCGTCTGTGATCTTGATGTTGTAGTAGTCGATCGTCACCGAGAAGTTGGGCAGCCAGCGTGGCTGCAGGACCACGCCGGCGGTAAAGCTGTTCGACTTCTCCGGACGGAGGTTCAGATTTCCGCCCTGGGTGACGTTGGCCTGACCACCTGTCGGATTGCCGATCTGCCCGATCGTGGCCGCCGGAGCGCCCTGAGCCAAGCAGACCGCGCGCAGATTGGCGTTGGAGGTCGGCGCGGCACCGGCGCACGGATCAACCGCGAGGTTGGTCAGCTGCGTGGTGACCGGCGTGAAAAGTTCACTGATATTGGGCGCGCGAACCGCGTGCTGGAAATTGCCGCGCAGCTTGATGTCATGCACCGGCTCCCAGTTCAGGCCCACCTTCCAAGTGGTCGTGCCGAAAGTCGGCGTATTGTTGGCCTCGATCGTATATTGTGAACGACGGATACCCGCCTGCAGATCGAGCATATCGAAGAAAGGCTTGTCCTGGACGAGAGGCGCATCAAGCTCGCCGAACCCTTCATACACGGAATATTGGCCACTCGTATTCGGGGTCGGGCCGCCTGAACCGCCGATATCGCCCGACAGGCTCAGCGCGTCGGCAGTGACGCTGGCCGAGTAGGCACGATACTCGCCACCCACTGCGAAGTTGATCGGATTGTCCGCCAGCGGGGACGTCACGGGAAAATCGCCGGTCAGCTGACCATGGACCTGCGCCAGCGAGGTATGCGTCGCAACAGACGAACTGGCCGTCAGATAGCTGAGCATCGCCGGCGTAATCGATCCGGGGCCACCGAAGATGTTGACCGGCACGCACCCGGCGTTGCCGCTGAGGCAAGTGTTCGGATTCGTTGCCAGCAACGCGTCTTCGAACCGCGAATTGAGCGTGTTGCCCTTGATTATCTGGTTCTGGTCGCTCTCCCCGTAGCTGCCGTTGATATCCCAGTGGAGATGATCGGACAGGTCGCCACGCAGACCGGCCCGATAATCAAACTCGTTGGTCACAAAGTTCGTCAGGCGAGGACCGGCCTCGACGGCGCGACGGCCAAGCGTGGTGAGGAACTCCTTGTAGTTCGGATCGCTGGGATTCGTCGCGGCAGCCGCCGCGCTGCAGCTCGCTGCCGACAGGCTCGCAGCGGAGCAGATTTGCTGGAGAGCCACGGCTGGCAGGAAGGGATTGCTGAATGGGATATCGACCGCGAGGCCGAATGCACCCGACGGAGCTAGCTCCGTCGACACGGTATTCTTCGAGTAGAGGCCACGCGTGTAGAATTCGATATGGTCGGTCAGATCATAATGGGCGGCGCCGTAAATATTAAAGCGCTTGTAGGGCGTCTGGAAGAGGTTGAGCGGATTGAAATTATAGGGCTGCGTGTACGGTCCGATCGCGCCCGTCGCCGGGTTGATCTGATGGCTCCCCGTAATCACCGGCGTGGTGGTGCCGTTAGGATTCACGATGGAAATCCCGTTCAGGCGGGACGGAACCGTCGTGCCCGAACCGCTGACGTCCCCGGCGTAGGAATCCAGAGAGAAGAAGGAGAATTTGCGATCGCCCTGGAAGACGGGATCGACCTTCTGATAGCCCATCGAGAGAACGGCATTACCCTTATCGTCGGCGAAGTTGCCGCCAACCGTGACGTCCGCGCGCAAACGGTTGCCGTCACCGCGTTCCGTGATGCCCTCGCTCACCGTAGCATCGAGACCCGTGAAATTCTTCCGGGTGACGAAATTGACCACGCCCGAAATAGCGTCCGCACCGTAAGTGGTGGAAGCACCGCCG
>Ga0207711_10003862_pt1 | contig 12892 bp, 9 predicted proteins | sample KBSS34metaG_FD_184401 | JGI IMG/M metagenome (GOLD analysis project Ga0207711, IMG submission 184401) | Switchgrass rhizosphere microbial communities from Kellogg Biological Station, Michigan, USA - KBS S3-4 metaG (SPAdes) (version 2) | ecosystem: Host-associated > Plants > Roots > Rhizosphere >...
ACGTCAGGGCACTGATCACGCACCCGGGGTTGGGTGTGGGCACACGCCGTACTGGCCGGTAGCTCCGTTCCCGCAGGTCACGCATGGTTTCTGGCTGCCCGTGTGACCACAAGCTGCGGAACCCGAGCTCTACGACCTGCCCGTGCCACGCACTGCCCAGGATGAGTGGAACCAGGCCACGCGCCTCCTGGAGGCGGCCGAGATCGGGCACCTCGCCACCCGGCCTACCGGCGGCTTGGTCTCCGAACGCCGCACCCTCGACGAACAGCTCCGCGCGACGGACGACGCCGACGCGGTGGAGCTGTCGGCGCGAGACCGCGCCTTGGCGCAGACCCGGCTGGCCCGGCTCGACGCCGCGCTCGACCGCCAGACCAGCCACGCCCTCCTACGCGCCCAAGCCGAACCGCCTGGCTACCTCGTCGCGCTGCTCGGCCCCCGCCCCACCGGCCAGCACACGACCGCGTGGGACGACGCCGCCAGGCGCGTCGAGCTCTACCGCCACCATCACGTCGGCTTGCCCCACGGCACCCCCGCCATCCCAGGAGACGCCGACCCCGCCCGCGCAGCACTCGGGAACCGCCCGCCCGACCCGCGCGCCGCCGCGGCCTACGACCAGGCCCACCAACTCAGGCCTGCCCTCGACCCGCAACTACAGCTGTAATCGGTCGCGGAGTTCGGCGTGGGGCCGACCCCGGTTCGGCCGAAGCGCGATATCGGCTATCTCGACAAGCACGGAGCCAGGCCGTTTGGCTCCCGCACGCCTGCTCGGCGACGCCAGCAGAGCGCTACGCCCGGATGATGCTCGAGGCCCCAGCATCCGGCGGCCGTATGCACGTCGCGTGCCAGGCCCTCTCCCGCAGCACCAGAATCCCGTTCGACGGCAGCTTGCCCAATGACCGTCACGAAGATCATCAAATGGCGTCGTAATGCTATAGATCTTGAAAAAGTATCTACCTACAACCTTGAACCAGCCTGGACCAGCCCGACCATGAATTGCCCGCACCGCCTCCAGCATCGCCCCTGCGCCGGTGGCGAGCACGGCCCGCAGGTAGGAGCAACTACAACCCCCCGGGGGTCACCGCGACGCTCCGGCACCTATGGGGTGGCGGCGTAGCCGCCACCCCCAAGGACGCTCGGGTCGTCCTATTCAGCCTGATCAGGAGTTCGACGCCGGCAGATTATCGCAATTCTCTGAGATGGTCGGATGACCTGGTGCTATTCGGCAGTGGGCGGGCCAACGTCACCCATGTCGGCCTCTACCTCGGAGTCCGGTGCGGTCGGCCGCTAATGACGCCCCACACGGTGGCGCCGCTGTCCGCGTCGAGGCGTTCCCCAGCGACGACGAACTTACGGCAGGTAGATTAGCCACCTACATGGCATCACCTCCAGTCTGCTGGGCGCACGGGAAAGGCTCAATGATCGTTCAGCTTAGTCGCCGCCGGGATAGGCGCAAACCTGACCACGTTAACCTTGATTTCGGACCAGGTCAGACACCGAGTGCGCTCTCTCGGTCATAGCGCGCGACTGACTCCCAGTAACCGAACTCCGGCACAGGCTCCCAGTTCGCGTCCAGCGGAACGTCCGCGTACTCGGTAATCTCTTTGCGGTCGGACGTGTTGTCGTCAACAGTCCGGCGTACGTACCCATCGGGCCGGAAGAAGACACTCTCGATCACCTCCGCCTCGAACTCGAAACGCGCACCCTCGGGATAAGTCCAGATTACGACCTCGGTCATGAAGAGCTTGCCGCTCTCAATTTTTTGGAAGATATACTTGGTGTGTGTACGACCCAGGTCGTCTATGAACTCGACACCCAGATAGGAGTTTTTCCAGACGACCTCGAGGACAGCTTCCGGAGAGGTTGGGCTCCCCAATACAACACAATAAAGCTCACCTTTCTTATCACGCGCCCGGGCCGCTTCCTCGGTCATCTCGTCTGTTGGTGAGCGGAACTGGTCGCTCCAGACCTCGCAGTACGTAACCTGCACTGGCGGCACCTCCCTCCTAGTTGTAGATCTTACCATTCGTGTCGCGGATGATGACGCGGCGACGTGCCGCGTACTCTAAGACGTCCCGGGGTATCGGCGCGGTCTGCGGCGGCACTTCCAATATCAGGCTCCCCTTAAGGCGCTCACCGGATATTCCCTCGGCTCGATTTTTTGGAGTGTCCGCGATCATCTGGCCAGGACCGTACTTGGTCCGAAGCGAGTCGATGTAGCGTGTGGCTGTAGATTTGTTGATCTGATTCAACTGAGTATTCTTGCGCTCGACGATTTCAGTCGTATGGCGGTACGAATCGACTCGCCTTCCACCGTCCAGTTGGACCTCGTTATGCGGATATCTGTGCTGGTTCTCCTTATTAAACGCCCGGCCTTTCTCCAGCCGTCGCCTGAGCCAGGCCGGGAATCGCGTTCTCGTGGCCGCCCCGTCCGTCGGAGACTTCTCGGATAGGGAACCGGCAGTCGCGTCGCCTTTCGGCCGCCGCGAGACTTCACCCGGGCTGCGCGCCGGGGAGCGTGCGCCGACCGAGCCCGCAGGGCTCGCCCCCACGTGTGCATCGCCGTCCACCCCTCTGAGCCCCTGGGCACCAGCGCCGTCGGCCTTCTCTACGGCTGCGATGCTGTCCAAGGATCGTTTCAACGTGTTTTCGCCGAAATTGGCTAGCTTGCCGCCGGCGTCCTCGACTGCTTTGGCGACGTCGCCCTGAATTCCGTGGAAAAGCGCCCGGTAATTACCCTTGTATGACATCGTCAGAACCGCAGCGCCCGGATTCCGGCCGCAAACGTCTGCGCATGACCGCGCATGTCCGACGCGTACCAGTTCAGCGCCAACGCATGGGTGCGCGCCTCCGACGCGTCGAGTTCGACCGCGCCGTCACCGGCAGGCACCTCAGTGTCCGACTGGGACCAGTCCAACCCGGCAAGCGCCGCCTCCACCTTCGCGAGCAAGGGCGCGAGCGCCGCGTTCGCCACCGTCGCGATCAGGTGCTGCTCCAAGTCCATCACCAGCGAGGTCATCACCTTTTTCGCTCCCGCGATGATCGCTGGTGCGGCCGCCTCCGCGAGCCCCAACGTCGCGACCGCCGCTACTTGGTCCGCCGCGAACGCGGCCGCCATCCCCACCAGCTCAGCCAGCGCCGCAGCTTTCTGCATCACGATGTACCCGGCAGCGACGTCCAGCGCGCCAGCCAATACCCAGCACGCCTCCACGATGTCGGTAACGTGCCGGTTCGACAGCTGCTGCCACCCACTGACCATCTGATCCGACGCCGTCGACTGGTAGGCCGCCGCGACACCCTGCACATGCACGGTCCCGTCTCGGTGGGTCGTTTCCACCGCCTGCCCGAACCGACGCACCAACGACGCGAACTCCGCCACCGTGTCCTCATCGACATACGGCCACGGCACGCCAATCACATTGAGCAGATTGACTACTGGCATCGGTAGATCATCGATCGCCACCTGCGCGAACCTCACAGCGGGTACCAGCGCGCTTCCCCTAAGGCGCGCCAACGGTGCTACCGATATTAGCTCGGGACGGATCCATCGGCGATGAAATCGACTGTGCTGTCACAATATTTCCGATTGACAGATAGCACCAATGGGGGCTGCCAGGTGGCACTACGCATCTATGTCACGAGTCGTCAATGGTCCAGAGGCCGGCGACTGGTCGCTGTTGGGTCAAGCTGGCTCGGCGGTTAGGATCAAGGTGTCGGGTCGGCGGACACGCTGAAGGATGGCGGTGTGCGGGGCGAGTTGCTGGCCGCGCCGCCCGTTGAAGACCATCAGGTCGTTGCGTGCCTCGACACTGAAGAATAGGTGCTGGGCGTCCTGCTCGACGAGGGCGCGGACCACCTGGTCGCTGATACGCGACCCGATGCCTCTGGCAGTCTGGGCGAGGACGACACCTAGCCCCAGTTCGGGCCCGTAGGCAAGATATGGGGCGATCTTGGTGAAGGGCTGGGGCGTGGTCGCGTGGACGAGCTCGAAGTCGTCGACGAGGAACGCCAATGGCGGCCCGTCCGGCGTCAAGGCTACCGGCTGTGCGCCGAGGGCCGTCGACGCGGCTGACCGCCGCTCGGCGAGCTCGGCCTCGAGCTTCGAGACGAGAGTCTGCAGCTCGGTCGGCAGATGCGCGCCGGTAAACTCCAGACCCATGCTGCGTAGCCGCCGCGTCAGGTCGCCGCGGTAGTCGACAACGAACAGCCGAGGCGGTCCCGCCGCGCTGGTGATGCCTATAAGGTCGCCCGCCAGGCGCGCGAGTAGGTTTGTGCGCCCGCTGCCGGTGTCGCCGACGAGGTGCAGCAGATTCCCCGCGCGTGGTTCGAAGGGAACGGCCTGTGGACCGTGTTCACTGACGCCGACGCAGGCGCGCCCTGCCTCCACCTCTGGGCCGACAACCCGCTGCCAGGTGTTCCGATCCAAGTCGCCCAGCATGATCAATGGTGGCGCGGCGGAGTCCGGCCACTGCTGATCGGCGTCCGCGCGCAGAGCGGTGACCAGCCTCGGCAAGGATTCGTCACCTGCGGGTCGCGCGAGTTGTATCACCATCCCACCAGCGACGAGTCCTCGCCCCGGCATGGCTCGCGGCACACCGGCCGCCAGGGCACGGGAGAATTGTGACTCCTGAGGGTCGTTCAGGTGTAGCTCGACTCGGGTACCGATGGTGTCGAGCTGCTGCGGGCGGATGTCGGCCCACCGGCCGCTGGTGAGGACGACGTGGACGCCGAACGACGGCCCCTCAGTCAGGAGTCGTCCGAGCGCCTCTTCCAATTCGGGGAAGCGCTGGCGCAGGGCGCGGTAGCCGTCGAGCAGGAGTACGACGTGCGCGCGGTCGGCGTCCGGTTCGCCGGCGCGTACCCGCGTCAGCCATTCCGCCATGGAGGCGACGCCCAGCGCCCGGAAGCGGCGTGCACGTTCGTCGAGCAGTGCGTCGAACTCGGCGAAAACTCGCCGGACCCGGTCGGGCTCCGCCGCGACAGCGACGGCGCCGACATGCGGTAGCCCGGCGAGCATGCCGAGGCCGCCCGCGGCGAGATCTACGCCGTAGAACTGCAGGAGGTGGGGCGGGTGGCGTCGAGCGGCCGCGGTGACGATGGTGCGCAGGCAGGTGCTCTTGCCTGACTGCGGAGCCCCGATGATCGCGAGGTGTCCGTCCAGATGTGCCGCGTCGTAGACGAGCGGTGGCTGACGGCGCCGGTGCGGCTGATCAACCAGTCCGATCGGGACCGGCACGCCGGCGGCGGCCGGGTCTGCAGCCAGCCTGTCCGGCGAGAGCCGAGGGTCATTGGTTGTCAGCGGTGTAGGACCGGATGGCCCGGGCAGCGGTTCCAGCCAGAGCGGTGCGACGTGGTCCGGGGACCTGAGCAGCCAGCTGACGGCCCGGTTGAGGTCCGTGTCCTCGGCGCCGCCGGTCCCGGCGGACGACGCCGGTGGCCCCGTCGGCTGCCTCGGAGATGGCGTGTCCATGGTTACCCGCGCGGCCTTGAACCGGGTGAACAGCTCGCCTGACCGGAAGTAGCCGTGGCCGGGCAGCGCCGGAAGCTCGTAGGCGAGCCGGTTGCCGATCGCGGCGATGCTCTCCTCCGCGGTGAATGTTCGCAGCGACAGGCGATAGCTCAGATACGACTCGAGACCGCGGATGCGGCCAGCGTCGAGGCGTTGACTGGCCAGCATCATGTGGATGCCGAGGCTGCGGCCCGTTCGCCCGATTGCCAGGAAGACCTCCAGGAAGTCCGGGCGTGCCTCGAGTAGTTCGCCGAATTCGTCGACCACGAGGACCAGGTAGGGCATCGGCGGCAGCGTCGGGCTCGCAGCGCGCAGCTGTCGATACTGGGCGATGTTCTGAATGTCGCGGCCGGCACGGCGGAGCAGTTCTTGGCGGCGGTTCTGCTCGCCGCTGAGCGCGGCCTTCATCCGGTCGACGAGGGAGAGATCCTCTTCCAAGTTGGTGATAAATGCTGCGCAGTGGGGCAGGTCGGCGAGCAGGTCGAAGGTCGCTCCTCCCTTGAAGTCCGCGAACACCATCGCGAGATCGTCTGGGGAATGCCTCAGGGCCAGCGCGGTGACCACGCCGCGCAGTAGTTCGCTCTTGCCTGAACCGGTCGCGCCGATGACTAGGCCGTGGGGCCCGTGGCCTCCGTTCGCGGACTCCTTGAGGTCCAGCTCGAGTGACCGCCCGTCCGGTAGTCCGCCGATCGGAACGCGCAGCAGGTCGCGCACCGCGATCGACGGCCAGGACGGTGGGCCGTCGGGCAGTGTGCTCAGGCTCAGCAGGTCGAAGAGGCGGTCGCTGTCGACCCGGCTCAACTGGACCGCCTCACCGACGGGACGGCAGTCTGCCAGGACGCGGCCGATCTGGTCCGCGTGCGTCAGCTCGAGGCGATGTGGCCGTAGCGCGCGCGTCCGCGAGCTGTCGCTGAGGTAAGTCAGCCGGGCGAGGGTGGGCGTGGGGAAGTCCAGACAGACGCTCGCTTCCTCAGGCCGCGCCTCGGGCCGCGAACAAATCGCCACGACGGTGACTGCCAGCGCCGCCGCGTCGCGCAGCGCCTCCCACAGTATGGGCAGCCGCTGCAGCGCGCTGACCGGGTCGAACTGGTCGACAACGAGGACCAGGTGTGGCAGCACCGCCGCAGCGTCACGGCCGGCACTCTCTCGTGGGAGCCGCACTCGGGGCGTGACTGTCTGAGCGAGCAGACGGCCGACCGCAGTCTCGCTCGTGGCGATCAGCGTCGCGGCTCGGCGGGAGCCGGCGGCGCCGCCGACCCGGGACGAACAATGCGGTAGCCATGCCAGCCAATCCCAGTCTCGCTGCGTTGCAGGAGGTGTGGCGACCGCGATCTGCAGCTCGTCCGGTCCGCAACACACCGCGAGCTCGGCCAACATCGCGCGGACGAGCCCCAGTGCACCAGCGCGGTCGCCGGTAACGGCGAGCGCCGGGTTGTCTCGCAGCGAAAGCACCACCGGGGCTGAAGGCACCGTCCGGGCTTGGTCAGCCAGGCTCTTCGCCGCAGTTAGTAGGTCGGTGTCCGGCCGCGCGTCGAGGTAAAGGCGGCTGTCGTCGTACTCGACACTGAACGTGGAGTCGGCGCTCCCGGTCCCGAGCGCGACGTCGAGGAAGTCCTCGTCGGGCAGCCTTCTTTCCCACAGCCGTGGTCCGGCCGCGAATGGCGCGAGCTCCGCCGGCTCCGGGTGGGTGGCGATCAGCGCCGCACGTACCTCGTCCTGTGCTCGTCTTACATCCTGGCCGAGCTGCTCGAGCGCCGCCACGTACCGGACTCGGCGTTGGGCCGTCCGCTGCCGGCTCGTCCGACGGTTCGCCCGGTGAACGATCGGCTGCGCGCCTACGGAACCGGCGCACACCAAGACGCCGACCAGTAATGCGGTACGGTTGTTCGACGCCAAGCCGAAGACCAGCATTGAGGCACTGGACAGCGCCGGCAGCAGCAGCTGGCTCCAAGACAAGGGCTTCGGCGGCTCCGGAATTGGCGGCTCCGGAATCGCGAATGCTGTGCGCGTCGGCGGCGCCGGCATAGCCCGCGCCGGTCGGTGTACCAGGCGGCTCACGCTATCACGTCACAACGAAGCTGGTCGACGCAGCGGTTGACTCGACTACCAGCTTCTCTGGCAGCACTTATGACTGGAATCGAGTGGCGTTGGCTGCATTTGCCTGTTCGTAGTCGTCGGCGGCGAGGTTCATCTGGCGAGCGATTTCGACGAGCGTATTGTGCAGAGTCGTCGCGCTGGTGTGCCAGTCGGTGAACAGCTGCTGCAAGGCATCGTGCGCGCTTCCCTGCCAGTTTCCCTGCAGTCCATCTATGCTGGTCTTGAGCCCTGTCAGCTGGGTCTCGATCTCACCGGCGCCGGTGTTCACCTGCCCTGCGGTGGTCCGAACCTGAACAGGATCAACAGCAAATCCCGACATGACTTCCCCCATTAATACTCTGAACCTAAGGTAAATTTTCCGGCGACGCCGACCCTCCGACGCAACCTCACAAAGAGGAACATTGATTCCGGCCGCTACGGGCAGCCCATCCCGCAGCTCCTCGACCTCAACGCGCCCGCCGCCTATTTGATCTTAGATGATCATACAATTCTGATTGTCGCGTGACTCTATCAGATACTGCCCTCTCTTGACCAGTCCGACCATGGTCAAATGTCCGATTCGTCATATTTCCCGAGATTCGCCAGGCTGCGGACGGGCTCCCACTCGGCGAGGAAGGCGGACTTGGCGCTGGTAGCCGCCGCACTGTCACGGCCAGCAGCAGCGTAGTTCGGATCATCATTAGGCGCGGTCCCATTGCAAGAGCTGCCGTCCTGCGCCCACAGGAGGTAGTGCTGGTCGGCCTGTCGGGAGGCTTCCAGGATGGCCAGGAGATCGCTCCGGATTTGCGTGCCGTTTGGTAGCTGGTCGATCCGGAGACTGCCCGCCTGCCGAATCTGAGCGTCGCGGTCGGCCACGACAGTCGACATGGTTCCCAGCGCGGCTTGCATGTCTTGGCAATGCGCAACCTGGTCAATCGCAGTTCTCAGATTCCGACGGGACGTCCCGGACGCCTGAAGGATGCTGTCGACCGCTGACGCCTCTTGGACGAGCAGGGAGCCTGGCGACGGAGTATCGCTCTGCGCCGCGAATCCACCGGTGCTACCTCCGCCGCCGGTTCTGCCCGGCGGTTGCTGCTGGGCGGGCGCCGGTCGGCTCAACGCGTGGACAATGACGCCGACCAACGTGGCGATCAACACCACGGTGACGATTGCGGCAGTGATCCCCGAGCCGCGGCGACGCACGGCCGGGGGCGGTACCGGCCCCTGGCCGGGAGCCGGACCGCCTGGCGGTCCTGGGACGGGGATAGTGGGCCCGGCGCCGGGCCGTTGGCCACTCCATCGGGTAGGGCCAGCGCCGCCAAGGGGCGGCACCCGGACTTGGGCCGGGCCGGCGGCCGTCCGCGTGGCCGTCGTCGAGGCGAGCTGGCACCACGGGCAGGCCGACAGATGGTCGGAGTAGAAGTGGTTCCTGTCTTGGGGACAGGGAACCAGATGCGCCGACAACGTGGCGAACTCTCGGCGCCACCGCGCGGCCGTCGGGCGTCTACTCGGGTCCGCGCCCCCTTTGGTGAAGCACTCGACGAACATGTCCCGCAGCCGCGGCGGGAGGACATCCAGGCGCGGCGTCGCCTTCGTCGGCTGGAGCGGTGACGAAGGCATCTGGTTGAACATGCCTCGGCGCGCGAGGGTGGCGAGGTCTGGTGCCTGACCCTGGCCCTGCCAGCCGCTGTAGGGACGAGCGTCGCGCATGAGGCCGCGGTACAGCAGCAGCGCGAGCGCCCAGTCGTCGAGGGATATCTCGCGGCGGTCGGTTGTCATGTTCTTGCCTACGAACTCGGGCGGCAGCAGGTCGAGCATGGCGACTTCGCAGAGGAAGACGTTCCCTCGGCCGTCGTCGACCTGCACGGAGTCGCAGTCCACCATGGTGATCAAGCCCTGGTTGGCCACCAGGAAATTGTTCGGGTTCGGGTCACCGATCACGTAGCGACCGGGCTCGTGCATCGCATGGAAGACAGCCGCGAGGTTGTGACCGACTCCGACCTGGAACCGCCAATCGTAGGGAAGGCCGTCCTCGCGCAGGTCCGTCGGGCTGAAGACGCGGTGCAGTACCCGAATCCCCGACGGTGCCCGGGGCATTGCGAACCCGATGAACTGTCCGCTGGGGGAGGCGCGCAAGATCGTTCGCGGCCAGGCGATCGAGACATGGCCGTTAGCAAGGGTGGGGTCGTTTGGCTGTTTGCCGATCATGACTGTCAGCTTGCGTTCCAGCCGCGACCGCCGGCCTGCCACGGCGGCCAGGTAGTCAACGCGGTAGATCTTGGCAACGAGCGAAGGCTGGCCGATGATCTCGAAGACTTGGCCCTCGCCGCCCGGCGGCCCCAGCGGTGGGCCGAGCCGCCACCGGCCGCCGCTCCCGGGCCCACCCTTTCCAGCGTCCGGGTAGACGTCGGTCATGTCGCGCTGCCGGCCGTTACGTCCGGGCCGTCCGACGACCGTGTGGCGATCAGGAGCGTCTTGTCGTCGCCTTTGCGGTCCTCGACGGACGTGAGAAAGTCCGCGACCGCGTCCGAGGACGCCTCCGGTGCTTCAGCGAACCGCAGCACGCTCTGGAAGAACGGCGCATAGGGAGCCCGGCGCTGAACCGCGACGCGTTCCAGGCCATCGGTCGACAGGACGACGCCACACAGCCCGCTGGTGAACCGCGAGGCGGTCGACAGCTGGGACAGCGCCCGGTCTCTGGTGATGAAGTACGTCTCGTTGACGTATTCGCCGCGGTCACCCGCCGCGACACCCTCCACTTCCCCCTCGACGGTCTCGACAGCGATGATCGCGTCGCCGACCTGCCCGAACCCGGCGAGCGTCGGGCCGATCAACGCGACAGCGAGGGTCGTGTCGAAATCCCGCGTCGGCCGACGTTCGGCCGCCGCACGCTCCATCACCTGCTTGCCGGCCCACGCGAAGACACGGGCCAGCAACTGCTCGACAGGCAGCAGCGAGTACTCCTCGTCAGCGAGCAGCATCGCGGCCTGCTCGGTCGCGGCGTCCAGCGCCACCTGCGCGCCCTGGTCGCTCGCCTTGGCCGAGCCGGCGCCGTCAGCGACCGCCAGTACTACCCAGTCCGCGACCAGGACGACGCGCAGTGCGTCTTGGCGCGGCAGGCCGGCGCGGACGTGGTCATTCCCGATGACCGAGGCGCCAAGAATCCGCCAGGGGCCGAGAGCATGGTCCACCGTCTGGACCAGCGGCGGAGCGCCGTCCAGACCGGGAGGGACCCAGGCGGTCGCTGCCGTCACGTTAGCCGGGTCTGAGGGCTCCAGCGGGTCCGTCATCCTTCAGTCCTCGCGCCATGCCGGCGTGTTCTGCCGACGCCAGCTCAGATCGAGGCCCAGCCGTCGAGCGGCGGCAGCTTGACCTGTGCGGTGGCGTCCATGCCGGACTCGCTTGAAACATGGGTAGCCGACTGGGAAACGGCCGAGAGGCTCTTGCTGAGCCAGGAGAAGAATTCGGCGAACTTCAGCCCATCCAGCATGAGTGGCTGCCGTTTCCTAGACAGCTCACCCAGGATCCGTAGATCCGCCCCCTTGACGCCGATAGGGATGATGCTCACTCCGTTCGCCGCCTCCATTGCGGTCACTCGGCTGACGGCCTCCGCCCACTGATCACGGTCCGTGGGCTGGCCGTCGGTGATCACGATGAGCCACGGACGGAAGTAGTCCAGTCGGGCTTCGCGGTACATGCGCTTGCGCTCGTCAAGCATCTCGGTCGCCGTGATCAGCGCCTGGGACATCGGGGTCCCACCATAGGCACTGAAAGACCGGTCGGCGAGATAGCGGGCCTCGATGAACGGTTGAGCGACCGTGACCGTGCCGCCGAAGGTGACGACAGCGGCTTCCACTCTCTTACGAGCAAGCGGATCGCCGTCGACCTCCTGGCGAAACGTCAGGTAGCCCTGATTGAGCTCGCTGATCGGCGCCCCGGACATGCTGCTCGATGTGTCCAGCAACATGAGGCAGGCACACCGCGGTTCGGTGTTCTCGTCGTCGGGCAGAAGATCAGGCCGAAGTTCCATGGGTGTCCTCAGTGAAGAGAAGCATTAGTCCTGGTCACGAGCCTGGAGACGGTCGCGTTCCCGGGTCGCCGCGGGTCAGACACGTCCTCAGACGGTGCGACGGGACGGCTGTTACAGCTCTTCAGGCCTCGCGGAACACCCGGGCGAGTGCCGGAACAGTAAGCATGTGCGACGACTTCACAAGTACCCCCGTACCCTGTGCGCCGGCTTCTCGACACGAAGCGGACGATGCGAGCAGCCTACCAGCGGGAGCCACTCGCATCGGGTCGTTGGGCGTCGGGCGTGTTACCCGACGGCGGCTAGCCAGGCGCGCCGAGCTACTACCTGCCGAGCGACTACCTGGTGCGGCCTGGTGCGGACGGCATCTCGTTTACTCAAGCCGCATCGCACAGTCGAGCAGGACGTCTACGCTGTCTTTCGTGCGTCACCACAGCTATGGCCCTAATGGGCCAGCCGGGTTTGCCCCAAAAACTCCCGCCCTCTGGCGACGGTCGAGATTGAAGACGACCGCGTCGTCGAGGTTCCGGTGAACTGGCACCGCAGTGCCATGGTCCGGTTGACACGGACCGCGCTACGCTAACCCCCGTCGGCGTGCGCTCTCTTTTCCCGCTGAAGGCTGGCACCTACCTTGTCGAGGCTGGACGGGTCACGCCCGCCCGGATCCGCGGGCGGTGCGGACGGCCTCCGAGCCCGTTGAGGTGCCGAATCCGCCCGCACAGGTCACCCGAGCCAACCGGACCTTGTGGAGGGACTACACAAGGCAGCTCGCGTCGAGTTGGCCCGCCGTCACGGCGCCTGGGTCGGCGGCGTGGTCGTCGAGCCGCTCGGCGGCGTGGGACGAGCTGCCGGCGGTCGTGCACACGATCCGCCTGGCTGAGGCCGATGCCTGGAGGTGCTGGTCGACCGCCTCGTCCTGGGCTCACGGCATCCGTCACAGGGGATCAGGTCCTCGCTGACCGGCCACGTCTACGGGGATGCCGGGCAGGACACGCAGCCCGCCTGGGTGGCATCCACGCCTCGCCCGACAGCCACAGGTTTGGCGTGCGTGACCCCACCGAAAAATGGCGGCGTGTGTTGCCGGCCGTCGACAGCTATAGCGATTTCGAGGCGAGCATGCATCTGCGTGTCGAGGCGCCCATCGACTTCGTCACCACTAGTGTTCTGAGTCTTTAGTTCTTGTATAGATCGTATGCTTGAGGTATGCCTGGGCCGCGTGCTGTGCCGATCGAGCTGACCGACGAGGAGCGGCGGGTGCTGGAGGGCTGGGTGCGTCGGCCGAA
>Ga0207711_10003864_pt1 | contig 12887 bp, 6 predicted proteins | sample KBSS34metaG_FD_184401 | JGI IMG/M metagenome (GOLD analysis project Ga0207711, IMG submission 184401) | Switchgrass rhizosphere microbial communities from Kellogg Biological Station, Michigan, USA - KBS S3-4 metaG (SPAdes) (version 2) | ecosystem: Host-associated > Plants > Roots > Rhizosphere >...
GGTAGAGGCAATGGCAATGCTTCAGCACTCAATGCAACGCTTGATGTCAAACCAAACTTTACCAACGGAGGCACGCTCGCTATTGCTTCTGTCTCTGGTAAAACCTCCTTCGCCAGTATCGTAGTTGATAATTCCGGCGCTGGAGACCTCTTCACTGCCTCTTCCTCCGGACTCAATAGATTTGTCATCAAACAAAATGGTAATGTCGGTATCGGAAAAGCTATCCCAACTGCTACCCTCGATATCGTAGGCACACTTACCTCATCAGGGCTCATTACTGCCAATGGCGGCTTAACTGTCGCTTCAGGTCAAAATCTTACCCTTGCTGGTGCACCATTTACCAGTAACAATGCTATATTATATGGTACTGCTACATCAGGTATCGTTACTGCTGCCACCACCAATAGTTCCAACCTCTGTCTTCTCTCAGGCGCTTCGGCTCCAACGTGGAGTACCTGCCCAGCAGGCAGTAGCTCTAACTGGGATGTTACTAATGGCGTCATCTATCCTACGAACACCACCCTTGACCTTCTCATTGGAGGCACCACATCTTCGTCAGCGACATTTAGGGCAACCGGCAATTCTGAATTTGCCGGAATAACATCAGCTGCTTCTGTCTCTGGTAATACCTCATTTGCTAGTCTAGTCGTCGATAATAGAGGCTCTGGTGATCTCTTTACAGCTTCCTCCTCAGGCCTGAGTAGGTTTACTATCATGCAAAATGGCAATGTTCAGCTCAATAATTATGCCGGCACTAACGCAATACTCTATGCTAGCCCAACCACAGGTGTACTTGCTACAGCAACCACAGGAAGTAATGGGCTTTGTCTTGTCTCAGGCGCTAGTACGCCTTCATGGGGATCTTGCGCTGCTGGAGCTGGTAGTAACTGGGATATCGCCAATGGCACTATTACACCAAAATTAACCTCGACGCTTGACCTTTTGCTTGGAGGTATAAGCACTGCTTCAGCAAAATTTGCAGTCAAAAATATCAACTCTGGTACTCCTACAGCTACCCTCTCTGCCGGAATCACAGGTGGAGCATATTTGACAGCCGCTGGTACTCTACAAACTACAACCAATCAAAGCTTAACTCTCGGTGGTGATACGACAGGAGACATCACCTTGACCCCCCGCAACGGTAACGGCACTATTACTGCCAATGGAGCATTTACTATAGCATCCGGTAAAAACCTTACTCTCTCTGGCGCTCCTTTCACCAGTAACAACGCTGTATTATATGGTACTGCTACATCAGGTATCGTTACTGCCGCTACTACCAACAGTACTGGTCTTTGTCTTGTCTCTGGTGCAAGCACCCCTTCGTGGGGATCTTGTGCTGCTGGTGCTGGTAGTAACTGGGACATCGCCAATGGAACTATTACACCAAAGTTAACTTCCACGCTTGATCTCTTACTTGGAGGTATTAGTACCGCGTCTGCCAAATTTGGTGTCCTTAATATTAACTCAGGTACTCCTACAGCCTCAGTTTCAGCAGGAGCTGGTTCTGCAGGAGGAGTTTATATAACAGCAGATGGCACCCTTGCTACAACTAATAGACAAACGCTCACGCTTGGTAATTCAGCAACATATAACACGACAGGTAATGTACTCATTAATCCTAACGGAATAGGCAATGTCGGCATCGGCACAATTTCTCCTCTTGCTACCCTCGATGTTCGTGGTAACTCAGGTACTACACCTGTTGCTTCAATTGCCGCATATTCCAATGCCTTTGCTGGTATGGTAGTTGACAACCGAGGCACTGGAGATATCTTCACTGCTTCCTCTTCTGGACTCAATAGGTTTGTGATAACCCAAAGTGGGAACGTCGGGATTGGCACGACAACACCATCACAAAAGCTTTCTGTCAATGGAGATGCAATATTTGGAACAAATAATTGGCTGAATATCGTAGATGGAGGTAGTGGTAATGGATCATTTAAAATAACAGGTACAGGTACTATTGATTTTGCAACGGCACTTGTATTCCGAAACAGCACAGGAACAGTAGCCTATGGACAATTTGATAGTGCAGGCCGTATGGGTCTTGGATTCTCAACAGGTGTCCTTGCTAGCCTTGATGTCAGACCAAACCTCAGTAATGGTGGAACAGTAGCAGTTGCATCCGTATCTGGAAGAACAGCCTTTGCTAGTCTGATCGCTGATAACTCGGGAGGAGGAGATATTTTCACTGCTTCTTCCTCAGGGCTCAACCGATTTGTCATAGCCAACAATGGGAATGTAGGCATCGGGGTGAATACCCCAACAAGCCTCCTCACCTTAGGTTCCAGTAGTACAACAGGAACGACATTTGCATTGATTAATGCCGACACTGGAGGAAAAACATTCTCTCTTATCTCAACAGGTACTGCAAATGGTGCGGGGGCAGGTTCATTTCTTATTTTTGATTCAAACGCAAGTACAAGTAGATTGGCAATTAACGGCAATGGACTTGTCGGTGTAGGTACAACTTCTCCTCTTTCAACATTTGATGTTCGAGGACAATCTGGTACACTCTCTGTTGCCTCTATCTCAGGACGAACCTCTTTCGCCAGTATGGTCGTTGATAACTCTGGTGCAGGTGATATCTTCACCGCTTCCAAATCAGGGGCTACCAAATTCACTATCCTCAGCAATGGTAACCTGTCTTGGGCAGGAACAAACAACGTACTCAGCACCTTTAACTCTCTCGCTACAAGTGCTCAAACCTGGACTTTACCAAATGCTACTGGTACTCTCTGTATCAGTGGGCAGGCCTGTGCTTCATCTGGCACTGTCGGTTATTGGCAGCGTTCCTCTGGAGCGCTTTCACCTGATCAAATTACCGATGATCTCTTGATCGGCGGCACCTCCTCAAGAAGTGCTCTCTTCCGTGTCACTGGTGCTTCTGCTTTCTCCGGTACTACTTCTGTCGCTTCTGTCGCTGCCAATACCTCTTTCGCTGGCCTGGTTGTCGATAACAAAGGCTCCGGTGATCTCTTTACAGCTTCCTCCTCAGGCCTGAGTAGGTTTACCATATCTCAGAATGGCAATGTAGGGATAGGAACAAACCCCGCCTTTTCAAGCGATACAAGACTGGCTATACAGGATTCTATTAGCAACACGAGTTTTGCAGGTAGGGCCATGTTAGAACTTGATAATACCGACACAACTGCAAACAACGTTTTTGGAATTCACTTCCGTCAAAACGACACAAACGCTTTAAGAGAAACTGTTGCCAATATTGATCTCATCGGGGTTAGTCATACAGTAGGAGCGCAAAGTGGCTCACTTGCTTTCGGCACACGTAATGCTGGCACCTATGCTGAACGGTTACGTTTAACCTTCGATGGCAAACTTGGTTTAGGAACAACTTCACCCCTTGCTACCCTTGATATTCGAGGTCAAAGCGGCACATTACCTATCGCTTCTCTCTCAGGAGTCACCTCCTTTGCTACCTTAGCTGTTGATAATTCAGGCACTGGTGCTCTCTTTACTGCCTCCTCTTCAGGCTTGAGTCGGTTCGTGATAGCTCAAAATGGCAACGTAGGCATTGGAACAACTACACCAGGATATCTACTTGATGTGCGCAACAATAACAATGCTGCACAACTTCATCTTTCAGGAACCGGAAATGATGAAGGAGCTTACTTCATAGGAGCTAATACAAATACCGCATATATTACTGGAGGAGCTACCTTCAATGGCACGTCCTGGATTGCAAAAGATACGACAGCCAGCTTTTTCGGTCAGAGTGCTGGGGTTTTTCTCTGGGGAAGCAACACGGGTCTTACTCCCGGAAATACCTTTAGTCCTCTCTCCCGCATGCAACTTGATGCTTCAGGCAAACTGGGTCTTGGCGCTTCAACCAATTTAGCTACGCTTGATGTTCGAGGACAGAGTGGCACTTTACCGATTGCTTCCTTCTCAGCAAAGACATCTTTCGCCGGTCTGGTTGTTGATAATTCCGACCAAGGTGATATCTTCACAGCTTCTTCTTCAGGAACACCTCGATTTACTGTCCTGCAAAATGGAAATGTTCAAATCCACAGTCTTTCAACAGGCATTGCTCATGTCTCATCAACAGGCGTACTTTCCTCTAGTGCAATTAATTTGGCAAACTCAGATGTCATCGGCATCCTTCCTGTTGCCAATGGTGGTACTGGACAGAATTTTTCAGGTGTTAATACCGGCGCTATCATGTACTTCTCAAGTACCGGCGTCCTAACGACCCTCCCAATTGGAGGGACAGATGCTGTCCTGACCGTAGCAGGAGGGGTACCTAGCTGGGCTGCATCTTCAACCCAACAATACTGGCAACGCAATAATGGTGCTGTTGCTCCAGTTAATATAACTGACGATTTACTCCTTGGTTCCAGTGCTACCGCTTCTGCCAAGTTTGCCTTTAAGAACGTAAACAGTGGAATACCTACAGCGTCTATTTCTGCACAAAATGCGGCAAATAATAGCAGTTACATTACAGCAGATGGGACATTAGCAACAACAGCACGCAATACCCTCACCATTGGTAACTCTGCAACTTACGATACAACGGGTAATGTCCTGATTAATCCCAACGGCACCGGTAATGTCGGTATTGGAACGACATCCCCAGCAAGAAAATTGCAAGTGGTAAGCAATCAGCCACTTCGTATGGGTGTCTCTGCCGCAAATGAGTATGTTGATTATTCACAACGCGGCACTAATATTTGGGGCTGGCTTACTACCAGCACCATAGGTACCCTTAGATATCCCATTTCCTGGGATATGACCAATGGTAATGTCGGGATTGGACATACTAATGACACGGCCTTTCTCACCGCGCTTGATGTCACTGGCTCTGCTTCTGTCTCCGCCAATCTTTCTATGGGTGGAACAGGGACTGCACATACCTTCAATGTCCTTGACAACGGCAGCCTGAATTTCCAAAGATCTCAAGGAGGAGACACAGGACTTGCTACCCAACTCTTCCTTAGAAGCGACGGAGCAATTGGTATAGGGACAACATCACCTATTGCCCCTCTCCAGATTAATGGCGGAATCAGCAACCATCCTGCTTTACTCATTAATCAACTAAATAATGGTGATATCATTTCAGCATCAACATCAGGAACCACTAAGTTTACTGTCAATAATAATGGGGACATTATTACAACAGGTGCACTGACTGCTGCTAGCACAGTCACCTTCTCTACCTTTACCACCGATAAAGGACTTCTCTATACCAATGGCTCAGGTGTTCTTGCTCAGACAGCACAAGGAGCAACGGGAACCGTTCTGCATGGAAATGGAACAAGTGCTCCATCATTCTCAGCAGTCTCTCTTACCGCCGATGTTACTGGCACCTTGCCTATAGGCAATGGTGGAACCAACGCGATTACCGTTGGCGGAGCAGGAACTATGGCATACTCTACCGGCACTGCCTATGCCTTTACTGCTCAGGGAACAATTGGACAGTGTCTCTTGTCCAACGCTTCAGGCACACCATTCTTTGCTGACTGTAGTTCAGGTACAGGATCAGCCTGGTCTGTAAATAATGGAGCTATTGTTCCTGTTAACGGAACGCTTGACCTCTTTGTGGGATCTCAAGCAACAACTTCAGCAAAATTTGCCGTTCTCAATGTTAACTCCGGCACACCTGTAGCTTCTGTTTCATCAGGATTGAATGGCACTGGTATGTATTTCACAGCCGATGGTACACTGGCTACCACCAAAAGACAGACGCTCACTATCGGTAACTCAACAGCCTACAATACAACCGGAAACGTCCTTATTAATCCAAATGGCACTGGCAATATCGGGTTTGGAACGACTACCCCAACTGCCTTCCTTGACGTCGCTGGCGCTGCATCTATCTCAGGAGCACTCAAATTGTATGGAACATCTACTATTCAAGCAACCGCTCTTAAAACATTTACACTTGGTGGCGATACCACTGGCAATATTAGCCTTCTTCCGCTCAATAGTACTGGCAAAGTTGGTATCAATACCACCTCTCCGGCACGTACGTTGGATGTCAATGGGACTGGTGCTCGTTTTGCAAATGCAGGCAATGGCATCGAATTCCTCCAAACAGGTGCCACAAATTGGCAACTCAGTACAAATGTGGGAACAAACACAAGCTTTTCTATTACCAATGGTAACTTCGGTGTTGGAAACACTGCTCCTTCTTCCTTATTGAGTGTCGGTTCTACAGAACAGTTCCGTGTGGACAGCTCAGGGAATGTCGAAAGCATCGGATATTTTGATAATGGCATTGGAGGTATTGGCCAATTCCAGAACTTGTTGACCAATTCTGAAACCATCGGCGGTACAGGCTGGACACTGCAGAATTCAGAAACCGCAACACAAAACTCAACCACTGCTCCTGATGGCAATACCACGGCTACAAAGTTACAAAATGGTGGTGTATCAAGCGGTGCTACCTATGAACAGTTTACCGCAAACTCAACAACGAATCCTTACACCGTCTCCTTCTGGGCAAAACAAGGCACTAGTTCAACCATCAGTTATACTCTTTTTGATGGAAATACCAGTGCATTCTTAGGTGGACTTCAGACGGTAACCTTAACTGCCAATTGGCAACGATTAAGTGTCACTGGTACTCCTGTGGCAACAGGACACTCACTGTATCTCATCATCTATGCAGATGGCACAGCTTCTACAAACTCAAGCTATAACTATGTCTGGGGTGCTCAAGCTGTTCAGGCAAGTAGTCCGCTCGTCTATACACGTACTGTTAACTCGGCAGTTTCGACACTCCAATCTGGTGTTGTTAGCAATAATGGATTCATGTCCAATGGAGTAGCTGGTGTAACTGTTTCAGGTCAAGCAGCCTGTGTTACGACAACTAATGGTATTGTCACTGGAAGTGCAGCTTGTGAAGCTGGTGTTGATACCTGGAGTACTGCAAACGGCGCTATCTACACCAGCAATCAAACAATGGATACAATATTTGGTGGTATTAGCTCATCCTCTGCTGTGTTCAAAGTCAGTCCACAAGGAACCGCTCCTTCCGCCTCAGTATCGGGCGCTACCTCTTTCGCCGCACTGGTTGTTGACAACAAGGGTTCAGGAGACCTCTTCACCGCCTCCAAGAGTGGCAAGACCCTATTTACAATCAAAAATACCGGGGTTGTCCAGATGGGAACCAACACTGATGGTCTTACCTTTGATTACCTGAATGGAGGCCCCAACTATAGCGGCCTGGCAAGACCGACTAAACAAATCATCCTTTCACCGGAGTACGCTGGTGCCATTTTGACTGCTTCAGGATCAGGTTCCACCAATGGACAGATGACTTCTGATGCCTCCTCTTCAGCAACACCAAGCAGCTTCAACTTCAGCAATTACTATCAATGGGTATCAAGTCAAAGTACCTTACAAGATTACACTGTGGCAGTCAAACTTAATCTTCCAACAGACTTTTCCTCATGGGCTCCTGGAGGATCAGCAATGCAGATTAAATACAATACCAACTTGAAAGATGCAAACTCAGGCAAGATTGATGTCTATATTTATAATCCAACTAATAGTGCAAGCGTACCTGTCTTCTTCCGTACAGCCCAAGCTTCAACTGCAGATAAAACATGGACCACAGTTAATATTGATGCTTCAGAGTTTAGTAAGGCAGTTACTTGGAATACTGCAAGTCAGTCAGCCACACTTTATATCAAGATGTACTCAAAAAATAGTCTGTATACTCAAGTTGGAGATATTATCATGAACTACTTGAGTAAGTTCTAGAAGATGAAACAATTAAAATTTTCTCATAAACAGATCCTTATCTTCTCTCTTATCCTCGTACTAACCATTTTGTTAGGCGGTGGCTATCTATTTGCAAAAAGTACTGCCAAACATACACCAACAGCAGGACAACTAGCTCTTCCGACACCGCAACCAACTATGGCACCACAAGTACGTGGACTCATTAACACAATTGCAAAGAAAACAACCCTGCCAGAAGATGAAACTCCCAATGTAGCAACAGTCAGTGATGTCAACAAACTTCAGAATCAGCCATTCTTCGCCAAAGCAAAAAACGGCGATAAAGTTCTCATCTATATACTCTCAAAAAAAGCTATCCTCTATCGCCCATCAACAGGCCAGATTATTCAGGAAAGTGCGGTCGAAGTTGCAACAGATGAAACAGCCTCTCCATCTGCTGAAGCATCAAATTCAACGACACTTAAAATAAAATTTTAGCTTGAAGGAAACTTAAGATTTATAACTACAGTATTAGTATCCCCGAGAGGAGTCGAACCTCCAATCTTTCCCTTAGGACGGGACTGCTCAATCCATTGAGCTACGGGGACATCATTTGTATTTTACCATACCCAGATGTACAATTGTCTTTATTCTGAGTTCAAAATGTTTAACAAACCAACTGGTAGATGAGATTACTTATATGATACAACCTGCCAGCAGAAATTCGGAGTGTAGTGAATCGGTATCACGCTTCGTTCGGGACGAAGAAACACCGGGTTCAATTCCCGGCACTCCGACCAAACGAGGTTGAAACCTATATTGAATTCATTTTTAATTTCGTATATACTTTTTAGCATGTCAGACGGGCCATACACTCCAGAAGAAGCAATTCCACATGATACGCCACCATCAGAGGGAAAGCCACGTGAAGCTGTAAATGAATTCATTGCAAAAGTACGATCTTCTATGACGCCTGATGAACTAAGTCGTCTACCCAGTGAAACTGGACCATATCTTAATGCAATTACAGGAAAAGCACTTGATAACCTTGATCAATTTGGTGGCGATCTTGCAACTTTGGTAGCAAAAAATTATCACGATAGTCCGCGCGGAGAAAGGTTTATCCAAGATCCTAAAAATAATGGTACACTTTTTGTTGATGGAGAAGGTGCATTAGTGACCCTTAAAGGAGCAGAAATTGCAACTATCCAAAAAGGAATACAAGGTGAAGGAACTCAATACATCAAAAGGTTTGATACATACGATGTTTTAACAGGCCCAAACAAAGGAAAACACTTCGGAAGAGACGAAAGACCAATACCTGAACCAAAACGACCAACGCCTGTCAGTACTGGTAAATAAACCCATACAGGATGCAAATAGAATTAGCCCCTGTTTAAGAGATATGCAATAGGAATTGTACGTTGAAAATGCTGCGTGAGTTTTACTTCTTCCGTTCTTCTGAGGCGTAGACGTCGTTGTATTCTCTCTTCTCCCAATCAAAGATTTCTGTAGTATCAAAAATAAGAGCTTCTTCTTTCATCGCGTCTTGAGGAAATTCTGACGCATGAATCAAATTATATTGCTGACTCATTGCGAGATCGCCTCGGATTGTTCCTGGAGCTGCTTCACGCGCCTTGGTAATCCCAATCATTGTGCGCACTGTACTGACTGCCTCAAGTCCTTCCCAGAGCATAGCAACAACAGGATATGACTTCATGTAGGATTTCAAATCAGGGAAGAAAGCTTTATCAGAATGGTGAGCGTACCATTCATCAAGCACTGCGTCAGAAAGGCTGATCAACTTAAGTCCTGCAAGACGAAGACCTTTTTGTTCAAAACGGGAGATAATTTGGCCAATAAGTCCCCTTTGGACTCCATCTGGTTTTACTAAAACAACTGTTCTTTCCATGTTTATAACTTTAACAAATCTTCAAGCTTTTGTCTATCTTCAAAATTTCCAATTAAGGCAAGATTGAGAGTACTCTCTTTAAGGAATTCTTTTCCAACTGCTTCAATCTCTTCTTTGGTAACCTTGTCTATTTGGGCAAGGACATCAGCTGGGTTTTCAATTTTTTCCTCAAGAAGCTCCTGATGTGCATAGTAGACAGATACCGAACGACTGTCTTCAAGATCAAGTACCAAGTGACCCTTTAAAAATTCTTTTGCTTTGGTCAATTCTTCCTCTGTCAGACCCATTTCACCACGTGCAACCTTACGATACTCAGCCATCATTACTTCCACCGCTTCTACGACCCTCTTAGGGTCAATGCCGGCCATACTGACGAGTGTTCCAGCATCTGCATATTCGTCAGAATGAGTACGAACATAATATGCTAATCCCCGCTTCTCACGAACTTCATGGAATAGTCTACTACTCATACCACCACCCAAGATAGCTGCTAAAAGAGAGAGCGGATAGCGTTTTGGTGAAGCCAAAGAGACTGTTCTTACACCAAGTGCAATATGAATTTGTTCTGTTTGTTTGTGTTTGACCAAAACCTGAGGTTTGTCTTGTTTTTCAACTAAGGCCTCATATTTTTTTATAGGAAATGCTTTCATTTCACCGAAATGTTTTTCAACCAAGCTTTCGGCATCTTCAGAATCAATACCCCCTGCAACAACAACCGTCAAATTATCTGCGCTATAGAGTTCTGCCATGTAACTCACAAAATCTTCACGAGAAATTTTGTTGATAATCTCTTTATTCCCTGCAATATCCCAACCCATCGGGGTATCACCATACAAGAGCTGTTCATAGATATCACCAATTTTACGAACAGGCATGTCTTCATAGAGGTTGATTTCTTCAATAATAACGCCACGCTCTTTATCAATTTCTTTAGGATCTAATTTAGAATTCATAAGCATATCTGACAAGACATCAAGAGATGTTTCGTAACGTTCTTTTGAGGATTTAATGTAGTAGCCGGTTGTTTCTTTGCCAGTAAAGGCATTAAATTCACCACCCATGCCATCAATCAAGGATGAAATAGCCATAGCATTTGGACGCTTTTCTGTTCCTTTAAACGCCATGTGTTCCAAAAAATGAGAAATACCGCTGTTATTACGGGTTTCATAGCGACTACCAGCACCTGCCATCACAAGAACGGTTACACTTTCAAGACCAGGCATAGGAATGGTTAAAACTCGAAGCCCATTTGCTAAAACTTTTTTCTTATAATTCATACTATATCAGGACAGAATCCCATTCTATCATGAATTTAACCATTTGCCAAGAGGACAATCTATATCTATAAGATGCTCAGGTAACAAGGAGTGCTTTCCTAGGAGCCACCAATGTAGATGTAAAATTTTGGAAATTGCAGTAGTAACCAGTTGTGTTATGAAGCTTGCAGTATCTCCGACATTACAAAGTATTGCCTTAAGCTCATTTACCTCATACCTTTGTGCTGGTGACAGTCCCTGTGTCACTGACAGCAATTTTATACCTGGTACCATTGGGGCTTTTTAAGATTAGTCCTTTCCCCGGAACTTCCATTCTCATATCCCCACTCATATACCCCGTGGCTGCATCACCAAATGCGCCGCCGCCGTCCCCAATTTGAGTCAAGGTCGCTGAAGGACCTGGCGACAAAGTAACGGATCCGGGTTCATGCCAATTATTAAAGAGCGTAAGTCCGCCTTTCCATGCTATAGTAGCTGCCGATAGATTCACGCCTTCAAAAAGAACTCTTGTTTTGACATCATTAAAAAAAATGCCAGTTCCGGGAGCACCTCCCAATAAACCTCCAGTGATAGTTAAGCGGGACTGAGTGCCAATACTTTGTGACGACCAATTGATAATATCTGTGCCAGTAGGAGCACTGCCAAATACAGAGTTAATTACATCCATGCGCACTCCAAATGCATTGGCTGTAGTTTTGAAAACACTGCTAGCTCCTTCAGCTTGGCAATTCATTAGGCGAATGGTACCTGATGTATAGTTATAATTTCCATCCTCACAATCAACAATCCAACCAAGTGGCTGCCAATAGCCCCCCCCACTCTTGGGTGTAGCGCCAGAAAACTGACAAGAACTCGCAATAACTGAACCACCATGTAACTCAAATGCCGTAGGAGTAGCAAATTGGCATCGCTCAAAAAGATGACTTACACTATTAGAATGGCCTATATATACACCAGCCTTCGTTGGATACAACATACGTATCTCACGAATAATACCAAGATCGTTATTGAAGTCATGTTGAGCATCTTTACAAGTCCATTTTATACCATAATTCATATTTAAAACTCCGGCTGTACCAATTGTTAGCCTTTCTAGCCGTAGCCCCGTTGGCGAAAAGGTCCCCCCTGGACTGCCAGCATTTTCTACACGGGACTCAACTCCGCATTCAGGTGGAGCTGGCGTATAACCGCTTACCCAAAGATCGGATAATCCACAATAATAGCAATCTTGAAATTTAAATACTGCTTTACCGGCTACTCCGGCAGTGGGTACAATTTGTGTTGTCCAGCTTCCAGCTCCTCTGATCATCAAGGTGGCGGCATTATTGATAAGGATTGTATCACTGACTTTATAGAAACCAGGAGGAATATAAACTTGTCCTGCACCTTTATATTTGCTTACATTTGAGAGTGCATTAGCTGCATTGATTGTATTTTGGATTGCGACTGTATCATCAGTAATGCCATCCCCTTTTGCTCCATAATCTTTTACATTAAATGGTAGGTCTTTAAGTGATCCGTCAGGATTATGAGCAACAGAAAGATAGTCGTTCAAAACGCTTCCCCATGTTCCCTGATCTCCTCCTGGTTGTGGTAATCGTGCCATAGATCTATTTTATCCTGTTTTGAAATATTTTTGCAAGAGGGAGTCTGAAAAGATACCCGATGACAACGTAAATGAGGAGATTATTCTGGCTTCTTATAGATATTCTACGTAGTAATACCCCAAAACAACTTGGTCGACGCTCTGCGCTGTTGGGGTCGTGACTTCAATAACAACCTGACCATCTGTCGGGGCAACAGCATTAACATCAGCAAAAACACATTGACCATTATCAACCTGCATCCCCATAAGGTTAGCTGATACAGTTCCGACAGTTCCATAATTCATGATAAGTGTAGCATAGGTAACACCACCACCAGTTGTTCTAAATCTAACGGTTACTGGCGTTGGTGTGCCTGTCCCTTTACTCTCAGCAACAATCCCTACACGCAAAATTCGTCCATCA
>Ga0207711_10003866_pt1 | contig 12885 bp, 5 predicted proteins | sample KBSS34metaG_FD_184401 | JGI IMG/M metagenome (GOLD analysis project Ga0207711, IMG submission 184401) | Switchgrass rhizosphere microbial communities from Kellogg Biological Station, Michigan, USA - KBS S3-4 metaG (SPAdes) (version 2) | ecosystem: Host-associated > Plants > Roots > Rhizosphere >...
TTCTCAGGGCTGTACCATGGGCATTGAATGGCCCGGCAGGAACAGGGTCAGGCACAATCCACTGTGCGCTCCTGGTGTTATTTTCGCTGATATGAGGTTGTAATTCCTGGGAAGTAGGCCTGTCTCTTTTAGGCTCGTACGCGTCCAGCATGCTCCGATCTGCCATAGCAGGTTTCTCCTTTAGTGGGATTGGAGTTTCAGGGGCTTTCCGGGGGTTGCCTGAAGTTAAGACAGGTCACGTGAAATTCTCGTGAATGCAGGGCAGTATCCGGATTGTTCAAACAGTTTAAGGTAAAATACTATGGCCTCGCCGCCGCAACCCAAAGTAAAAAATTGAGCAGAACCGAATCAATCTATCCTTTAGCCAGGATTCTCCGCCTGGTCAAAATTTTGCTCAACTGCATGCTAATAGCCTGGCTGGCTGCCGCACCCATACTGGCGCAGGGGGAAGGCGGCGCCAAGTCAAATGGTGGCACAGGCAAAGCAAAACATGCCACGCTCATGTCTGAAGATGACTTGAATCCGGCCGATACGATTGATTTCTTGCTAAAAAAAAGAAATCCTTATCTCGACCTGGCACAGCTGGGGAGTTACCAGGCCAGAGTGACTAAAAGTGATTTACTCCGCCTCAATTGCCCGGACGGCAAGATTGTGCGCACATTGAGGTTGGATAATCTCAGACTCAACGACAGCGACATTGAGGCAATCAGCCACCTGCCACTGCAAAGCCTGGGATTGAACGGCAACGACGTCAAAGACCTGCACGCGCTCATGCCGATCAAAACCCTGCAATCCGTGTACCTAGACGATACCAGACTCTCCCGGCAGGGCTGGCTTGTGCTGGCCGGCTTGCCGGAGCTGAAAGAGGCTGGCTTTTGCCGTTCCAACATCAAGGACAGCGATCTGGCCCTCCTGCACAACCGCAAAACAATACGCCGGCTCTACCTGGGAGGCTGCTCCGACTTGTCACCACATGCGGTGGCACTGCTGCGACAAATGCTGCCGGAAAGCACAATAGAATTTAACCCTCTTGAAAAAAAAGAATATTACCAGGATGCCCGGGCCCTGGACTCTATCAGAAGTACACTGATGGACAGGGGTATGTGGGACGAAGCCGATCTTTCCCTGCGCAAGCAATTAGAAACCTGGGAAAAAAGACACCCTCTTCCCTATCCTCTTATTGCCGATGCTCTGCACAAGCGTGCCCAGTGCCAGAAGGCACTGCACTATTACCAGGCTGAACGCGCCTTCATGGCAAGAATGCTGGATATTTATTTCCAGCACATGTCGGATTATTGGGAGCTTCCCGGTCTGGTAGTGGAGGCGGCCATAAGGTACGAGCAGGAGAAGTTTCACGAAAAAGCCATATCACTGAGACTGCAAGCCAATGATATTTGGCTCAAGCGCCCGCTCTTCGGTTGGAGCCTCAGCGCCGCAGTCGGTAATCAAATAGAACTCAGTCATTACGCCCTTGCCGATCACGATCTAAAAAAGGCAAAACAATGGGCCGACAGCGCCTGCAAATTAGCGGCCGACCATCATGCCCTAGGCAAAACAGAGGGCGCCCAGGCCCTGCTCAACCTGGCCGAATACAATCGCCAGACAGGCAATCCAGCCGGGGCTACTCGGCAAGCGAAGGCGGCACTGGCTATCGTTAGCAAGCTCAAACACTGCGCTAATGAGCGCTTTGACGCAGCCAAATGTCTGTCCCAAATCAACATCGCCGACCACAAATATGGCGAAGCGGAAAGCTTACTGAAGCAGGCCATGAGCAATCCGCCCTGGGACAAAAACCGGCAGATTTCGGGCTACCGCCTCCTTGCCCAGGCCCTTTCCGGCCAGGGCAAAACAGAGAAAGCAAACCAGTGCAAGCGGATGGCAGGGAAGCTTATGAGGCAGGAGTCAAATCAGTAGCCCATTGACGGCAAGCAAATGGTATATTCAAATCAAGCTTTTCAGTTTTGAGGTTCGGGAATGAAGTAAGTGGCAGCGATGGAGGCTGCGTTTTTTGCCTAAGTTTGGGACATTTCCCGGAGAGCTTCAAGAAGGCGATCTCGTCGGCGGTACCTGCACGGTACTCGACTATATTGGTAGAGGTGCCATGGGGCACGTATATCGTGTGCGCCATAATTCCTTGAACGCCGAATATGCCCTCAAGCTTTTGAGCAGCGACCAATTTAATGATGAAGCCGCGCGCCTCTTCAAACGTGAAAGCTATGCGATTACCAAATTAAGTCACCCAAATATCGTACGCATATATGAGTCCGGGCTGGATAACGGGAAATTGCCTTATTACGCTATGGAGCTTCTGGTTGGCAGAGATCTTGGCAAAAAAATCCGGGCCACAGGACCGCTCCCAGTGACGGAAGCTGCCGCCATTTTTATTGAAGTCTGCAAAGGCTTGAGTTACGCGCATTCTGAAGGCGTTGTCCATAGTGACATCAAACCCAGTAACATCTTTCTCTTAGACAAACCGGGCGCCAGCCGCGAGAAGGTTAAAGTCGTGGACTTCGGTATAGTCAAATTTTCGCGGGCCAAAGACATGGAACATCCAGAAGGAGATGTCCAGGGCACGCCGTTTTATATGAGTCCGGAACAATGCATGGGTGTGCGCCTCGATGCCCGCTCCGACATCTATTCCCTGGGCTGCACACTGTTTGAGGCCCTCACCAATAAACTGCCCTTTTGCGGTGAGGATCCCACCGCAACAATGCACATGCAACTGGAGAACCCAGCCCCCACCCTCAGCGAAGCCTCAGGTGGCAAGGAATTTCCCGAGGCCATGGAAGCCATCATCGCCAAATCAATGGCTAAAGATCCGGCTGAACGGTATCAGACGATGGACGAGATGTCACAGGCTCTGGCAGGGGTAATCGAGACCGATAAATGGGCCAATGCGATGGCGAACTCCAGTGCGTCTGTAGTGAAGGAAGCGGATCCGACCGCATCACTCAACCTCCCGGCTCAACAAAAATCGGTCCGGGTAATAGTGGCACTGGCGGTGCTTATGCTTGTGCTCTGTCTGGTGTTTTTTATGATATCCAGGCACTAAGCCATCACCTTCATCAGGCTCTAAAGATTCGGATAAATCAGAGCTCTTTCTTTATTGTAGTAGTTGGTGCTGAGTTTGTACGCTGTATGTGTCAACCAGGCGGCACCGCCGACGGCGCCTACGGCTGTTACGGCAGCCAATGCGGGAGCGGAAATGGTGCCAATCGGCACAGCTACCCAACCCATACTGGCGATTTCAGAAAAGGTGGCGACATTGCCGCCGAGGAAGCCGAGCATGCCACCGCCCAGGGCGCCGGTAAAAGCACCAAGTGTAGCGTCTTTCAGCGATTCTATATGGGCTCGATTGGGATCCAAAGTTTTTGGTAAACGCTTCATGCCATATTCGCTGATACCAAGCGACGAGTAATGATCGTCGCTGTCATCGAGTACTGATAGGGCGTGAAAACTCTTTTCCAGAAAATCAATCATCTGTCGGTCTTTCGCCAGTGCCGGATCCTGTTCGGCCACTTTTAATTCAGTCATACTGACGTTGCCGTTGTTATCCTTGTCCATCAGCTTGAAGTCATTAATAAATTCTCGCACAATCTTATTGGCGTCATCTATTTTGCGATTGAATTGCGGATCTTTGCGTACATCAGCCGAAATATCCGCCCAGGGACTGGGCGCGGGCGCAGCAGCGTGACCGCCATCGGCGGCCTTGAAATTTTCAGACATATAGTGACCTCAGCGGGGGTAAGTGCGGAATGGTTAATCCTTACTATCCCGCCTTCCTAGAATTTGGACAGATTTGGGCCAAATTAAGGAAAAAGCGTCCTGCTTAAAGACTACAAAGGACAGCCTGAAGTTCAAACTTCAACTGCATAGCTCGAACGTGTCGGTTCTTCGGATTTTTGGCAAGGGCCTTAGTGACTATACGCTCCATCTCCAGAGACGCAGGCGAATCAGACAGTGCCATTGGTGGTGGCATTTCACTAATATGTTTGCCCATCAGTTTCATCGGATCTTCCGCTGTAAAGATCAGGCGGCCGGTGAGCATTTCATACATCAAACATCCAAGAGAATAAATATCGGTGCGCTGATCAACCGTGGTGCCCATACATTGTTCGGGGCTCATATACATGGGGCTGCCGACCGCCTCTCCTTCGCGCGTCAGGACCATAGAACTATCATGCGACCACATCTTGGCGATGCCAAAATCAACAATTTTGACAAAGTCACGCATGCCGTGCGCCTCCAACAACATAATGTTGCTTGGTTTGATATCACGATGAACAATACCGATGTCGTGAGCATGCGCCAATCCATCTGCTATTTGAATAAAAATAGGCAATGCGCGTTGCAACGAAAATTTCTCAGGTTTCGTTACGGCCAGGTGCGCTGGTACTCCATCTATGTGTTCCATTACCATGTAAGGCCGACCATCGGACAGCAAACCAAAATTGTTGAGAGCAACAGTGTGTGGAGAGCTAAGGCGGCTGGATAACTCAGCTTCTTTCTTGAAGCGTCGCACCAGGTCTAAGCTGGTCGCCAGAGTTTGATGCAAAATCTTTATGGCAACTATTTTGCCTGTTTCAATATGTTGGCCTTTGTAGACTTTGCTGCTTGCACCTCGGCCTGCAAGGTCGAGCAAAGCATAGCCTGGCACTGAGTCGGCTTCTTTGTGATGATCAAAAATGGCAATTAGTGGCGTCTTGTCACTGGGGCAACTCAACTGATCGCCGGGATAAGTTTGATTGCAAACCAAACACAGCCGCTCGCCGCTGTTAGAAAGCATCTTAAGCAATTGTATGCCCCACAAGTGTATATGGTTGGTTGTATGAGCTTCTGGTAAGAAGGGACCTAAAACACCCGACAGGAGCGACTTGCAAAAGTTCCTACTGGCATAAGATTTATATTAGTAACTGAGCGGAGCTATCACTCGACCGGGACAGCTGGGGCCTGAGTGTGGGCTACCGTATACAACGGCGCTTTCCACTAACCTGCATCTAAGTAGCAAAACGCTATCATAGAAGCCTAATTTCTCTAAACAACGGCGGTTCAAATGATAGACGGTAGAAAATTCGGCATCGCCTCCATTATCTCTCGCAGAGCCCTGAGCATCGTCCTGGGCCTTTCTTCCACTCTACCTTTGACCTCAATTGTTGCTCTTGCAAATGCGCCACAGATGCCGTTCCACAGCCCGGGCACCTGGGGTCACTCCAATTCTGCGACCATGAACGCCGCTTATACAGCCGCCAGTGAATCGGCACGGGGACAGTTTTCGCCTGCTTCTAGCGGATTCGGCCACCACGCGGCAGCTGCCGCCTCATTTGCCCAGCCAAGCCATAACAGTATTAGTGCTGCGGGCGCGATCAGCCAGATTTTTCACAACCGGCAGGTACACAGTCAATTCAGCAACGCCACCAACACAAACAATAATTACGCCGACTTCAATCTCAACTCAGCCAAAGCAGTTTTTCTCGCCGGCAACCTCGGCAATTTTTCCAATCTGACTATTGAAGTCGGCGGCAAGCAAGAACTAGTCGCACTCAACACCATGCTCACCGCAGCAGAAGTTGTGGCAGCTCAGCAGGTGCTCGCCAACGGACATCAAACAATCACACTGAACGCACACGGCACCGCTTCCGGTGGTTCGATACTTTTAAATGACGGCATGTACAAAGCCCTTGACCTGGCGGCGGGCAGTAAAGACGTTGGCTCATTGACGATATCGCGCGGATTGCAAGTAATCGACAGCATGAGTAATCTAATGCTTGGTGGAAGACTCGTCAACTTCGGCACGCTTTATACCGCCTCCGACACCGCTGGTGGTGCAGATACAATTGCTGCACATGCAATCTATAACGCATATGGCGGTGCTATAGGTTCCTATTTGGGAAATAGCTTACCTGCACTGTTTGCGGCGGACCCGATATTGACGGCAGCCACATCCCTGACCAATAGCGGCTCGATAAGCAGCAGCGGCAATCTCACGATCAACGCTCCGATCATAAATAACATGCTCTCGCAGACTCAGGGCACGCACAATGCCGTTGCACCGAGCATGACCGCAGCACAAGATGTTTCGCTCAACACTGCATACCTGACCAACAGTGGCACTGTGACCGCCGCTAACGGCAATATCAATGTAATAGCTGCCAGTGGTCCACTCAGTGTCAACGGTGCCGGCGGCACGATGCAGGCTAACAACGGCTACATCCAACTGGCCACCAATAACGCAGATATCTACGCCAGCGGTGGAGACTATCTCTCCAAACAACTGGGTTTAAATAGTGGAGACGGCCAAGTTTATGCAAACATCGGCAATGTAACGGGTGTTATCGCCACTCAGGCATTTGGCGCCCACATCATTACCGCCTCCGACGTCATGAAAATCGGTGACTGCTCATTTGAAGGCGATCCTACTTATGTCAACACCGCCGGAGACATCGATCTAAGCGGTACCATCAGCTCCACTGGCGAAGCAATTGCCATTCTCGCCTCGAAAGACATTACATGCACTGGTGGTTCTTTCCAGATCACAACAGGTGGTGGTGCACTGACCATGGTGGCCGGCGGCAAAATTACAACGACCGACAGCACTCTTAATCCCGGCCCCAACATCCCGGGTAACGCTATCAAAGTCGGCACAACCGCCACCGTCAACGGTGCGTCATCTACAGGCGGAAGCTTTGATATTCAAATATCCCCAGGAGGCGAAGACATATCGACAGCCTCAGCCAAGGGTAACGGCGGCAATGTCACACTTATCGCTTACAAAAACACAGCCGGTAACGGCGGCATAGTCGATATCCCCACAGGCATCGGCACCCAGGGCGGAGGTGCCGGCTCAAGCAGTGGCAGCATTCTGGCTATAGGCGACGGCATTGTTACAATTGCAAATCCAAGCTCAATACGCCTGGAAACTTTAACCCTGTCTTCAGGAAATAACATCAACAAACCCTCTGTTACAGTTTCAACCTCCACCGCGACCGGCAAGGTGACATTCGACAGTCTCGGCAATGCCAGCGGATCATTTAAAGCCGGTAAGACCACTCTGGGCCAGGGCAGTGTATACATCGACAGCATTACTTCCAGCGACGGCAACACAACAGTCAGCGGACCAATAACGATTAATTCCGGTGGAGACATAAAGACCAACGTTAACGACCCTAGTAAAACACTCGACATTTTTGGCGGCGATTTAATCGCTGTGGCTGGGGGCAAGGCGGAGTTTGGAACGATTAACACGAGTGCACCCGCCCTTGTACCGGGAGCGCGAGCAGGCAATGTGTCGGTTACCGCAAAAGATGTTCTTATTAGCCACTCCATCACAGCTACAGGCGGTGTTGGTGCAATAGGCATAATCGGCACCGGCGGCGCCGCTGGTAAGGCTGGTGGCGTTGGTGGTGCCGGCGGCAACATCACACTTAACGGCTCAAACAGTGTCACTCAAACTGCATCAATAACCGCCACAGGTGGTGCCGGGGGCGCAGGCGGTGACGGCGGCACTCCGCTGGGTGCAGGCACAGGCGGCGCCGGTGGAATAGGCGGCCTCGGTGGCGCAGGCGGCACGTTCACGGTCATATCGAACAACAAGATCGATATGCAGGCTGATATCACCAGCACAGGTGGGGCCGGTGGAGCAGGCGGCACAGCCGGATCAGCAACTGGCACCACTGGCGGTAGTGGTGGCGCGGGCGGAGCCGGTGGCACTGGAGGCAAAGGTGGCAATGTTTCTTTCACGGCCACTAACGGCACTATTTCTGTGACTAATGTGAATTCCAGCGGTGGCGCAGGCGGCATCGCACGTGACGGCGGGGCTGCCGTCATCAGCAAAAGCGCTGCCGGCGGCGCAGGCGGTGCGGGTGGTAAAGGTGGCGGCGGCGGAGCAGCCGGTGCTATAACCCTCGCGGCAACATCTTCGACAGGTGCAATTACATTTAAAGGAGCCGTACTTTCCACCGGTGGTCTTGGCACAGCTGGCGGAAAGGGAGCGATCGGCGCAGCAGGCGCCACCAAAGGCGGCGCAGGGGGAGCCGGTGGGGCTGGTGGCACAGGAGGTGCCTCCAATACAATAACGATCACCTCAGCGGGAAGCGGCATAACAGCGATTGACTTCACAACCAATCAGGTGAAAGCGGTCGGTGGAGATGGTGGCAAAGGCGGCACCGGCAACACAGGTGGTATCGGTGGAACAGGTGACGGTGGCGCTGGTGGTGCAGGGGCACTTGGCGGGACAAGCGGTGCTGCCGGCAAAATTGTAATATCAGCCACCTCAAAAACTGCCCTGAGTGACATAGCCTCAAAAGCGTCGGCAAATTCAACGATTCTTGTAAGTGCTGGTCTACCCGGCGCAGGTGGTGACGGTGGCACAGGCGGACTTGCAGGCGGCAACGCCTCAGGTGGTATCGGCGCATCTGGTGGTGCCACAGGAGCGGTCGGCAAAGCTGGAAATATAGCTATAAGTGCAGCCGGTGGATCGATAACTTTGCAAACAGTTCAGGCGAACACTGTTCAGGCGGCAGTCACAGCTATCACTGGCGGCATAGGTGGGACAGGCGGCGATCACCTATCTGGAGATAAGGGCCTTAGCGGCAGTGGAGGCAATGGCGGCGCCGGACTGAAAGGCGGTACGGGCGGCGTGATAACGATCTCCACTCCGAATCTTCTTAACTACAATACTTTGCTTGTACAGGCCAGCGACGGAACCAATGGCGGCACCGGCGGCAATGCCAGCAGCACAGCCTCACCAGGCAATTTCAATGGTGGAAAAGGCGGTAACGGAGGCAACGGTGGTGCCGGTGCGGCCGGTGGTTCGGTGACATTGAAAGTAGGATCGCTTACGGCAGGCACGCTCATAGCGGCCGGATCGAACGCAAGCGGATATGGTGGTAATGGAGGTACGGGTGGTACCGGCGGCACAGTTGCAGGCAACGCCGGCAATGGGGGTAACGGTGGCAATGCCGGCGCCGCAGGCGCAGGTGGTAAGGTCACGATTACTTCGACCAGCGATCTAATTTCAGGTGGTGGTAATTTCACCAGTACAAATGCCACCGGTTCGGTAGGAATAGCCGGACATGGCGGTAACGCCGGAACAGGGGCGGCCGGAGGCGTCGGCGGCAACGGCGGTGTGGGCGCGGCTGGCGCAAAAGGCGGAACTATCAGCATCAGTGCCACCACAACAGCCAAGACCGGGATAGTACTGGGTGAACTCCAGGCCCAAGGTAGTGGTGTGTCGGATACTGTAACTTTACCCTTTGGCGGTGACGGTCAATTCGGCGCCGGCGGCAAAGGCGGCACGGGCGCCTCTGCAGGCAGCGGCGGCAGCATAACGGTAACAAACAAAATCGGAACAACAAACATTTCAGGACTACAGGCGCAAGCCGGATTCAATAACGGCTCGGGTGGTCAGGGTGGAAAAGTATCATCTACCTCCAAAACAGGCTTAGGAGCTGCCGGTGGCGCCGGTGGTGCTGCGGGCAAAACCGGCACAGGCGGCTCTGTCACTATTACAAGCAACAATAAATCAACAGGGTCAATCACAACTGATCATATTTTGTTGTATGGATCCAGTGCCAGCGGTGGTGGTGGCGCAGGTGGCAATGGAGGAGCCGGAGTCGGCGGTGGCGCAGGTGGTGCGGCCGGCGCGGCCGTGGTCGCCGGTAACGGCGGTAAGGTAACAATAAACTCGGCAAAAGACGCCAACCTCAACGTCTTCCAGATCAATGGAGGCGCTGGCAGCGCAGCTGCTGCATCTGGCGGCGACGGAGGAAATGCCACACTGACAAGCAAAGGCGGTGCCGGCGGAAAAGGCATGGTTGGTATGGCAGGAGGCAAGGGCGGCAATATTTCGGTTAGCGCCAACGGAACCTTGACCATCAACTCAGTGATCAACGCTCAAGGTGGCTCCGGCGGTTCCGGAGGTGTCGGAGGCAAAGGCGGCAATTTAGCCCTGACAGGTGGCGCAGGAGGAGCAGGCGGAGCCGGTGGCAACTCCGGCGATGGTGGCACTATAACTCTCAAAAACACATCCACACATACCATCAGCGGCAACAATCTCCTGGTCAACGGTGGCGCCGGTGCAGGAAATGGCGGAGCAGGACGAGCTGGAGGCGCAGGCGGTAGCTCTGCATCTATCAAAACAAATGGCGGTATTGGTGGCGCCGGAGGAGCAGCGGGAAATACCGGCAAAGCCGGCAGCATAACCGTCACCACCAGTAATGCCAATATCACTCTAAATGGCACGATTGCAAATGGTGGCGACAACAATAACACCGGCAAGGGCGGTGCAGGCGGAGCCGGAGGCAATGCAGGCGCAGGAGGCGGTGGCGGTAATGGCGGTGCCGGAGGTGCCTCAGGCAAAGGCGGCGCTACGGGAAATGGCGGCTCAATAACAGTCACCACCAGCGGCATTGGAATAATCACAGCGCCGCAATTTGACGCAAACGGCGGCAATAACAGCAATAACGGATCAAACGGCGGCAACGGCGGTACTGGCTCACCTGGGACCGGATCTGGAAGCACCGGCCTCAGTACTAACGGCGCGGCCGGCGGGAACACCGGCACCGGTGGCAAGATCAAACTCACAACCGGCGCCGCTGGTTCCATATCAATCACAAATAATCAAGTGAATGCTAACGGCGGCACACCTGCCGGTAACGGTGGGGCGAATGGAAATATCGTAAATCCTGGTGGCGCCGGCGGTATCGGAGGCAAAGGTGGTTCAATAACTGTTACGCCATTGCCCGTTGGCTTGAATCTCAACACTAATACCGGCAAAAACGGTAATCAGGGGTAATCAGAAGTAATCAGGGGTAATCAGAGCAGCGCTCAGCCTTCAAGCGCCACTTGAAAAGCCGGGATTTCCCATGGCTCCAGCTACCGGTGACATGTGTAAGTTAACGAATGTATAGAGCATGACTGCCCGAACTCGGGCTCAGGCCCGGCATTCGACACTTTCCCAACTATAAGCCGACGTCGTTGTCATCTGACAACTGTCCGGCAGTGTATGCTATGGCGCATTGTCAGTGCCCCAGCTTCAGGAGCTAAGCCGTCCGTTATGATCAAGCAAAAATCAACCAAGGCAAAACCGTCAGTCAGACTGGCAAAATCGTTGTTTGGTTACATGCTTTTCGCCAGTTTTGTGTCAGGCAGTCAGTGTTCTGCCCAGGTTCCTGGTGTGCCCAGTACACAGCCGAGCGTGCAGACACAGACGTCTACAACGACGACAACTACAGGCAGCGGCACTACGGTTCTCAGCGGCCGGGTGAAATCGGACATGGCTACGGCTGAAAGACTTTTGTCGCAAGGTAAGTGGAGCGAAGCCGAAGGTCTCTTCCGCGAAGGACTCGTCAACAACCCCACCGACAGTCAGGCAACGCTTGGCCTGGGACTGGCTCTGGCTAATCAATTTAAACTGGACGCCGCCGACGCACTTTTTGATCGTGTGATCAAAATTGATCCCAACAACCCGGGCGCTTACGCCGGCAAATCGGTCGTCACACTAAATCGTTTGCAGTCTTCATCGGGAACAGTTATCGCCAACAGAGATTCCATTCTCAAGCAAGCCGAAGACTATGCTCAGCGCGCCGTGCAACTCGGACCCGCCAACGCTGAAGCGCACCTGGCACTGGGACAGGCCTTAAAAGAAGAAGGCAAACTCGACGACGCAGTCAATGAACTGAATACTGCGACGCGTTTCGATCCCCAACTCTCTTATGCTTTTTCAACCGTCGGCAGCATCAAGCTGCAACAGAACAGTCTGGCTGAATCAGCCGCTTCATTCACCCAGGCGGTCAATCTTAACTCCGCCAATTCCACCGCTCACTACGGCCTCGGCGCTACGCTCTTGAAACAGGGTCAAGTCGACGATGCGATCAAAGAACTGAATACATCGCTCTATCAATTTCCCAATAGCTGGCCGACAAGAATGGCTCTTGGCGATGCTTACAACAAGCAAGGCAATGTGGTGGCAGCGCTGCAGCAGTATCAGCTCTCTACTTTAATCAAACCAGAAAACGCCGATCCTTATCTGGCGATGGCGGATATTCATCAGCAACGCGGTGATATGGAGCTGGCAATCGCCGATCTGCGCTCAGGCCTATCGCAGTCTCCCTACGATATAAACTTGCGCCAGCGCATCGCCGATATCAATCTACAACTCGAACGTGCCGACGAAGCAATTAAAGGCTACAGAACAATTCTGGCGATGAGCACCAATGATAATGCCGCTGTCAAAGGACTGAGCCAGGCGCTCTATCTGAAGGCACAGAAAGCGACTGTCGGAGCGATGTTGCAATCCAACGATTATGACGCAGCCAACAAGGCACTTGACGAAGCCATCAAACTCAATCCCAACGACATGGAATTGCGGCTGGCCAAAGAAAAGCTAGCATCACTTTCTGGCGCGACGGTTGATTTTACAAATATGCCCACACCAACCAATGATGGTGATCGCGTTGCCTATGCTGAAGCAGCAATGGGCGCCGGCAACTTCCAGAAGTCGGTCGAGCAACTTAACGTGGTCGTGCAAAATCAGACCGATGCTAAACAGACTTATGCTGTAGCAGATATTGCCGTCATGGTCAGAGCACTTGATGTGGCTCAAAATGCGTACAATAAAGCGCTCTCGCAGGGCGGTTCTCCCGACCGCGCGCAACACGGTATCAAGCAGGTAGCCCAGCTCAAACAGCAAGCAAAGGACGCCACTGTTATCGCCAACGAATTGGCCAAGAAAAAACAGTGGGATGGTGCCATGGCTAAATATCGCGAAGCATTAAAAGCCAATCCGATGTTTGCCGATGCGCGATTCGGCCTGGCCGAGGCACTCGACAAAGGACCGAAAGATTCGGTGCCGACCTTGAGTGAATCTGCCCAGCAGTACCAGTACTA
>Ga0207711_10003874_pt1 | contig 12873 bp, 9 predicted proteins | sample KBSS34metaG_FD_184401 | JGI IMG/M metagenome (GOLD analysis project Ga0207711, IMG submission 184401) | Switchgrass rhizosphere microbial communities from Kellogg Biological Station, Michigan, USA - KBS S3-4 metaG (SPAdes) (version 2) | ecosystem: Host-associated > Plants > Roots > Rhizosphere >...
CCAAGGGCCATTCGCAATCGGTCATCCGCACCGGCAAGCTGGCCGTGAACCTCGACGCCAAGACGGTCGAAGTCGACAGCGCCCGGGTCCATTTGACCGGCAAGGAATATGCGATGCTGGAGCTGCTGTCGCTCCGCAAGGGCACGACCCTGACCAAGGAGATGTTCTTGAACCATCTCTATGGCGGGATGGACGAGCCGGAGCTCAAGATCATCGACGTGTTCATCTGCAAGCTGCGCAAGAAACTGAGCCTGGCATGTGGTGGCGCCAATTATATCGAGACCGTCTGGGGCCGCGGCTATGTGCTGCGCGATCCCGAAGAGGTCGCCGAGCCCGAGCCGCAGGTCGCGGTCGCTTAAGAGTTTATCGAGGGGGCAAGGAAGGCGGGGCCGCAAGGCTCCGCCTTTTTTATTACGCGTCAATCAACAGCCGGCCACGGTCGCGGCGGGTGGGGAGGACGATCGGCTCCTCGCCTTGCGGGTCGGCCGCGACTTCATCGACCCGGCGCCAGCCATCGCGGCCGAGGCGCTCGAGCGGCCGGAACTGCGTTTTGTAGGCCATGCGCGACGAGCCTTCGACCCAGTAACCGAGATAGACGTAGGGCAGGTTGGCGCGGGCGGCGCGGATGATGTGGTCGAGGATGATGTAAGTGCCGAGGCCCTTGCGCGCGTTCGGACCGACATCGAAGAAACTGTAGATCATGCTGAGCCCGTCGCCCTGCTGGTCGCTGAGGCAGGCGCCGACCAGGCGACCCGGCTGGCCGTCCTTCGATGGCTCACGATATTCGACCACGTAGGTGCGGACCGGAGTCTGCTCGACCATATCGGCGAAGTCGCTCTCGTCCATCTCGGCCATGCCCCCACCCGGATGGCGCTCGGCGAGGTAGCGGCGGAGCAGCGCATATTGCTCTTCGGTGGTCCACGGCTTGCACGCGGTGACTTCAAGGTCGGCGTGGCGGCGGAGGATCTTGCGCTGCGTGGCGCTGGGCTCGAACTCGGCGGCAAGGACGCGGACCGAAACGCAGGCCGAGCAATCGATGCAGCTGGGGCGGTAGGCGACGGACTGGCTGCGGCGGAAGCCGATGCGGCCGAGCGCTTCGTTGAGTTCGCTCGCGTGGCGGCCGTTAAGCTCAGTGAAGACCTTCCGCTCGACCTTGCCCGGAATGTACGGGCACGGACTCGGATTGGTCACAAAGAACTTGGGAAAGCGAAATGGTGCGCTCACCCGGCGAGCCTCCAATGGTTACGAACACCTTTATGCGACTGGTAAACGCCGTTGAAAAGGGTTTGGAAACAGGAAAGAGGGTTAAGGGCGGACGGTGTGCCGAAATGGCACCGAAATCCTAGTCCAGTAGCGCCCGTTCGACTTCGAAACCGGCGGCTTCGAGTCGGGCGACGACGTCGTCGATCGCGGCCGGGTCGCGGGCTTCGCATTCGACCTCGATCACCGTGTCCTTGGCCGGCAGGCGGGTGAAGATGCGGCTGTGGTTGACCTCGATGATATTGGCGCCGGCCTCGAACACCTTGGCGGTGATCGCGGCGAGCGCGCCGGGGCGATCCGAGGCCGCGACTCGCAGCCGCGCGATGCGGCCCTGGCGGACGAGGTCGCGGACCAGCACGTTGGCGAGCAGATGGGTGTCGATATTGCCGCCGCACAGCACCGTCGCGACCTTCTTGCCGGCGAAGCGAGCCTTGTCCGAGAGCATCGCCGCGAGACCCGCCGCCCCGGCGCCTTCGACCACCGTCTTTTCGATCCCGACGAGCATCGCGACCGCGCGCTCGAGGTCGCGTTCGGGGACCAGCATGATGTCGTTGGCGAGCTCTTTGAGGATGCGCGAGGTCAGCGCGCCCGGTTCCTTGACCGCAATGCCTTCGGCCAGCGTGTCGCCGCCCAGCGGCATTTTGGAGCCGTCGACCGCGCATTTCATCGACGGATAAAGTTCGGCCTCGACTCCGATCAACTCGATGTCCGGCTTGATCGCACGCGAAGCGATGGCGATCCCGGACATCAACCCGCCGCCCCCAATCGGGACGACGATGGTGTCGAGATCGGGCACGTCCTCAAGCAATTCGAGGCCGAGCGTGCCCGCGCCGGCGATGATCTGCGGATCGTCGAACGGGTGTACGAAAACGTAGCCCTCCGCGGTTTCGAGCTCACGCGCGTGGTCGTGCGCGTCGTCGAACATCGCGCCGTGGAGCACGACGTGCGCGCCGTGGCCCCGGGTCTGGGTGACTTTGATCGTCGGAGTCGGCACGGGCATGGCGATGACCGCCGGGATTCCAAGGCGTTTGGCGTGATAAGCGACCGCCTGCGCATGATTGCCGGCGGAGGCGGCGATGACGCCACGGGCGCGCTCCTCGGGAGTCAGCTGGAGCAATTTGTTGAGCGCTCCGCGTTCTTTGTAGGCGGCGGTGAACTGGAGGTTTTCGAACTTCAGCCAGACTTCGGCGCCGATGATCTCGGACAAGGTCCGGCTCATCAACATCGGGGTGCGGATAACCGCGCCCTTGATACGCTCGGCGGCGGCGCGGATGTCGTCGATGGTCGGCGGCTCAAGCATTGGCCGCGTGGCCTAGCGGTTCACAGGCAAGCGAACAATGCTATGCCGCCGGCATGATCAAAACCGCCCTCGCGCTGGCCGCAGCGCTGCTCGCCTCTTCCGCCTCGGCAGACACCCTGGTTTCCAACGTCAACGGGATCCAGGTCGGCGCCGACGGCAAGCTCCAGCATTTCGGCGCGCTGACCATCGGCGACGATGGCAAGGTGCGGCAGGTCATTGCTCATCCCGAGCTGGTCCGGCTGGCGGGAATCACAAGCACTGTGGATGGCGGCGGACGGACCTTGCTGCCCGGCCTGATCGATGCTCACGGCCACGTCCTCGGGCTTGGATTCGGTGCGCTGCAGCTCGACCTCGTGGGCACCAGTTCGCTCGACGATTTGAAACAACGGTTGCGGGCCTACGCTGCCGCGCACCCCGACGCGCGGTGGATCCAGGGCCGCGGCTGGAACCAGGAATTATGGCCCGACAAGGCCTTCCCGACCGCCGCCGACCTCGACACGGTCGTGTCCGATCGGCCGGTCGTGCTGGAACGCGTCGACGGCCATGCGATCGTCGTCAACACCAGCGCGATGAAGGCCGCCGGGGTTACGGCGGCCACGCCGGCGCCATCGGGCGGACGGATCGAGAATGGCTTGTTCGTCGACAACGCGATGGAGTTGATTGGCAAAGCGATCCCGGCGTCGACCGATGCCGAGAACGATCAGGCCCTGGCCAAAGCGCAAGACATCTTGCTGACCTACGGCGTCATCGGCGTGGGCTCCATGAGCACGTCGCTCGGCGACTGGCACGCGATGAAGCGGTTGGGTGAGGCCGGCCGCCTCAATATCCGGCTGATGGTCTATGCCGACGAACTGAAGCTGCTGGGCGAGGTCCCGCACCCGACGTCGTGGCTCGACGGCGATCGGTTGCGGATGGTCGGCATCAAATTCTACGCCGACGGCGCGCTCGGCTCGCGTGGTGCCTATTTGAAGGCGCCCTATTCCGACAAGCCCGAGACGCGCGGGCTGCAGTTTCACTCCGATGGCGAACTGGCCGACCTGCACAAGCGCGCGGCCGACGCCGGATTCCAGATCGCGACGCACGCAATCGGCGATGCGGCGAACGCACAGGTGATCGGAAGCTACGAGCAATTGTCGAAGCAATATGGGACGGCCCGCCGCTGGCGGATCGAGCATTTCCAGATCGCCGATCCCAAGGACATCCCCCGGCTAGCGCCCGCCGGGATCATCGCTTCGATGCAGCCGACCCACCAGACCAGCGACCGGCTGATGGCCGAAAAGCGGCTCGGCCCGAACCGCCTTGCGGGCGCTTATGCGTGGCGGTCGGTGCTGAAGAGTGGCGCAAGGCTGGCGTTCGGGACCGATTTCCCGGTCGAATCGCCCAATCCGTTCCCCGGGCTGGCGGCGGCAATTAGCCGGCAGGACATGCAAGGTCAGCCGCCGGGCGGGTGGATGCCGAGCGAGCGGCTGACCTTTGCCGAAGCGCTCGATGCCTACACGCGCGGCGCGGCCTATGCCGGTTTCGCCGAGGACAAGATCGGGAGCCTGGAGCCTGGCAAATGGGCGGACTTCATCCTGGTCGACCGCGACCCGACCAGGGTCGATGTCCAGGCGCTGGCGCGGACGGAAGTGGTCGAGACCTGGGTCGCGGGGAAAAAGGTGTGGGCGCGACCGGCGGCGGCTAGCGCTGCTGAGCGCGGGAAATAAGCGCCGACGGCGTCAGCACCTGCGGCAGTTCTTCAGGCTCGCGGCCGGGCCTGTACCAGAGATAATAAGGCACGCCGGCGCGGCTGTGCGCTTCAAGAAAGCGGGTGATCGCCGGGTCGCCGTTGGTCCAGTCGCCGGCGACGACCTTGACCCCTGCCTTGTCAAACGCGGCGTGGACCTCGTCGCGGTCGATCGCGCCGGCTTCGTTGGCCTTGCAGGTCAGGCACCAATCGGCGGTGAAATAGACGAACACCGGGTGGCCTTGGCTGACATAACTGGCGACGCGCGCTTCGCTCCAGGCTTCGGCGCCTGCCGGACTAACTGCCACTCGAATTGAGTGCGGGAAGGGCCTGGCCACCATCGCCACCGCGAGAACAGCCGCGAAGAGCAGCGATCCCAGCCCCCAAGCCCTGCTAACCTTGCCTTTCTGGTAATTTCCGAAGGTCCGAAGGCAAATCGCCAGCCAGAAGATCGCGCCCAAACCAAGCGCGAGCCCTTCAAGCCCCGCCAGCCGATAGAGCAACCACACCGCCGCCAGCGCGCTCAGGCCCATCGGGATCGCGAGGAAGCGCTGCAGCGTCCGCATCCAAGCGCCGGGCTTCGGCAGGCGGTTGCGGAGCGCCGGAATGAAGGCGATCAACAGGAAGGGGATTGCGAGCCCGAGCCCGAGCGCGGCGAACACCAGCACCGAGCCGGCGATAGGCAAGAGCAAGGCAGTCCCCAGCGCCACACCGAGGAATGGTCCGGCGCAGGGAGTAGCGATGAAGGCGGCAAGCGCGCCGGTGCCGAAGCTCCCGGCCGGCTGAATGCGTCCGCTGAGAACCGGCAGTTCGAACAGGCCGAGCAGGTTGGCGGTAATCGCAACCGCGAGCAGCAGCAGGAGCATGATCGTGCGCGGATCCTGGAGCTGGAACGCCCAGCCGGCCTCGACCCCCGCGGCCCGGATCGCGAGCAGGGCAATGCCGAGCGCACCGGTGCCAACGATTGCGCCAGCCGTATACGCCAGCGCGTCGGTCCGCGCCTCGCGCGCGCCCTCGCCGGCCCTGGATATGTGCAGCGCCTTCAGCCCGAGGATCGGAAAGACGCACGGCATCAGGTTGAGCAGGATTCCACCGAGGATCGCGCCGAGCACCGCCCACAGGATCGCGCTCGCGCCAAGCTCGCCGATCAGCGAGCCGCCTGCGGGCACCGGACCGGGTGTTGCGCGAATCTCGAGGCCGCTGCCGTCGCCCAACGCGAGCACGCCGGCGAAGTCCTTCGGCGCCGAGCCCTTGCGCGGAAGCTCGGCGATCAACGTATCGCCCGAGCGGCGAAAGGCCTGCCGCGCGGCATAATCGACCGGGCCGTCGGCCATTGGGAACAGATAGGGCTGGTTTACCGCGACGCTGGCCGGGAGCGGGATCGCGACGCGAAGCTTGTCGCCAACGACCGCAAAATGGCCGACGCTCGCGAGGGGCCGCGGCAAGGCGCGCCGCCATTGGTCGAACTGCGCGCGCTGGGGCGTGCCGGTCCCGACGGGCAGGTCGAGCGACAGTTCACCCTGCTCCGGAACGCAGACTTTGTCGGTGCAGGCGAGCCAGTGTGCTTCGGCGCGGATCGGGACGAGGCCCTTGGCGTCGGCCGGCACTTTCAGCCGAACGAGCACGGCATAGTCGCGCTCGTAAACGTAGTTCATCAGACCGGCGATCTCGAGCCGGCCGGGCACCGGGTAACGCAGCGGGCCGACCTCGACGCCCTTGGGCAGTTGCCATTTGACGTCCATCGGCAGGCCGGCATCGCCGGGGTTGAGCCAATAGCCGTGCCAGCCCGGCGCGGGGATCATCTGGATCGCGAGTTCGACCTCGCTCCCGGCCGGCGCCGGGCCCTCTGCGACCAATTGCGGCTCGATCCCGCGCGCGTTCGCAAGCGTCGGGACCAGGAGCAGGGAAAGCAGGATCAGCAGCCGTCGGAACATCCGCGCCGCGCTAGTGCGAGATCGTCCGATAGTCGAGCGGATGCCCGATTGTTGTGGTCGTGGATTGCTGATAAATCGCGCGCTCTCGCTTTAGCGGAGACTCGTCATGCGCGCCTTTCTCGCAGCTTCCCTTGTCGCCCTGCTTGCCACCAGTTCAGCCCTGAGTGCCAATAGCAGCGGCACGCCCAGCATGTCGCAAGCGCCAAGCTCAAGTGCGCCCACGTTCGATGCCGCCGAGGAATATCGGCGGGGCATTGAATCACTCAAGGCGAACAAGTTCGACGACGCCAAAAAGTCGTTCGACAAGGTGCTCAGGGTCGCGCCGACCGACGCCAACGTCAATTTCCTCGCCGGCATGGCGCGGGCCGGCCTCAACGATCTCAAGGGCGCGGCCAAGAATTACGAACGCGCGGTTCACGCCGACGGTAAGCTGATCCCCGCCCACGAGCAGCTCGCCATCACCTATTTGAAGCTCGGCAGCCGCGACAAGGCCCAGGCGGAACTGACCAAGCTGCAGAAGCTCGACGAGTCCTGCGCCGGCACGTGCAAGGATTCACAGTCGATCAAGGATGCCGTGACCGCAGTCCAGACCGCCCTCGCCGCGCCGCCGCAGGCGAGCCTGCAGACCACACCGCCGTTGCTGTTTGCGAGCTCGGATGCGGGCGATCACGCCTATCTCGAGGCTGTCGGGCTGATCAACGAGCACCGTTACGCGCAGGCGATCGACTCGCTCGAACGCGCCCGCGCGAGCTTCGGCGCGCACCCCGACATCCTGACCTATCTCGGCTTCGCCAACCGCAAGCTGCATCACTATGACGTGGCTGAACATTACTATCGCGCGGCGCTGGCGGCGGAACCGCGGCACCGGGGCGCAACCGAATATTATGGCGAGTTGTTGGTCGAGCGCGGCAACATGTCGGGCGCCAAGGCGATGCTCGCAAAGCTTGACGGCATGTGCACCTTTGGCTGCGCCGAGGCCGACGAACTGAGGCAATGGATCGCAGCCAGGCACGATCCCGCCTCCTGATCTTCACCGGCCTGCTGCTGCTTTGCGTAGCAGCGGACCGGCCGCGGGTACCGATCCGGGAAGCGCGCTGGCTGCAATCGCCCGATGTGCTTAGCGACCTCACGACTCTGCCGCCGGAATGCATTGCCTGGCCGGCGGACAAGCAGCAGCGTCGCATGGTCGAAATCGGCCGCGCCTTATTCCGATCGCCTTTGATGCTCGGCGGCCAGGCGGCGCGGGCCGGCCTCAGTTGCGCCAGCTGCCATCGCAATGGCCGCACCAACCCGCACTTTCATTTTCCCGGCATATCCGGCGAGCCCGGCACGGCCGACGTGACCGCGTCGTTGATGAGCGAGCATCGCGGCGATGGCGTCTTCAATCCCAAGCCGATCCCCGATCTTGGCGGCGACCCGGTGAAGCTCAAGGTCAAGGGTACGCCCAAGCTGCGGGAGTTCATCCACGGGCTGATCACGCAGGAATTTGACGGGCCCGAGCCCAGTCCGGCGGCGCTCGATTCCGTGGTCGCTTATGTCAACGCGCTTGGCCCCGGCGCATGCGTCGGCAAGACGGACGTCCCAATCACGCTCGCCGCAAAGCTCGACGAGGTCGATGCCGCGGTCGGCTTGGCCGAAAAGTCCTATGCGAGCGGCGACGCCGCGACCGGGCGCGAATTGCTGGCGGCGGCGCGATCGACCCTTGGAGCGATCGACGAGCGCTTTCAATTGATGGGCCTGGAGGCGGCCCGTAGCGCGCTTCGTGAGGCTGACGCCGAGCTATTCCAGATGCAGCAGAACTGGGCCCCAGGCCCGTGGAAAGCGTGGAAACGCGACTGGCCTCGACACAAGCGGGCGCTCGAGACGCCGGCGCGAGACTCCTTGTTCAATCCGGCCGAGCTCTCGCGAGTCCTCGCTGTCGCTAATCGAGGTTCGGCCGCAGCCAGCGCTCAGCCTCGCTGAGCGGAACAGCGCGCCGCGCGGCATAATCTTCGAGCTGGTCGCGGCCAATCCGGGCGACGCCGAAATACTGGCTGTCGCGGTGACCGAAATAGAAGCCCGAGACCGCGGACGTCGGCCACATCGCGTAATTCTCGGTCAGGGCGACCCCGCCTGGCGCGCCGCCGAGCGCATCGAACAGGGTCACCTTCATCGTATGGTCGGGGCAGGCCGGATAGCCCGGTGCCGGGCGGATGCCCTGATACTTCTCGCGGATCAGCTGCTCGTTCGAGAAATGCTCGTCGGCATAGCCCCACAGCCGGTTGCGGACCTCGGCGTGGAGCACTTCGGCGAGGCTCTCGGCGAGACGGTCGGCAAGCGCTTTCAGGAGAATGTCCGAATAGTCGTCGTGGTCTTCCTTGAACCGCTGGAGATGCGGTTCGAGCCCGTGAATGCCGACCGCGAAGCCGCCGAGCCAATCCTCGCCATCGGGATTGATGAAATCGGCGAGGCACATGTTCGCGCGGCCCTCGCGCTTTTTCACCTGCTGCCGGAGGAAGGGCACGCGCAACCATTCGTTGCCGGCGAGGATGAGGACGTCGTCGCCCTCGCGCATGCAACGCCAAAAGCCGACCGTGGCGCGCGGGGTCACCCAGCGCTCGGCAATGATCCGATCGAGCATTTTCTGCGCGTCGTCGAACAGGTTGCGCGCGCTTTCGCCGACGATCGGATCGTCGAGGATCGCCGGATAATTGCCGGCCAGTTCCCACGCGCGGAAGAATGGCGTCCAGTCGATCGACGCTTTCAGGTCCTTGAGCGGCCATTCGCCGAAATGGTGGAGCCCCGGATGGAGCGGCGGCGGTGCCTGGCCCGACGGATCGTAGGGAAAGCCATTGGCGCGAGCTTCGGCCAATGTTGCGAGTTCGCTGTGCCCGCTGCGCTCGCGCGATTTGCGTAGCGTATCGTAGTCGTCCGCCGTTTTGGCGATCAGCGGCTCCCGCTGCGTATCCGACACCAGGGATGAAGCGACCCCGACCGCGCGGCTGGCGTCAAGAACATGGATCACCGGCCCTTCGTAAGCCGGGTCGATGCGGAGCGCGGTATGCGCCTTGCTGGTCGTTGCGCCGCCGATCAGCAGCGGCGTCGTCAGCCCCAGCCGCTGCATTTCGCCGGCGACGGTCACCATTTCGTCGAGCGAGGGCGTAATCAGCCCCGACAGGCCGATCATGTCGGCCTTATTGTCGTTCGCGGACTCGAGGATGGTTTGCCACGGGACCATCACCCCGAGGTCGATGACCTCGAAGCCGTTGCACTGCAGGACCACGCCGACGATGTTCTTGCCAATGTCGTGGACGTCGCCCTTGACCGTCGCCATCACCACCCGGCCCTTGCCCTGGGTTGCGCCGGTGCGTTCCTTTTCCTCTTCGATGAACGGAATCAGATGGGCGACCGCGCGCTTCATCACCCGCGCCGACTTGACCACCTGGGGCAGGAACATCTTGCCCGATCCGAACAGGTCACCGACGACGTTCATCCCGTCCATCAGCGGACCTTCGATAACTTCGATCGGGCGCGCGAACTGTTGCCGGGCAAGCTCGGTGTCGTCGACGATATGGGCGTCGATGCCTTTCACCAGCGCATAGGACAGACGCTCGGTGACCGGGAGCGACCGCCATTCCGCCAGCGCTTTTTCGGCTTCAACATCGGTCCCGCGAAACTTCTCGGCCAGGGCGACCAACCGCTCGGTGGCATCGTCGTTGCGGTCGAGGATGACGTCCTCGCACGCTTCGCGCAGCTCAGGGTCGATCGCGTCGTAGACGTCGAGCTGGCCGGCGTTGACGATCGCCATGTCCAGTCCCGCGGGGATCGCGTGATAGAGGAACACGCTGTGCATCGCGCGCCTGACCGGCTCGTTGCCGCGGAACGAGAAACTGAGGTTCGAGAGCCCGCCCGAAATGTGAACTCCGGGGCAGCGGCGGCGAATCTCGCTGGCCGCCTCGATGAAGTCGAGCGCGTAGCGACGATGCTCATCGATCCCGGTCGCAATGGCGAAGATGTTGGGATCGAACACGATGTCGTTCGGATCGGTGCCGTCGGCGACGAGCAGCTTGTAGGCGCGCTCGCAAATCATGATCTTGCGTTCGGCGGTGTCGGCCTGGCCAACCTCATCGAACGCCATGACGACGACCGCCGCGCCATATGCCCGGCACTTGCGGGCCAGCTCGAGGAACAGCTCCTCGCCTTCCTTCATCGAGATCGAATTGACGATCGGCTTGCCCGACACGCATTTGAGGCCGGCCTCGATGACGCTCCATTTGGAACTGTCGATCATCACCGGGACCCGGGCGATGTCGGGCTCGGCGGCAATGCGCTTGAGAAAGATCGTCATCGCCTGCTCGCTGTCGAGCAAGGCCTCGTCCATGTTGACGTCGACAATCTGGGCGCCGTTTTCGACCTGGTCGCGGGCAACCTCGACCGCGGCGTCATAATCGCCGGCGAGGATCAGTTTCTTGAAGCGCGCCGAGCCGGTGACGTTGCAGCGTTCACCGATATTGACGAAGCGCGCGCCCGCGCCGGCTTGTTCGACCCCGGGAATCTCCACTTCAGGCGGCGATCGTCATCGGCTCGAGGCCGGCGAGGACGGTCCGCTGAGGTGAGGCCGGGACGGTGCGCGGCGTGCAATCGCGCGCCGTCCCGGCAATTGCGGCGATGTGTTGCGGGGTCGTCCCGCAGCAGCCGCCGACAAGGTTGACGAGGCCGCTGTCGATCCACTCGCGCACCTGCGCGGCGGTCTCTTCGGCGGCTTCGTCATATTCCCCGAGTTCGTTGGGCAGTCCGGCATTGGGATAAGCCATGACCAACGTATCCGCGACCGCCGACAAGGCAGCGAGATGCGGTCTAAGCTGGGCCGCGCCGAACGAGCAATTGAGGCCGATGGTAACCGGTCGCGCGTGCCGCACCGACGCCCAAAAAGCCTCGACGGTGTGGCCGGACAGGTTGCGCCCGCTCAAATCGGTCAGGGTCATTGAAATCATCAGCGGCAGCTCGCGCCCGAGCGCTTGCTCCGCTTCTAGCGTCGCCATGATCGCCGCCTTGGCATTGAGCGTGTCGAAGATCGTCTCGATCAGGATGAAATCGACCCCGCCTTCGACCAAAGCATCGACTTGCTCGCGATAGACTGCCTTGACCTGGTCGAAGTCGACTTCGCGATAGGCCGGGTCGTTGACGTCGGGCGAGAGCGAGAGCGTCTTGTTGGTCGGGCCTAGCGCGCCGGCGACCCAAATCGGCTTACCGTTCTTCGCCGCATAGCGGTCGGCCACATCGCGGGTAATTGTCGCCGCCGCGCGATTGATCTTTCCGACCAGTTGCTCGGCGCCGTAGTCGGCCTGGCTGATCGAATTGGCGTTAAAGGTGTTGGTCGCCAGCAGATCGGCGCCGGCCTCGGCAAAACTCTCGCAGATCGCTCGCACCAAGTCGGGCTTGGTCAGGTTGAGCAAATCGTTGTTGCCGCGCTGGTCTTTCATGAGGTCGAGGCCGCCGCAATAATCGCTGGTCTGCAGTTTCCGCGCCTGGACCTGCGTACCGTACGCGCCGTCCTTGATCAGGATGCGCTCTGCTGCCGCAGCGCGAAGATCGGCGGCGACCGTCATGCGTGCCCCCTGACGCCGAGCAAATGGCAGATCGCGTAGCTGAGCTCGGCACGGTTGAGCGTGTAGAAGTGGAAGTGGCGGACGCCGCCCGCATAAAGCTGTCCGCACAGCTCGGCGGCAACGGTGGCGGCGACGAGTTGCCGGGCGGCGGGTAGATCGTCCAGGCCTTCGAACAAACGGCCGACCCAGTCGGGGACCGCGGTCCCATTCACCGCCGCCATCCGGTTGATCGCCGCGAAGTTGGTTACCGGCATTATGCCGGGGAGAATTTCGATGTTGATGCCGGCGGCGGCCACCTGGTCGCGGAACCGGAAAAAGCACTCCGGATCGAAGAAGAACTGGGTAGTTGCCCGGTTCGCCCCCGCGTCAACCTTGCGCTTCAAATTATCGAGATCGGCAGCGACACTGGGCGAATCCGGATGGCACTCGGGAAAAGCGGCGACCGAAATCTCGAACGGCGCCACCCGTTTCAGCCCGGCGACGAGTTCGGCGGCATTGGCGTAACCGCCGGGATACGGCGCGAATTTGGCTCCTTGCTCCGGCGGGTCGCCGCGAATTGCCACAATGTGACGAACGCCGACGTCCCAATAAGAGCGGGCGATCGCGTCGACTTCGTCGCGCGTGGCGTTGACGCAGGTCAGGTGCGCGGCCGCAGGGATCGATGTTTCACGGACAATCCGCGCCACGGTCGCGTGCGTGCGTTCGCGGGTCGAGCCTCCCGCGCCATAGGTCACCGAGACAAACCGCGGCGCCAAAGGCTCAAGCGTCTTCACCGATTCCCACAACGTCTCTTCCATCTTCTCGGTCTTGGGCGGGAAGAATTCGAAGCTCACCTGGATGTCGCCACGGGCCTCGGCGAACAGAGGCTGGTGATGGTCGAGCCCAGCGAGCGGCTGCCGGTTCATGCCGCTCTCCGCTGGGGCTGGGCAGCCTTTACGCCGCGCCACAGGGTCACCGTCAGTTCGCCGCCCTTCAAATGTTCGATGCGGTCGGCGGTCAGGCCGGCGCTCGCAAACCAGCCGATCATTACATCGTCATCGAACCCGAGGCGGATATGAGCGTCGG
>Ga0207711_10003877_pt1 | contig 12869 bp, 12 predicted proteins | sample KBSS34metaG_FD_184401 | JGI IMG/M metagenome (GOLD analysis project Ga0207711, IMG submission 184401) | Switchgrass rhizosphere microbial communities from Kellogg Biological Station, Michigan, USA - KBS S3-4 metaG (SPAdes) (version 2) | ecosystem: Host-associated > Plants > Roots > Rhizosphere...
AAAGAGCGCCTGCGGCCATGCGAGCCTGAAGACAAGCAAATCTGAAGGCGAGCATCAGCGTTAGTTCGCGCCGGGGGTGGGGCCCCGGCGCCAGTGAAAGAAAGCTAAAAAACATGAGCGAGCACGACGGGCGGGAAGGGCAGGATGGGCGGGAGGGGCAGGATGAGGTGACGTCGACGGACGCCGCGCCGCGCGCCTCTGCCGAGCTCAAGGCGATCATCGAAGCGCTGATCTTTGCCTCGCCGGATCCGCTGACGCTGAAGGCGCTGTACAAGCTGCTCGACAGCGAGCCGAAAGAGGACGTCAAGACCGCGGTCGACGCCCTGAAGCAGGACTACGAGCGCCCGGGCGGACTGCAGATCGTCGAAGTCGCCGGCGGCCTGCAGATCGTCACCCGGCCCGACCTCCACGAGTGGGTGCGGCGGCTGTTCCACGAGCGCGGCGCGCAGCGCCTGTCGGTGCAGTCACTCGAAACGCTGGCCGTGGTCGCGTATCGCCAGCCGGTCACGTCGCTCGAGATTGCCGAGATCCGCGGCGTCAACACCGCCGGCGTGCTGAATACGCTGCTCGAGCGTCACCTGATCAAGATCGTCGGCCGCAAGCAGGTTGTCGGCCGTCCGTTCATGTACGCCACGACGAAGGAATTCTTGATTCGCTTCGGGCTGAACGATCTCAGCGATCTGCCGAAAGTGGAAGACATGGCCGAGGCGCTGGGCATCGAGGAGCCGCTGCTCGTCGAGCGCGCCACCCCCGAAGAGCAACTACCGCTCGAGGAACCGGAAGCCGAACTCGAGATTGAGCCGGCTGACGATCCCGATGACGACCCGCCGCTGAACGGATCCGGATCGATTCACTGACGACGGCGTCGCGGCGCAGGCGCTGGAGCAGCCGATCGCGCGCGGTCGCGTGTGCTGCGCTTCAGCGCGGCCACTTCGGCCGGCGTCAGATCCCGCCAATGTCCGGTCGCGAGTCGCGTATCGCGGATCGGGCCGATCGCGACGCGCGTCAGGTGGTCGACCGGGTGACCGATCGCGTCGAACATCTTCCGCACCTGGCGGTTCCGCCCTTCGCGGATGGTGATGTACAGCCGCGCGTGGCCGCCATGCCGTCCCGGACTCAGTTGGATGTCTGCGGGCCCCGTCCGGCGGCCATCGATCGTGACCCCTTTGGTCAGGCGCTCGACATCGTGCGCGTCCGGCACGCCGGCCACGTGCACTTCGTAGACGCGCGCGATGCCGTGGCTCGGATGGGTCAACTGCGCGGCCAGCTCCCCGTCGTTGGTGAGGAGCAGCAGTCCTTCTGAATCGAAGTCGAGGCGCCCGACCGGATACACGTACTCGCGGACGCCGCGCAGCAAATCGATCACCGTCGGCCGCTTCTCCGGATCGGATCGCGTCGTCACGTAGCCGCGCGGCTTGTTGAGCAGCACGTAACGGTGCCGCTCGGGCAATTTGACCCGCCGGCCGTCGACGCGAATGTCGTCGTGCGACGGATCGGCCTTGCTTCCGAGCTCGCGTACCGCTTCACCGTTGACCGTCACGCGTCCCTGCAGCATCAACTGCGCGGATGCGCGTCGCGATGCGATGCCGGCCTGGGAGAGGATCTTCTGTAGGCGTTCCACGAAACGCTTTTACCACTTTTTCGCATGGTAGACTCGCCGGAGCTTCATGAAAGCGCTGGTCATCGCCATCGACGGCCCGTCGGGCGCGGGCAAGGGCACCGTCGCGCGGGCCGTGGCGCGGTCGCTCGATTATCGGCATGTCGACAGCGGCGCCATGTATCGCGCCGTCGCCTGGAAAGCGCTTCACGCCGGCGTCGCGCTCGATGATGAAGCGGCGGTGGCGCGGATTGCGGAGACCGCGGCGATCGAGGTCACGGCGAGTGCGGTGACGATCGATCGAGAGGACGTCACGCGGCAGATTCGCACGCCGGAGATCGATCGCGCCGCCGCGTCGGTCGCGCGGCTGCCGGCGGTCCGCACGATTCTCGTCGCGCGCCAGCGAGCCATGGGCGCGGACGGCGGGATCGTGATGGAAGGGCGCGACATCGGCACGGTGGTCTTTCCGCATGCCGATGTGAAGATCTACCTGGATGCGACCGCAGAAGAGCGCGCCAGACGCCGCGCCAGCGATCCCGCGCACACCGGCGTCCCCGCGCGCGTGTCGGAAGTGGCCACGCTCCTCACTGAACGCGACACCAGCGATCAGACCCGCGCCGCGTCGCCCCTCTACGTCGCCGCAGACGCCCGCGTCATCGATACGACAGGGAAGTCGATCGACGAGGTGGTCGGGGCCGTTATGGACATGGTGAGGACCAATTCCTCACTCCCGTAATTCCTTACTTCCGGAATTCCTTACTTCCTCAATTCCTTACTTCCTCAATTTTTCCTGTCCCTGTAGTCCTCTGAAGAGGCCGGATCGAGCTCCCAGCGATGCTTGTCGCGGCCGGTAATCTTGTCGCCGCCCAATTCCTCGGCATCCTGGTATTCGACGCCCAGCGCGCGGCCGATCTCGTCGACGACCTCCTGATCGGGCGTGGGGTTGTCGCCGCCCGGCGCCTCGTCGCCGCTGAAGTAGGCGTTTTCGAGGTTGACGTCCACGTCGCCGGCGCGGATCGAGGGCGACATGCTCGCATGCTGCACGCGGCTCTCGGCCATCTCCGCGCGTCCGGTACGTGCCGCCGATCCGTGGGGATCCATATCGAGCGATGACGGCGGCGTCGGGATCGACGTATCGGTGAGCACCCGGCGTTCCCGCGACAGGCGGGCCGGCGTCACGCGGGTCGGCTTCGCACGCGCCGGCGTCACGCGGGCCGGGGCTTTGGCGGCCGGGGCTGGAGCGGCCTTTCGCCGCGTCGCCACGCGTTTCTTGACTGGTCTGGCCTTCCGCACGCGCGTTTTTGCCGCGCGGACGGGCTTGCGGGCTTTGCGCTTCGGGGTTGGGCGCTTGCCTGAGCGAAGCGGTTTCTTTGGCCTTTTGGCGGATTTTCGCTTCGCAGGACGGTTGCGCGGCTTCTTCTTCGCCATCCGTGGTTCCCCTCCACAACCTTGACAGTGTCGCGATAAGTGTCGTACTCTCTGCTGCTTATCGGAAATCAGACAGCCCGGCCATGCAGTCGTTGCATCCGTCAGGCTGCCCGTGACCGAATTTCGGGGCGCCGGACCCCGTCACCCACCGGCAATCGACCCGTTCGTTCGTTCCCGGCTGGTAATCCGAGGCGATCGACGGACGACAAGGAGACCTGTAAGGCATGTCACACGTTGAAGACGAGCAGCATTCTGCTCCCGCCTCGAATCCACGGGGCGCGGCTGGCGCGCTCGACCGCGCTGAACGCGGCGACCGCGGTGGCCTGAAAGCCCGACCGCGCGAAGACCACGATCAAATCGACCAGGAGGAGTTCGACCAGCTCCTTGCCGCCTACGATAACAGCTTCCGAAATATCGCGGAAGGTGAAGTCGTCAAGGGCACGGTCCTCAAGGTCACCGCCTCGGAAGTCATCGTCGACGTCGGCTACAAGTCGGAGGGCATCATCGCCGTGGGCGAGTTCCTCGACGAGACCGGCCAGGTGACCGTCGAGGCCGGCGATATCGTCGACGTGCTGCTCGAACGCACCGAGGATCGCGAAGGCTACGTCGTGCTGTCGCGCGAAAAAGCCGAGAAGATGAAGATCTGGGACGAGGTCGAGAAGGCCTACGTCGAGCGCAAGGTCGTCATCGGCCGCGTCATCGAGCGCATCAAGGGCGGGTTGGCCGTCGACATCGGCGTGCGCGCGTTTCTGCCCGGATCGCAGATCGACGTGCGCCCGGTGCGCAACCTCGACGCGCTGCGCGGACAAGAGCTCCGCATGCGCGTCATCAAGGTCAACAAGAAGCGCGGCAACATCGTGCTCTCGCGCAAGGCGCTGCTCGAAGAAGAGAACGCCGAGAAGAAGAAGCACACGCTCGAGACGCTCGCCGAAGGCAAAGTCCTCAAGGGCGTGGTCAAGAACATCACCGACTACGGCGCGTTCATCGATCTGGGCGGCATCGACGGCCTGCTCCACATCACCGACATGTCGTGGGGCCGCGTCGGACATCCGTCGGAGCTCTTCAAGGTCAACGACGAGATCGACGTGGTCGTGCTGAAGTACGACCCGGCGACCGAGCGCGTGTCGCTCGGCCACAAACAGCTCATTACCGATCCGTGGGCGAACGTGATGGACCGCTACCCGGTCGGCGCGCGCGTCGGCGGCAAGGTGGTCAGCCTGACCGATTACGGCGCGTTCGTCGAGCTCGAGTCGGGCGTCGAAGGGCTGATCCACGTGTCGGAGATGTCGTGGAGCAAGCGCGTCAAGCACCCGTCGAAGATCCTGAACGTCGGCGACACGGTCGACGCGATGGTGCTCGGCGTGGACGCGACGGCGCGGCGCATCTCGCTCGGCCTCAAGCAGGTCGAGAGCAACCCGTGGCACGAGCTCGGCGACAAGTATCCGATCGGCTCGAAGATCCAGGGCAAGGTCCGGAACCTCACCGAGTTCGGCGCGTTCGTGGAAGTGGAAGAGGAGATCGACGGCCTCATTCACATCTCGGACATGTCGTGGAGCAAGCGCGTCAAGCATCCGTCCGAAGTGCTGAAGAAGGGCGACGTGGTCGAGGCGATGGTGCTCAACATCGACGCCGAGAACCAGCGTCTCTCGCTCGGTCTCAAGCAGCTCGCCACGGATATCTGGGACGACTTCTTCTCGCGTCATCACGTCGGCGACACCATCGAAGGCAAGGTCGTGCGCATGACCAACTTCGGGGCGTTCGTCGAGCTGGATGAGGGGATTGAAGGGCTGATCCATGTGTCCGAGTTCGACGACTCGCGTCAGGCCGCCAAGGGCGCCAAGGAAGAGAAGATCGAGCTGACGGTCGGCGAGACGTATCCGATGAAGATCATCAAGCTCGCGCCCGACGAACGGAAGATCGGCTTGTCGATCCGCGCGCTCAAGTCGGACGAATTCCGCGCTGACTGGGAAACCTATCAGGAGTCAGCCGGCGACGGATCGGCGACGCTCGGGGATCACTTCAAGAATCGGTAAGGCTCCGGACTCCGGGCTCCGGGCTTCAGCTGAAGCCTGGAGCCTGAAGCCTGAGGCCGTCAGGAGTTGCGCATGACCGGCGGCAGCATGACGAAGGCGGAGCTCGTGGAGGAAGTCTCACGTGTCTCCGATCTGACCAAGAAGCACTCCGAGGTCATCGTCGACACGGTCTTCAAGAGCATCATCGACGCGCTCCACCGCGGCGAGAAGATCGAGCTGCGGGGATTCGGCAGCTTCCGGCTGCGGAAGCGCGAGCCGCGCAAGGGGCGCAATCCGAAAACCGGCGACAAGGTCGACGTGCCGCCGAAGAAGGTGCCATACTTCAAGCCGGGCAAGGAACTGAAAGATCTCATCAACCGCGAGCCCGACGCGACTGAGCCCGGCGGCGCCGAGCCGCCGGACGCCCTCGCGGTCTGAAAAACCCCGCAAATTTGATCATCGGGTCATCGAATCATCGAGTCATCGGGTCATTGGATTTTCGAATTTCAAATGACCAAATGACCAAATGACCCGATGACTAAATGACTCGATAACAAGATTCACCCCAGAGTATGGAACGCTTGTGGTCGCCATGGAGGCTTGCCTACGTGACAAGCGCCTCGACACCAGGATCCGGTGAATGCATCTTCTGCGCGGCGGCGGCGGCCGCGCCCGGCGAGGCGCCGCTCGTCATCGCCCGCGGGCGGCATACATTCGTCATCCTCAACCTGTTTCCCTATAACAACGGCCACCTGATGGTGGTACCGAACCGGCATATCGCGTCGCTCGCCGCGGCAACGCCCGAAGAACTGGCGGAGCTCATGGAGCTCACTCGCGACGCGGAAATCGCGCTTGGCGAGGCGTATCAGCCTCACGGCATCAACGTCGGCGTCAATCTCGGGCGGGCGGCTGGCGCGGGCATCGTCGATCACATCCACGTGCACCTGGTGCCGCGCTGGATTGGGGACACGAACTTCATGTCGGCGGTGGCCGAGACGCGCGTCCTGCCGGAAACGCTCGATCAGACGGTCGCCCGCCTCCGGCCGATCTTCGACCGGCTGTTAGACGACGATCAACGCAGAGGCCGCTGAGCTCGCAGAGTTAAACTAGGTTTTGCGATCTCCGCGTTCTCCGCGTTGATCGTCGTGAACATGGTCCTTGATCTCACGCCGGAACAAAAAGCCTTCAGGCAGTCGGTCGAGGAGTTTGCGCGCGCAGCGGTCGCGCCGCGGGCGGCAGCGATCGACGAGAGCGGCGAGTTCCCCCTCGATGTCCTGCGCGCGGCTGCGATGCACGGCCTCACCGGCGTCACGATCCCCAAGGCGTGGGGCGGGCTCGGACTCGACTACGTCAGCTACGCCATCGCCATTGAAGCGCTGGCCCAGGCAAGTGCCACGGTCGCGGTGTCGCTCGTCGTCCACAATTCGCTGGTCGCCGAACTGCTCGCCCACGCCGGGCGCGCCAGCCAGAAAACGCAGTGGCTTCGGCCCCTGGCGACCGGCGAGGCGATCGGTGCCTTCGCGCTGTCGGAGTTGAATGCCGGGACCGACGCGGCCAACCAGCAGACCGTCGCCAGGAAAACCAGCGGCGGCTATCGCATTTCCGGGCGCAAGGTCTGGGTCGCCAACGCCGACGCCGCCGCCGTGGCCATCGTCTTCGCGTGCACGCGGCCAGGACAGCGCGGTCAGGGCGTGACGGCGTTCCTGGTGCCGATGGATGCGCCGGGCATCGGCCGTACCGCTCGCGCGGACTCGCTCGGTGTGCGCGGCCTTGGCTGCATGGACCTGGATCTCGACTTGGAGGTCACCGACGAGCAGGTCCTGGGATCGGTGGACCAGGGATTCCGTCTCGCGATGTGGGCGTTGCAGGGCGGCCGCGTCGGGATCGCGGCGCAGGCGCTGGGGATCGGCGAAGCGGCGATCGCCGCGGCGATTGCATTTGCGAAAGAGCGGCAGGCGTTCGGCCGGCCGATCGCGGATTACGAAGCCATTCAGTGGATGCTGGCCGACGCGGCCACCGAACTCGAAGCGGCGCGCGTCCTGACGTGGAAAGCGGCGGACGCGAAGGACCGGCAGGAGCGCATCCGCCTCGAGGCGTCGATGGCCAAGCTTGCCGCCTCAGAGGCCGCCCATCGCGCCGCTGACAAGTCGATGCAGATTCTCGCCTCGGCCGGGTATCGGCGCGGGTCGCTGGTCGAACGGCTGTTCCGCGATGTCCGCGCGACCGAGATCTACCAGGGCACGTCGGAAGCGCAGCGCCTGATCATCGCCGAAGGCATTCTTGCCGCTCACTAGGGCGGGCAGGGCAGGTAGGGCACGTCGGGCGGGTAGGGCAGGTAGCGAAAGAAGCGCCTGCGGCCATGCGAGCCTGAGGACCAGCAAATCCGAAGGCGAGCATCGGCGTTAGTTCGCCGCGGGGGTGGGGCCCTGCGGCCAGTGAAAAAATGAAGCGCCTGCGGCCATGCGACGTCGAGGACAAGCGGATCCGAGACGGAGCATCTGCGTTAGTTCGCGCCGGGGGTGGGGCCCCGGCGCCAGTGAAAGAAAGCTAAACCGATGATCAAGAAACTCACTCGTCGCGAATTCGTCGGGGCGACCACCGCGGCGGGCATCGCGGCGACGCGCGCGGTCCCGGCCTTTGGCCAGGCGCCGGCGGTGGCGGGCCGCCGCGTCAGTCCGGTCGTGATTTCCGCGGCCAACGGTAACCGCTTCAAGAATGGCGGCACGCAGACCGCGGTCGAGAAAGCGTTCACGATGATGACGAGCGGCGGCGCCGACGTCCTCGACGCGCTCATTGCCGGCGTCAACATCGTCGAGCTCGATCCCGAGGACACCAGCGTCGGCTACGGCGGATTGCCCAACGCCGACGGCGTGGTGCAGCTCGACTCGTGCTGCATGCACGGCCCGCGCAAGCGCGCCGGCGGGGTGGCGAGCCTCGAAGGCGTGCGCACGCCGTCGAAGGTCGCGCAGCGGGTGATGGACGAGACCGATCACCACTTGATCGTCGGCAAGGGCGCGCAGGACTTCGCGCGCAGCATGGGCTTCACCATCGAAGACGACCTCAACACCCCGCGCTCCCGGGAACTCTGGCTCAATTGGAAGCGGCGGATCGATCCGGAACACTATCTCGATCCGAAGAAACGCGCCGAGGCCGGCTTCGCCGCCGGCCTGCAGATGGTGCGCGAGGGCTTGATCGATCCCGATCATTTCTGGGGCACCATCAACTGCGACGGCGTCAACGCTCGCGGCGAGATCTGCGGTGTCACGACCACCAGCGGGCTGGCGTGGAAGATCCCGGGCCGTGTCGGCGATTCACCGATTCTCGGCGCCGGCCTGTACGTGGACGGCGAGATCGGCGCCGCCGGTTCAACCGGCCGCGGCGAAGCGAATCTCTACGGCTTGTGCTCGTTCCTGATCGTCGAGGAAATGCGCCGCGGCGCCAGCCCCAAGGACGCCGCCATCACCACGCTCAAGCGCGTGGCAAAAAACACCGTCGAGAAGCGCCTGCTGAACGCGAAGGGGCAGCCGAACTTCGGATTGAATTTCTACGTGCTGAACGCCAGGGGCGAGTACGCGGGCGTCACGATGTACCAGTCCACCTACGCGGTCTGCACGGACAAAGGACCGCAGACGCTGCAGACCGAGGCGCTCTACGAAGGACAACCGGCCGGGTAGCTGGATCGGCGGCCGTGCCGCCGCCAGTTAGCGTGACGGCTCGGGCGTGGCACGCGTCAACCCGGTCGTCTTGAACGTGCCGGTACCGACGTCGGCGGACTGGCCTTTCGGGATCGACAGCGACTGCCACGTCGGCCACGCGAGGTGCCGCGCCAGGTAGACGATCTGCCCGACGTGGTACGCCGTGTGGGTCACCGACCGGTTCAGGGCCTCGACGACCAGCAATCCTTCGCGCCGGATGAAGATCGTGCGATCCAGATCCTCCGGCGTCAGCGCCTCGATCGATGCGAGCACGATGGTCCACGCCGCGTCCCATTCCTTCAGCAGCTCCGCGCGCGACAACGCCTCCGGCATTGCGAATTCGTTGTCGCGATCGCGGTCGGGCTTTTCGCCGTCTGTAGTCAGGAAGTCCCTGAATCGCGATCGCAAATTGCCGGCGACGTGCCGGACGATCACTGCGATGCTGTTCGAGTCGGGATCGATCTGCCGGTGCAGCGCGGCGTCGTCCGGGATCTGGGCGATCGCCTTGTCGGCGAGCACCTTGTAGTTGCGATACGTGCGGATGATGTCGGACAGGTAGGCGCGGTTATCCAAGGATTTGCTTCGCAATCGTCTGCAGCTGCAGATTTGAGGTGCCTTCGTAAATCTGGCCGATCTTCGCGTCGCGATACAGTTTTTCGACGGGGTAGTCCTTCACGAATCCGTAGCCGCCGAACAGGTTGACCGCGAGCGACGTCACGCGCTCGGCGACTTCGGACGAGAAAATCTTGCACATCGCCGCTTCCGTTAGAAACGGCTGGCGCGCGTCTCTCAGGCGCGCCGCTTCGTAAACCATGAGCCGCGCCGCGTGCAGCTCGGTCGCGGCGCGGGCCAGCTGATGCTGCACCGCCTGGAACTCCGCGATCGCCTTGCCGAACTGTTTGCGTTCGCCGGTGTACTTGATGGCGTGGTCGAGCGCGCCCTGCGCGAGGCCGACCATCTGCGCGCCGATGGCGATGCGCCCTTCGTTCAGCGTTTCGATCGCGATCCGGTAGCCGCGGCCGACTTCACCCAGCACGTTCGCGGCGGGGACGACGCACTCTTCGAAGAGCAGTTCACAGGTGCTGCTCGCGCGGATGCCGAGCTTGTCTTCCTTCTTGCCGACGGTGAAGCCTTCGAAGCCGCGCTCCACGATGAACGCGGTGATGCCGCGGTAACCCGCCGAGGGATCGACGGTCGCGAACACGATGATGCGGTCGGCCTCGTGGCCGTTGGTAATCCACAGCTTGCGGCCAGTGAGGATCCAGTCGTCGCCGCGCCGCGTGACGCGGGTCGCCAGCGCGAACGCATCGCTGCCCGAGCCGCTCTCCGAGAGGGCATAGGCGCCGATCGAGCGCGACGCGAGCTGCGGTAGAAACCGCTGCTTCTGTTCGGCCGTTGCCCAACGCAGCAGCGCATTGATGACCAGCGTGTTCTGGACGTCGACGAAAACGCCGATGGCGGGGTCCACGCGGGACAGCGCCTCGACCGCGAGCACCGCATGGAAAAACGTCGCGCCGCCGCCGCCGTGCGCCTCGGGGATTTCGATCCCCATCAACCCCATCTCGAACAGCTTGTCGATCACGTGTTGCGGGATTTTTGCGTGCTCATCCATCTCGCGGACGAGCGGGCGGATCTCGCGATCGGCGAACTGGTAGACGCTGTCCCGGAACAGCCGCTCATCGTCAGACAGCACCGTGAGCGGCGTCCCCGCGGCGGCCGTATTTGTCGCGTTCACGTGGCGATCCTAGCAGGCGATCGGTCTAAGATAGAAGCATGACCAGGCTGCTTCGTGCGATCGCCGTACTGGGGCTCGCCGCAGGGGTGTTCGCCGGTCCAACCGGACTCGCCCAGCAGCAGACCACGCCCGCCCAGCCCGCTCCCGCTCAGCCTGCTCCCGCCCAACCGGGCCAGCCGGCAGCGACACCGGGGCCCGATGGCCAACCGACCTTCCGCACCGGCATCAACTTCGTGCACGTGGACGTCATTGTCACCGACAAGAGCGGCAACATGGTGCAGGACCTGAAGCCGACCGACTTCGAGGTGGTCGAGCAGAAGCAGGTGCAGAAGATCGACACGTTCAAGATGATCGCGCTCGATGGCGGGTTGATTCCCGGCCCCGACGGCCCGCCGCGCCAGATCCGCACCGACTTCGACGAGGAAACCGAAGCGTCGCGCGACGACGTGCGGCTGTTCGCGTTCTTCCTGGACGACTACCACGTCCGACGCGAATCGAGCATGACGGCGCGGACCCAGCTCGCGCGCTTCGTCGAAACGCAGCTCGGACCGTCTGACATGGTGGGCGTCATGTACCCGCTGACGCCGACCAGCGCGGTGCGCATGACGCGCAACCACGACGCGGTGATGACCGCCCTGGATCGCTTCCTCGGCGTGAAGTACGACTACAACCCGCGCAACGACTACGAGCGCAACATCCAGTACTACCCCACCGAAACGGTGGAGATGATCCGCAACCAGGTCTCGATGTCCGCGCTGAAGGCGCTCATCATGCACATGGGCGGGTTGAAGGAAGGGCGCAAGGCGCTCATCCTCGTCAGCGAGGGCTATTCGTACCTGCTGCCGCCGCAGCTGCGCGACGCCATGGCCGGTTTCCCCGGTCTCGGAAATCCGGCGGCCGGCAATCCGAACGCCGGGCAGGGCACCAGTACCGTCGAACAGCGCGCCGGGTTCGATGCATGGACGCGCCTCGAGGACGACCTGCGCGATATCTACGATCTCGCCAACAAGAACAACGTGGCCATCTACGCGGTTGACCCGCGCGGCTTGTCCACCGGCGAGTTCGGAATCGATCAGAACATCAACCAGCAGACCAGCAATGATTATCTGCGCCAGACGATGGAAACGCTGAGGACGCTCGCCGTCGAGACCGACGGCCGCGCCATCGTCAACCGGAACGACCTGACGATCGGGATGAAACAGATCATCAAGGACACGAGCGGCTACTACCTCCTCGGCTACAACTCGACCTTCAACGGAACGGACGGAAAGTTCCACGAAATCAAAGTAAACGTGAAGCGTCCTGGTGTTCAGGTGCGAGCCCGCAAGGGTTACTGGGCCTTTACCGCGGCGGATGCCGCGCGGGCGCTTGCGCCGCCCAAGCCGGCGCTGCCCAAGCCGGTCGAAAACGCATTGAACTCAATTGCCGCGCCGACGCATTCCTCGCGCATCGTGCGCACGTGGATTGGCACCGAGCGTGGCGCCAACGGCAAAACCAAGGTGACGTTCGTCTGGGAGCCGCTGCCAAAATCACCCGGCGATGCGACGCGGAACACTGACATACCGGCCCGCGTCTCGGTGACGGCCATTGCGCCTGACGGGTCGCCGTATTTCCGTGGCCGCGTGCCGACGACAACTCCAGGGGCGGCCGCGCCGCCAGCTACGCCATCAACCGGCCCCTCCAGGGTCAGCTTCGAAGTACAGCCCGGTCAGGTGCAGCTTCGCCTCTCGGTTGAGAGCGCCGACGCGGAGGTCCTCGATTCGGAAGTCCGCGAGTTGACGATTCCCGACCTCACGTCGACCAACACCATGCTCTCGACGCCGCTGGTGTTTCGAGGCCGCACGTTGCCCGAGTTTCAAAAACTGAAGGCCGATCAGCAGGCCGTGCCGACACCCGCACGCGAATTCAGCCGGACCGAGCGGGTCTTCGTCCGCGCCACGGCGTACGGACCGGGCGGGACGAACCCTGCGATCACCGCGAAACTGCTGAACCGCGCCGGCCAGGCGATGGCCGATCTCACGGTCTCGCCCCAACCGTCTCCCAGTGGATCGCGCGACATCGATCTGTCGCTCTCGTCGCTTCCACCCGGCGAGTACGTCGTCGAGATTACTGCGACAGGCGACGGCGGCCCCGCCAAGGAACTCGTCGGCTTCCGGGTTACGGGCTGACCCATGCGGTTTGTCCTGGCGCTGACGTTGACCGTCGGCGTCGCTGCGGCCCAATCTGACCAGCCCCGGTCGACTGGTTCGCCTGATGCGCCGGTCACGCTCGACGTGGTGGCGCAGGACCACAAAGGACAGCCACTCGCCACACTGACCCCGGCGGATTTTGCGGTCATCGAGCAGAACGTCGGCGTCGCCGTTGACGGCGTCCGGTTCGTTCGCGCCACCGGCGCATGGCCG
>Ga0207711_10003878_pt1 | contig 12868 bp, 8 predicted proteins | sample KBSS34metaG_FD_184401 | JGI IMG/M metagenome (GOLD analysis project Ga0207711, IMG submission 184401) | Switchgrass rhizosphere microbial communities from Kellogg Biological Station, Michigan, USA - KBS S3-4 metaG (SPAdes) (version 2) | ecosystem: Host-associated > Plants > Roots > Rhizosphere >...
GACGGAGCCGCAGCAGCATCCCGGTGGGGATCCCGTCGGCGGTCGACACCTCGCGCCGGTCGAGCAGCACCCATTGCGGCTGGGTGAACACCTCCGAGACGACATCGGGATCGACGGTGTGCAGCGAAACGGTGCCCTGACCGAGCGGCGACAGGCTGAGCGAGCGGGGCGGGCTGTCGAGACCCGCGACGAGGGCGGAGGCGCCACCGACGCCCTGCAGCACGGGATGATCCAGACCGGTCTGCACCGCGGCGAGATCCGTGACATCCACTCCGTAGATCGTCGCCGGCACGCTGCCCACGGGCTGCTGTCCGAACACCTCGATCGTCGCGTGAGCCGTCACACCCGGGATCGTCGCGATGCGATGCACCTGATCCGTGCTCAATACGGTGGCCCTGACGGCGACATCGGATCCCGTTCGCGCCACAGCGGCCTGCTGGGCACCGTGCTGCTGGGTCGCCACCAGGGTGAGCGAGAAGACCGCCATGCCCACACCGACAACGAGGGCGAAGAGAGTCCAGATCCCGCCGCCGCCACGCGCGGTCGCGGATGCGGAGACCAGGCCGACCGGTCCGTTGCCGCGCCTCTCCAGGCGCGCCAGCCGCACCGACACCGTCGGCGCGACCCGTACCACGACGACCGTGACGGCCAGTGCGAGCAGCAGCGGTGCACCGAGGAGGACCGGATCTGCTGCCCCTCCGCTCGCCACCGGGCCGCGCGCGAACAGGAGCGCGAGTGCCAGAGCAGCCAGCAGCACGATGATCCCCTCCCCCGCAATCCGGAGCGTGGCGGCAAGACGGCCGGAATCCTCGGCACCATCGTCGACCCCGCTCACGACGGCGGCGGCTACCGGGGCCGCAAGCAGGCAGAGCAGCACCGCCGGCACCGCGGTGATCGGAGAGCCCGCGTCGAGGGTCAGCGCGATGCCCACGAGACCGCCGAGCACCGCGGCGGGGGCGGTCCAGAGCAGCACCTCGCCGAGCGCGATCACGCGGCCCTGCCATCCGGATCCGCCGCGGGCACGCAGCAGCAGCGCCGCTGTCGACCGTCGCCGAGCCAACAGGCGCAGGCTGAGCAGCAGGACGGCGGCGAATGCTCCCGCCGGTCCGATCGCGAAGAGCGTGATCATCGCGATCGAGGGAGCGGAGTGCGCCGTGAAGTCCGCCAGTTCGGACGGAAGATCCGTGCGGAACGAGAGCGCTGCGTTCGACCCTGCGACGTTGAGCGGCTGGGTCTGGACGACGAAGCGGCGCAGCGATGCCGCGACCGACGTCGCGGCGCCGGTGTCGATCCGGGTGGCATCCACGGGCAGCCACGCCTCGATCTGGTGCCCGATGAGGCTCGTGGCGAATTTCGGCCACGACGCGGCATCGAGCCACAGCGTGCCGCGATAGGTGACGAAGGTGCCGTCGGAGCTCGGCTGAGTGCCCGCCTCGGCGCGATGCGGGTCGAGAGACCAGAACGCGGACGCCGGATCGCGCGGCGCCACGGTCCCCACCAGCGTGACCTTGCGCTGGTCGGGCAACGACAGGGTCTGAGTCTGACCGATGTGCCACTTCATCGAGGCGGCGGATGCCGCGGCCATGACCACCTCGATCGGCTTGCCATCGCGCACGGCGCCGGGCCACCGACCGGCGACGAGCGTTGCGTCGTCGCGCAGCCCCGGGACTGCCTCGAGACCGAACCTGAACAGGGCGTTGCTCGCCGCGGTCGGCGTGCCCTGCCCCGGGAATCCGGTGCCCCCCTGCCCCAGTGCTTGACCGAGGTACGCGCCGGGACCGACGATTCCGCCCAGGTTCGCGAGCCGACGGCGGGCCTCCGCCAGGCCGCTCGGGATCGACGACCAGACCGGCGTGATGTCCTGCTCGCCATTCGGCCCGTCGAAGACGGAGTCCGACGTCAAGAAGGCGCTGAGCGCGATCCGACCGTTGCCCGCCGCGGCCAGGTCGCTGTGCAGGGCGTCGGTGAGCGTACGCTCGACCGCGCGCGGGACTCCGACCGCAAGCAGGGTCGCGCACAGCACGAACGCGGCGAGCAGGATCGAGACGCCACGCGACTGCGTCGCCCCGCGCCGAACGAGCCGCACGCCCCGCAGCGGCCTCATCGCTCGACCTCCGCGTCATCCGGCGTCGACGCCGCCCGCCGGACCGCACGCCGCTGCACCAGGAGCGCGCCGACGAGGCCGAGGGCGAGGATGACCGTCGCCCCACCGGTCAGCACGGCGTCGAGCCGGACACCTGCCCGCAATTCGGGCCCAGCCGCCGTGTCGGCTGCATGGGCGATGACCGGAACGGTCAGAAGGATCACGGCAGTGGCCGCCACCAGACCGACGAGAACCGCGAACAGCAGGCCCGCGAGCAGCTCCGCGCGTTCGGCGGCCAGCTGGCTCTTCGGATCGGCGCCGAGCGCGCGCAGCACGGCGGTCTCGGCACGCCGAGTGCGCAGCAAGCCCGCGACACCCGTCGCGATCCCGACGAGCGCGAAGGTGAGGGAGCCGGCGGCGCCGACAAGGAGGCCCACCACGGCGGGTCGCGCCAAGGTCTCGCCGACGAGCGCCGGCGCCGGAGTCATCTGTGCCGCGGGATCGCTCGTCGAGATGCGCGCGGCGACGGCTTCGGGGTCGCGTGACGACAACCAGACCCGGTCCGCGATGACGCCGCGCGAGTCGGTGCGCAATGACGCCAGTTGCAAGGTCGGCAGGTCGGCCCAGATGCCGGCGGCCGAGTTCGTTCCGATGGTGTGAGGCACGACCGCCACGAGGCGGACCGTCACCCCCGGCACCGAGGCGAGATCCGTTCGATCGCCCAGCTGCAATCCCGCGGTGGTGGCGAGGGGTCGTGACATCGCCACCGGGACCACGGCCGAACCATGCGGCATCAGCCTGCCGAGGCGCGCGAGGCCGCCGTCGGGATTCAGGGGCAGACCGGCCGACCAGCCGATCACACCGAGCCGACCGATTCCGAGCGGCGGCGTGATCGCATCGACGCGCGTCCAGGTGGACGACGGCAGCGCGAGGGGATGCGTCGTGCCGCCACTCGTCCGCGACATCGCGGTGACTCGCACCTCAAGACCCGCCACGGCAGAGCTCGACTGGAGGTCGGCGTCGATCCCCACCCAATGCCAGTCGGCGGTCGCCGGCAGGCGCGCCTGGAGCGTCGTCGTGGCCGTTCCGGGACTCACCGACGCCGATCCGAGGTCGACACCGACGGCGGCGCCGTCCGACCGCACGAACCACCCGGTCAGATCGATCGTCGCATCGTGCGGAGCTGCCGTCGACGTGACCTGCACGGTGAGTCCCGCGCCCGAGGCGTGCGGCAGTACCTCTCCCGGGAGCCGCACAGCGGTGCGAGCCAGAGCGGGGAGATCGACGAGAGCGCCGTCCTGGAACGTCCCGATCGACGCGACCGGCGCGGCTCCCAGCACCGCAGGCAGGTCGCCGAGCACGAGCTGCTGAACCACCGCGGGCGCGGAGGACACGACACCCGCGGTGTGTGCGAGCTCCTCGGCCCGTGATGGATCGGTTGCGAGGACCGAGAGGTCGCCCCCGGTCGTCAGCCGACCGGCATCGCGCACGAAGCCGGAGGAGCTCGCGGCCGTCGCCGCAGCGAAACCGCAGGTGGCAACGGCCAATGAGACCAGCACGACGGATCCCGCGAGCAACCCGGGGCGGTGCCACAGTCGGCGCGCGGCGAGCGGGAGCGCGCCCCCGTCGCGATCGCGCACCAGGCGATCGGCGGCCCCCGCGGCCGGCCGGCCGACGACCAGTCCGACGACGACGATCGCCACAACAACGAGAGCGGGCGCCAGTTCGGAAGCCGGGTCCACCCCGACCCCCGCGCCCACCAATCGGACCAGGCTGAGCACCGCCACGGCGACGAGCAGGACGACACCGCCGGCTGCGGCGGCGCGCAGGCGGCGGTCGCGGCGGCCATTGCTCGCATCGGCGGCCGCGTCGGCCGAGAGCGACGCCATCGGCACCAGGGCGAGTCCGAGTACCAACGGAACAAGAAGCGGCACCACGAGATCCGACCAGCCGTCGGGAGGCGCGACAGTCCACCACAGCACACCCTGGGCGACGCCCCAGCCGAGCACGGCTCCCGCCGCCACCCACGGTCCCGCCGCCCCCAGGTCGCCGCGCGCCAGTTGCCCCCGGGACGCCCCTCGCGCGCGAAGCAGCGCGGTCTCCTCGCCGCCGAGCTCGGCACGCAAACGCAACAGCAGCGAGAAAGCCAGGACGCCGGCACCGGCGAGCAGGGCGAGGGGAACGGGAACGACCGCGCGAGCCTCCGCGATCCCGTCGCGCAGCCGCGTCGCCGTGTCGATGCCACCGCCCTCGAATCGGGTGAGCGTCGTCGCGACCCGCGCCTGATCCTGAAGATGCCGCCACCCGGAATCGAGCAGCGCCAGGTCCGATGCCTGGACGCGAGCGACATCGGGCGCTGTGCTCCAGCGGGTCGTGAGGGCGACTCCGTCAGCGTGCAGCTCGCCTGCCGCGAGGACCAGCCGCGCCCCTGTGCCCGAGGTTCCCGGTCCGATCCCGCTCCAGATCGGGGCTCGCGGGTCGACCGCCCGCCAGACCGCCACGATGCGCAGCGGACGGACGCCCGCATCCGTCTGCACACGGAGGGTGTCCCCGACCGCCACCCTCAGTGCGCGGGCGCCGTCCGCATCGATCGCCGCCTCCCCGGAGCGCAGTTCAGGCAACCCGCGAGTCGAGACGCGCAGATCCGCGTCGTCTCGGAGGGGCATCGCCGTGGTCCTCGAACCGTCGATCTGCACCGGATCACCGATCGCCGCCGATGCGATCGTGACGGCGACTCCCGCCACCGCATGGCGCAGCCGGGTCCGCACCGACGCATCCTGCGAGGCGCTGTCGGATGCGGTCTGCCGCACGTACACCATCGACCCGTCCGCCGCGCTCGTCGCCGCCCAGGCTGCCCGCACCGCGAGGTCGGGTTGCCGGGTGGCATACCCCACCGTCAGCGATGTACCAAGAGTCACGACCAGGACGACGGCGCCCAGGCCCAGCTGCAGACCGCGTTGCGTCGCCGCGCGCCGTCGCCAGAACATCAGGGCCATCCGGAAAGTCTCTCAACTCACCGGACGACTGTCGCTATCGCCACTGCTGAGAGACCGGAGGGCCTTGCCGATAGCATCCGAAGATGGCTGAGTACGTCCTCGCAATCGATCAGGGAACCACGAGCTCACGGGCGATCCTGTTCGATCACGACGGACTCCCCGCGGCATCGGGACAACTCGAGCACGAGCAGATCTTCCCGCGGGCCGGCTGGGTCGAGCACGACCCCCTGGAGATCTGGAACAACGTCCGAGAGGTCATCGGGCAGGCGCTCGCCAAGGCCGACGTCACCCGCCATGACGTGAAAGCCGTCGGCATCACCAACCAGCGCGAGACCACAGTGGTGTGGAACAAGACGACCGGGAAGCCCGTCTACAACGCGATCGTCTGGCAGGACACCCGCACGCAGCCCATCGTCGACCGGCTGGCCGCGGATGGCGGCGTCGATCGTTTCAAGGCGAAGGTCGGCCTGCCGCTGGCCACCTACTTCGCGGGCACCAAGATCGCTTGGATCCTGGAAAACGTCGACGGCGCCCGCGCGGCCGCGGACGCGGGCGAGCTCTTGTTCGGCACCACGGACACCTGGGTGCTGTGGAACCTCACCGGCGGTCCGGACGGCGGCGCGCATGCCACCGATGTCACGAACGCCAGCCGCACCCTCTTCATGGATCTCGAGACCTGCGAATGGGACGACGAGATCCTCGCCGCATTCGACGTCCCTCGTTCGATGCTGCCCGAGATCCGCAGCTCGTCCGAGGTGTACGGGATCGTCGAGGACTCGAGCCTGCTGCGGCAGGTGCCGGTCGCCGGCATCCTCGGCGACCAGCAGGCGGCGACCTTCGGCCAGGCCGCCTTCCGCGCCGGCGAGTCGAAGAACACCTACGGCACCGGCAACTTCTTGATCTTCAACACCGGCGAGAAGATCGTCCACTCGACCAACGGACTGCTCACCACGCTCGGCTACCGCATCGGCGACCAGGCTCCCCACTACGCCCTGGAGGGATCGATCGCGGTCACGGGCTCGCTCGTGCAGTGGCTGCGCGACAACCTCGGGCTGATCAAGCAATCCTCGGATATCGAGAAACTCGCCGACTCGGTCGACGACAACGGCGGCGTCTACATCGTCCCGGCGTTCTCGGGACTGTTCGCGCCGTACTGGAGGCCCGACGCGCGAGGTGCCATCGTCGGCTTGACCCGATTCGTGAACAAGGGCCACTTCGCGCGAGCGGCGCTCGAGGCCGTCGCCTTCCAGACCGCCGAGGTGATCGAGGCGGTCAATGCCGACACCGGCGTCCCACTGGCCGAGCTGAAGGTCGATGGAGGCATGGTGGTCAACGACACCCTCATGCAGCTCCAGGCCGACATCCTCGGGGTGCCGGTCGTCCGACCCGCGGTGATCGAGACCACGGCATTGGGCGCCGCGTATGCCGCGGGGCTCGCGGTCGGATTCTGGTCGGGCCTCGGCGAGCTCTCGGCGAACTGGCACGAGGACCGCCGCTGGGAGCCGCGCATCGACGACGCCGAGCGGGCGCGCCGGATGCGGCTCTGGAAGAAGGCAGTCACCCGGACCTTCGACTGGGTCGACGACGACGTGAGCTGAGCGGTCAGCACCGCGCTGCGGCTAGCGCCGGGTGGCGGCCACCCACGCCTCGAGCTTCGCAGCGGCCGCTCCCGAGTCGATGGTCTCGGCGGCGACCGCCATCTTGTCGCGGAACCGCGCCCGGATGTCCTGCTCGCCGAGCGTGTGATCGTGCGCCAGGTCCCAACTCACCAGTCCCGCCGCGGTGTTGAGCAGCACGATGTCACGCACCGGGCCGCTCTCCCCCGCGAACACGCGTCGTGCGATGTCGGCGTTGTGCGCGGCGTCCCCGCCTCGCAGGTCGTCGAGCGACGCCCGGGTGAGCCCCAGGTCGGCCGGGTCGAGATCGTGCTCGGTGACCGACCCGCGCGACACCTCCCAGAGGTGGCTGTGCCCTGTGGTCGACAGCTCGTCAAGACCGTCGTCGCCCCGGAAGACCAGTGCGGTCGCACCGCGGGTCTGGAACACACCCACGATCAGGGGGACCTTGTCGAGATGAGCGACACCGACCGCCGACGCCTCGGCTCGGGCCGGGTTCGACAGCGGACCGAGGAAGTTGAAGACGGTCGGAACGCCGAGCTCGGCGCGCGTCGGCCCGGCGTTCTTGAACCCCGGGTGAAAGAGGGCGGCGAACGCGAAGGTGATGCCGACCTCATCCAGGATCGCGGCCACCCGCTCCGGAGGCAGCTCCAGGTCGATCCCGAGCGCCGCGAGCACGTCCGACGAGCCCGACGCCGAGGACGCCGCCTTGTTGCCGTGCTTGACGACTTTCGCGCCCGCGGCCGCGGCGACGATGGACGACATGGTCGAGACGTTGACCGTGCCGAAGCGGTCTCCCCCGGTGCCCACGATGTCGAGGGCCATCGGATCGACGTCGAGAGTTTTCGCGTTGGCGAGGATGGCATCCCGGAACCCGACGATCTCGTCGACCGTCTCGCCTTTGGCGCGCAGCGCGACAAGGAATCCGCCCAATTGCGACGGGGTCGCGCGTCCCGCCATGACCTCTTCCATGGCCCACGACGCCTCGGCGATCGACAGATCGGCCCCCGCGAGAAGCTGCGTGAGGACGGCCGGCCAGGTCAGTTCGGTGGGCATGGCCTCGATCGTAGCGACCCGCCCGGAATGGAATCCTTGCGGGACGAAATCGACCATAATGGGAGGGTGACGTCCACCTCCCTCACCAGCGCCCGCGGCACCTCGGTCATCAACCGGCCGAACGTGACTCAGGTGGGCGTGATCGTGTGGCTCGGCAGCGAGGTCATGTTCTTCGCGGGGCTGTTCGCGGTCTATTTCACGCTCCGCTCGACCTCGCCCGGCCTCTGGGCCGAGCAGACCGCGCACCTCAATGTTCCCTACGCGCTGGCCAACACCCTCGTGCTCGTGTCGTCGTCGTTCACCGCGCAGGCGGGCGTGTTCGCCGCCGAGCGCCTGCAACGGGTTCGCACCGGCAGCGTTCTCCAGTTCTGGAAATGGGGCATGGTCGAGTGGTTCTTCTTGACCTTCGCCCTGGGGGCCGTGTTCGTGAGCGGCCAGGTCTTCGAATACGCGAACCTGGTCAGTGAGCACATCGGATTCACCTCCGACTCCTACGGTTCCGCGTTCTACCTGACGACCGGCTTCCACGCTCTGCACGTCACCGGCGGTCTGATGGCGTTCCTGCTCTGCATCGGCAGGGCCTTCGCCGTGAAGGACTTCACCCACCGCGAGGCCACGACCGCGATCTCGGTCTCGTACTACTGGCACTTCGTCGATGTCGTCTGGATCGGCCTGTTCCTGGTGATCTACATCCTCAAATAGCTTCGAAACAACGACCGCAGACACAGCACCCAGAACGGATCATTCCCAGCACATGGCGAAGACAGCACCTTCCTCCCCCCGCACCGGGCGCCGTTCGCCGCTGGCCTCCGTCGCTCTGCTGGTCATCGGACTGCTCGCCACCGGTGGCGCGTACGCCCTGTTCACCACCAGTGCAACGGCCGAGACGTCGTCGCAGGTCAGCTCCATGGTCTCCGAGGGCCAGAAGCTGTTCGCCGCCAACTGCGCCAGCTGCCACGGGCTGAACGCGCAGGGCTCCGGCGTCGCCCCTTCGCTGATCGGCGTGGGCGCCGCCTCCGTCGACTTCCAGGTCGGCACAGGTCGGATGCCGGCCGCCGCATCGGGGCCGCAGGTCGAGCAGAAGCCGGTGCAGTTCACCGACGCGCAGATCGCGGCCCTGGCGACCTACGTCGCCTCGCTGGGCCCCGGCCCCGCGATCCCCGACTCCGAGTACCTGCAGGGCAACGGTGACGTCGCCGCGGGCGCCGAACTGTTCCGGGTCAATGGCGCCATGTGCCACAACGTGGCCGGCGCGGGCGGTGCCCTTACCGAAGGAAAGTACGCCCCGTCACTGAACGGGGTCTCGGCCAAGCACATCTACGAGGCCATGGTCACCGGCCCTCAGAACATGCCGGTGTTCAACGACATGAACATCACGCCGGCCGACAAGGCGAACATCATCAGCTACCTGAAGTACCTCGACAAGAACCCCTCGCCGGGCGGTCTCGACCTGGGCGGTCTGGGTCCGGTGTCCGAGGGGCTGTTCGTCTGGATCTTTGCTCTCGGCTCGGTCGTCGCCATCACCGTGTGGCTGACCGCCAAGTCCAACTGACCTGCACCACCGGAAAGGGAACCGTCATGGCTGACCAGGGCGCCGATCACGGCACCGACGTCGAGAAGTACGACGCGAGCGTGTCGCCGGGCACCGCCATCGTGACGTCGGACCGGGTCGAGAACCCCGGATTCCCGCCGTTCCGTCCCCGCGTCTCCGAGCTCGACCCGAAGAAGGATGCGGCCAACTCGCGCCGCGTCGCTTTGCTGTTCGGCCTGTCGATGCTCGGCAGTGTTGCGGCGATCGCGGCCTACATCGCCTTCCCCATCCACCCGAGCAACACCGGATCGGTGCGCGACAACACCTTCCTGCTCGGCCTCGGGCTGGCGCTCGCCCTCTTCGGCATCGGCTTCGGGGCCGTGCACTGGGCGAAGGCGCTGATGGACGGCCACGACCTGGTCGAGCTCCGGCACGGCACCCGCGGCTCCGACGAGACGCGCGCGAAGGCGATCGAGGTCTTCCACCTCGGCAACAAGGAATCCGGCTGGAGCCGCCGCAAGCTGATCCGCAACACCCTGATCGGCGCTCTCGTGCTCTTCCCCCTGCCGGGCATCGTGGTGTTCCGCGACCTGGCTCCCGCCGCCGACCCGAATGACCTGCTGAAGCACACGATGTGGAAGAAGGGCACGCGGCTCACCAAAGACCCGAGCGGCACCCCGATCCTCGCATCCGAGGTCACCCTGGGTTCGGTCTTCCACGTGATCCCCGACGGGCTCAACGACCTCGAAGACCGTCTCGAGCAGAAGGCCAAGGCTGCCGTGCTGCTCATGCGTCTCAAACCCGAAGACCTGCACGTCTCCAAGGGCCGCGAGAGCTGGAACTACAAGGGCATCGTCGCCTACTCCAAGATCTGCACGCACGTCGGCTGCCCCGTGGCACTGTACGAGCAGCAGACCCACCACCTGCTGTGCCCGTGCCACCAGTCGCAGTTCGACATCACGCACGAGGCGCAGGTCATCTTCGGCCCGGCCAAGCGGCCGCTGCCGCAGCTGCCGATCACCATCGATTCCGAGGGCTACCTGGTCGCGCAGAGCGACTTCCATGAGCCCGTCGGCCCGAGCTTCTGGGAGCGGGAACATTGACCGTCGAAACCACAGCCCCCGCCGCGGCTCCCGCGCTGAACCCGGATGACCAGCCGCCGCTGAGCAACGGCATGAAACTCACCAACTGGGCGTCGAACTACATTGACGAGCGCACCAGCATCTCGGGCCTGGTCCGGGAGCTCGGCCGCAAGATCTTCCCCGACCACTGGTCGTTCATGCTCGGCGAGGTGGCGCTCTACAGCTTCGTCGTCATCCTGCTGAGCGGGTCGTTCTTGACCTTCTTCTTCCAGCCGTCGGGGTCGCCGGTCGTTTACGACGGCTCCTACGCGCCGCTCAAGGGCATCCCGATGTCGGCCGCGATGTCGTCGACGTTGAACATCAGCTTCGACATCCGCGGCGGGCTGCTGCTGCGCCAGGTGCACCACTGGGCGGCCCTGCTGTTCGTGGCATCCATCGGCCTCCACATGCTGCGCATATACTTCACGGGCGCCTTCCGCAAGCCCCGCGAGCTGAACTGGCTCATCGGCTTCGTGCTGTTCGTGCTCGCCCTTGCCGAAGGATTCACCGGCTACTCGCTTCCTGACGACCTCCTGTCGGGCAACGGCCTGCGCATCATCGACGGCATGGTCAAGGGCATCCCGGTGGTCGGCACTTGGATCTCGTACCTGCTGTTCGGCAGCGAGTTCCCGGGCACCGACATCGTCGGACGTCTGTACAGCCTGCACATCCTGCTGCTCCCGGCGATTCTGGTGGCGGCCCTGGGCGTTCACCTCGTGCTCCTGGTCGTCAACAAGCACACCCAGTTCGCCGGCCCCGGCCGCACCGAAGGCAATGTCATCGGCGTGCCGATCATGCCGGTGTTCGCGGCGAAGGCCGGTGGATTCTTCTTCATCATCTTCGGCGTGATCATGCTGACGGCCTCGTTCGTCACCATCAACCCGATCTGGGTCTACGGACCGTATGACCCCTCCCCCATTTCGGCAGGTACCCAGCCCGACTGGTACATCGGTTTCGCCGATGGCGCGCTCCGCCTGATCCCGCATGGCTGGGAGTTCATGCTTGGCCCGTACACGGTCTCGATGAACATCCTGATTCCCATCCTGGTGCTTCTGGTCTTCCTCGCTCTGGTGGCCGCCTACCCCTTCGTGGAGGCATGGGTGACCGGTGACAAGCGCGAGCACCACATGGCTGACCGGCCGCGAAACGCCCCCACTCGGACCGCGATCGGTGCAGCCGGGGTCACGTTCTACGCGGTGCTCTGGGCTGCCGCCAGTTCTGACCTGATCGCCACGCACTTCCGCCTCACGATCGAGGCGGTCATCACCGTGCTGCAGGTCCTGATCTTCGTCGGTCCGGTGATCGCCTACTTCGTGACGAAGCGGATCTGCGTCGGATTGCAGAAGAAGGATCGCGAGATCGCCCTGCACGGCTTCGAATCGGGCCGCATCGTGCGCCTTCCCGGCGGCGAGTACGTCGAAGTGCACGAGCAGCTCTCGGACTACGAACGCTGGAAGCTGGTCAGCTTCGACGACTACGCGCCGATCATGCTCCGCCCGGACAAGCAGGGCAGGATCACCGCCCGGGCCCGCCTGCGCGCGCGCATGTCGAGCTGGTTCTTCGAGGATCGCATCGCACCCGTCTCCCGGACCGAACTCGAGGCCGCTCACAGCCACGGCGATCACGCGGCAGTCGAGGGCGCGCACCACTAAGCACGCGCCGCTCCGATCCCTGGTCGGTCAGCTCTCTGCTCAGTCAGCCCTCAGCCCTCAGCCGCGCCTCGAGCGCGGCCATGTCCCGCACGAAGAGGATGTCGCGCCCCCGATTGACTTCGCGCACCCAGTCCCGCACGGCATCACTCGCCGCCACCCGCGCCGAGATGTCGCCGACGACCGCGAGTCGCAGCCGGTACTGGACCAGCTTCTGCACGAAGACGCCGGCCACGCCGGTGCGCAGGACGAAGAAGTCCGGGTCGAGGCGCCCGACCGGGACGACGGCCAGCTCGATGCCGGTGCCGAACGTCTCCTGGATGACGTCGCGGGCGTCATCCTCGGAGCGCAGGAGCGGACCCGTCGGATCGAGAACGAGCGCCGGCTGGTCGGCGATGGAGGTGCGGTGGAACGACATCGCTCCAGACTAGGGACTTCAGGACGTCCTGACGCTCGTATGACGCGCTCAGGAACTCAGAAGAATCTCCGCATGTACTCGGCGCTCTCGTGAAAGCCGAGTCGGTCGTAGAAGCCCCCCGCGCGGCGGCTGGCGACGGTGAGCTGGGTGACTCCGCGTCGCTCGCACTCGGCCTCCACGGCGCGCACGAGCTGCGTGCCGACGTCGAGGCCGCGAGCCGCGGCATCCACCACCAGTTCCTGCAACTGCGCCGAGGGGCCGTTCGTCGACAGCAGAGGCACGATGGTCGTCAGGGCATAGCCCTGCAGCACGCCGCCCTCCCCTTCTGACACGTAGAGCACGACGCTCGGCTGCTCCCCGGCGAAGTACGACGCGATGGTGACGTCGAAGGCATCCCG
>Ga0207711_10003882_pt1 | contig 12863 bp, 13 predicted proteins | sample KBSS34metaG_FD_184401 | JGI IMG/M metagenome (GOLD analysis project Ga0207711, IMG submission 184401) | Switchgrass rhizosphere microbial communities from Kellogg Biological Station, Michigan, USA - KBS S3-4 metaG (SPAdes) (version 2) | ecosystem: Host-associated > Plants > Roots > Rhizosphere...
GTCCGGGCAGGCCATGCGGGTCGACATGACCGGGCCGAGGTGCAGGACGTCGGCGTCCTGGGTGAAAGTGCCGCCCATGTTGTTGCAGCCGAATTTGGCGGCGAGGCGGCCCTGGTCGAAGCGCATCGAGAAATCGCCGACCGGCGGGGTCACCCGGCTGTTGACCGACGCGATGTGCCAGCTGGTCCCGGCGAGGCCCGTGGCCGGTGCCACCGCACCGCCTCCGCAGCCCTCGAAATGCCGGCCATCGACGTCGACCTGGACCTTGTCGCGATAGGTGCGGTCGCTCATGCCGTCGCTGCACTGGGCGTGGACGATATTCACGTTGATCCGCGGCGTCCGGTAGATCTCGCCGGCGAACCCGACGATGACCGGCGGTGTCGGCTGCGCCACCGGCGGCGCATCGGGCCGGGTGAAAATCATCTGCTGGGGATCGATGGTGAGATTCCAGAACGGCTCGGTGCCGAGCGCGCGATACTCACCGCCCGGGGGATTGGGCGTCATCGGCGGCGGCGGAGGCGGGGCGAGGCAGGCCGCGGCGAGCGCCGTCAGCGGCACGATGAGAAGTCTTTTCATGCGCGTAACAACCGCGAACGCCCCGCACGGTTCCGTCAGCGCCAGCTGGCCGTGACCGCAAACGCCGTCACCGCGGTCGCCATCGCCGCGTTGAGGCTGTCGGCACGGCCGGCCATGGGGATTTTCACGAGCAGGTCGCATTCGGCCTCGTAATCGGCGGGCAGTCCCTGTTGCTCATTGCCGATGAGGAGGAAGCAGGGTTGGGCATACTCCGCCTCGAGATAGTCGTGGGTTGCCTTTAAACTGGTGCCGACGAGCTCGCCCGGGCCCGAGCGCAGCCACGGCAGGAATTCGTCCCAGCGCGCGGTCGCGACGTCCTGCGTAAAGACGGCGCCCATCGAGGCGCGGACGGCCTCGACCGAAAAAGGGTCGGCGCTGTCGTCGATCAGGATCAGCCCGCCGGCGCCGGCCGCATCGCCGGTCCTGAGGATGGTCCCGATATTTCCCGGGTCGCGCAGCGCCTGCGCGACAATCCACAAGGGCGCCGTCGCCCGGTCGATGGCTTCGAGCGATGTCGCGGGTTGGCGATAGGCGCCGAGCAGCATTTGCGGATTGTCCTTGCCGCTCATCTTGCTGAGCAGGTCGGGCGGGACCTCGATCGCCTCGCCGCCCGCGGCCTCGGTCGCGGCGATGATCTCGGCGGCGAGGGCGTGTTTGGCCCCCTCGGCCGAGAATGCGACAATTTCAGGCAGGCGCCCGCTGTCACGCGCCTCAGCGAGGATCCGCAGCCCCTCGGCCAGGAACAGCCCTTCCTCGCGCCGCGCCTTCTTGTCGCGCAGCGAGCGCAGCCGTTTGACGGTAGTGTTGGAAAAGGCGGTAACCTGCCTCGGCATCAGTCTTCGCCGAAGCGGCCTTCAACCAACGCCGCGAGCTTCTCCAATGCCTGATCCGCGTGCGCGCCCTCGCAGTGGATGACGATCGTGTCGCCCATCGCCGCGCCGAGCATCATCAGGCCCATGATCGACGTCCCGCAGACGCGATTGCCGTCTTTTTCAACCTCGATCGCGGCGTCGAGTTCGCTCGCCATGGTGACGAACTTCGCGCTCGCCCGCGCATGAAGCCCGCGTTTGTTGGTAATCAGGACCTCGCGGCTAACCGCGCTCAAGCGGCTGCTTCCCCGAGGATCTCCGATGCGACGGAAATATATTTGCGGCCAGCTTCGCGCGCGGCGGCGACCGCGGCGTGGACGCCCATGACCTTGCGCGCGCCTTCGAGGCGGATCAGCATCGGCAGGTTGACGCCGGCGATGACTTCGACATTTTCGCTTTTCATCAGGCTGATCGCGAGGTTCGACGGAGTTCCGCCGAACAGATCGGTGAGGATGATCACGCCCTGACCCTGGTCGACCTTGCCGATTGCCTTGGCGATGTCCTTGCGGCGCTTTTCCATGTCGTCGTCGGGACCGATGCAGATCGCCGCGATCGCTTCCTGCGGCCCAACGACATGTTCCAACGCGGTGACGAACTCAGCCGCCAGGCGGCCGTGGGTCACCAGCACTAATCCAATCATTCGTTCAACTCGCCTGCCTCAGCATCTCGACATCAGTCAGCCTCAATCGTGTCGCTCGGCGGAGAGGCCAGATCACGGTGGCGGACATTCGGAGAAAAGCCCTTCTGCCGCAACCGTTCCGCCATCTCGACTGCCGCGGCCACCGAACGGTGCCGTCCTCCTGTGCATCCGAACGCAACGGTCACGTAACTTTTGCCGGCCGCCCAGTAGCGGGGAATCCAATCGATGAGAAGCGATTCCACACGGTCGAGAGTCTCATTCCAGGCCGGATTGCCGGCAAGATAGTCGTGCACCGCGGCATCCTGCCCGGTCAGCGGGCGAAGTGCGTCGACCCAGTGCGGGTTGGGCAGGAAGCGCAGGTCGAACACCAGGTCGGCGGTGCGCGAAATCCCCCGCGCGAAGGCGAACGAGGCGATGGTCAGCACCGGCTGGTCGGAATCGCCGCCGTAGCGCCGGCGCAACTCGTCGCGAAGCTCGGTCGGACTCAAGTCCGTCGTATCGATGGTGCTGTCGGCCGCCGCGAGAAGCGGCGCCATCAGCGCCCGTTCGCGCGCAATCCCGTCCTCGGCCGGGCGATCCGGCGCAAGCGGGTGGCGGCGGCGGGTTTCGTCGTAACGGCGAATGAGCTTGCCGCCGGCGCAGTCGAGGAACAGGATCTCCGGAGCAACGCCGTCGATCGAGCGGATCAGGCCGGGCAACAGTCCGGCATCGAAGCCGCGGCTGCGCACGTCCATGCCCACCGCGACCGGACGCACCCGGCGTTCGTCGCCGCCATGGACGAACTGCTGGAGCAGGTCGGCGGGCAGATTGTCAACAATGTCCCAGCCCATGTCCTCGAGTGCGTCGAGCACGGTCGATTTGCCCGCGCCGGACATGCCTGTGACGAGCAACAAGCGGGGTGGGGAAGGGCGGCGTGACACCGCCCCCGGCATTAGAACGTCAATCCGAGCCGGTCGAGAGCAAGCGCGACCTTTGATGGCGCCGACGCCGTCATCGCGTCGATCGAGATCAGCGGCAGGCTGACGCCAAGGATGGGGCGCTCGCGGCTGTCGTCGGGAAGGCGCTGAATATCGCTGGTCAACTCGATGATCAGCGCCACGGGCAAGTCGCTCACCGTTTCCACGTCGACGATGCCGATGCCTCGGATCTCGAGCTTGCCCGCGATATTCGGCGGCGCCGAAGCGAGCAGGCGTTCGTCCTGTCGTTTGACGATCGTCCGGTCATCGCTGACGAGGACGAAGCCGCGGTCCAACAAGCGCAAGGCGAGATCGGATTTCCCCGAACCCGAGGGCCCGGTGATGAGGACGGCCCGGCCGTCCAACGCGACCGTGCTGGCATGGACCGTCTCGGCCGAGAGCCGCGAGCGAAGCGCCGACGGCTGGTTCATGCGCGGTGCGCCGCCGGGAGGCTGATGGTGAAGCGAGCTCCAGAAGGCGCGTCGTCGCGGTCTTGCACGTCAATCTCCCCGTCGTGGCCTTTGACGATCGCCTCGGCGATCGCCAGGCCGAGGCCGGAATGCCGGCCGAAATTCTCCCCTTCCGGCCTTACTGAGTGGAACCGGTTAAAGATCGCTTGACGGGCGTCGTGCGGAACCCCCGGGCCTTCGTCGTCGATGCGGATGCGGACCTGGTCGCCGACCCGCGCCGCGGCGATTTCGACCAGCCCGCCCGGGGGCGAGAAACTGACTGCATTGTCGATGATTGCGTTGATTGCCCGGGCAAGGCGGTCGGGCTTGCCCATGACCACCGCGCTCGCCTTGCGCGGCCGGGCGAAGGCGATGCTGGCGTCGCCCTTGTCGCGCCGGCTTTCCCAGCTGGCGACCAATTGCTCGATAAGCGGCCCCAGATCGACCGTTTCAAAGGTCGCGCGGGCCAGTTCGGCATCGGTCCGGGCGGCCTCGCCGATGTCGTTGATCAACCGGTCGAGCCGGCCGACGTCATCGCGGGCGACCGCAATCAGTTTCTGCCGGAGCTTGGGGTCGTCGACCCGGTCGAGCCCGTCCATCGCCGAGCGCAACGACGCCAGCGGGTTCTTGAGCTCGTGGGTCACATCGGCCGCGAATGCCTCGATGTTGTCGATCCGCTGGCGCAGCGACTGGCTCATGTCGGAGACCGACCGGGCGAGCAGGCCGATCTCATCGGTGCGCGAGGGCAAGCGCGGGACGTTGACTTCACGCGATCGGCCCAGCCGGACCCGGTGTGCGGCAAGCGCCAGGCGGCGCAACGGCCGGACGATGGTGCGCGCGAGGAAGATCGACAGCAGGATCGAGACCAGGATGATCGCGGCCATGATCGCCGCCAACGTCGAGCGCTGACTGCGCACGGTGCGAGTCAAGGCGCGATCATTGTCGGTGACCAGCAGGACGTTGTCGGCGACCGGCGCGGCGGCTGAAATTACCGGAGTCAGGTCCGGCGCGTTGCGGACCTCGCTTTCGGCCTGGCCGCTCTTCTTCGCCAGCACTGCTTCCGGCCACGCCTGCAGCCGGTCAACCGGCGGCTCGACGAAATCATCGAGCTGCTTGGCGCCGACCAGGAAGTTGAAGCCGCGGTCCAGCGCGCGGGCGACGTCCTTGGTCCATTTCTGCGCATTGGGATCCTGCAGTTCATAGGTCGGGCCAATGGTTCGCCAGCCGTCCGCGGTGAGGGCTCCGTCGGGCCCATAGATCCGCATCCGGCTCCCGCTGGCCTTGGAAACGGCGGCGAGCAGCGCCGGCCACTCGCTGCGGGGCACATGGGCCAGGGCTTGCGCGGTGGTTGTCGCTTCGATCCGGGTCTGGCGCATGCGCTCCTTGCTCAGCCGGTTGCGGTAGGTGTCGAGGTAGAGGACGCTGAGTGCGAGCAGGGCGAGCGTCAGCACGTTCACCGCAAGGATGCGATAGCCGAGCGTCCACCGACCAGACCAACTCAGGGCCAGATCGGCTTCGTCTTCACTGATCGTCGAATTTGTATCCGACGCCATACAGGGTCTCGATTGTGTCGAACTCGGGATCCTTGGCCCGAAACTTGCGGCGGATCCGCTTGATGTGGCTGTCGATTGTGCGGTCATCGACATAGACGTCCTCGTGATAAGCGACGTCGAGCAACTGGTTGCGCGTTTTGACCACTCCGGGCCGTTGCGCGAGGGCTTCGAGGATCAGGAATTCGGTCACCGTCAGCGTGACTTCCTTGTCGGCCCACAAGACCTTGTGCCGCGCCGGGTCCATCTTGAGGCGGCCGCGCTCGAGCAGCGGCTGATCGGGCTTGTCGTGATCCGCATTGGCCTCCCCCTTGGCCAGTTCCTGGCGGCGCAGGATAGCGCGAATACGGGCAATCAGCAGCCGCTGCGAGAAAGGTTTCGAGATATAGTCGTCGGCACCCATGGCGAGGCCGAGCGCCTCGTCGAGCTCGTCGTCCTTTGAGGTCAGGAAGATCACCGGAACCGGGCTGCCCTCGCGCACCCGGCGCAGCAGTTCCATCCCGTCCATCTGCGGCATCTTGATATCGAGCACCGCGAGGTCCGGGGGATTTTCGCCGATCGCCTTCAGGGCAACCACCGGATCGGTATAGACGCGGGTGACGAAACCCTCGGCCTGCAGCGCGATGGAGACGGACGTCAGGATGTTCCGGTCGTCGTCGACCAGCGCGATCACTTGGCTCATCGGCCGCTCAGTCGATCCCTTGCGTTGAAGGCTGCGGCTTAGCCAGCGCGGTACAGCGAAACAAGCGCGAGCCGATGAAACCGGTTACATGCAATTTCAGGCCGATACGCGGTGTCGAACCGCCGCCAGACCGTTTTGACCGGGCCCGGGTTCGTGCCTATAGGCGGCGCAAATACGCATACGTATGCGGCGGCAGGCCTGAACCGGCCGTCGCCGTTTTTGACATTGAAAACGAAGGGGAATTTCTCACGTGACCGACCGGGTTCCGCATCGCGGGCTTGACGCCTCCGGTATCGCCACCGGGGCCGAGATTTTCTGGAACCTGACGACCGCGCCACTGGTCGAACATGCGGTCCGTCGCGGCGAGGGCGAACTGACCAAGGACGGGGCGCTGCTCGTCGATACCGGCAGATTCACCGGGCGCAGCGTCAAGGACAAATTCGTCGTTCGCGATGCCACCACCGAGGAAACCATCAACTGGGGCGCAATCAACCAGCCCATGTCCGTTGAACACTGGGCCAACCTCAAGGCCGATTTCCTGGCCGCGCTGAACGACCAGGAACAGCTCTACGTCGCCGACCTCTTCGGCGGCAGCCAGCCGGAATATCGCGTGAGTGTGCGCGTGATTACGCAATTGGCGTGGCACAGCCTGTTCGTCCGCACCTTGCTGGTTCGGCCGACCTCGGATGAGTTGGCGGCCTTCGAGCCAGAATATACCATCATCAACCTGCCGAGCTTCAAGGCCGACCCGGCGCGGCACGGCTGCCGCAGCGAGACGGTCATCGCGGTCAACCTGACCGAGAAGATGATCCTCATCGGCGACACCGAATATTCGGGCGAAATGAAGAAGGGCGTTTTCGGCCTGCTGAACTTCCTGCTGCCGGCCCAGGGCGTCATGCCGATGCACTGTTCGGCCAACATCGGGGCAGACGGGAAAAGCGCGATCTTCTTCGGCCTGTCGGGCACCGGCAAGACGACGCTGTCCGCGGACGCGAGCCGGACGTTGATCGGCGACGACGAGCACGGTTGGTCGGACCAGTCCGTGTTCAACTTCGAAGGCGGCTGTTACGCCAAGATGATCAACCTCTCGGCCGAGGGCGAGCCGGAGATTTACGCGACGACCAAGATGTTCGGCACGATCCTCGAGAATGTCGCGATGGACGAGGCGACCCGCGAGCTCGATTTCACCGACGCCAGCAAGACGGAAAATACGCGCGGCGCCTATCCGATCGACTTCATTCCGAACACCTCGAAGGAAAATCTGGGCCCGCCACCGTCGACGATCATTTTCCTGACCGCGGACGCATTCGGCGTGCTGCCCCCGATCTCGCGGCTGACGCCGGACCAGGCCATGTATCACTTCCTGTCCGGCTACACGGCCAAGGTTGCGGGCACCGAGATTGGCGTGACCGAGCCTCAGGCGACCTTCTCGACCTGCTTCGGCGCAGCCTTCATGCCGCGCCCCCCGTCAGTCTACGGCAATCTGCTCAAAAAGCGGATCGCCGAGGGCGGAGCGGAATGCTGGCTGGTCAACACCGGCTGGACCGGCGGCAAATATGGCGTTGGCAAGCGCATGCCGATCAAGGCCACGCGCGCGCTGCTCAACGCCGCGCTCGACGGTAGCCTGAACAACGCCGAATTCCGCAAGGATCCTAATTTCGGCTTCGAGGTGCCGGTCGCGGTGCCGGGCGTCGACAGCGCGATCCTCGACCCGCGCGGCACTTGGGCGGATCCCGCCGAGTACGATCGCACGGCGGCCAAGCTGGTCGACCTGTTCGTCGAGAACTTCGCGCAATTCGCGGACCAGGTGGATGAGGGAGTCCGGCAATCGGGTCCGGCGCAACGCCAACAACAAACGCAAGCCCAGGCAACACCCGCTTAGGCCCGGTCACCGATCGGGCCACTCAAGGACCCGATCACATGACCGAATATCGACCCAGACTGTTCAAATCCGACGCGGCGATCGTCCGCATCGGCGAGGGGCTGTTGGCGCGGACCCTGCCGCCCGCCGAATTCACCCATGAAGCGCATTTGGGCGCGACGACCTATCTGCTGACCCGCCGTCCCGACATCGATCTCGAACGCGATTTGCCGGGCATCATCCGCGCCTACAATGAGACCTTCGGCGGGGTGAACGACGACACCCAGGGCTATCACGAGACGATTACCCGGGTGTTCCTGCACGGCGTCCGGCTGTTCCTCGCCGAAGCAGACCCGGGCGAGCCGCTGCACGAACTGGTCAACGAATTGCTGCTGTCGCCGATGGGCGGGCGCGACTGGCCGCTGCGCTTCTATTCGGCCGAGCGGCTGTTCTCGGTCGACGCGCGGCGGGCCTTCATCCAGCCGGACCTTGCGATTTTGCCCTGAGCGGACGGCCAAAGGAACGGGCGACGCGCCGAAGCACGCCGCCCGTCGAGATTGGCCCCACGCGATTAGAACTCGCCGCTCAGCCCAACCCGGAACGCGGTGTCGCCATGACCGGCGAAGGACACGCCGACATCCACCGCCGCGCTGCGGTTGATGCGGTACTTGGCCGAGGCACCCATCGCGTACTGGCCGCGATAACCGCCGCCGTGGAGCGAGTAGCTGATGCCCCCGTCGACGCTCGGCATCGGCGCTTCGGACATGGCGACCGCTGCCGCGACCCCGCGCCGCGCTTCGATCCGGTCGTGGTGAGCACCGGCGACCAGGCCGTCGATTTGACCCTGCAGGATGGCCGGATCGAACGCCGAGATACCGGCGATCGCGGCATCGAGCTGGGCCTTGTTGACCGCGTCGGTGGCGTTGATACCGGTCGCGACATTGGTCACCCGCCGCTCGTTGCCGACCGAGCCGACCGAGACAGTATTGGCTTCGGTCGCCTTCGAGTTCTGGCCGAGCGCGACGCTGTTGTCGGCACTTGCCGTGGAGCCAGCCCCGATTGCCGTGCTGTTCACGCCGGCGGCATGGGCGAACGCGCCCGAGGCCAGGCTGCCGGCCGTATCGGCGAATGCGCCCGCGCCCATCGCTGTGCTGTCCGCACCCGTGGCGTGGGAATCTAGGCCGATCGAGACTGAATGCAGGCCCGTTGCCTTAGCCGTATCGCCAAAGGCTATGGCGCCGTCGGCGACGGCGTCGGCATCCCTGCCCATCGCGACCGCGCCTTCTCCCGTCGCGTCGGTGCTGACGCCGACGGCGACTGCGCCGCCTCCGGTTGCATGGGACGTACTGCCCAAGACAACCGCGCCATTGCCGTCGGCCGAGACGAATTCGCCGATGCCGACTGCACCACCGTTGTCGACCGTGACGTCGTGGCCCATCGCGGTCGAGTCGATCGTCTCCGCCTTCACCAAGTAACCGATGGCGATAGCGTTCTCGGCGGCGAACGTGTCGTTCAACACCGGAGACGTATTGATGACCAGCGAATGGTCGGCATCGGCCAGGGCGACGGCGCCGATCGCAATCGCATTCTCTCCGGTGCTCCTAGAGTCCACGCCTAGGGCGATACTTGAATCGCCGAGTGCTTGGGCATTCGAGCCGCAAGCGAGCGCAAAGGCTCCGCTTGCGTCGTCGGGATAAGCCGTACCGCCGTCCAGATCGCACACGTTGCCGGCGACCGCCGGGGTCGAGGTCAGCGCCAGCGGCAATGCAATGGCCGAACCGGCAAACAGCATTCCAATCATTTTCTTCGACGTAAACATTGGTCCTCTCCTCTGTTGAAGTTGCACTTTTCCCCGCCCGCAGCTGACGCGCGGGGACACTCTCGGAGCGCGAAGGTCCGCGATCCCGTTCGTTGGTCATCTTTCCGAAGGCTGCCGGGCGAGATCACCGCCTCGCGCGGCTCCTGTTATGTCACCCCGTCAAACGGCCGGGGGTGCGCGGCCCGCTAGCCGGACATGACCGACCAGATTGCGACGAGGCCAAACGCGGCGATGGTCACGCCCGAGCCCCGGTTGACCCAGGTTGCGAATGATGTCGGCAGCTTGCGCCGGGCGAGGGTCACGCCAGCGCACAGAATGATCCACCAGGCCATCGAGCCGGCGAAGACCCCGACGACGAGGGCGGCCGCACTCGTCCGGTCGAGCGCGCCGGCGAGGCCGAGGCCCGCGAACAAAGCGACGACGGTCAGGATGGTCGCCGGATTGCTCATCGTCAGCAGGAATGTTGTGGTGATCGTCTTGGCGAGGTCGCCCGTCGACGCGGAAGCGGCCTCCTCGCTCGGGTCCGAGCGCAGGAATTTGACGCCGAGCCAAAGCAGGAACAGCCCGCCGACGATCGCGACCGGCTTGGCCACCAGGGCCAGGGTCGCGGCGAACGCGACAAAGCCGAACGCCGCAAATCCGGCGTAGGCGGCATCGGCGAGCGCCGTCCCGAGGCCGCCGGCGACGCCGGCGACGAAGCCGCGGCTAAGCGCACGGTTGATGCACAGGGCGCCGATCGGGCCGAGCGGGGCGGCCAGCGCGAGCCCGAGCAGCGCGCCTTTCGTGAAGAGCTGCGCCGGCATGTCAGTCGGCCCCGTTCAGGGGGTGGGGGATGACGGCGTCCTTGATCGTCGACAGTGCCAGGAACGTCTCCGACCGGCCGATCTGGCCCTTGGATTTGAGTTCGGTGAGGAAGCCTTCGATGCCGGCGATGGTTTCGACGCGAACCTTGAGCAGGTACGACCAGGCGCCGGTCACGTGATGGCATTCGGCGATGTCGGGATGCGCGGCGGCGTCCCGGCGGAAGCCTTCCTCGTCGTTGCGAATTTCGATCCAGATGAAGGCGGTGATCGGCGTGCCGATGGCCACCGGATCCACTTCCACGGTGAAGCGCCGGATCGCCGCGCTGTCCGACAGGCGGCGAATTCGCTCGTTCACCGACGAGGGGGCGAGTCCGACGGCACCGCCAATGTCGGCGAGCGAACGGCGCGAGTCCGCAGCGAGTAGTCCGATGATCTTGCGGTCAATCTTGTCCATGACCGAAATATATGCGGGTCACGACTCGATGTCAATATATTATTCGGTCATACCATCCACGACCGTAGAATGTGCGGTTGAATACCGAAAATTCCGCAAAATGACTGGTTCCGGCAATGGATTGCCGCCAGCTAAGCCGCTTTCGTCCGTGCGATGTAATCGTCGACGTTCATCGCCAGCACGTCCATCGGCACGTTGCCGCCAAGCACCAGCGCGTCGTCGAAGGTGCGCAGATCGAACTTGCCGCCGAGGTCGGCCTTCGCCTTGTCGCGCAGCCGATTGATCGTCGAATGGCCGACCTTGTAGCCGCACGCCTGGCCCGGCCACGCGCAATAGCGGTCGACCTCGGACGCGACCTCCATCGGGTTGGAACCATTGCGCTCGACGAAGAAATCGACCGCTTGCTGGCGCGTCCACTTCTTGGCGTGGAGTCCCGAGTCGACCACCAGGCGGCAGGCGCGGAAAGCGATCGACTGGAGGTAACCCAGGCGCCCGACCGGGAAATCGTCGTAGACCCCGAGTTCGTCGACCAGTTGCTCGGCATACAGAGCCCAGCCTTCGGAATAAGCGTTGAACGCGAGCATGGTGCGGATGAGCGGCAGCTTGTTGGCATATTCGCCCTGCCACACGTGGCCCGGGATCGCTTCGTGCGAGGCGAGGTCGGGCAGGCTGTATTTGCTGTGCAGATTGGTGTCGCGCAGGTTGATCCAGAATTTGCCCGGGATCTTGCCGTCGATCGAACCGGCGCCGCCGTAAGCGGCGGGCGCACCGGGCTCCTGCTCGGGCGACATGCGCTTAACCTCAAGGTGGCCCGGAACCATCGTCTTGAACGCCCGCGGAAGCTGCGCGCGGATGATCTTCAACCGCTCCTCGATATAGGCCTTGATCTCGGCGCGGCCCTTGTCGCCGTCAGAGAATTTATAGCGCGGGTCCTTGGCGAGCGCCTGCATGCGCTGGCCGACCGTCCCCTGGGTGTAGCCGATGCTCTTGAGGATGGGGTCCATTCGCCCCTGCAACTCGTCCAATTGCTCGAGGCCCATGGCGTGGACCTCGTCCGGCGACATGGTCGTCGTGGTCGATGCCTTGAGCGCCCAGCGATAATAGTCCTCGCCATGCGGGCGCGCCCAAATGCCGGCGTCGCCTGTCGCTGCGGCCCGTTCCAGCTTCAGTTCGGCAATTTGCCGCTCGAGCGCCGGGGCGACCGCGCCGGTAACGATCTTGCGCGCGCGCGCTTCCCAATCGCCGGCGATCTTTTTCTCTTTGGTGCGGTGCACCAGGGATTCGACCAGGCTCCCGCCCGAATGGGCATTCTTGGCCGCAATGGCGAGCTGGCCGAGGGTCTTGTCGGCGAGGAAGTTGGGCGGAACAAGGCCCTTCTGGCGGGCCGCGCGCAAGCGTCCCAATTCGCCATCGAGCTGGCCGGGAAATTGGGCGAGGCGGGCAAGATAGGCCTCGGCGTCGGCGCGGGTTTCGATCAGATGGTCGGTATCGAGGAATTGCGGCGTGTCGATGTACGCGCCGACGTTCTGGATCACGACATAAGGCGTGTTGCGATAGCCGCCGACCGCGACGTCGCCATAAGGGAAGGCGAAGCCTTCAAGCGCGGTCCGGTAAGCGCTTTTGACGACTTCGACGCTGGTCCGGACGGGGAAGGACAGGCGGGCGGTGTCGATCGCCTCGGCCCGCTTGAGGTCAGCCGCGACGGTTGCCGCGACGCGGCGCTGGCCGGCCGCCGAATGGTCGCCGAGCCGCGTCCGCATGCCGGCGCGCTTGCCCTTGTCGATCCCGAGCGAGGTCGCGCTTTCCGGGCTGAGCTGGAGCAAATGGTCGGCAAAGGTTTCGAGGATCGCGCTGGCCTGCGCATCGGAAGCGGTGCGTGCCGGCGCGGCATAGGTCCGGGTGGCGAAGGCCGCGCTGGCGGCGAAGGCGGCGACCGCCTCGCGACGGGAAAGCTCGAATGACGACACAATGATCTCCGTTATGCGGGAGGAAGGGCGCGGGTGGCTTCGACCGTCAGGCAATTGCCGTCAACGCCGGTGATCTTGACCCGCTCGCCGACCGCCGCCGGCCCGCCGCGAGCACTCCAATCACCATCGCCGACGCGGACACGGCCGCCATGGTTGTCGACCCTAGCGACGACCACCACCTCTTTTCCGACGAGCCGGCCGGCGCGGTCGTTCAACAGCGGGTCGGCGCTGGGCGCG
>Ga0207711_10003886_pt1 | contig 12859 bp, 8 predicted proteins | sample KBSS34metaG_FD_184401 | JGI IMG/M metagenome (GOLD analysis project Ga0207711, IMG submission 184401) | Switchgrass rhizosphere microbial communities from Kellogg Biological Station, Michigan, USA - KBS S3-4 metaG (SPAdes) (version 2) | ecosystem: Host-associated > Plants > Roots > Rhizosphere >...
AGGCAGGCGTTTGCGGTCGTAGAAATAGTCGGGCGTCGCTGCATCTTCGCCGGTGAAGAAATCGGCGAGCGACAGCGAGAGCACATCGAGGATCTTCTTCAAGGACGCGATCGACGGGCTGATCCGATTCTGCTCGATCTGGGAGATGAGGCCGTTGGTGACGCCGGACAGTCGCGCGAGCGCGCGCTGCGAGAGTCCCTTGTGCTGCCGGTGCCGTCGAAGGCGCTCGCCGATGTCGATCTGCTGCATGGAAGGTGGGGGTGTTTGTTGTTTTAAACATGTGGGACTAGTATTCTAAACAGACTTCCGGCGCACGTTCGCGCTGGCGGCGATACCGCGCAAGCGCGAGACCTACCACACGAGGAGGAGGAGACCGTGAGAGGCAAGCTGACGACGTGGATCCTGATCGCCATGCTCGCAGGCATCGGCGTGGGCTGGATGTGTCACGAGCTCCTGCCGACACCCGAGTCGGCGAAGACCGTGGCGGGCTACATCTCGCTCATCACCGACGTGTTCCTGCGCCTGATCAAGATGATCATCGCACCGCTCGTGTTCTCGACGCTCGTGGTCGGCATCGCACACATGGGCGACGGCAAGGCGCTCGGGCGCATCGGGCTCAAGACGATGGGCTGGTTCGTGTCGGCGTCGCTGATGTCGCTTCTGCTCGGCATGCTGCTCGTGAACGTGCTTCGACCGGGCGACTCGCTCAATCTGCCGCTGCCCGACGCGAGCGCATCGACGAATCTCAAGACGGCCTCGCTCTCGCTCAAGGAGTTCATCACCCACCTCGTGCCGCGCAGCGTCTTCGAGGCGATGGCCAACAACGAGATCCTGCAGATCGTCATCTTCTCGGTGTTCTTCGGGGCCGGCGCTTCGGCGTTCGGCGACAAGGCGGGCGTGGTGATCGACTGGGTGGAGCAGGTGTCGCACGTGATGCTCAAGGTCACGGGCTACGTGATGTCGCTCGCGCCGATCGCCGTGTTCGCCGCGATGGCCTCGATCGTCACGACGCAGGGCCTCGGCATCCTGTGGACGTACGGCAAGTTCATGGGCGAGTTCTATTTCGGCATCCTGCTGCTCTGGGTGTTGCTTGCCGCGGCGGGCTTCGTGTTCCTCGGCCCGCGCATCGTGCGGCTGGTGAGCCTGATCAAGGAGCCGATCATGCTTGCCTTCAGCACGGCAAGCAGCGAGGCGGCTTACCCGAAGACGCTCGAGCAGCTCGAACGCTTCGGCGCCAGCAAGAAGATCACGAGCTTCGTCCTGCCGCTCGGCTATTCATTCAACCTCGACGGCTCGATGATGTACTGCACGTTCGCGACGCTGTTCATCGCGCAGGCCTACAAGATCCAGCTCGACTTTGCGCAGCAGATCACGATGCTGCTGATCCTGATGGTCACGAGCAAGGGCATGGCAGGCGTTCCGCGCGCATCGCTCGTCGTTATTGCCGCGACGCTCGCGACGTTCAACATTCCCGAAGCGGGGCTGCTGCTGATCATGGGCATCGACCAGTTCCTCGACATGGGCCGCTCGGCAACCAACGTCGTGGGCAACAGCATCGCCACCGCGGTGGTCGCGAAGTGGGAAGGCGAGCTCCGGCCGGAGGCGGCCGCGCAGGCGGAGATCGACGCGGACGAAGGCCTTACGCCCGTTGCCGCGTAGCGCGGAGGCGGCGCGGTGCTCCGCGCCGCCTCGCAGGGAGGTCATCATGAGCCGTGCAGGGAAGCTGGTCTTAGCAGTACTCGTCGCGTGCGCGTCGATGATCGGTACGCCGTCGTCGTTCGCACAGGATGCCGTCGGCGTCGAGCAGCTGACGGGGACGCTCAAGAAGATCCGCACCACGGGCGCCGTGACGATCGGCTTTCGCGATGCGTCGGTGCCGTTCTCGTATGTGGGTCCGGGCCGCAAGCCGATCGGCTATTCGATCGACCTCTGCCTCGCGATCGTCGACGCCATCAAGGCCGAGCTGGGCGTCGACGACCTGCAGGTCAAATATCTGCCCGTCAACCCGCAAACGCGCATCCCGATGGTCGTCGACGGCATCGTCGACCTGGAGTGCGGATCGACGACGAACAACACCGAGCGGCAGAAGCAGGTCGCGTTCTCGCCGATCTTCTTCGTGAGCGGCACCAAGCTCCTCGTGAAGCGCGGCTCCAGGTTCAAGGCTTACCGTGATCTGAAGAGCCGCTCGGTGGCGGTGACCGAGGGCACGACCAACGAGGCGGCGATCAACGCCATCAACGCGCGGGAAAACCTCGGCATCAAGACCGTTCTCTTCAGGGATCACGACCAATCCTTCGCGGCGCTCGCCGCAGGCAAGGTGGATGCGTGGGCCGGCGACGACGCGCTGCTTTACGCGCAGGCCGGCGAGTCAGCGAATCCCCGCGACTTTTACGTGCTCGGCGATTACCTGTCGTACGATCCGTACGGCATCATGTTCCGTCGCAACGACCCCGCGTTCGCCGCGCTCATCAAGCGCACGTTCGAGCAGCTCGCGGAGTCGCGCGAGCTTGCGCGCATCTACGAGCAGTGGTTCCTGCGCAAGCTGCCGTCGGGACGAAGGCTCGGGATCGAGATGAGCCCTCAACTCGAATCGATCTTCGAGGCGATGGGTCAGCCGACCGAATGAACGCGACGCCGCGGCGTCACTTCTTCGTGCGACCGTACATGCCTGTCACCGAAGCCTTAGCGATGGCGTTCGCGTTCACCATGAAGCCCACGAGCGATGCGGTCGCGCCCTTCGGCACGTCGATTTTCTCGACCTTGAGCGCGTACAGCGTGAAGACGTAGCGATGCGGCTTATCGCCTTCGGGTGGACAGGGACCGCCGTAGCCCGGCGTCCCGTAGTCGGTCACGGCGTTCATCGCCCCCGGCGGCAATGCCCCACCGTCGGCCTTGCCTGCGCCTTTCGCCAGTTTCGAGGTTCCCGCGGGAATGTTGTACACGAGCCAATGCCACCACCCGGCACCTCCGGTAGGGGCATCGGGATCGTGCACGAGCAGCGCGAAGCTCTTCGTGTCCTTCGGCGCCCCGGACCATTCGAGGGCGGGCGACACGTTCTCTCCGGTGCAGCCGAAGCTATCGAAGGCCTGCTCCGACGCCAGTGTTCCTCCCGGCTTGAAGTCGGGGCTCGTCAGTCGAAACGAAGCGGCGGGTGCATCGGTCGTCAGGCCGAAACCCGTGATGAGCGCCGCCGCCTGCAGGAGTCTGCAATTGAACATGGAAGTCTCCCGGTTCTGTAGCGGAGCCGATATTGTGCGCGATCCGGTCACGGTCGGTCCGGGACGCCGAACACGATGAGGAACGCCGGGCCGCAATGTCCGGCGCACACACCATGACCGCATCCGAAACACGCATCGAGCACGATCTCCTCGGCGACCGGCCGGTTCCTTCGCATGCGTACTACGGCGTGCATACGTTGCGGGCGGTCGAGAACTTCCCCATCACGGGCAATGCGATCGCGATCTATCCGGACCTGATCCGTGCGCTCGCTTGCATCAAGCAGGCGGCGGCGCTCGCGAATCGCGAACTGGACATGCTCGACGCCACGAAGTGCGAGGCGATCGTGAAGGCGTGCGAGGAAATCCGGGCGGGAAAGCTGCACGACCAGTTCGTCGTCGACGTGATCCAGGGCGGTGCGGGCACGTCGACGAACATGAACGCCAACGAAGTCATTGCCAACCGTGGTCTCGAGCTGCTCGGCCATGCGAAGGGCGAGTACCGGTACCTGCATCCGAACGAAGACGTCAACGTGAGCCAGAGCACCAACGACGTCTATCCGACTGCGCTCAAGGTGGCCGGTTATTTCGGCATCTTGCGGCTCGTCGATGCCATGGCGGTGCTCCGGCGCGCGTTCGAGGCCAAGGCGGATGAGTTTCGCGACGTGCTGAAGATGGGGCGCACGCAACTGCAGGACGCCGTTCCGATGACGCTCGGCCAGGAATTCTCGACGTATGCGGTCATGCTGGGCGAGGACGAGGAGCGGCTCAAGGAGGCCGCGTCGCTGATCCGCGAGATCAACCTCGGTGCGACGGCGATCGGCACCGGCATCAACGCGCATCCCGAATATGCGGGCCTCGTATGCCGCCGGCTGTCGGAGATCACCGGCATTCCGCTCGTCACCGCACCGAACCTGATCGAAGCGACGCAGGACTGCGGCGCGTTCGTCCAGTTGTCGGGTGTGCTGAAGCGCGTCGCCGTGAAGCTGTCGAAGACGTGCAACGACTTGCGCCTGTTGTCGAGCGGCCCGCGCGCCGGCCTGAACGAGATCAACCTGCCTCCGATGCAGGCGGGGTCGAGCATCATGCCCGGCAAGGTCAATCCGGTGATTCCCGAGGTCGTCAACCAGATCGCCTTCGAAGTGATCGGCAACGACGTCACCGTGAGCTTCGCCGCGGAGGCCGGGCAACTGCAGCTCAACGCATTCGAGCCGATCATCGCGCACAGCCTGTTCAAGAGCGTCACGCATCTGCGCAACGGATGCCTGACGCTCGCCGAGCGCTGCGTCAGCGGCATCACGGCGAATCGCGATCGCCTGCGCGCGATCGTCGACAACTCGATCGGCATCGTCACCGCGTTGAACCCGTACATCGGATACGCAAATGCAACGCAGGTCGCGCAGGAGGCACTCGCAACCGGCCGCAGCGTGTCGGACCTCGTCCTCGAGAAGAAGCTGCTGTCGCGCGAGCGGCTCGACGAGATCCTGCGGCCGGACGTGCTCACGCGGCCACGGCCGATGCTTCAATCGCGCGAATGACGCGCCGGCAGGCGATGCCGGCTAATCGAACGGAGGCACCATGAACCAGGAACGCGCTTTCCGCCGCTCCCTCAGCGCATTTTGCGTTGCACTCGCACTTGCAACGTTTACATCGTATACGGCTGCTCGCGAAGCCGGCAAGCTTGCCAATGTGGTGATCCTTGCAACGGGAGGCACGATCGCCGGCACAGGTGCGAGCAGCACGGCGACCGTCGGCTACACCGCGGCGACGGTCGGCGTGCAACGCCTGATCGAGGCGGTGCCCGAGCTGAAGGCGGCCGCGAACGTCAAGGGCGAACAGGTGTTCCAGATCGCCAGCGAGAACATGAACAACGAGTCCTGGCTGAAGCTCGCGAAGCGCGTCAACGAGCTGCTGCGCCAGGACGACGTGGATGGCATCGTCATCACGCATGGCACCGACACGATCGAGGAGACGGCGTACTTCCTCAATCTCGTCGTCAAGAGCCGCAAGCCCGTCGTCATCGTCGGCGCGATGCGCCCGTCGACGGCCATCTCGGCGGACGGCCCGATCAATCTCTACAACGCGACGATCCTGGCGGGCAGCGAGGACGCCGTCGGCAAAGGTGTCCTCGTCGTGCTGAATGACCAGATCAACGGCGCCCGCGATGTGACCAAGACCAACACGGCGAACACCGACACGTTCCGCAGCTGGGAGCTCGGCTTCCTCGGCTACATGCAGGACAACAAGCCGCATTTCTACCGGCAGTCGACCCGACGCCACACGGCGGATACCGAATTCGACGTGTCGAATCTGGACCAGCTTCCCGCGGTCGATATCGTGTACGGCTATGCCAACATGAACCGGACCGCCGTCGATGCGTTCGTCGGCGCCGGTGACGTGGGACTCGTCCATGCCGGCGTGGGTGACGGAAGTCTCGCGCGCCCGGCCGTCGAGCCGGCGCTGATCGAGGCGCGCAAGAAAGGCGTGGTCATCGTGCGTGCGAGCCGCGTGGGAAACGGGATCGTTGCGCGGAACGGCGAAGCCAAGGATGACGACCTCGATTTCATCGTATCCGACACGCTCAATCCGCAAAAGGCGCGCATCCTGCTCATGCTCGCGCTGACCAAGACCAAGGACACGAAGCAGATCCAGCGGATGTTCTACACGTACTGACCGATCCGGCTCGCGCCGCGTCCGAGCGCGCCGTGTAGCGCGAGCCGTGTTCGATTCCGACGGTCCGCCCAAGCCGGTCGCAGGCCGCAGGTCGCTCGCGCGCGTCTTTCCGTTTCTGGATTGGTGGCCGCGCGTCACCCGGCAGACGGCGCGCGCGGACATCATCGCCGGCCTGAGCGGCGCGATGCTCGGGCTGCCGCAGGGCGTCGCCTTTGCGATTCTCGCGGGATTGCCGCCCGAATACGGACTTTATGCAGCAATGATTCCGCCGGCGCTCGCGGCGCTTTTCGGGTCGAGCTTCCACATGGTAGCGGGCCCGACGAACGCCGTCGCAATCCTGCTGTTCGCAAGCCTTGCGCCGATTGCACCGGCGGGTACGCCCGAGTACATCCGGCTGGTGCTGACGGTCACGTTCCTGACTGGCGCATTCGAGCTTGCGATGGGAATCGCGCGGCTCGGCGCACTCGTGAATTTCATCTCGCACACCGTCCTGATCGGCTTCTCGACCGGTGCCGCGATCCTCATTGCCGCATCGCAAGTCAAATCGTTCTTCGGCATTCCGATCCCTGCCGAAGCGTCGTTCATCGAAACGCTGCGCCAGCTCGCGCTGCAGATCGGCAGTCTCAATCCGTGGGTCACGGCGGTCGGCGTCTTCACGCTGATCGTCGGCATGCTCGCGCGCAAATACGTTCGGCGCGTGCCTTACATGATCACTGCGACACTGGCGGGCAGCCTGTTCGCGGTGGCACTCGATTGGGCGTCGAGTCATCAGAGCGGAATTCGGATGGTCGGCGCGCTGCCATCGCAACTGCCGCCGTTGTCCATGCCGGACCTGTCGCTCGACACGCTCGCCAAGACAGCGCCGACGGCGCTCGCCAACACCATCCTCGCGCTCACGCTCGCGATCGGCGTCGGCCGCTCGATCGGTCTCAAGTCCGGCCAGCGCATCGACAGCAACCAGGAGTTCATCGGGCAGGGAATCTCCAACGTCGCCGGCAGCTTCTTCTCGGCGTTTCCGTCGGCCGGCTCGTTCAATCGGAGCGGCGCGAACTACGAAGCGGGCGCGCGGACGCCGCTTGCGTCCGTGTTCTCCTCGCTCTTTCTCGCGCTGATCGTGCTCGTCGTTGCGCCGCTCGCCGCCTATCTGCCGTATGCGTCGGTCGCCGCGATGCTGTTCCTGATTGCCTATGGCTTGATCGACGTGACGCGCATCCGGGCGGTGCTCCGCACGGACCGAGCGGAAGCAGGCGTGATGGTCGTCACGCTCCTCGCTGCGCTCTTTCTCGGCCTCGCGACCGCAATCTATGCCGGTGTCATCCTGTCGCTGCTGCTGTTCCTGAACAAGGCCGCGCGGCCCGGCATTCGCGACGTGAAGCCGGACTATCGCGGCAATACGTTCAACTTCGACGCCGATACCGGCTTGCCCGATTGTCCGCAACTCAAGATGCTCCGCATCAACGGCTCCATCTTCTTCGGCGCGGTCGAGCACGTGGAAGACGCGTTTCACCGTGTCGACGCCGAAGAGCCGCGGCAGAAGCACTTGCTGATCGTCGCGAGCGGCATCAATCTCGTCGACATCTCGGGTGCGGAGTTGCTCGCGCGCGAGGCCCGGCGCCGCCGCGCCATCGGCGGCGGGTTATATCTTTATTTCGTCAAGGACGCCGTCCGGGACGTGCTCGAGCGCGGGGGCTACATGGAAGCGATCGGGCGCGAGAACGTATTCTCTCCCAAGGATGACGTGATCGGAGAGATCTACCGGCGGCTCGATTCCGCCGTCTGCCGCGCAAGCACCGCGCGCATCTTCTCCGAGTGCAATGTGCGGTTGCCGAACGGCGAGCCGCGTCCGCTAGTTCGGTCCTGACGCGGCTTCGAGAGCTTTTGCCGACCGTACAAGGTTCGTTGCGGTTGGCCTGCCGCGGTACGATTACCGGGCCGCATGCGCTTGACGGGGCGCGGCATCCGGGCAAAGATACGATTCGCTGGATGCGCATCATTTCGCGAGCGGGGGAACGCGGTGGTACGGCGCCCGCCGACGGCAACGATTCGCGAAGGTCTTCCATTAATTCTCGTCCACATCGACGGAATGACGGCGCATGGCTTGCGACGGATCGCCGCATCCTCGCGCAGTGCTCGTGGGCGCGTCGATCGAGGTCGCCTGCCCAGACGGGACGTGTGCCTTTCCTGAACGCGTCGCTGTGGCTCTGCATCGCGGCGACCTTCGCGCTCTGCATGCACTCCGTTGCACTCGCACAGGCGCCCGTTTCCCTGGCACGGTACACCGGTACGCTCAAGAAGATCGACGACAGTGGAACGATCGTGCTCGGGCATCGGACGAACTCGCCGCCGTTCGCGTTCCTCGATGCCGACGGCAAGCCGATCGGCTATTCGCTCGACTTGTGCGAAATCGTCGTCGAGGAGGTCGTCAACGAGCTCGGCAAGAGCATCCGTGTCGTCTATCGGCCCGTGACACCCGAGAACCGCTTCGACCTCGTGCGCAATGGAGACGTCGACCTCGAATGCGGGTCGACGACGAACAACGCCGAGCGACGCAAGACCCACGCGTTCTCGCCAACGATGTTCGTGACGGGAACGAAGCTCATGGTGCGCCGAGGCAGCGGCATCCTCAATTTTCGCGATTTGAACGGCAAGACCGTCGTGCTGACGCGAGGCACCGTTCATGAAACGGCCATTCCACGGCTTGCGTCACGCCAGAAGCTCGACATGAAGTTCGTGTTTGCAGGCGACCACGACGAGTCGTTCCGCACGCTGGCCGCGGGCAAGGCGGATGCGTTCGCGAATGACGACGTCCAGCTTTACGGCATGCTCGCGCAGTCGCGGCAGGCGAGCGACTTCCGCGTTGTCGGGGACTTCCTCACTTATGCGGATTACGCGCTGATGCTGCGCAAGGACGATCCGGAATTCGCAGAGGTCGTCGACAACGCATTTCGCCGACTTTCGGGAAGCCGGGAGATCGTCGCAATCTACGATCGATGGTTTCAGAAGCCGCTGCCGTCCGGCTTGCGCCTCAATCTGCCGATGAGTCCGCATCTGGAAGAGCTCTTTGGCGTCCAGGGCCTGCCTTCGGATTGACCCCGCCGCACACGGAACTGCCGTCCGATAATCACGATCACGCGCGATGCTAGGAGAAGCTCCATGCTCTTGAACGATCACGATCCCGTCGAGACGCAGGAATGGATCGACGCGATGCGCAGCGTCGTCCAGTACCAGGGCGTCGAGCGCATGCAGTTCCTGCTCGGCAAGCTGCGCGAGGAAGCCCGGCTCACGGGCGCGATGCCGCCGTTCCTCGCGACGACGCCGTACATGAACACGATCCGTCCGGAGAACGAGCGCAAGCCCGAGTGGAACCGCGAGATCGAGCACCGCATCCGCGCGGCCGTGCGCTGGAATGCCGTCGCGATCATTCTTCGCGCGAACAAGGAGTCGTCCGAGCTCGGCGGCCACATCGCGAGCTTCCAGTCATCGGCGCTTTTGTACGACATCGGCTTCAATCATTTCTGGCACGCGCCGTCGCAGGACCACGGCGGCGACCTCGTTTACGTGCAGGGACACGTTGCGCCGGGCATTTATGCGCGCGCGTTCATCGAGGGACGGCTGACGGAGCAGCAGCTTCTCAAGTATCGCCAGGAAAGCGAAGGAGGAGGCCTGCCGTCGTATCCGCATCCGTGGCTGATGCCCGAGTTCTGGCAGTTCCCAACCGTGTCGATGGGACTCGGTCCGCTGATGGCGATCTACCAGGCGCGCTTTCTCAAGTACCTCGACGGGCGCGGCGTCGCCAGGACCGCGGACCGCAAAGTCTGGGCGTTCCTCGGCGACGGCGAATGCGACGAACCCGAGTCGCTCGGGTCGATCTCGCTCGCGGGGCGCGAGAAGCTCGACAACCTGATCTTCGTCATCAACTGCAACCTGCAACGCCTCGACGGTCCGGTGCGCGGCAACGGCAAGATCATCCAGGAGCTCGAAAGCGTATTTCGCGGCGCCGGCTGGAACGTCATCAAGGTCGTCTGGGGCGGCGCGTGGGACAAGCTGTTCGCGAAGGACAAGGACGGCCTGCTGCTGCGGCGGATGGAAGAGTGCGTCGACGGCCAGTACCAGGACTTCAAGAGCAAGAACGGCGCGTACGTGCGCGAGCATTTCTTCAACTCGCCCGAACTGAAGGCGCTGGTTGCCGATCTCTCCGACGACGAAGTGTGGAAATTGAATCGCGGCGGCCACGATCCGTTCAAGGTCTATGCGGCGTATTCGGCAGCCGTCGCGACGAAGGATCAGCCCACGGTGATCCTCGCCAAGACGGTGAAGGGTTACGGCATGGGCGAGTCGGGTGAGGGGCAGATGATCGCGCACCAGGCGAAGAAGATGACGCAGGATGCGTTGAAGCAATTCCGCGACCGCTTCGACATCCCGATGCCCGACGATCGGATCGGCGACATGCCGTTCATCTCGCTGCCTCCGGACAGTTCCGAGGGCCAGTACCTGCGCGAGCGGCGCGCGGCACTCGGCGGTGCGCTGCCTCAGCGTCGGCGCAAGTCGACGTCGCTTGCGCCGCCGCCGCTCGCGACATTCGATCGCCTGCTGCAAAGTTCCGGCGAGCGCGAGATCTCGACGACGATGGCGTTCGTGCAGATGCTCGGCACGATGCTGCGCGACAAGACGATCGGCAAGTTCATCGTTCCGATCGTGCCCGACGAATCGCGGACGTTCGGCATGGAGGGAATGTTCCGCCAGCTCGGCATCTATTCCGCCGTCGGTCAGCTCTACCGGCCTCAGGACGCCGACCAGCTCATGTATTACCGCGAGGACAAGGCCGGCCAGGTGCTGCAGGAAGGCATCAACGAAGCCGGCGCCATGAGCAGCTGGATTGCCGCCGCGACGTCCTACAGCACCAACGACGTGCCGATGATCCCGTTCTACATCTACTACTCGATGTTCGGACTGCAGCGCGTCGGCGATCTCGCGTGGGCCGCGGGCGACATGCGCTGTCGCGGCTTCCTCTTAGGCGGCACCGCAGGACGCACGACGCTGAACGGCGAGGGACTGCAGCACGAGGACGGTCACAGCCACATCCTCGCGTCGACGATTCCGAACTGCGTCTCGTACGACCCGACGTTCGCGTACGAAGTCGTCGTCATCATCCGCGACGGCATCCGCCGCATGTACGAAGAGCAGCAGGACGTCTATTACTACGTCACGCTGATGAACGAGAACTACCCCCACCCGGCGATGCCGAAGGGCGCGGAGGAGGGCATCATCAAGGGACTCTACCTGCTCGCCGAGGGCGGGAAGGGCCGCGGACCGCGCGTGCAGCTGATGGGTAGCGGGACGATCCTGCGCGAAGTGATGGCCGGCGGCGATCTTCTGCGCAATGACTGGAAGGTCGAGTCGGACGTATGGAGCGCAACGAGCTTCAACGAGCTTCGTCGCGACGGCATGAGCGTCGAGCGCTGGAACCTGCTGCATCCGACCGAGCCGCGCCGCAAGAGCTACATCGAGTCGGCGCTCGAAGGTCATGCGGGACCGGTGGTGGCTGCGACCGATTACATGCGCAACTACGCGGACCAGGTGCGTCGACATGTGGCGCGGCGCTTCGAGGTCCTCGGCACCGACGGGTTCGGCCGCAGCGACTATCGCGCGAAGCTGCGCCGTTTTTTCGAGGTGAATCGCTACTACGTGGCGGTCGCGGCGCTGAAGGCGCTCGCCGACGACGGCGCGATCAAGCCGGATGTCGTCGGGGAGGCGATCGCGAAGTACGGCCTCGACACCGAGCGCGTCGATCCCTGGCGCACCTGACAGCGCGAACGTCCACCAACAACAAACGACGCAAGGACGGCTCTTATGGCAGCAGCCACCGATGTGAAGGTTCCGGATATCGGCGACTTCCGCGACGTCCCGGTCATCGAGGTGCTCGTCAAGCCCGGTGACAAGGTCAAGGCGGAAGATCCGCTGGTCACGCTGGAATCGGACAAGGCGACGATGGACGTGCCGGCGCCGACCGCGGGGACCGTCAAGGAAGTGACCGTCAAGGTCGGCGACAAGGTCAGCGAGGGATCGCTGATCCTGCGGCTCGATGGTGGTGCAGGCGGAGCCGCGGCCTCCGGCCCACCGGCGAAGACGAGCGTCTCTCCACCGCCGGCGCCCACGAGCGCGCCGGAAGGCATTGCGGAAGTGCGCGTTCCTGACATCGGCGATTTCAAGGACGTGCCCGTCATCGAAGTGCTGGTGAAGCCCGGCGACACGGTCAAGGCGGAAGATGCGCTCGTCACCCTCGAGTCGGACAAAGCGACGATGGACGTTCCATCACCGCTTTCCGGCACGGTGAAGACGGTGAACGTCAAGGTCGGCGACAAGGTCTCCGAAGGCGCCGTCGTTCTCACGCTCGCGACGGGTCAGGCGAGCGGCGATCCGGTGGTGGCGGATGCGGAAGGCACGATGCCGGCGCCCGGGCTCACGGCCGCAGCCGCAACGCCTGCCGCGCACAAGGGGACGGCGCCGCCCGCGTCTTCGTCGGGTGGCGCGCCTGCATCGACCGGTCCGGCGAGCGCCGGCATCGACGAGGCGGCGTTCAGGCTCGCGTACGCGAGTCCCGGCGTGCGGAAGCTTGCGCGCGAGCTCGGTGTCGATCTCGGCAGCGTGCGCGGCAGCGGCGACAAGGGTCGCATCCAGAAGGAGGACGTCGAGGCGTTTGCGAAGCGTGGTCCATCCGCGCCCGCTGCAAAGCCTGCGGCACCGAGCGCGACGGGCACGGGTGTGGGCGTCGAGCTTCTGCCGTGGCCGAAGGTCGACTTCGCCAAGTTCGGTCCGGTCGACGTGAAGCCGCTGTCACGCATCAAGAAGATCTCCGGCGCGAATCTGCATCGCAACTGGGTGATGATCCCCCACGTCACGAATCACGACGATGCGGACATCACCGAGCTCGAAGCCTTCCGCGTGCAGCTCAACAAGGAGAACGAGAAGAG